>Ga0307516_10000728_pt1 | contig 44930 bp, 43 predicted proteins | sample 19_EM_MG_FD_203310 | JGI IMG/M metagenome (GOLD analysis project Ga0307516, IMG submission 203310) | Populus trichocarpa ectomycorrhiza microbial communities from riparian zone in the Pacific Northwest, United States - 19_EM | ecosystem: Host-associated > Plants > Roots > Unclassified | place... | reverse complement strand
TGAGCTTCTGGGGCCTGTCGCAGGGCGTCGGCACCCTGATCGGCACGCTCCTGGCCGGGGTGCTCGGCTCGTCCGGCTGGCGGCAGCCGTTCCTGGTGGTGGCCGTGGCCGGGGTCGTCGCCACGGTCGCCTACATCTTCACCTTCGACGTGCCCCGCGGCGACAGCCAGCCGGAACTGGCCGGCGTCGAATACGACGAGCGGATCCACCGCGACGACCTGCCCCGGATCCTGGCCCGGCGCACCAACATCTGGCTGATCCTGCAGGGCTTCACCGCGCAGGTGGCCTTCGGCTCGCTGGTCTGGTTGCCGGTGCTGTTCCGCTCCCGGGCCGAGGACCAGGGCTACTCGACAGCCACAGCGGTGATCGTGGGCAGCGTGTTCGCCACCCTGTTCCAGCTCGGCGGGGCGCTGTCGATCCTGGGCGGCCTGATCGGCGACCGGCTGCAACGCCGTACCCCTCGGGGCCGGGCCCTGGTCGCGGCCGTGGGCGTGCTCGCCGCCGTGCCGTTCTACGTGGTTCTGTACTTCGTGCCGTTCCGCATCGACGTGCCGGACGGCGGCAGCGCCGGCTCGGTCGTGCTGGCCATCCTCAGCGATGTGGTCACCGAGCCGACGGTCGGGCTGAGCCTCGCCACCGCGATCTTCGCGCTCGCCCTGACCTCGGCGAACTCGCCGAACTGGTTCGCGCTGATCGCCGACGTCAACCCGCCGGAGCACCGCGGCACGGTCTACAGCCTGGGCAACCTGGTCAACGGCTTCGGCCGGGCCGGCGGTAACGCCCTGGTCGCGGTCGTCTTCCGGAACCTGGCCGGCGCCTTCCCACCGCCGCTCAACTATGCGATCGGCCTGGCCTCGTTCCAGTTCTTCTTCATCCCGACCGGCGTCATGTACTGGCTGGCCAGCCGGACGGTGGCCAGGGACATGGCGGACACCCATGCGGCCCTGGCCACCTATCGCGAGCGGGAACAGGACGAGGTCAGACCCGCGCCCACACCGTGACGTCCTGCGGCACCCGGCCGTCGGCGGTCAGCGGCTCGCTGGTGAGCTGCACCCGGGCGCTGAGCGGCAGTTCGGCGGGGGCGTCGCCGAAGTTGGTCAGCACCATCAGGCCGCCGTTGCGGAACGCGAGCACGTCGGCCGGGGTGTCCACCCAGTGCAGCGTGCCGCCGCCGAGGTTGAGCCCGGCGCGCAGCCGCAGCGCCGCCCGGTAGAGCTCGAACGTCGACCCGTGCACGCCCCGCTGCCGGTCCAGGGCGTACTCGGCCCAGGCGTCCGGCTGCGGCAGCCAGCTCGCATCGGCGGGCCCGAAGCCGTACGAGGGGGCGTCGGCCTCCCACGGGATCGGCACCCGGCAGCCGTCGCGGCCCCGCTCGGCGTGCCCGGAGCGCTCCCAGGCCGGATCCTGCCGGTAGGAGTCCGGTAGCTCGGTGGCCTCCGGCAACCCCAGCTCCTCGCCCTGGTAGAGATACGCCGAGCCGGGCAGCGCCAGCATCTGCAGCGTCGCCGCGCGGGCCCGGCGCAGGCCCAGCGCCACGTCGGGCTGCGGGTCGCCGATGCCGATGCCGTGCCGGCGGGGCTCGCCGACCGGGTAGCCCAGCCGGGTCGCGTGCCGCACCACGTCGTGGTTGGAGAGCACCCAGGTGGTCGGGGCGCCGACCGCGGCGTTGGCGGCTGTGGTGTTGTCGATGACCTTGCGCAGCGGGTCGGCGGACCAGGGCGCGTCCAGGTATTCGAAGTTGAACGCCTGGTGCATCTCGTCCGGGCGGACGTAGCGGGCCAGCCGGTCGGCGGGCTGCACCCACGCCTCGGCGACCAGGATGCGGTCGCCCTCGTAGCCGTCAAGGATCTCGCGCCACTGGCGGTAGATCTCGTGCACGCCGTCCTGGTCCCACATCGGCGGCGGCGGGGCGTCCGCGGGCGCGAGACCGCCGAGCAGCTCGCCCGCGTAGTGCCAGTCGGCGAGGTCGGCGTCCTTGATCAGGCCGTGCGCCACGTCGACCCGGAAGCCGTCGACGCCCCGGTCGAGCCAGAACCGCAGCACGTCGACGAATTCCGCGCGGACGTCCGGGTTGCCCCAGTTGAGATCCGGCTGCGAGACGTCGAACAGGTGCAGATACCACTGGCCGTCGGCGACCCGTTCCCAGGCCGGGCCGCCGAAGACGCTGCGCCAGTCGTTCGGCGGCTCGCTGCCCGCCGGGCCGCTGCCGTCCCGGAAGATGTACCGGTCGCGCTCCGGGCTGCCCGGCGCCGCGGCGACGGCGGCCTGGAACCAGGCGTGCTCGCTGGAGGTGTGGTTCGGCACCAGGTCGACGATGACCTTCAGGCCCAGGGACCGCGCCTCGCTGATCATCTTGTCGGCGTCACCCAGGTCGCCGAAGAGCGGATCGACCGCGCGGTAGTCGGCCACGTCGTAGCCGGCGTCGTGCTGCGGCGACGGGTAGAACGGCGACAGCCACACCGCGTCCACGCCGAGTTCGCGCAGGCTGCTCAGTCGGCTCGTGATGCCGGGCAGGTCGCCCATCCCGTCGCCGTTGCTGTCGGCGAAGGAGCGCGGATAGATCTGGTAGATGACGGCGCTGCGCCACCAGTCAGTCATGGGGGATGGCATGACCTCCAGGCTAGTGGCGACTACAGGCCGGGCCGCATCACACCCGAACTTGCATGGGTTTTCCGCCGCGGGTTGGCTCAGCCGTCCAGAATCGCGGCGAACCGTTCCTCCGCCAGATCGAGCTGGTCCAGGATGTGGTCTTTCGCGGCGAGCGACAGCGGGGTATCCGGGCGCCCGACCAGCTCACGTAGCTTCGGCACCAGCGGCCGGTACTTGATCGCCGAGCTGCGAGCCTTGTCATATGTGGTGTGGATGACTCCGACGCCGTTGTCGGTGAAATCCGAGACCTTGATGACCCGGGCCCACGGATCGCGCTCCAGGCTGTCCGCCACGTGCGCGCGGTACTGCTCGTGCTTGTCTCGCTCCGGGTCGTACTCGGGGTTGGTCACCGACCGGACCAGCCCGGCCATCCGTGGGTTGAAGCGCCGCTCAAGCTCGGCCACCGCGGCGTCGGTCAGCACCTGGTGGCCGAGCGCGGGGTCGAGGCCGGCCAGCTCCGCCGGATGGTCCTCGACGGCGTCGTGCAGCAGCGCGGCCGTGAGCACGTCCACGTCGTGGATGCCGTAGTAGCGGATGATCCGGATCGCGACCCGCAGCAGATGGTTCAGGTACGGCTCCCGGACCCGCCGGTCGTCGGCGTGCAGCCGGGCCGCCAACTCCAGCGCTTCCTCAAGCTGGCGCCGGTCGTCGGGCGGGAATTCGAGCAGCTCGAGGGAGAACCGCTCGCGCAGGCCGGCCTCGCCGTACACCTCGGTGATCGCGTGCAACGGCATCGACAGCAGCATCCTTGGCGCCATGCCGATCAGGTATACCGGACGCAGCCGCCGCGTGGGCCCGCGATCAGGAACGGATGTCGATTAGCGGCTCGTCCAGCAGGGGCTTCGGGCGCGGCGGGACCGGCCGCGGCGAGGGCCGGGCGCCGGGCGACGGGCGGCTGCCCGGGCTGCGCCGCATCGCCGTCATCGAGGCCTGCTTGAGCGACCAGGGGTTCTCGGCGTGCATCCCGCGGCGCGGCACGCCGTCGCCCTCGGTGAACTCCTCGTCGGTCATGGCCTGCAGGGCGCTGAGCGCGACGCCGAGGATCATCGCGGCGCTGCTCAGCGTGATCGGCACGATCATCAGCAGCGGCTTGATGCCCTCGACGGTCGTCGAGACGGACGTGCTGAGCTTGACGGACACGCTCGCCATCCCGGTGTAGTGCATGCCGAAGATGGCCAGGCCCATCAGGCCCGCGGCGCCGGTCATCGGGGCCAGGCCCCGCACGGAGACGGCGAACCAGAGCGCCACGGTGCAGGCCGCGAACGCGATGATGGCGGAGGCGACGACCAGCGTCTGGTCGTAGTGAATCGTGCCGGAGACGTGCAGCGCGGCCATCCCGGTGTAGTGCATGGCCAGCACGCCGGCACCGGTGCACAGCCCGGCCAGCACGATCTTCGGCGTGCTGCGCCGGCCGTGGCCGACGATCATCAGCCCCGTGCCCACGGCGACGACGGCCAGGCCCAGGCTGGACATGGTGAGCCAGGGGTTGTAGCGCACGGGGCTCTGCGGCACGTCGAAGCCGAGCATCGCGGTGAAGTGCATGAGCCAGATGCCGGCCCCGCCGATCGAGAACGCCGCGATGATCAGCCAGCGGTTGCGCCGGCTGCGGGAACGGGCGCTGCGGGCCCGGTTGGTGGCGAGCAGGCCGAGGAACGAACCCAGCACCGCGACCAGGTACGCCGCGATCGGATTGAAGGCCCCGTAGGTGAAGTGATGGACCTCGGCCACTTGTCGTCACGCCCTCACGAACATCGGGAACAGTTCGCTGAGGATTGAGCCATACGTCCGATGTGGGGCGTCGCACCTCGTGTGCGGCCAGCTACGCAACGACAACCGGGGCCGCCATCTGGCAGCCCCGGTGATCGAGACGGTTAATTGGTGAAGATGCTGACGCCACCGGGGCCCACGAGAAGGCCCACGATGATGAGGACGACGCCCCAGAGGACCTGCCGCCGGAACAGCGCGAGGATGCCGGCGACCACGAGGATGACTGCGAGGATCCAGAGCAACAGTGTCATGTCGATCTGGTACCCGACGGCCGGAAATCGAAAACCTTTTAGCAGCCGTACGGCTAGACGCGCGCGAGGCCGGCGTCGACGTCGGCGGAGAGCAGCTGATAGACGTTGTACGCCTGCTTGATCACCGGGTGCGCCACGTTGCGCACGGGCACACCGCCGGGCGTCCGCCCGCGCTCACTGCCGTGGTGCGCGTGCCCGTGCAGGGCGAGCGTGGTGGGCGCCGAGTCGATCGCCTGCCCCAGCAGGTACGACCCCAGGAACGGATAGATCTCCAGCGGCTCACCGGCCAGGGTCTCGGGGATCGGCGCGTAGTGGGTCAGCGCCACCAGGGCGTCGCAGTCGAGCCCGCGCAGCGCCGCACCGAGACGCTCGGCGACCGCCTCGGTCGTACCTACGAAGTTCTTCATCTCCCGCTCGCCGAACGAGCTGGCGCACGCGCCGGCGAACCCGCCGCCGAAGCCTTTGACCCCGGCGATGCCGAGCCGGTGACCGTTGATCTCCAGGACTGTCGAGTCGCCTTCCAGCACGGTCAGGCCGGCCTGCCGGAGCACGTCGCTGACCGCGTCCTGCTGGTCGCTCTGGTGGTCGTGGTTGCCGAGCACGACGACGACCGGCACGCCCAGGTCGCCGAACTCGCTCGCCATGCACTCGGCCTCCTCGACCGTGCCGTGCCGGGTCAGGTCCCCGGCGACCAGCAGGGCGTCGGCGACCCCGGGCAGCTTCTCCAGGGCGGGCCGGTAGCGGCCCAGGACGTCCTTGTCGACGTGGACGTCACCCACGGCGGCGATCCGGATCATGAAATCTCCTCCACCTCGCTGGGCGCCGCGGCGCGCACGATGCCGATGTCGCAGGCGATCTCCACGTCCGGGAAGCTCGCCGTGATCTGCCGGCAGATCTCGTCGCGGCGCTGGGCGCTCTCCACCTCGCCGCCGAGCACCAGCAGGTGGTCGCGGCGTTGCAGGGTGATGCCCTGTTCGGCGATCGCCCCGCTCTCGGTGAGCAGGCGCTGGATCTCCGCCTCCACGTATTCGTCGAGCTGTGGTGCCATCTCAACCCCCCACTGTCAGTCGGGCTTCCCCCGGCTGCGCGACCACGTCCAGGCGGTCGAGCAGGACCAGGAACGCTTCCGCGTACGGCGACTTCGCGGTCTCCGCCCGGACCCGGTCCCAGTCGATCTGCTCGCGCAGTGAGCGGGCGACCGGCAGGCCGGTGGCGAAGTCGCAGTAGTGCTGGGTGTAGCTCAGCAGCTTGTGCACCATCAGTTGGGTCGCCGACAGCACCGGCATGTTGATCGCCTCGACCGGCCGCATCACGGTGTCGCGCAGCGTGACGTCGGTCACCGGCGACTCGACCGGGCGGTAGATCAGGTCCACCATCCGGCCCTCGTCGAAGACCTTGACCAGCCAGTCCTCGGGCGGCTGCGACACCTCGAAGCCGACCGCGGCCAGCTCTTCGAGCGCCCGCGCCTTGTCCTGCTCGCGGATCAGGAAGTCGACGTCGTGGTCGCTGGAGTGCCCGCCGTGGGCGTACACCGCGAAACTGCCGCCGAGCGCGAACGGAACCTCTGCCTGTTTCAGCACGGAGGCGACCCGTTTGAGCGTGTTGACCAGGCCCTCGTCCACCCGGTGCGGCATGGCGGTCTCCCTGCGTCGTTTGGCGTGCATTTGGCACCTCCCCGACTACCCGGAGCTGCGTATGTTCACACCCGGGGTGCCGTTCGGCGGAGGAACCGAGGGTGACCGCTCCGGGTACCGTTGGTGGGTATGGTCCCTGACCTTGATTCCGCCCGCTCCGCTTTCGACGATCAGCACCCTCGCAGCGCCGCGGTCCGCCGGCTGCGCACGGTGGCGCTGGTCGGCATCGACGGCTCCGGCAAGACCACCCAGGCCCGTCAGCTGGCGACCGCGCTGGCCGAGTGGGGCCTGCCGGCGACCTACCGGCGCAACGCGGGTGGCCGCCGCTGGTTCGGCCGGCTGGCCACGGCGCTGGGCCGTCGCGACGGTGAGCACCTGCTCGGCCGCAAGACGATGCTCCTGGTCGAGTCGGTGCTGCGCTGGCTCGCGATCCTGCGCACCCTGCTGCGGCGCTCGGTCACCGGCGAGATCGCGATCATGGACAGGTATGCCGTCTGCCAGTTCGCGAGCATCCGCGCGCACGCCAAGACGCCCCGCCCCGAACGGCTCAACCGGGCCGAGCGCCGGGCCCGGCTGGCCTACCGGGTGTTCCCGCAGCCGGACGTGACGTTCCTGCTGGCGGTCGACCCGGCCGTCGCCTACGACCGGATCGAGCAGCGCGGCTACGACCACGAGGAGATGGCCTACCTGCGCGCGGCCACGGCCGCCTATCAGGCGCTGCCTGAGCACGCCGGTTTCGTGGTCATCGACGCGAACGGCACCCCGGAGCAGGTGCGGCGGGCGCTGCTGGCCCAGCTCGAAGCCTGGGCGCCGGCCGTGGTCCCGAAGCCGCGGGTGCCGGCCGGCCCGGGGCGCCCACGGGCGCTGCTGGTGGCGCACGCCCGGGCGCTGCTGCTGACGGTCGCCACCCTGGCAGCGGCCGCCTCGGTGCTCACCTACCAGCTGGCGGAGGGCTTCTAGGCCCGGCCGTAGACGGGAATGGCGGCGCCGCTGGTCGGCGCGGAGCCGTCACCGGCGAGGAAGGCGATCACCTGGGCGATCTCGGCCGGGGTGACCCAGCGGGAGAAGTCGGCGTCCGGCTGGCCGGCCCGGTTGCCCGGGGTGTCGATGACGCTCGGCAGCACGGTGTTGCAGCGCACGCCGCTCTTCTTGTATTCGACGGCGACGGCGTTCGCGAAGGCCAGGACGGCGGCCTTGGCGGTGGCGTATCCGGCGGCCCCGGCGAACGGGGCGACCGCCGCCCGGGATGAGACACACACCACAGAGCCGCCGCCGGCGGCCACCAGGTGGGGCAGCGCCGCCGCGGTCACCAGGTAGGTCGGGCGCAGGTTGGACCGCAGGATCGCCTCGAAGTCGCCGATCGGTGTCTCGTGCACCAGGCCGCCGCCCGCATACCCGCCGGCCAGGTTGACCACGGCGCGCAGCGGCGCACCGGGCTCGGCGGTCGCGGTGGCCATCGCCGCCGCGACCTCGTCGGAGTCGGCCAGATCGGCCTCGACGCCGACCACGTCCTTCGGCAACCGTCCGGTGGCGCCGGCCCGGACCGGGGCGACCACGCGCCAACCCTGATCCCGCAGCACCTCGAGGACGGCTCCACCGAGCCCGCCCGCCCCGCCCGATACCAGCACAGTGCGTTCCATATCGTGAACCGTAACGTTGTGTTTTACGTCACTGCACCCGGGAGTCGGTGGAACGGCGGGCCGGGGCCGGCCGAACGGCCGTCATCCATGCGTGTGTCACCCGTACGGGCGAGTGAACTGCGGCTTGTCGTGCCGCATCGTGGCAGGTGGTCCCGTTCCGGTCAGCGACGGGATCTTTTGCCGTGGCGTTTGGTTCATGCCGGACGGCAACCTGTCGATGCTGGACGTGAACCCATTCGGCTACCAGGCCGTACTGGGTAGTGACGAGCATCGCAGCCACATCCGTGATGCCGGTCGCTGCGACGAATGGGGGGCCGATGGTGTCATGAAGCCGGGCGGAGGGTATGCGTCTCACCACGCATCCGCTGCGGGTGCGGCTCCGAATACCTCCCTGGGAGCCCTCTTCAGTAAGTATCCACGCGGCTCTCAGCTGGCGCTCAGACACTCGTGACACTTTCGACTCACCAGCCGGAATCAGCGCAGGGCGCCAACTGTTCAGGTAAGTGTCAGCACCGCAATGCATGAACTGCGGACGTTACGGGGAGGGCTGATGGACGCAGGTATTGCCCGTAACAGGGTTAGTGAAGGCAATGAGGGGACCGTGGGCAACGTGGAGAAGAACACCGTGATGAGGACCGACCAGGTCGCCGAGGAGCGCGACCTCGTCGGAGTCTACCTGCACGAAATCTCCCGGACGCCGCTGTTGGATGCTGCCAGGGAGGTCGACCTCTCCAAGGCAATCGAGGCCGGCCTCTACGCCGAGCACCTGCTCGACACCGGCGAGGTCCGTCGCGGCGTGAGCCGGGAGGAACTGGAGCGGTTGGTCACTGAGGGCAAGCGGGCGAAGGATCTCTTCATTCGCGCCAACCTGCGACTGGTCGTGTCGATCGCCCGCCGCTACGTGCGGTCGGGCATGCCGATGCTCGACCTCATCCAGGAGGGCAACACCGGCCTCGTGCGCGCCGTCGAGAAGTTCGACTACGAGCGCGGCTACAAGTTCTCGACCTACGCGACGTGGTGGGTCCGCCAGGCCATCAGCCGGGCCATCGCCCAGCAGGAGCGCACCGTGCGCCTGCCCGTGCACCTGGTCGAGGACGTCAACCGGATGCGTAACGTCACCCGCCAGCTCGTCCGCGAGCTCGGCGCCGACCCGGAGCCCGCGCAGGTCGCCGCCGCGCTGGGCGTGACGGTCGAGCGCGTGACCGAGCTGACCCGCTGGGCCCAGGACACCGTGTCGCTGGACACCCCGGTCGGCGACGACGGTGACACCAACCTCGGCGACCTGGTCGCCGACAGCGACGCGCCGTCGCCCGAGGAGATCGTCCTGACCGCGCTGGAGCGTCAGCGCATCGAGGGCCTGCTGAACCACCTCGACGACCGGTCGGCGGGCATCATGCGCGCCCGGTACGGCCTCGAGGACGGTCGCGAGCACTCGCTGACCGAGGTGGCGTCGCGCTTCTCGCTCTCCCGCGAGCGGATCCGTCAGCTCGAGATCCAGGCGCTCGGCCGGCTGCGCGAGCTGGCCCGGGCCGAGGGCCTGCAGGCCGCGTAGGCGGAAGTCACCAACGGCGAAAGGCCGGTGCCCCCGAGAAGGGGACACCGGCCTTTACTTGTTTGGCCCGATGACTCAGGTTACGCGGCCGTAGCCGTTCGGGGTCATGATGTCGATCGTCCGCTTCTTCACGGGCTGGCCCGCGCGGGAGGCGTCGATGATCTGACCACCGCCGACATAGATGGCGACGTGCCCGTTGCTGCGGTAGAAGACCAGGTCGCCCGGCTTGAGATCGGACCGGGAGATCCGGGTCGTCGCGCTGTACTGCTCCGCGGCGTTGTGCGGCAGCGACTTGCCGCCGGCCCGCCAGGCGGCGGAGGTCAGCCCCGAACAGTCGTAGGTGTTCGGACCGTCCGCGCCGTATTCGTACATGAGGCCGAGGGCGTTGTAGGCGAAGGTGACCGCCTTGCCGGCCGAACCCGCGATGGACGGGATGGTGCCGGTGTACTTGGTGCCCTTCTCGGTCGCCGTGCCGTAGGCGGCCGTGCGCATCGCGTAGAGCTTCTTGAGGTCGCCCTCGATCTTCTTCTTGCGGCCGGCCAACTCCTTGGCCTCGGCCTCCTGCTTGACCTGCGTGGCCTTGAGGGCGGCCTGGCGCTCGGTGTAGTTCTCCGTGGTGGCGCGGTACTCCGCGATGTCGCGGCTGCGGCTGCGGGAGATCTGCTCGAGGAAGCCCATCCGGTCCATGAGGTTGTCCGAGCCCTCGAGCAGGACGTTCATGGTCCCGACGTTGCCGGTCATGTAGGCCGACTGCGCGATGGCGTCCATCTGCGCGCCGGCGGCCACCAGCGCGGCCTTGGCCGGGCCGAGCGACGCGGCCAGCTTCTTCTCGTCAGCCTTGGTCTTCTTCAGGCTGAGGTTCATCTTGTTGTACGACTCAACAACGTCCTCGAGCTGGTCGGACGCCTTGTCGATCTTCTTGGTCAGCTCACTCGTCGACGGTTCCGCGTGTGCGGCGGTCGCGATGCTCCCGGTGATCGCGATCGCCAGGGCGGCGACCACCAGCGCACGGAGCCTCGTGCGGGCGTGTGGCAACGGAACGTGGCCTTTCTTCCGCTTGGCCACCTACCGGGCTAGCTGACGCCGGAACCATCCGGTGTCAGGGGGCGGGAAGAAGGCCCCACCGCTGTCGCGGCACCCCGGCTCGACGTGGCGGAGGCGGTGGCCCTGGGGGATCGGGGCCGTCCGTTTCCACCGGCGAAGATTCGGCGGCGTTGGCCGGCGCCACCGAGGGTGTGGCTGCGGACCGGACCAACCGCATTAACTTATCGGCGCTCGGCATTAACACAAGGGCCCGAAGAGTGACTTGCGCCAATGATCACAAATAAGAGAATGATCCCGATAACCCGGGGCAACCCGGCCCTTCCGAAGCGTTACTTTTTCCTACTCTGCCATGGCCGGCGGTGCATTGAGCGCCTCTGCGACCCACTTGTTCGTCACGACCCGTTCCGCCCAGAAAGAGAGGAACGGGACGGTGCCGGCGAGCATGACGAGCGCCATCCGGCTCAGCGGCCACTGCGCCCGGCGGCTCAGGTCGAAGGTGGCCACCAGATAGACCATGTAGAGGAAGCCGTGGATCGGGCCGATGGTGGCCACGACCGTGTCGTTGTCACCCAGATACTTCAGCGGCATGCCGACCACGACGAGCGTGATGAGGACCACGCCGACGATCCAGGCGATGATCCGGTAGCGGGTGAGGGCTCCCTGCACGATCCACGTCCTTCTTGATTCGACCTTGACTCGATCAGCTGGTGCTGGTGCGCCGGCCGGGGTAATCGCTCGGCCGGGCTCCGGGGTGGGCGGCCAGCCAGCTCAGATAGTCGTTGTAGGCGGCCAACTCGGGGTCGTCGTCGGCGGGCGCCTGGCTCGCCACCGGCACGCGCACCGGCCGGCGCACGGTCAGCGGGGCGTCCTGGCGGGGCACCGGCTGCTCGGCCGGCCGCTCCGCCGCCGGCTCCGGGGCGCGGGCGGCCCGGCGTGCCTGCTGGACCTCGCGGAACCAGATGAAGACCACGAAGGCGGCGAACACCGGCCACTCGAAGGTGTAGCCCCAGCTGAGCGAGTTGCCGCCGGTGGCCCGGCTGAACTGCCACCAGCCCAGGGCCAGGAAGCCGGCCACGAGCACGAGCGCCAGGACGTGGCGCGCGATCCACGCGGGGGTCCACAGCCCTTTCATGTCCCTCAGCGTACCGGCGGGTTTGGCGGCAGGGCCCTCGGGCAACCGTTGCGGCAAAGCACCGACCGACCGAGGAAGCGAGCGCATCATGACCGAGCCCCGGATCGAACCCGCCTCCGAGTTCGTCGTCTCCGAGATCGGCATCGACCCCGCGGGGCTGGCCGACGAAGACCTCTTCCGCGAACTGGCCAGCCTGCACCGCACCCGGTTGCGGACACTGCGGCACGGTCCCGAGGCCGCTCTGGCCAACCACCTGCGGCGGACCGGGGAACTGGAGGGCGAGTACCTGTCCCGGTACCCGGGCCGTGAGGTGGATCCCGACCGGCTCACCCAGAACTTCTGAGGGGCCTGTCGGTGTGGCCTGAGTCACAACTGCTACCGGAATCGGGGCGCCCGGCCGACGGTTGAGTCAGATGTCGGTGTGATCAGTGTCCCCGGGCCTCACCCTTTGCCTTCGCGGAATACCGTTCGGCTGGAGCCGCGTTGAGCCTTTCGCCGAGAGGCGACCTGCACACCGACGTCTGCGATCGCGCCGTCCCCGGTCTCCGGGGGCGGCGCTCTTGCTTGTGGGCGGCCGTTCCGGGTGCGGTATGGATCATGATGCGGTTCGGGTCCGGCGGCCGGGGTACCCACCCGGTCATGACTGACGACCGGACCGATCAGCGCGCCGCCGACCTGCTGCCCGAGGAGCGCGGCGCCGGTGGCAGCAGCGACCCCCACGCGCAGGCCGAGGCCATCCTCGCCGAGTCCGACGAGCGGGAGACCGACCGGGAAACGGCCCCGGGCTCGCGGTGGGAACATCGGACCTCGGAACAGACGATCACGCCGGGAGACGGCACCCGGTAGTGGACATGACTTTCGTGTTCTCCGATTCGCGTGGCAATATCGGCCGAATGGCAGCCCCGCAACGAAGCTTCGGGCGCAACGTCTCGCGTCGAGTGCCGGGTTCCGGCGCGGCCGAGAATCCCGACCAGACCCGGACTTCCGACCAGACCCGGACCCCGGGCCGCCGGCGTACGCCCGCGGCCATCAAGACGATCCTGTCTGCGCCGGACGCCACCCCCGCGGGGCTCGCCCCGGCGGCCGCAGGCCCTCTCTCGCCGCCACCCCCGCTCCGTCCCGCACCGATGGTTGTTCCGGAGCCCGGCGTGGACCTGGGCCCGGGTGGCGGCGCACAGGCGTCCGCCGTCGCCGGGCCGCACCCGGTGGAACTCGCCGGGCTGCTGCACGAGCTCACCGCGCGCCTGCTCGGCTCCGACGACGTGCCGCAGGCCCTGGACCGCCTCGCCGCCTTCGCAGCCGGCGTCGTCCCCGGCACCGTGCGCTGCTCGGTGTCCCTGATCGGGGAGGGCGGCCCGCCGGTCCTCGCCGCTTCCGGGAGCGCGGCGCAGGCCCTCGACGATCTCCAGTACGCCGCCGGTGACGGCCCCGGCCTGGAGGCGGCCCGGAGCAGGTCCCTGGTGACCGCGCCCGACCTGCAATCCGACCCGCGCTGGCCGCGGCTGGCCGAGTGCGCCCGGGCGGAGGGGGTGCACGGCCTGGTGGCGATCCCGATGGACGTGCAGCGCTCCTCGGTCGGTGCGCTGAGCCTGTTCGTCGCCACCCCGGGCGGCATCCATCCCGAGCTGCTGCTGACCGCGATGGCCGTGGTCAACCAGGCCGAGGTGCTGCTCGGCGAGTTGCGCCGCCGCGAGGGCCTGCGGGAGGGTGCGACGGTCGACCGGGCGGCGGGAGTGATCATCGCGCAGCGCGGCTGTGGCGTGCAGGAGTCCTACAACGTGCTGCGCGAGACCGCGCAGCGGCTCGGCCTGGACCGCCGGATCGTCGCGGAACGACTGATCGCGGCGGCCGCCCGCAACGCCGACGACTGAGTCGGGGCTTACTTCTCGGCGCGCTGCACGACCTCGAACTCCAGCAGGCTCGCGCCCGAGGCCACCGGGCGGGCGCGCTCGCCGGCGTGCGCCGCCCGGCCCGAGCCGGCCGACCAGGCCTGGAAGTCTTCCTCGGATTCCCAGCGGGTGTAGACGAAGTACCGGCTCTCGCCGCCGACCGGGCGGAGCAACTCGAAGGCCAGGAAGCCCTTGGCGTTCTCCACCGCGCCCTGGCGGGCGGCGAAGCGCTGCTCCAGTTCGGGGCCGGCGCCCTCGGGGACCTCGATTGCGTTGATCTTCACGACTGCCATACGGCAAAGGGTACGAGCGCGGGCTGCGCTCGTACCCTCGGTATCGCCCGGTGGATCAGCGGGAACTCTTGATCTCCACGTCCGGTCCGGCCCCGACCCCGCCGGGCACCCCGTCGCTGGTGGCCGCGGCCGCCGCGTCGTCGGCCCGCTGCTGCTGCGCCGAGCGCTGCTGCAGCGGGATCTCCGGCAGGAACAGGACCACGATCAGGCCGATGATCATCACGGCGGCGGCCAGCAGGAAGATCAGCTGGATGCCGTCCGAGAAGCCGACCTTGAACGGGTGCGACACCACGTCGGAGAGCCGGCCGAGGAACGACGTGTCGTTCAGCGCGTCGCCGCTCTGCGCCTGCTGGAGCGTCTGCAGCTGACTCGGGTCGGCGGCCACCGCCCGCTGGAACTCCGGCGTGCCCTGCGCGGTCTGGTACGCCGAGCTGATCTTGCCGCCGACCACGTTGAAGAGCACGGACAGGAAGATCGCCGTGCCGAGCGTGCCGCCCATCGAGCGGAAGAAGGTCACCGCACTGGTGGCCACGCCGATCTCCCGCGGTGAGACCGCGTTCTGCACGGCGGTGATCATCGGCTGCATGTTGCCGCCCAGGCCGAGGCCCATCACGATCATGATCAGCATGGTCTTCCAGAGCGGGGTGTCCGCGCCGATCAGGGAGAACAGCCCCAGCGCGAGCACCATCAGGGTGCTGCCGATGATCGGGAAGATCCGGTAGCGGCCGGTGCGGGCGATCAGCTGGCCGGAGGCGATCGAGCCGGCCATGATGCCGATCACGAACGGGATCATCTGCAGGCCGGCCTCGGTCGCCGACGAGCCCTTGACGATCTGCAGGTACAGCGGAACGGTCAGCAGGCCGCCGAACATGGCCATGCCGACGATCGCGCTGGAGATCGAGCCGACCGCCAGGGTCCGGTTCTTGAACAGGCGCAGCGGTAGCAACGCCTCGTCCTTGTAGGCCCGTTCGGCGAGGATGAATCCGACGATGCCGATCAACCCGACCGCGTAGCAGCCGAGCGCCCGCGGCGAGTCCCAGCCCCAGGTGCGGCCCTGCTCCGCCACGGTCAGCAGCGGCACCAGGCCGACGATCAGCGCGACCGCGCCGGGCCAGTCGATCCGGTGGTCGGTGCGGGTGTGCGGCAGGTGCAGCACGCGGGCCACGACGACCATCGCGGCGATGCCGATCGGCACGTTCAGGTAGAAGATCCAGCGCCAGCCGGTGATGCCGATGATCGTGTCCTGGCCGGCGAAGAAGCCACCCAGCAGCGGGCCGATGACGCTGGCCGTGCCGAACACGGCGAGGAACAGGCCCTGGTACTTGGCCCGCTCGCGGGGCGGCACGATGTCGCCGATGATCGCCAGCGCCATCGACATCAGGCCGCCGGCGCCGACGCCTTGGATCGCCCGGAACGCGGCCAGCTCGTACATGCTCTGGGAGAGGCCGCAGAGCATCGAGCCGATCACGAAGACGGCGATCGCGAAGAGGAAGAAGCCGCGCCGGCCGTAGATGTCGGAGAGCTTGCCGTACAGCGGCGTGGAGATGGTCGAGGTGATCAGGAAGGCCGTGGTGGCCCAGGCCTGCAGATCGAAGCCGTTGAGGTCGTCGGCGATCGTCCGGGTGGCCGTTGCCATGATCGTCTGATCCAGGGCGGCGAGGAACATGCCCATCATCAGGCCGCCGAGGATGGTCAGGATCTGCCGGTGGGTGAATTCCACCGACGGCCGTCCGGCGCCCGGGCCGCCCGCCGGCCCTGTCTCCGCGGATGCGGTGGTGCTGGAGTTACTCACGCGTTCTCCCGTGCTGGTACGGCTGGGTCGCTGCGCACGAGCGCTTCGACGGAGCTGTTGAATTCGTGGAAAAGGTCGGTGAAGGTGCGCACCCGCTCGGCCGGCCAGCCGCTCAGGGCCTCGCCGATCAGCGCGTTGCGCGCCTCGTGCAGTTGCCGGCAGGCCTCCAGGCCCTCCGGCGTGACCGCGAGCCGGGACGCGCGGCCGTCGGCCGGGTCGGCCTCCCGGCGGGCGAGGCCGGCCTTGACCAGCTGGGCCGCCTGCCGGCTGACCGTGGACGGATCCGCGCCCTTGACCTCGGCGAGGTCGGTGATCCGCAGCGGGCCCAGGTGCCGCAACGGCAAGAGCAGCATGAGAGCGGAGAACTCCGCGCCGAAATCCCGCACGTGGAGCATGCCCTTGGCGCGCACGCCGAGTCGGGCGAATCGCACAAGTTCGTCGGCCAGCCGTCCACTCGCGTCCCCGGCATCCACTTCCGTCACCCGCCACGCCTTCCGTCAAGATGCGTGCAGCGTACAACTAGTTGTGTGGTAAACACATTTCCGGGCCGGTTACCCGGCGGCATTTGTGGCGTGCATCTCCCAAACCCCGGTGACGAGCGCCTCGGTCTCCTCAAGGGCGGCGGGCACGGGCACGACGTACTCGGCGACCTGGGTGAACATCCGCTCCGGGAAGTACCCCCGGCCGGGGTCGCCAACCAGGATCCGGGCACCTTCCCGGCGCGCCCGGCGCAGCCGCGCGGCCATCCGGTCGGCGACGGTGCGGGTGTAGAAGACGTCGCCGGCCAGGATCACGTCGGCGGACATGTCCAGGTCGGCTATGTCGGCGGTCCGGGTGTCGACCACGACCTGGTTGGCCGCCGCGTTGCGGGCCGCCGCGGCCACCGCCAGCGGATCGACGTCCAGCGCCGTCACGCGGGACGCGCCGGCCCGGCCCGCGGCGATCGCCGCCACGCCCGAGCCCGAGGCGACATCGAGCACGGTCCGGCCGCGCACGATCTCGGGATGGTCCAGCACGTGCCGCGCGAGGGCCTGGCCGCCGGCCCAGACGAACAGCCAGAACGGCGGCGGCACGTCGCTGCTGAACGCGCCGCCGGTCCCGTCGAAGAGGCCGACGCCGCCGTCGGCCAGGTGCAGCGAGATCTCCGGAGCCAGGGGTACGGGCAGCAGGGTCGTTTCCACGCCGGGGATTCTTCGCCGTCGGCGCCCGGGCCGCGCGCTAATTGACCGGCGTCACAGGTTTCGGCCGGCGCTTCCCGGCTACGCGGCCAGCTCGGCGGCGCGGCGCAGCAGCCCGGAAACCGAGTCGGGGCGGTGCGGCTCGCCGGCCGCCGTCAGGACCGCGGTCACCGCCAGGTCCAGCGGCGTGCCCGCGCCGTCCTCGCGCAGCAACTCCAGGAACATGGCCCGCGTCTCCGTCGACGGCTCCACGCCCAGTCCCTCGGCGAGCTCTCGCCGGCACCGGTCGTACGACCGCAGCGCCGCCACCCTGTCCCCGAGCAGCCGGTGTGCGGCCATCGCGATCGCCCAGCCACGCTCCGACACCGGATCCAGCCCCACCGCCCGCTCCGCCAGCGTCAGCGCCACCTGGGGGTCGCCGGCGGTGAGGGCGTGACCACCCGCGTTGAGCAGCGTCGCCACCAGCCGGGCCCGGTACTGCTCGCGGGCCTGGTTTGCCCAGGCGTGCCGCTCGACGTCCTCCAGCAGCGGGCGGGCGGCCACGTGTGCGGCGGCGGTCAGCGGGCGCAGGGCCGTGCGGCCGGCCGTACGGCCCGAGGCGGCGGCGACCAACTCGTCGAAGCGGGCCACGTCGATGCGCACCTGATCGGCGACCAGAGCGTAGCCGCCATTACGTGTCGTGATCACCGAGTCACGGGTGTGCCCGTTCGGGTCAAGGCGATGGCGCAAAAGGGACACATAACTCTCCACCGTGGCCTGGTGGTTGGCCGGCGGCTGGCCGGCCCAGAGCAACTCGGCCAGCTCGGCCTTGTGCATGCCACCGCGCAGGGCGAGCAGGGCCAGGATGTGGCGCGGCTTGACGCCGCCGAAGTCGCGGCCGGTCAGGCGGATGCCCCGGGTGCGGACCTCGAGCCGGCCGAAGAGCTGGATGTCGTACATGGCGTAAGACCCTGTACGGGGGACGGTCACGCGACAAGCCTCCGCCGCGTCGTTCCGCACCCCGAAAGCGAGGGGTCGAGTCCACCGAAGATACGAGCTATGACAGCCGCTCGGACTCATCCCGTCGGCGCGCGTACCGTGCGAACGGCTTGGCTCGCGGGTGCTGTCCGACTGTTGGTACGCCTTGGCTTCCAGCGCGGGACACATAGACTTCCAGCGCTGGCGGATCAGGAGGCATGAATGGTAGGCGAGGCGATCACGGTGCTCGTGGTTGATGGGCATCAGACGTTCGCCGAGTTGCTCGGTGTGGCGCTGACCGGTCAACCGGACCTGCGCTATGTCGGGCATGCCCGCACGGGCGAGCAGGCAATCCGGCTCGTGCAGGAGTTGCGGCCGAATGTGGTGCTGTTGGATCCCGACCTTCCGGACGCGGACGGGATCGCGATCGCCGAGTTGCTGCGGCATCGCCAGCCGGACACCCGCTTCGTCATCCTGACGGCCAACAACGAGTCTGCCCTGGTAGGACGCGCGACGGCGGCCGGTGCCTCGGGCTTCCTGTCGAAGAACGGCCCGCTCGGCGACGTGCTCAACGCCGTGCACACCGCGCACGGCGGCGGCATGACAGTGTCGACCGACATCCTGGCGCGGCTGTTGCGAAGCACCACGCCGGTGGTCGGGCCGCGAGCCGGCGGGCTGACCGCGCGCGAGCATGAGGTGCTGGTGCTGATGGGCTCCGGGCTCGACCCGCGGGCGATCGCCCGGCGGCTCGGCATCAGCGTGCACACCTGTCGCGGCTATGTGAAAGCTGTGCTGGGTAAACTCGGCGCGCACAGCCAACTGGAGGCCGTCGCGGTGGCCACCAGGCGCGGGCTGCTCAGCCCGGATCGTCATAACGGAGAGTAATTCACGCTGGTACTCATCCGTTAAGCCGCGGGATCCGTACTTCTCGCCAGAGCGCCTGTCGAAGACTGTCGGCGCCGGCGCGAGTTGGAGGGCATCGCGTGAACCGTATATTCGACGATTCGTCCGATGTGTCCGTCGCGCTTGCGGACCAGGTGTCGACCTCAGGTGCCGACTGGGCCAACCGTGACAACCAATCACCGCACCGCGGCACCGAACAGGACCCGGCACCTTACCGACGGCCCCCGGCTGTGAACTCGTTCCGTGACAATGCTGATGAGGAAGACATGGCCGACTCCCAGAGCTGGAGTGCCTTCGGTTCGTCCAACGCAGGCCCGGCCGGCGCCGGGGAGCCCCGGGCGGACCGCTCCGCCACGGACCCGCCGGAGCCCGAGTACGGCCCCGCCCCGCCCGCGGGACCCGGCCGCGCCTCCTTCGGCTTCACCGCCGGACCGATCAGCGGCAACCACACCAGCGGCCGGCCGACCTCCGGCGCGCCGTTCCTGCCGCCGCCGGCGGGTCCCGCCCCGGCAGGCCCCGCCCCGGCGGGCTTTGCCCCGGCAGGCCCCGCGCACCCGGTCCGGTCCGTCACCGGCGAGTCGGTACTGGCGAGGAGCCGGCAGTCCCGCCCGCTTCCGCCGCCACCGGCCGATGTGGACGACGGGGTCGGCGACTTCATCGGCGGCCCCGGCCGCGAGATCCGCCCGCACCGCGCCGCCCGGCACCCGCACTCGGCCGCCGAGCAGCCCGTGCTGCTCGAGTCGCCGCCCCGCGGCCGCGGTGTCCTGATCGCCGGCTTCGCGCTGGGCCTGGCCGTGCTGCTCGGCGGCACCGTCGCGGGCGTCAGCTACTTCTCCGGCTCCGACAAGAGCCTCACCTCGGTGCTCGAGCTCGGCGCCGGCTCGTCCGACGCCGACGACCGGACGGCCACCGCCCCGATCGACAGCCGCACGGCGGCGTCGTTCGAGCTGGCCACCGCCGTCACCAAGGTCACCATGCGCAGCGAGGACCTCGGCGACGACCTCTACCGGATCTCCACCGCCGAGGACGCCGGGATCATCCCGAAGCCCGTGCTGGCGCAGGACCGGGTGCAGCTCAACCTGATCCCGGACGGCGACGGCACCACCGGGGCCGTCGAGGTGGTGCTCTCCTCGAAGGTGTCGTGGAACCTGCGGTTCGCCGGCGCCACCGACGAGCAGCGCATCGACTTCACCGGTGGCGACATCGGCGGCATCGACCTGGCGGGCGGCTCGCGGGTCACCGAGATCGCGCTGCCCGAGCCGGCCGGCACCGTCGCGCTGAAGGTCACCGGCGCCGTCGACGAACTGTCGCTCACCTCGCCGGCGGGCAACCCGGTCCGGGTGCAGATGCAGGGCGGGGCGAAGACGGTCGCGGCGGGCGCGCGCACGCTGCGTGACGTCAAGCCGGGATCGACGCTGACGCCGAAGGGCTGGGCCACCAACAACCGCTACGACGTGGTCGCGGAGGCCCGGGTAACGCTGCTCAGGGTCGAAACCAAGTAGCGCGCCCGCGCCGCGAACGTACCGAGGGCCCGGACCAGGCCCAGGCCCTCGGCCAGCTCCCACTTACGACAGCACGCGGAGCCGCACCGTCTGGCTCATGCCGCGCAGCTTCTCCAGCACGTCGGCGCTGTAGCTGCCGCTGATGTCGGTGATCAGGTAGCCGTACTCGCCGCGGGTGCTCAGCAGCTGGCCCTCGACGTTCACGTGGTGCTCGGCCAGGATGCTGTTCACCTGGGCCAGCACGCCCGGCATGTTCAGGTGCACGTGGATGACGCGGCTCATGTCCGTGCTGGCCGGCAGTGCGACGCTGGGCAGGTTCACGCTCAGCGTGGTGTTGCCCTCCTGCAGGAAGTGCACCAGCTTGTTGGCCACGAAGTCGCCGATGTCCGACTGGGCCTCCTCGGTGGACCCGCCGATGTGCGGGGTGAGGATGACGTTCGGCAGGCCGCGCAGCTCCGAGAGGAACTCGTCACCGCGGCCCTTCGGCTCGGTCGGGAAGACGTCGACGGCCGCGCCGGCGAGGTGCCCACTGGTCAGCGCGTCGCGCAGGGACGCGTGGTCGACCACGATGCCGCGCGACAGGTTCAGGAAGATCGACCCGGGCCGCATCTTGCCGAACTGCTCGGCGCCGAAGAAGCCCAGGTTGCCGGGGCGCCCGTCGACGTGCAGCGTCACCACGTCGGAGCTGGCCAGCAGCTCGTCGAGGCTGGCGCAGCGCTGGGCGTTGCCCAGGGCCAGCTTGTCGGCGGTGTCGTAGAAGGACACGTGCATGCCGAGGTTTTCCGCGAGCACGGAGAGCTGGGTGCCGATGTTGCCGTACCCGACGATGCCGAGCCGGCGGCCGCGGACCTCGTGGCTGCCGCTCGCGGCCTTGTCCCAGATGCCCTGGTGCATGAGGTTGTTCTTCTCGGTGAGCCGGCGGGTCATCGCGACGATCTCCGCGAGGGCCAGCTCGACCACGGAGCGCGTGTTGGAGAACGGCGCGTTGAAGACGGCGATGCCGGCCTGCGAGGCGGCGCTCAGGTCGATCTGGTCGGTGCCGATGCAGAACGCGCCGATCGCGACGAGGCTGTCCGCGGCCTCCAGGACCTTCGCGGTCACCCGGGTCTTGGACCGGATGCCGAGCACCCGCACACCCCGGATGCGCTCGACCAGCTCGACCTCGTCGAGGGCGCCGGCGACGGACTCGACCTGGTATCCCTCCGCCTCGAGCCGGGACACCGCGTCCGGGTGAATGCTCTCGAGCAGCAGGACTCGCACCTTGGCTTGGTCGATCATCACTTTCCGTTCCATGTCGGATTCTGGAGCAGGTGGCAGGGGACCGTCCGGGCCGCCACGCCGAAGCCCAGGTCAGGCGTACCAGCCTAATGCCCCGGATTGCCCGTACCCCGAGGGTGTGCCGGAGCTCCCATCTGGCGGTCAGCCCGGCGCCGCCGCGCCTGCTCAGGAGGGAAGCCGGGCCCGCAGCCAGGGCAGCACGGCGTCGGCGTGGGCGCGCTGGAACGCCCGGACGTGCGGGATGCCCGGCGAGGGATGGCGGGATCGTTCCAGGAAGTCGCCGGTGAAGGCCGTGATCACGTCGGTCGCGGTCCGCGGGTCGAGCCCGGCCAGCAGCCGGTCGCCGGCGCCGCCGTGTACCAGCACATTCATCGCCAGCAGCAGGGTGTCCAGCCAGGCGGGTCCCACGCACCCGTACGGCCAGTCCACGACGACGACCGAGCCGTCCGGGCGTACCAGAAGGTTGTCGGCCCGCACGTCACAGTGCGCGAGGGTCGCGCCGGTCCCGACCGCGGCCAGGCCGCGGTGGGCGGCCGCCCGCAGGTCGTCGAGGTGGGCGGCGGCCCAGGGGTCGAGGTCGGGCGGCGGGTCGGCGGCGATCCGGTCCCACCCCCCGAAGCATCGCGCCAGGTGCTCGGCGGCCGTCGGCACGCCGGTCACCGGCGGCGGCGTGAGAGCCGCGGCGAGCTGCCGCAGCGCCCGCACGGTCGCGCGGATCTCGTCCTCGACCCACGGGGTACGGGGGTGCCGGCCCTCGACGTCCTCGTGGACCAGCACCACCCACTCGCCGTCGTCGTGAGCCGCCAGCAGCCGGGGCACCGGCGCGTCCGCGGGCATCTGCGCGGTCACGTGCGCCTCGGCGCGGGCCAGCTCGACCGACCGCGGGTTCAGGTCGGTGCTGACGGCCTTGACGAACGCCCGCCGTCCGTCCGCGGTGACTACCCGGTCGGCCGTGCCCGGCGAGAAGCCGCCGGCCTGCGAGACCGCGTGCACCACCGGCCCGCCGACGACCGCCTCGACCTGGTCCCTGATCCGCTCGGGCAGATCAGCCCAGCCGATGCGTATCCCGTATGTCTGGATCATCGATAAACCTCCCCTTTGTGCGGATCATTGCACCATGGCAACGATTTAAAGCGCACTCCGTCGCACAACAGATCGCGCCCCGGCGGAAATGGCACACCCGGCGAGGGATGCCGCCGGGCCCCAGGTCAAGGCATGGGTTCGCCGGCCACCGCGGACATGAAGTCGGCGATCACCGCGAGATCCCTGTCGTCGTAGCGGCGCAGCAATGCGATCAGGTGCCGTGCCTGACCGGCGTAATGCGGGTCAACGCGTGCCGCGATCTGCTCCGAGTCCAGCGACACGATCACCTTGCGCCGGTCGGTCGGGTCGCGGTCGCGGCGGACGAAGCCCGCGCTCTCCAGGCGGTCCAGCACCCCCGTCACGGTGCCGGTCTTCAGGCCGGTCAGGTCCGCCAGGCGGCCGGGTGTCAGCGGGCCGTGCACATCCAGCAGGGTCATGAACTGGGCGTCGCTGGGCCCCAGCCTGAGCTGCTCGGCGACCTGATGGCTGTAGAGCACCGCCGCGGCGATCATGCGACGGGTCGACTCGACGATCGCCTCCTCCCGCCCGGCCCGGCGTTCACTCGTGGACACAAGTATCTCGCATTCGCTAGTATCTCGGTTTGGCGAGATAATCGGTTGTACGAGAGATTTTCCCACGAGGAGGGCTCGGCATGACAAGGACGCGGACGGCTCTGGTGATCGGTGGCGGCATCGCCGGGCCGGTCGCGGCGATCGCGCTGCGGCGGGCCGGCATCGAGGCGAGCGCGTACGAGGCGTACGACCGGCAGGCCGACGGGATCGGCGGCGAGCTCATGCTGGCGCCCAACGGCATGGCGGCGCTGGCCTCGGCCGGCATCGCCGACGAGGTGGCGGCGGCCGGCGTGCCGACGCCGCGGATGGTGATGGAGACCGGGGCGGGCAAGCGGCTCGGACAGTTCGAGGACCTGCCCGGCCTGCCGACCAGCCGGACGTTCACCCGGGCCCGGCTCTACCGCGCGCTGACCGACGCGGCCACCGCGGCCGGCGTCCGGATCGAGTACGGCAAGCGCCTGGTCGGCTACCTGGACCACGGCGACCGGGTGATCGCGACCTTCGCCGACGGCAGCACCGCCGAGGCCGACGTGCTGATCGGCGCCGACGGCATCCGGTCGACGGTGCGCGGCCTGCTCGACCCGGCGGCGCCGCAACCCCGCTACTCCGGCCTGGTGGGGCTCGGCGGCTGGAGCCGCGACGCCGGCCTGCCGAGCACCGACGGCGCGCTGCACCTGGCCTACGGGAAGAAGGCGTTCTTCGGCTATCGCATCGGCGACGACGGTGCGGCCGGCTGGTTCGCCAACGTGCACTCCGCCGAGATGCTGACCGCCGCGCAGGCCCGCGAGACCCCGCCGGCCGAGTGGCTGCGGCGGCTGCGCGAGCTGTTCGCCGGCGACACGCTGCCGGCGCTGCGCCTGCTCGACCGGGTCGATCCCGGCGAGTTCGTCAACGTGGGCGGGCTGCAGGACATGCCGCCGGTGCCGGTGTGGCATCGCGGCCGGGTGGCGCTGGTCGGCGACGCGGCGCACGCGATGACCCCCAGCTCGGGTCAGGGCGCGTCGCTGTCCATCGAGAGTGCCGTGGAGCTGGCGCGCTGCCTGCGCGATCTGCCGATCGAGCAGGCCTTCACCGCCTACGAACGGCTGCGCCGGGCCCGGGTGGAGAGGGTCGCCGCCCGGGCGGCCCGGGTGAACAACGACAAGGCGCCGGGTCCGGTCGGCCGGGTGCTGCGCGATCTGCTGTTCCCGGTGGCCATGCGCACGTTTTACGACCAGGAGCGGATGTTCGGCTGGCTGCACCGCCACACCATCGACTGGGCAGAGCCCGTGGGGCGAGCGGGAGCAGCGCCGCGATCGTGATCGCCAGCAACAGCCGCGCGTTGCTCCACAGTGGCGGGCCGAGCGCCGGCACGGGCAGCAGCATCACCACGAGCACCAGGGCCGGCCAGGCGCGCCGGGCCCAGGCCGGCCCGCACACGGGCAGCAGTGCGGCCAGGACCAGCCAGATCTGGTGATGGGTCCAGGAGACCGGGGAGAGCACCACGCTGGCCGCACCGGTCAGGACCAGCGCGGAAAACCAGTCGCCGGCGCGGGCCAGGCGGGCGGCCCGGTGCAGGGCCAGCGCGGCGATCGCGCCCCCGGCCACCAGCACGATCGCCGAGCGGAGCGGCGCGGAGAGCTCGAGGCGCAGCAGCGCGCCGTTCAGCGACTGGTTGCCGACCGAGGTGATGTAGCCCAGCCGGCTCACGTGCGAAACCTCGGTCGTCCAGAACCGCCACGAGTCGGCGGGCAGCGCGAGCCCGGCCAGCGCGCCGCACCCCGCAAACGTCGCCGCGGCCAGCACGGCGGCCCGTCGGCGACCGGCGAGCCAGAGCAGCGGAATGAAGATCAGCGGGGTCAGCTTGATCGCCGCGGCCAGGCCGATGAGCAGCCCCTGCCACCGGCTCCGCCGCAGCGCCAGCAGGTCGACCGCGATCAGGGCGGCAAGGAAGAGGCTGACCTGGCCGTACTTCAGATCCGAGGAGACCGGCGCCGACAGCACCAGGAGCAGGGCGTACGCCGGGGCGGCCCGCCGGCCCAGCAGCAGCGCGAGGGCGGCGACGGTGACGATCGTGGCCAGCGTCCAGGCGAGTTGCAGCGCCACGGCGGGTGCGCCGGCGAGCGGGAGGAAGACCAGGCCCGCGAACGGGGGGTAGGTGAAGGGGGCGTTGCCGGCGCTGATGAAGTCGTACAGGCTCGCGCCGTGGGTCAGCCCCTCCACCGCTCCGGTGTAGACGGCCAGGTCGGAGAGGCGGACGTCGGCCGGGCGGGCGAGCACGGCCCAGGCGGTGACCAGCGCGGCCAGCGCGGCGGGCAGCCACAGCAGCGCGGGGCGCAGGCTGCGTCGCCGGGCGGCGGCCGCCGGGACCGGGCCGGTGAGACGGTACGCGCGACGACCCGCCGACCAGTGCGCCTCGATGAGGCCCGCGCGCTGTAGCCGTACCAGAATCGGGTAGAGCGATCCGCTGGAGAGACCCGCCTGCCGGGCCAGGTCGAGGCCGTGCCGATCCCGGCCGGGATCGGCCGCCAGGCTGGCCAGCACCGCGCCGCTGCTGGATGCCCAGCCGCCGCTCATGATGCCCGGCGCGCCGGGGCGCTGAGGTGGGTCACCAGCAGCCCGATCAGCAGCGCGACCGCCATCCGGCCCGCCGGGTGCGCGAGGAAGCCGAAGCCGAACACTGCCGAGTTGTCGACCAGCCGGTGCAGGGTCAGCTCGGCCGCGCCGCCCGAGCGGCGCAGCACCTCGCCGATCGCCAGGCCACCCAGCCCGGCCACCACACCGAGCGCGACCTTGCCGGCGGCGTCCCCGGACCGCACCGCCGCCGGAATCGGGGGCGAGCCGCGGCGCAGCAGGCCCGCCACGACCGCGACCGAGCAGAGCGCGAGGGGGCCGATCATCGCGGACGCGTTGCCCAGCAGCACATCCGAGGCGTGGAACGCGGGCCCGGCCTGCTGCAGGCTGCCGAACGCGGCCGTGCCGTCCGCGAAGTACGCGCCGAAATCGGCGACCCCACCGGGCAGCAGCGCCAGCGGGAACCAGGACGGCGCCGACGCGGCGCTCACCCCGAGGACCGCGGCGGCGTGCAGCGAACCGGCGGCCGCGGCGGCATCGAGAGCCAGCACGGCGCCACCGACGGCCGCCACGCCGGCGAGCAGGTCGCGGCCCGTGGCCCGCAAGCGGGTGCTCAGCCCTACGGTCGCGGCGGTCAGGATCGTCCAGGCCAGCACCGCCGGGCCGACGTCGATCCAGCCCATGAACGGCATGACGGCCACCTGGTTGCCCGCCAGCAGGAACGCGTAGCCGGCCGCCCCGAGCAGCACCACCCGGCGCACCGTCGCCCGGCCGCCGACCGCGGCCATCACCGCCGCGGCCGCCGTCAGCACCACACCCCCGGCGACCGCGCCGAAGCGACCCTGCGCCAGATGCGTCACGTTGAAGAGCGCCGCGGCCAGCAGCGTCAGGGCGGCCGGCACCGACAACGCGCGGGCCCAGCCCGCACCCCGCTGCGACCAGGTCGCCGGCTCCTCGTCCGCCTCCTCGACGGCGGGGGAGACGGCAAGGCTGGCCGCGAACGTCAATCCGCGCCAGCTCCGCCCCAGCGAGTCAAGCTCGGCGTGCCATTCCCGGGCCAGTTCCTCGCGAAGGTCCGCCGGCCAGCGCCGGGCCGCCGCGGTGACCATGCTCCGCGCCAGGCGGTCGGTGGCCCTCACGCCGGGCGCACCTTCGCGCCGGGAGTGGCCACCTGGGCCATCTGCTGCTGCATCGCCGTGACCTCGCGCCGGGCGGCGACGGCGCCCTCCGCGGTGAGCTGGTAATAGCGCCGGTTTGGCCGGCCGTCGGAGACCGGATCGGTCCGCTCCCACCGGGACTCGACCCAGCCGGCCCGCTCGAGGCGGACCAGAATCGGGTAGAGGGTGCCGCTGGGCAGGCCGGTGGCCTGCATCAGCTGCAGGCCGTATCGCTCGGCGGCGGGGTCGGCCAGCAGTGCCGCCGCCACCTTCAGGACCGACGTCGTCATCCGGGGAGCCATGTAGGCACTCTACATAGGGTCCGCCACCACAGCGTCGAGCAGCGCGATTCGGCCGGGCCTTTCGACCGTCGCCCAGACGCCGAAGGTCAAGTCGTGGTGCTCGGCGACGGTCCGCAGCAGCCGGCCGTGCTCCGGGGCATCCTCCTGCGCCAGGTCGATCATGACGCAGCGGGTGAGCCGCCGGCTTGGCCGCAGCACCACCTGGTCGCCGATCCGCAGGTCGCGCCCCAGCCAGTCCTCCTCCGGAAAACCATCGCCCGGCAGGTCAACGAGCAGATTCGCCCGGAATCGCAGCGGGTCGACCGCCGACCCGGTCAGCTCCGCCAGCCGCCGCAGCGCCGCGGTGCTGATCAGGCTTACCGGTCCCTCATCGTGATGGACGACCTCCGCCTCCCGGGCGATCGTCACGCGCCGGCCGAGCACCTCGCTGACCGCGCGGTGCCCGGCCGGGTCATCGGCGGCGAAGCGGCGGCCGTCGGGCAGTTCCACCACAGGTACGCCGTCACTGGAGTGGCCGTGCGTGGCGTCATTGGAGTGGCCGCGTAGGAGGAACAGGCCGGGCATGCGCCGGAAGCGACGGGTGTTCTTGCCGCTGCCGAGCTTGCCGTCGTCGTCGCGTACCGCCCAGAGCCGGTCACCCACCAGGCCGCGCCGGTCGACCTCGGCCGTCGCGGGCCGCTCGCCGAGCAGCGACTTGATCGGATACCGGCGGATCTCGGCGATCTTCATCAAACGCACTGTAGACAGGCGCCGCTGTCGTCGTCTTACAGCGCGTTGTAGACGGCTGCGACCAGGTCGTGGGCGCGTCGGTCACCGGCGAGCCAGTCGCGGCGCAGGTTGGGGATGAACGCGATCGCGACCTGGTTGTCGATGTCGCCGAGGCCGATCGCTCCGCCGGCGCCCGGGTGCCCGAAGGCCGTCGGCCGGGCGGCTTCGGGCAGGATGAAGTTCTGCGACGGCAGCATGTAGCCCAGCCCGAACGAGCTTTCCAGGAGCAGCACCAGGTCGCTGCCGCGGGCGCGTTCCCGGACCGCTTCGCTCAGCGGCCCCGGAGCCAGCAGCGCACCGCCCGCCAGGTCGCGGTAGAACCGCGCCAGCGCGCGAGCGGTCGTTACCAGGCCGGTCGCCGGCCAGCCGCCGGCCAGCACCTCCGGTCTGTTGTAGGCCGGTACGGGATTGACGGAGGAGCGCATCACCAGCGAGGCCGGGTCCTGATACGCCTGTGCCAGACGGGCGACGGTGGCCGCGTCGATCGGCCCTGCGTCCGACCAAGCCATCTGGTCGGCGGGCGGGAATGCGACTCGCGCCGCTCGCTGCGCCACGGCCGACGGCACCCCGATCCACAACTCGTCGCCCAGGTGGCTGCGCACATACTCACCGACCGGGTGGCCGGTGCGCCGGCGAACGAACTCGCCGACCAGCCACCCGAAGGTGAGCGCGTGGTAGCCGTGGCCGGTGCCGGGCTCCCATGCCGGATGCTGTTGTGCCAGGCGCGCCGCCATGGCCGCGTGGTCGGCGGCCTCCGTCGCCGTGACGGGGTGGTCGAACGCCGGCACCCCGGCCCGGTGGGTCAGCAGGTCGGCAAGCGTCGTCGCTTCCTTGCCGGCGACGGCATACTCCGGCCACCAGGTCGACACCGGCTCATCCCATTCCACCCGGGCGTCCTGGGCGACCCGCAGCGCGGCCGTCGCTGTGATCGCTTTCGTGCACGAAAATGTCACGCATGGCGTGTCGCGCAGCCAGGCGCGTCCGGTACGCGTATCCGCCGAGCCGCCCCACAGATCGACCACGGCACGGCCACCCACGAAGGCCGCCACCGCCGCTCCGGTGTTCCGCCCGTCGGCGAAGCTCGCCTCGAAGACCTCGCGAACCGCCTGGAACGCCGGATCCGTCCAGCCGTCCACGCGCCCGTCCATGGTCAGAATTAGAACAGGTTCTAGTTCTGGTCGCCAGGGAAGGGGTCTCGCGTTTTCCCTTACCCCTCTTCAACGTATAACGCATCGGGGGGCTTGCGGCAAGACCGGCGTCATACCGCAGAATCGTCGGCTGAGGCCGCAACCTGCGGATATGGGGGCGCGCGGCGTGCGTGCGTTGTTGTCGGAGGTATCGCAATGATCGAGCAATACGTGTTGGGTCTCCAAGAGGTCGGCGAGACGCAGGTCGCGACCGTCGGCGGCAAGGGCTCGCACCTGGGGGAGTTGTCGCGGATCGAAGGCATCCGAGTCCCGGCCGGCTTCTGCGTGACGACGGACGCCTTCCGGCGGATCATGGCAGAAGCGCCGTCGATCGATGATCGTCTCGATCAGCTGTCGCGCCTGAGCCCGGACGACCGGGAGGCGATCCGCACGCTCAGCGCGGAGATCCGCCAGACCATCGAAGGGATCGCCGTCCCGGACGATCTCGCGGCGGCGATCACCCGCGCGCTCGCCCGGCTCGGCGAGCAAGCCGCGTACGCCGTCCGATCCAGCGCGACGGCCGAGGACCTGCCGACGGCCTCCTTCGCCGGCCAGCAGGACACGTACCTCAACGTCGTGGGGCCGGCGGCGATCCTCCAGCACGTCAGCCGGTGTTGGGCGTCGCTGTTCACCGAGCGGGCGGTGACCTACCGCCTGCGGAGCGGCTTCGACCACCGGAAGGTCGACATGGCCGTGGTCGTGCAGCAGATGGTCATCCCGGATGCGGCCGGCATCTTGTTCACGGCCGATCCCGTCACGGGCAACCGGAAGGTCGCCGCCGTGGACGCCAGCTTCGGCCTCGGCGAGGCCCTGGTCTCGGGCCTCGTCAACGCCGACGTCTTCAAGGTGCGCGACGGCGAGATCGTCGACAGGGCGATCGCCACCAAGCAACTCGCCATCCACGCCCTGCCGGCCGGCGGGACGCGGGAAGTGGCGATCGACCCGCAGCGGCAGGAACAGCCGGCGCTGACGGATGCGCAGGTCGTGCGGCTCGTGCAGCTCGGGCGGCGGATCGAGGCGCACTTCGGCCGCCCGCAGGACATCGAATGGTGCCTGGCCGACGATGGCTTTCAGATCGTCCAGAGCCGGCCGATCACCACGCTGTTCCCCATCCCCGAGAGCGGCGACCACGACAATCACGTCTACGTCTCCGTCGGCCATGGGCAGATGATGACCGACCCCATGAGGCCCCTCGGGCTGTCCTGCTGGCAGCTGACGGCCATGGTGCCGATGCACGAGGCCGGCGGGCGGCTGTTCGTCGACGTCACCCGGCGCCTGGCCGCACCCGCGGGCCGCGCCGGACTCCTGGAGGCCATGGGGAAAGGCGATCCGCTGATCAGGGATGCGCTGGAGACCGTCCTCGACCGCGGCGACTTCATCCCGTCGCTGCCGGACGCGGGTCCCGGCGGGCCGCCGGCCGGCGGCCCGCCCACCCCGATCGAGACCGATCCGGCCATCGTCACCGGGCTGATCGAGCGCAGCCAGGCTTCCCTCGCCGCGCTGCGGCGCGACATCCGGACGAAAACCGGGCCGGCGCTGTTCGACTTCCTGCTGGAGGCCTTCCAGGAGCACAAGCGAGTCCTCGGTGATCCGCTGAACATCCAGGCGATCATGGCGGGGATGGAGGCCACCTGGTGGCTCAACGACAAGCTGCAGGAGTGGCTGGGCGAGACGAACGCGGCCGACACGCTCACGCTCTCCGCCCCCGACAACATCACGTCGGAGATGGGACTGGCGCTGCTCGACGTCGCGGACGTGATCCGCCCCCATCCGGAGGTGGCGGCGTTCCTGCAGGGCGTCGAGGACGAGGGCTTCCTGGACGAGCTGCCGAAGCTCGCGGGCGGGACAGAAGCGCGCGACGCCATCGAGGCCTACCTCGACCGGTACGGCATGCGCTGCGTCGGCGAGATCGACATCACGAGGCCGCGCTGGCGCGAGCGCCCCACCACGCTCGTGCCCGTGATCCTCGACAACATCAAGCTCTTCGAGCCGGGTGCCGCCGAGCGGCGCTTCGAGCAAGGGCGGCAGGAAGCGCAGCGGAAGGAACAGGACGTGCTGTCGCGCCTGCGGGCGCTGCCGGACGGGGAGCGGAAGGCCGACGAAACCAAGCGGATGATCGACCGCGTCCGCACCTTCATCGGCTACCGGGAGTACCCGAAGTACAACATCGTCAGCCGCTACTTCGTCTACAAGCAGGCCCTGCTGGCGGAGGCCGAGCGCCTCGTGCGGGCCAACGTGCTTCCCGACCAGGAAGACATCTTCTACCTCACGTTCCAGGAGTTCCACGACGTCGTCCGCACTCACCGGGCGGACGAGGAGCTCATCCGGCAGCGCAAGGACGCGTTCCGGTCGTACCACGCGCTCACGCCGCCCCGGGTGCTCACGTCCGACGGCGAGGCGGTGGCCGGGTCGTACCGGCGCGACGACGCGCCGGCCGGCGCCCTGATCGGCTTGCCGGTCTCCGCCGGGACCGTCGAAGGGAGGGCCCGCGTCATCCTCGACATGGCGGAGGCCGACCTCGAACCGGGCGACATCCTCGTCACGGCCCACACGGACCCCAGCTGGTCACCGCTGTTCGTCGCGATCACAGGTCTGGTGACGGAGGTGGGCGGCCTGATGACCCACGGCGCGGTGATCGCCCGCGAGTACGGCCTGCCGGCCGTCGTCGGGGTGGTGGATGCGACTCGGCTGATCTCCGACGGACAGCGGATCCGCGTGCACGGAACCGACGGATACGTCGAGATCCTTCAGTGATCCCGGGCCTTCCGAATGCGGAATTGGCCATATATTGATATCGGCATGAATGCGCCTTGGAGAATCGCGTTCGATCCTTCGGACATCTCAGCAATGGTGGTCCTCAGTCCGAGCGTTCAGACGCGTTTCCCGCCCTGTGGATCGGCTGACATCGGGAGGCTTTCGTGGCCTTCGGGGCTGTCCCGACGCACTGCTGGTCGGCGCTTGTTCCTGCTCAGCTGCCATCGGGGTCGAGCCGAGCTTGCTCGCGGTGGTCCGGTGCGCTTGCTGTCCCGGCGGTGCGGGAATGGTTGCGTAAGTGATGCGGATGGTGCCACGGTATTGGCAGGTATGAGCGATTACTGCACAATCTGGACAGGTGCCTTGTCCGGGAATTGCCCACTCTTCTCCCGACCGTTGACCCGACCGTTGACCCGATCGCGGCACTGAGCCGGGTGAGAAATTTGCAACTGCCGGGCCCATGTGCGCACGTTCGTGATCTGTTGGGTTTAGGTTGCCGCCTGAACACCTTCACGACTATCGGGAGGCCCACGTGTCTCTGCAGTTCTCTCGGCGGCTTGGCGTCACCGCGATTGCGGCGCTGTCGGTCGCGGCCCTCGGCGGTGCCGGCATCGGGTATGCCGCGTCCGCCGTCACCGCCTCGCCGGCGATCATCACCAGCACGCCGCACTCGGAAAAGGACGTCACCAACATCGACGTCCTGCGCCAGCAACTGCGTAACTACTACGGCGACCCGCTCGGCACCGGCCAGTTCGCCGCGGACAGCCACTACGCCAAGGAAGCGAGCCGGGTGGCCGCCGACGGCAGCCGCTACCTCGACCACCTGCGGCACAAGGGAAAGGCGACCAAGGCCATCCTGCTGGACGTCGACGACACCTCACTGGCCACCTGGAACTACGAGATCGTCAGCAACTGGGCGTACAACCCGACCACCAACTCGGCCTATGTGCTGGGTCAGCAGTTCCCGGCCGTACCCGGCATGGTCCAGATGGCGAGCAAGGCCGAAAGAGAGGGCTACGCGATCTTCTACCTGACTGGCCGCGGGACCGCGCAGGAGGCGGCCACTCTGGGCAATCTCACCGCGGACGGGGTCGGGGTGGACGCCGGGTTCCCCAAGCCGACGGCGCTGGGCAACGGCGAGGACGGCCTGTTCACCAAGCCGGACGTGACCGCCTACCCGGACTATCTCAAGACCGCGTGCGCTGCCGACCTGGGCGGCAAGTGCACAACAATCCACTACAAGTCGGCGACTCGCGCGCACATCGAGTCGCTCGGCTACAACATCGTCGCGAACTTCGGCGACCAGTACAGCGACCTGAAGGGCGGCTACGCCGACCGGACCTTCAAGCTGCCCAACCCGAACTACTTCCTGCCCTGACCAAGGAGACCGGGCGCGCTTTCTGGGTGATGACGGCGGCAGCGTCAGGATCCGCATCGACCGCTGCGGGTCTTGTCGCTGACCGGCCGCGCTCTGTTCGGCCCTGACCGAAGGCTCGTGCACTGTCTGGATCGGCGCGCCCGGCAGGATTCGAACCTGCGACCGACGGATTAGAAGTCCGTTGCTCTATCCGCTGAGCTACGAGCGCCTGGCCGGCCCACGGAGTGGGCTGGCCAGCACATACTAGAGTTTCGCCGCCGCCCGGTCGAGCGGGATGTCAGGTGGTCGTGACGTCCGCTTTGTCCTCCGGGGCCGGCGGCACCGAGATCTCCGGTGTGCCCTTCGGCGGGACGAACGCGTCGACCCATCTGCCCAGTTCCTGGAAGACCTCGGTGCGGACGTCCTTACCGGACAGCGTCAGATCGTGCATCCCGCCGTCGAAACGCGCGATCGTCACCCGCGGACCGAGCCGCGGCGCCCAGCGCACGATGTGCTCCACGTCCAGGACCGAGTCGCTCAGCCGGACGTCCTCGGTCCAACTGCGGCCCCGGAACGTCCGGGTCGAGCAGGCGACCAGGACCGGGGCGTTGATGGCCAGCCCGGCGCGGAGGCGGGCCTGGCCGCTGCGGATCGCTTCGAGCCATCCGGTACGGACGGGGAATCCGTTCAGTGGTTTCCAGGCGAGGTCGTACGTCCATTCGCCACGATGGTCGCTGTGCAGGCTCTGCCCGTACAGGCCCAGCGTGCTCATCGGCAGCACCCGGTAGGGGTTTCGGCTGCTCGTGCGCCCGACCATGCTCATCAGCGGCCGGCGCAGCAGCCACGGCACGTTGAAGTCGAAGAACGGGCTGTTCAGGAACAACCCGTCGACGATGCCCTGGTCGCTGCGCGAGTGCGACCACAGCGACGTGATCAGGCCGCCGGTCGAGTGGCCCGCGACGAGCAACTGCTCGTGGCCGTCCTCCTCGCGGATGATCCGGGCAGCCTCATCCAGCTCCGGGTAGTAGTCGGTGAGGCTGCGGGCGAAGTTCGGCGTCTGGTGCGGCAGCAGGCTGCGGCCGTACTTGCGCAGGTCCAGCGCGTAGAAGTCCCAGCCGCGTTCGACGAAGAAGTCGGCGAGATGGGTCTGGAAGAAATAGTCCACGAAACCGTGCACGTACAGCACCGCGCGCCGGGACGGGGTCTCCCCGCGCCGGCGGACCAGGGTCGCGACGACCGCGCCCTCGTCATCGGTGCCCAGGTCGATGGTGTGCCGCTCATACGGCGGGCCCAGGACGTCGGTCTCCACGTCGTCAGGTTACCCACGCGTAGGGACCTTCGCGCCATAGCAGATCAAGTCGAATTTCTGCGCTCGTCCACATTCCGCCCCCATCCACAGGCTGGAACAGCTTTCGAAGCGGACATCGGGGCGGTCGGCGCACGCTGCTTGCCAGATCCCCCGCCGTACTTGCCGTCGTAAAGGAGACGCAGTGTTCGACACCAACATCGTGGTGGTCGGGAACGTCCTGACCGCGCCGGAATGGCGCCGCACCGCCAGCACGAACACCCTGGTCGCGACCTTCCGGGTGGCGTCAACCGCCCGCCGGATGGACAGGGACACCGGCCGCTGGGTGGACGGCAACCACCTCCGGGTGCGCGTCAACTGCTGGCGCCGGCTCGCCGAGGGAGTGGCGTCGTCCGTCACGGTCGGCGACCCGGTCGTGGTGGCGGGGCGCCTCTACACCCGTGACTGGACCGACTCGGAGGGCAACCTGCGCACCATGTACGAGATGGAGGCGATGTCGGTCGGTCACGATCTGGCCCGCGGCCGAGGCCGGTTCTTCCGCAACAAGCCCGCGGCGGCGACCAGCGCCACCGAGACGGCGGAGGCCGAGGGCCAGGTCCGCGGCGAGGCGGCGATGCCGGTCGCGGAGGACGAGGCCCCCGCGGTGTACGGCGACGGCGTGCTGGACGGCGACGAGCCGACGTTCGAGGACGTCCCGACCGCGACACCGGGCGGCTCCGTCCCGGCGGCGGCCCTCCGTGGTGGAAGCATCGAGCCCTTCGACACGGCCATGGTCATCCCGGCCGGCGACGCGAGCCCGATTCCGGGCCCAGCCGAAGACCCGAGCCCGGCTCCCGACCCTGCCGAGTCGGAGCCAGAGCCGGTTCCGACTCCCGACCCGGGCCCGGGCGGCGCTCCCGGCTCCGGTGCCGATCCTGGTCCGGTTCCGGGCTCTGGGCTCGGCCCTCGTTCCGGGACCGGGTCTCGGTCAAGCCGGCCCGCTGAGCGGAGAGCCGCCGGGACCGGCCGCGGTGCCGACCGGCCCGACCCGGATGGCGCGGTCGAGGACGAAAGCCCGGCCCGCCGCGCCGGCCGAGGCCGGAGCCCCCGGCGTCAGCCCGTCCCCGCGTGACCGCCTCCTGAACCGCCGCCGTTGCGGGGCCGACCTTTCCCCCGTGGGTTCCGCAACGGCGGTGCCGGACTGGCCCTCCCTTCCGCCCACCCGGCCGACCGCTTTGTGATCCGGCGCCGACCTCCGCGGCCGCCACCGCACAGGCAGGTCGGGCGGAACGCACCGGCATCGGTGCGGGTGGCCGAGGGCCGGCCGGCCGATGGGCCTCGCCGGGGGTGCGAGCGAGTCCCGTCGGCCCGGCGGGTGGGTGTCCGGTGGTCGGCACCCACCCGCCGAACCCCCTGCCGTGCGGCGCCAGTCGCCGCCGGCGGTCCGGTCGCCGCTCTCCCAGGGTTGGCGACGGCCGGGCCCTGATACGCGGCGGCGGAATACTCCCCGTTTCCGCCGCCGCCCGGATCCGGTCGGGCCGGCGCCCTGGGGTGAGCGCCGTGAACGACCGGACGGCGGGTGGGTGTTCGGTGGTCGGCACCCACCCGCCACCCCGAGCCAACCGCCCTGCTCCGGGGCACTCTCCCGAGAGAAAGGCGAAACCGCTCGGCAAAGCGGACCTGGGCCCGAGCAGCGCGGGCGGCTCCGCCGGCCGCCGTCCCCGTCGCCGGGACGGCGGCCGGCCCGGACGCCTCGCCGCGGGGTCCTGTGCGATCTGGCCGGGAACGGTCAGCCGGGCCCGGCAGGTGGGCGGGCCGGGGCCCTTCAGAGGAGCTCACTAGGGTGGTCGGGATGGAAAGAGCTGGGCGGATGCTGAGCGCGCGATCGGGCCCCCGGGGGGCCGCAACGGCCGACGCGGTCGGGCTGCTGGCCGGTTTCGCGCTGGACGCGGTGCTGGGCGATCCCCGGCGTTGGCATCCCGTTGCGGGGTTCGGGCAGGCCGCCGGTGCGCTGGAGCGTCGTCTCTACGCGCCACACCGGCGGGCCGGTGCCGTCTTCACCACCGTCGCGGTGGGCGTGCCCGTGGTCGCGGGTCTTGCCGCCTCCGTCCTCACCCGGCGGCAGCCCGTCGCTCGGGCCGTTCTGGTCGCCGCCGCGACCTGGAGCGTGCTCGGTGGCCGCACGCTTCGCCGCGAGTCGGCCGTGATGGCCGCCCACCTGGAACGCGGCGACCTTCTCGCGGCACGCGGCCGCCTCAGCCATCTCTGCGGCCGGGATCCCTCGACCCTCGACGAGCCGGAGCTCGCCCGTGCCACGGTCGAGTCGGTCGCCGAGAACACCTCCGACGCCGTTGTCGCGCCGCTGCTCTGGGGTGGGCTGTTCGGGTTGCCGGGGCTGCTCGGCTACCGGGCCGCCAACACCCTCGACGCCATGGTCGGGCACCGGTCCCCGCGCTATGCCCGCTTCGGCACGCCCTCCGCCCGGCTCGACGACCTGCTCAACCTGGTGCCGTCGCGGCTCACCGGGCTGTTGACGATCGCCGCCGCGCCCCTGGCCGGGGGCCGACCGGCCGAGGCCCTGCGGGTGTGGCGCCGGGACCGTAACGATCACCCCAGTCCCAACGCCGGTCAGTGCGAGTCGGCCATGGCCGGGGCGCTGGGCGTTCGGCTGGGCGGCCGCAACGTCTACTTCGGGCGCACCGAGACCAGGCCGCTGCTGGGTGACGGGCCGCGACCGTCCGCGGGTCATCTGCGCCGCGCCGCCCGGCTGTCGGGCACGGCCGGGCTCGGCGCCGCCGTGCTCGCCGCGGGCGTCGCGCTCGCCCGGTCGGGTCTTCGTCGCCGGGCAGGTGGGCGGTGAGCGGCGGGCTGCTGGTCGCCGGCACCACGTCCGACGCCGGCAAGAGTGTGCTCACCGCCGGGATCTGCCGGTGGTTGCATCGTCGTGGCGTCAAGGTCGCGCCGTTCAAGGCGCAGAACATGTCCAACAACTCGGTCGTCGTGGTCGGCGCCGACGGGCGTGGCGGCGAGATCGGCCGGGCCCAGGCCATGCAGGCCGCCGCGTGCGGGATCGCCCCGGACATTCGCTTCAACCCGGTGCTGCTCAAGCCCGGCAGCGACTTCTCCAGCCAGGTCGTGCTGCTCGGGCAGGCGATCGACACCGTTACCGCGGGCAACTACCGGTCGCTGCGGCCGCGGCTGGCCGAGACGGCGCACGCGACCCTGGCCGAGCTGCGCGCCGAGTACGACGCGGTGATCTGCGAGGGTGCCGGCAGCCCGGCGGAGATCAATCTGCGGGCCGGCGACTTCGTCAACATGGGCCTGGCCCGGCACGCTGGGCTGCCGGCGATCGTCGTGGGTGACATCGACCGTGGTGGGGTCTTCGCGGCGCTGTTCGGCACCGTCGCGCTGCTCAGTCCCGAGGACCAGGCGCTGATCAGCGGCTTCGTCATCAACAAGTTCCGCGGCGACCTCGGGCTGCTGCGGCCCGGGCTCGACATGATCACCGCGGTCACCGGGCGGCCGGTGCACGGAGTGCTGCCGTTCAACCTGGAGGTGTGGCTGGACGCCGAGGACTCCCTGGCGTACGGGCGGGTGCTCGGCCGGCCTGCCGCACCGCGCGGCACCGAGTGGCTGCGGGTGGCCGTGATCCGGCTGCCGCGGATCTCCAACGCCACCGACGCCGAGGCACTGGCCACCGAGCCCGGCGTGCAGGTCCGGCTCACGATCGAGCCGGCCGAGATCGCCGACGCCGACCTGGTCGTCCTGCCCGGTTCCAAGGCCACGGTCAGCGACCTGGCGTGGCTGCGCGAGACCGGCCTGGCCGACGCGGTCCGCGCGCACGCGGCCGTGGGCAAGCCGCTCGTCGGCATCTGCGGCGGCTTCCAGATGCTCGCCGACACGATCCACGACGACGTCGAGAGCCGCCGCGGCACCGTGGCCGGCCTCGGCCTGCTGCCGGTCGACGTCACCTTCGGTGCACGCAAGACCCTGGCCCGATCGCGGGGCGCGGCCTGGGGGCAGGTCCCGGTGAACGGCTACGAGATCCATCACGGGTACGTGTCGGCCGGCGACCCGGCGCCGTTGCTGCGGTACGCGGACGGCACCCCGGAAGGCGCCGTCGTCGGAGCGATCTCGGGCACGCACTGGCACGGTGCCTTCGAGTCGGATGAGTTCCGCCGCCGGTTCTTGACCGAGGCGGCTCGGCAGGCGGGCCGGCACGGCTTCGAGGTGGCACCGGACACCCGCTTCGCGGAGGTACGGGAACGCGCCCTGGACGTCCTCGGCGACCTCGTCGAGGAGCACCTCGACACGGACGCGCTGTGGCGACTCATCGAATCCGGCCCTCCCACCGGCCTGCCGTTCATTCCCCCGGGCGCCCCGGCCGAGCGGGGAGCGGCGGATGGGCGCTGAGTCCTTCGCCGCGCTCGCGGAGCGGATCCTCCAGCGGCCGCCGCTGCTCGGGCCGGTGCGGCTGGTGGCGGTCGACGGGCCCAGCGGGGCGGGCAAGAGCTGGTTCGCCGACCGGCTCGGCAAGGCCGCCGGCATTCCCGTCGTCCACACCGACGATCTGCTCGACGGCTGGGACGACCAGTTCAGCTTCTGGGCGCGGCTCGAACAGCAGGTGCTCGACCCGCTGCGGCACGGCCGTTGCGCCACCTACCGGCGGTACCTCTGGCATCTGCGGGAGTTCGGCGGCAACCCTGTCACTGTCGAGCCTGCCGCGGCCGTACTTCTGGAAGGGGTGACCGCCGCCCGGCGGGAGATTCGGCCGGAGCTTTCCTACTCCGTCTTTGTCGTCGCGCCCGCCGATCTGCGGTGGCGGCGGGCCTTGTCACGCGACGGCCGCGACGATGTTGCCTTTCGGGCGTACCTTGAGCGCTGGCGCATGAACGAGGACCGGCACTTCGCCGCCGATGCGACTGAGGCGCACGTGGATCTCCGGGTCGACGGGGCCACGGAGGGTTTCGACGATCGGTACGAACGGCTCTGACCGGCGCTGCCGGAGTGGACCACGATCAGCCGCGTGAGCGGCGGGAACGGGGACGGACGATGACGACCGACGACGAGAACCGCCCGGCGCGGCGCCGGGTCACGCTGACCGGCATCAGCTCGCGTGCCTGGGAGCACCCCGCCGACCGCGGCGCCCTGACCGCCCTGCGGGAGCTGCGTGGTTTCGACGACGTGGTGAAGGCGTTCTTCGGCATGTGGAACGAGCGCGGCTTCCGCCTGCAATATCTGGCCGGCTCGATCCGGGTCGACCACCGCCAGTATCCGCGTGTCTACCAGCGTTTCGCCGAGGCCGCCGCCGCGCTCGACGTGGCCGAGCTGCCCGAGCTCTACGTGAGCCAGTCGCCGATGATCAACGGCCAGGCGATCGGGATGGACAAGCCGTTCATCGTCATCACCACCGGCGCCGTGGAAAAGCTCGACGACGAGGAGCTGCGCGCCCTGCTGGGCCACGAGATCGGGCACGTGCGCAGCGGCCACGCCGTCTACAAGACGATCATGATGATCCTCACCCGGTGGGCAGCGAACCTGAGCTGGCTGCCGGTCGGTGCGATCGCCCTGCGCGCGATCATCGCGGCGATGTTCGAGTGGTGGCGCAAGGCCGAGCTGTCCGCCGACCGCGCCGGCCTGCTCGCCGGTCAGGACCCGGCCGCGTCGACGCGCCTGCTGATGAAGCTGGCCGGCGGCGGCGACCTCAGCCAGATCGACACGGCCGCCTTCCTGGAGCAGGCCGCCGAGTACGAGGGCGGCGGCGACCTGCGCGACAGCATCCACAAGCTGGGCATGACCGCCTGGAGCACCCACCCGGTGCCCGTCGCGCGCGCCGCTGAGCTGCGCAAATGGATCGACTCCGGTGACTACGGCCGGATCCTCGGCGGCGACTACCCGCGTCGCGACTCCGACGGCAACGCCTCGGTCACCGATGATGTCAAGGCCGCCGCGGACTCGTACCGTCAATCCTTCAAAGACTCGCAGGATCCGCTCGTCGGCCTGCTCCGCAAGCTCGGCGACGGCGCCGCGGACCTGGCCGGATCCGCCGCGCGCGGCGCCCGGGGCTGGGCCGGCCGGGGCCGCCGCAGCGACGAGGAGGAGCCGCCGCCACCGCCCGAGAGCTGAGTTGTCCACAGGCGTCGAAGTGGGCCCTCCCGGCCCGGGCCGCCCGGCCTAGGATCGGCTCATGAGCGAGCTTGCGAGCGAATCATCAACTCTGCGCCCGACGAATGTCATCGCTGGAGCGCCAGCGGAGGCGATGGCATGAGCCTTTCTGAAGACGAATTGCGTGCCGCGATCGCGCGGGAGCTGCCCGGTGTCCGTGCCGATCTCGAACGGCTGGTCCGCATCCCCGGGATCGCGTTCGACGGCTTCGACCACTCGCACGTCGAGCGGTCCGCCGAGGCCGTCGCCGAGCTCCTGCGCGGCTGCGGGCTCGACGTGCAGATCGTCCGAGGCTCGGGTCAGCCCGCTGTCATCGGCCGTAAGGCGGCACCCGACGGCGCCCCGACGGTGCTGCTCTACGCGCACCACGACGTGCAGCCCGCTGGCGACCCGGCGCTGTGGACCAGCGACCCGTTCGAGCCGGTCGAGCGCGACGGCCGGCTCTACGGCCGCGGCGCCGCCGACGACAAGGCCGGAGTGATGGCGCACGTCGCCGCGCTGCGGGCGTTCGGGGACGCGCTGCCGGTCGGGGTCGTGCTGTTCGTGGAGGGCGAGGAGGAATACGGCTCCGAGTCGCTCGACGAACTGCTCGAAACGCACAAGGAGACGCTGCGCTCCGACGTCATCGTCATCGCCGACTCCGGCAACTGGGACATCGGCGTGCCCGCCCTGACCACGTCGCTGCGCGGCCTGGTCAACTGCTTCGTCGAGGTCAGCACCCTGGGCAACGCCGTGCACAGCGGCATGTTCGGCGGCGCGGTGCCGGATGCGCTCACGGTCCTGGCCCGGCTGATCGCCACCCTGCACGACGAGAACGGCGAGGTCGTCGTCGACGGACTGGCCCGCCGCGAGGGCGCGACCGTCGACTACCCGGAAGACCGCTTCCGCCACGAGGCCGGCGTGCTCGACGGCGTCAAGCTGATCGGCGAGGGCCGGCTCACCGACCGGATCTGGACGAAGCCGGCCATCGCGGTGCTCGGCATCGACGCGCCGAAGACCAGCGAGGCGCCGAACGCCCTGGTGCCCCGGGCGAAGGCCAAGCTGAGCGTGCGGCTGGCGCCAGGTGACGACTGGAATTCGGCGTACGCGGCGATCCGCGCCCACGTCGAGAAGTTCGTGCCGTGGGGCGCTCACGTCGAGGTCACGCTGGAGAGCGGCGGCGAGCCCTGCGTGATCGACGCGACCGGCCCGGCGTTCGACGCCGCCCGGGCCGCGTTCCAGGAGGCCTGGGACGGGGTCGCGCCGGTCGACATGGGCGTGGGCGGCTCGATTCCGTTCATCGCCACCTTCCAGGAGCTGTTCCCGGAGGCGGCGATCCTGGTGACCGGGGTCGAGGATCCCTACGCCGGCGCACACGGGCCGAACGAGAGCCTGCACCTCGGCGAGTTCGCCCGGGTGTGCCTGGCCGAGGCCCTGCTGCTGCGCAACGTGGCCGCGCTGGGCAAGTGACGTGGCCGCCGAGCTGAGCTGCGACGTGCTGGTCGTCGGCGCCGGCCCCACCGGGCTGATGCTGGCGAACTGGCTGGTGAAGCTCGGCGTCCGGGTCGTCGTCGTGGACGGCAAGGACGGCCCGACCGTCCAGTCGCGGGCGCTGGTGGTCCAGGCCCGCAGCATGGAGGTGTACGACCAACTCGGCATCGTGGACAAGGTGCTCGCGGCGGCACACCGCGCCGAGGCGCTGGCCCCGGGCTTCGGCAGCCGTGCCTTCGGGCGGATTCCGACGGGGCCGCTGGGCACGGGCGTCACGCCGTACCCGTGGATCGAGGTCTTGGAGCAGAGCCGCAACGAGGAGATCCTGGACGAAAACCTGCGGGCACTCGGCGGCTCTGTCCGCTGGGGCCGGCAGGTCGATTCGTTGACGGCCACGCCGGAGCACGTCGAGGCCGTGGTGGGCGACGAGACGATCACCGCCCGATACTGCGTCGGCGCGGACGGCGCGAATTCCGTGGTCCGCAGGTCGCGCGGCATCGCGTTCGACGGGGTGACGAACCCGCACACCTTCTACGTGATCGACGCCGCGGCGGTGGGCGGGCTGGTCGACGGCGCGATCAACGTCCGGCCGGGCGGCGACGAGTTCCTGCTCGGCTTCCCGATGCGCGGCCGGGGCAACTGGCGCCTGATCGGGCTGGCCCGGGACGACGACGGCGACGACAAGATCGCCGAGGCGGACGCGCGGGCCCGGATCCGCCGCTCCTTCTCGGTGACGTATGCCGAGTCACGCTGGTTCGCCACCTACAAGGTGCATCACCGGGTCGCGGCGACGTTCCGAGACGGCCCGTTCTTCCTGGCCGGCGACGCGGCGCACGTGCACTCGCCGGTCGGCGGCCAGGGCATGAACACCGGCCTGCAGGACGCGCACAACCTGGCCTTCAAGCTCGCGGACGCGGTGCACGGCCGAGCCGGCGACGCGTGGCTGGACCGCTACGAGGCCGAGCGGCGGCCGGTGGCCAAGACGCTGGTGGCGACGACCGACCGCCTCTTCGGCTTCATCACGTCGGAACGGATGATCTTGCGGGCGCTGCGCCGGCTGGTCGTGCCCTTGCTGGCGCCGGTCGGTGTCCGCGTGCTGCCGCGCACGCCCGGGGGCTCGCGCTTCTTCCAGTACGTTTCGCAGATCCGGATCCACTACCGCATGTCCTCAGACCCGCGGCGAGACCCCGTGATCGGCCGCCGGCTGCCCTGGGCCGGCGGCAACTACGAGGTGCTGCGGTCATTGCGGTGGCAGATCCACGGGTACGGCGGCATCGAACGCGCCGAGGTGCCGGATCTGGGGCTGCCGGTGCACCTGTTCGACGCTGCCCCGCAGACACTGTTGCTTCCGGGGCAGCTCTACCTCGTACGGCCGGACGGTTTCGTGGCCGCAGCGGCCGCGCCGTCCGCGGCGGCGTCGGTGTTCCGGCAGGCCATGCCGCAGTGACCGGCGCGGCGGTCTGCTGTGCCAGCCCGATCGGGTATGGCGCTGAGCTCGCATCCGCTCTGTGGCGCGACACGCAGTAGCCGGAACGCGGTGCCGGCGCTGCTGGCCTGCTCGCGCGCCGAACTTCCGGACGCGGTAGTCGGAGGACGGCCCAGGCCCTGACCAGCCTCGGCCTCGGTGCATGCTGCTCTTCACCGGTGAGGCGTTGGGTGCCGATGTGGCTCCAGGTGCTCGGGTGCCCGGGGTGGGCTGGTTTGGTGTTGGGCTGCCGTTGTGGCTTCGGCCGCTCCGCTCGTCGTCTTCGCTCGTCGTCTCTGCTCTTCGTCTCTGCTCTTCGTCGGGCGGACGCCGGCTGATCGGCCCTTACGCTGCCGATTCGGCTTCGGTTGCTCCGTTCCTTGTCGGGCGGGCGACGAGCGGTTCGCCCTGCGCTGCCGACCTTGGAGATTGTTGGTCAGCTCCGCACCGCTGCGCCGCAAGGTCCGTCGAGCCGCGCGGCGTCGATCGGTGGCCAGCAGCATGCCGGGCTCGGCGCCGGCGCCGCTGTGGCGAGGGCTTGTGCGCTGCCGTCATTCGCGTCGCTTGATCGGGTGAGTCTGCTGCGCGTGTGAGATCAATCCTGATAGGATTCGAACATGAGTTCGAATGAGGCTATCGTGGCGCTCCGCGCCGCCGGCAGTGCTCTGGGGGACGTCGATGTCTCCGGGTGGGACGAGACCGCCCTCACCGACCAGCTCGCCGAGCTGTCGGATGCCCTGTGCCAGCTCGACGCGCAGCTCAGCCGCGTCGCCGAGGCTATTCGCGCCCGCGGCTACCGCATCACGGAGCCGGTTGCCGCTTGACTTTGTTCCATGTCCCCGGGCCCGTCGCCCGGCGTGCCCCGTCGCCACGTGGTGCGCCGGGCGGCAGGCCCTTGCCTCGGGCTCCCGATCCGGTGGCTGACCTGGTCAGCCGCCGATTGGCCGCCCTCCCCGCGCCACACGCGGCCAGGTCCCGGCTGGCTGGGACCGACTCCGAAGGGGGACCGCTCGCGCTCGCCGACACCGAGAGACTGCGCCGCCCCGGATCCACGCGCCGAGGGCTCTCCGATTCGGTGGCTGAACGCGACCGCCGCGACCGGCAACCGCACGGGACACGCCCGCCCCGCGCCGCCGTTGGGCGGGTCGGCGACCGGCCCGGCAGCTGCATGGGTCACGCCCGCCCCGCGCCGCCGTTGGGCGGGTCGGTCATGTGCGTGGGGCGCGTCCCGCTCTGGGGTCGTTGCTTGGGTGGGTCGGCCGCCGGCCTGGTGGCTGTGTGGGGGCGCGGCCGTTTGGGGCGTCGTTGGGTGGGTCGGTCATGTGCGTGGGGCGCGCCCCGCTCTGGGGTC
>Ga0307516_10000727_pt1 | contig 44999 bp, 54 predicted proteins | sample 19_EM_MG_FD_203310 | JGI IMG/M metagenome (GOLD analysis project Ga0307516, IMG submission 203310) | Populus trichocarpa ectomycorrhiza microbial communities from riparian zone in the Pacific Northwest, United States - 19_EM | ecosystem: Host-associated > Plants > Roots > Unclassified | place... | reverse complement strand
ACACACTCTACGCGGCATACGCCCAGGCATGCACATCCCACCCGCTCAAAGACGCACACTCGCACATCGTCAAAGACACACACTCCGTCTCTAGCTCTACGACGTACTCCAGCAGCAAAGACCACACAAAGGAACCGCATACATCCACATCGTCGCTGTCCTCTTCCCGCGAGCGCGAACGGGAGCGCGAAAGGGAGAAGGATATGTTTTACCCCGCCACGATTAGTAACCTCTCGCCGCGCGCATGCCGCTCGCTTATTCGCAGAATGCTCGAGCCGGACCCGAAGAAACGCGTGAATATCGAAGAGGTGATGGCGCATTCCTGGGTGGAGGGGATTGAAGTGTGTCATTCGATGGAGGAGCCGAAGCATGTGCACTCGCATGCGGTCGCGCAGGCGCAGGCGCAGTTGGGGTTGGGGGGCCGTGATTTGTGAGTGTGGGTGGAAGGGAGTGGTAGTTGACCCACTCGTTTTCCTCGCCCGACAAAGCCACGCGCCTCGATCCGAGTGTTCTCTTTGTCCCTTCCACTATTTTGTTCGTTACTACCTCCCTCTTTTTTTTTTTTGATGTTTTCGTCTCAATTTACGACCAGTCTGACACGATTTCATAGCTAGCTAGTTGTCCGTCGACGTCGATTTTACATCCATAACGCCCATCCATAACTTACGTACCGTGCCCGCTGTGGTTCTTTTTTGTAATTCCTGAGTCACGGATCGACTGACGGCGGCTTGCAATATTACGAGTAGTATTTACTTGGTTGCGGACTGGGAGGCGACCGTGGGTGTCGACGTCGGAGTATCATGTTGCGGTTGAACTTGTTCAATCACCTTTGACAACATCAACATGTCATTAACACTCATTCCACTCTTGCCAATGGCGTCTGTCTCATACGTAGCAGCGGGGATCAACGTGCACTATACCTACCGGTACAGAACCACCAGTGACAGCCTAAGGTTGGCCCCAAACACTTTCGACACATGTTCATGTCATGGGACATCCTGCGACATTCCTCGTACCAGTCTTCTTGCAGAAGAGTTCAACCACGGTCTTGGGAAATAGCCCAGCGCTCCCCTGACACGTCGTCTTCACCGGGGTGCGGCATCGCATTCAAGAATCAAGCCGGGCGGTACACTCAGCACTTTGGAAGTAAGTGATAATTGATCTCGGACACAATGCCATATGTCCCGAAGTCACTGTCGGGGCACATATGGATTGGCACAGTACAATTGACATTGACAAATTGGACTGTGGGGTCTGTGTCCCACCCACATATATACGACCCGGATAGCGCACATTTCAGTGGCCCGGATCAGCATCAGCCGTTCGGAATGGCACTCTGACAGATACAAGCTTCCACGCTATGTCTACCTGGACGCACGGAGGAGATGCTACTTACGTTGGGCGTGCCATCGAGGTATGTTTTGTTCTGTTAATTGGAGTATAGGCGGTGATATGTACTTACGACAGCTAACAGGTGCCCAGATACATATTGATGTGGATGGCATGGTGACTTGGGATACGGCGTGTTTTTGCTACGCATTTACATGGAGTCACCATCTTGAGCTGATAATGTTGCCAGTGAGTCACTCTGCAGCCACACTGGATTCGTGATAAATCATTCTAGAAACGACGATATGACTATGCAATCGTGGGGGAAGCATATTCACGAGGTTCGTAGGTGAGCTCAGACTCTTATGCATGAAGAATTGATATTCCGATTGGTGAATTTAAGGCTGAAGTCATCAGTAACACGTCTACCTTGTAAGAGAAAAGTAACTTCGACGTCGGCGGCGGATCCTCAACACATCAAGTTCGGAGACTAGACGATGACGAGTGAGGGCAGGCCACTGACAGACGCCCTGGGGTTGTTACATACCACATGTGCGTAAGTGAGCGATACTCTGGGACGTGCACTTGCGTACGGCCAGTTCTTATCTGCCACTGGTCATCTCGATGTACGACATAGCAAGCAGGGTCTAATCCAAAACTGCAGTTTAGATGATTCCCTAGGCTGGAGCAAAACCTGGATTCCGAAATCTAGGTATTTACAGGTCCCCGGTTTATATCCACTTGGCTATATCCCGCATGCACAGACCCATGCAATCCCGATGCTGTGCAAACAGATATTTTTGACATGTCCACGTGATAGTGTGTTCGTGATTCATTGCAACCCCATAATAGCCCATTCCTATCTTTGGCAACTCGGTTGCTGCTCTTCGCACATCGACAGCAACTGAGTTGCCATGCCTCCTCAAAGTTCTTCGACCTCCTCCAGAATGAACTTCAAGCATGCTGTGATCAATCCTGTCAACTAAAAACCCTCATCGGTGACGTCACGCCGTGTTCTCTAAGAAACCCGTATTTGATCACCTTCCACCTGTACGTCTCTGTATGTCCACTACTTGTTATGATTTCCTAGCGATACGCCACATCGCATGGTCGGGACTTTTCATCGCTTCGTAGGTTCGTCTCGTGTGGTACTGGACCTAACATCACACAGCCTTGCACAGACTTATGCCGTTCTGAATCTGTACTCACAATAATATTTTTAGTGCGTTCGTGACTGATTGCGAGCCCGTAAGAGGCTATCCTTATCTTTGGCAGCTGGGATTGCAACCCCCCGCAGCACCTGAGTTGCCATATCTCCTCAGATCTCCTCCATCTCGTCCAGAATGAACTTCAAGGATGTTGTGGTCAACCCTGTCAACCGGAAATGCTCGTCGTTGCCGTTGTTTTCACTACGAAACCAGTATTCGATCACCTTCCATCTGTACGTCTGTATACGTTGACTACCGCTACGATTTACCAGTGATATGCCATAGCGCGTGGTTTGGATTTTTCGTGGCTTTGTAAGTTTCTCTGGTATGCGCGATATGGTGCACTGGACCTAACGTGCCATAGCTTGTCCTGGTTTGCCTTTTCCCCGCTCATCCCGGATGTCATAAAGCAGGACCTTCAGTTGACATCGGCGCAAGTCGGTAAGCGCCTCTCAGCGACTGTTAATAATTTAATCAAATACCATTGCCTTAGGCAATTCTAATGTGGTCTCTCTGTGTGCCACGCTTCTGGTTCGCGTAGTTGCTGGGCCTCTGGTCGATCGTTCGTAGAACTCAAACCGAGCTATGTTTTGATCCTTATTATTTCAAGGGTTTGGGCCACGAAAGGTCATGGCTTCATTGCTCGTACTTGGTGCAATCCCTTCAGGCTTGGCCGGAACTGCTCACTCCGCCAACGGACTGTACATTATCCGTTTCTTTATTGGTATTCTAGGCGGCACTTTCGTAACATGCCAGGCTTGGACCACTGCATTTTTCGACAAGAATGTCATTGGAACGGGTACGACCTCAGAACTTGTATATTCGTCTTGACTGATCTAGAATTTTAGCAAACGCCCTGGCCGCTGGTTGGGGAAATGCTGGAGGGGGAGTCACATTCGTCGTTATGATTGCTCTCTACGATGCTCTGGTTTCAGACGGACTTAAACCTCACGTTGCATGGCGTGCGGCGTTTGCGATAGTCCCAGTTCCCTTCCTGCTTGTTGTCGCCGCCGCTATTCTGATACTTGGGACAGACCACCCTGCTGGCAAGTGGAGTGACAGGCACCAAGTACTCACGCGCAGAGTTGACCACACACAAGACGATCTTGAGAAGAAAGAGGACTTAAAGGATATTCGAGTCACCGTTACACCTGCTGATCCGAGTGTGTGTCGTTGTCTGTAAGTTGGAGCATACTGTTGAAGTCCCCGACAGAAATGGTCTCTGAGCTGGACTCTGCTGTGAACGAGTCCCTCACGTGGGAGCTCACATGGAAGGTCGTCTCTGCACCACTGACTTGGCTTCCTGCATTCGCATATCTCACGACGTTTGGCTACGAGCTCGCTATCGATGCCAACTTGGCGGCTGTGCTTCTATCTCTCTACAACTCACCTACATTTGGGCAGACCAAAGCCGGATATGTCCGTGACTAACATAAGTTCAGTTTCCGTTCTAATGTCGTGGTTTAGATTGCGTCCATATTTGGCCTTTTGAACGTTTTCACTCGTCCACTAGGTAAGAGGACCCTACGTTGATAGATTTGGCCATCGTTCATTTCAGGGCTAGGTGGATACTTGGGCGACTTGATATACAAGAAATGGGGGGTTCCTGGCAAGAAATACCTGACGATATTTCTGGGAATCGCGCAGGGATTATTGTCTGTAGGTCTTGGTTTGTATATTGACAACCGTCACCATCCTTCCAGTGAGTAGTGCTAAGATTTTCTCAGTCACCAGAGGCTTATTTGGAAACTTAGTGACGGTGGTGATTGTGCTGCTCGTCATTCTTGCTACAGCCTGTGAAGCTGCGAACGGTGCCAACTTCTCTTTGGTACCACACTGCAACCCTTGTACGTCCACTATCTTTCCCAAAGTGACCTTTCCGTTCAAGCCAAAGTTTACTTAAGGTTCCAACGGTTTCATGGTAGGTTGCTCTGAACAACAGGAATTTACATCTGACCGACCAACCATAGAGTGGGATTGTAGGGTCAATGGGTAATCTCGGAGGAATTATATTTGCACTTGTCTTTCGGTTCCAGCCATTCCCCCTAGGCAAGGCATTCTGGATCTCTGGGATCATTGCTCTCGTATGTATACTTCTACTTGTTTAATGACACAGTTCACTTGAGTCACGCCCACATCGCCAGGGTATCAACGTACTTCTTCTCCCAATTCGCGTACCACGGGTTTGATTGGCTGATGACTCTCCGTGGTCAGTTCAATGGGTTGGACCATAACAAATTGTATTGCTGACTGTACATTTCTACCGCAACAGATGGCAAAGTAGGGGGCTATACATTATAAAGGGGATGGATTTGGTGACTCAAATAGCTGGAGATCAAAGTCTAAACATATCAGTGATGCAGAAGAGGATAAAAGACAGGATTTTCATTCCATTTTGAAGCTACTCAAATATTTGCTTTGAAGAATGACCAAGGTTAAGTAATTCTTTGGACTGAGTGTCAGTAGGTTCAGTGATGATGGGAAGAAAGAATGGAATGTGGATGCTACAAGGTACATCACGAGACACATGAGGGTAAATATAAGTGATGTACGATGATAAGAAGATGGTGTGAGTTGGGCGAGGGTATGAATTGCCTCTGGCCTCGGCTGCCAAACCTCAGGGGGGAAGAACGTAAGCTGCGTGGGCAGGCCGGGAAAGCCTCGCATGTGGGTGTAGCCTCTGTGGCCAAGGCCCCTGAATGTGAGTGAGTGGGGAAAAGTGCAAGGTCCTGTAGTGTGCACAGGGTGTGCACAGGGTAAGGGTGAAATAAGATGGGGAACAACGTGCTGGCAGCACTGAGTGCTTGAGTGAGGAAAGAAAGAAAGAAGCTGATCAGTGACACGCCGTTTGGAAAGCACAACTCGATTTTTCACACACTTACTTACATAAAGACGTTGTCAAGCTCATATCTCAGCTGCAGCCTTCATACCCGCACATCAACGTTCAACGTTGCAACTCTGACGAGAACTTGGCAACGCCCTCCATTTCAGCAGCAGCGGAGACTAACATGCACCACACCTACTCGCTGTACAGAGTCACTGACAACCCTAACCATGTACATGTCATGGGACATCCTTTTCCTCTTCGTACCGGGCCCCTCGCAAAACCCACTGGCTGGGGAAATAGCTCAAAGCCTACCACCTCTTCACGGGGCCTGCGACATCCAAGCGGCGAGTACTTCAATCCTTTGTCAGTGAAATTTGACCTCCAGTACATGCCATGTGCCTGGAGTCGAGGCATGGATCGGAGTACATGAATGATGACAACCTGGACTGTGGGGCCCGTGCAGCGCAAGTGTCGTGTCAGCATAAATGGCACTGACAGATACAACTGGGCGTAGCGCGCTATGTCTACTTGGGCGAACGGAGATGGATATACTTACGTTGGTTGTGCAATTGGTGTGTACGTTGTGCTGTTAATTGGGCAATGGGCGGTGGTGCTTACGATAATGTATATGTTGACGTGGATTGTATGGGATTTGGGATACGGGGTGTTCTGGCTGTGCAATCCACGGGTTCGCAGCAGTGCCAAGAAGTCACTTCACTGTTCTGAACAGGTTGCTGGTGAGTGCTCTGCAGCTGCACTATATTTTTGATGAATCATTCTACGCACGACAGCATGAACGTAGAAGTTAGAAGGCATATTCATAAGGTTCGTACGCGAGTTGGGATTCTTATACACGAAGAATTAATGTTTTGATAGATGAAATTTCAGAAGGGTGGAGTCACGATTAGTAACACGCGGGCCTGAAAGCAAACCTGGATGAACAAAATGACGTCGAACTACTTTCACGTCGACGGCGGATCCGCGACACATAAGGTTCGGAGGCATAGACGGGCCGCTGGCAGGCGCCCTGGGTTCGACCGGTACTCTGGCGTGCGTGACCAAGACCGAAGTGCCACAGGTACCGAAATATATAGGCAGAGTGCGAGCGTCACGCGTCATGGACGTCTTCTGGCAAGCAAGTACGTCATTGTCCCCTATTTAATGCAGTAATGCAACACATATGCATTACTCCACCAGGGACGAAACCTGCTGCATTCAGCATTTCATAGATCTCTGGGTGTCACTTGGCAGTATGTCGCATGCACAGGCCTGTGCCATCCCGAATCTGTAAGGACGGATATTGTTTCTTAATGTTTATGGTGCGTTCATAACTCCACTGGCAGCTATAAAAAGACTATTCTTACCTTCGGCGGCTGGGATTCTACTTGTCGCACCCTCGTAGCAGTTCAGTTGCCATGTCCCCTCAAAGTTCTTCAACCTCGCCCAGAATGAACTTCAAGGATGTTATCATCAACCCTGTCAACCTGAAATGCTCGTCATTGCCTTTGTTTACTCTGGGGAATTCGTACTCGGTCACTTTCCATCTGTACGTTTCTATATGTCCACTACTGTTATGATTTCCAAGTGCTATGCCACAGCGCATGGTTGGGATTTATCGTGGCTTTGTAAGTTCGTTTGATGTGCGCGATACGGTGCACTGGACCTAACATTGCACAGTCTGTCCTGGTTTGCCTTTGCCCCGCTCATCCCGGATGTCATCAAGGAGGACCTTCAGTTGACATCGGAGCAAGTCGGTAAGCGTCCCTCAGCGACTGTTGATGACTTAATCACTGATCGTTACCATAGGTAACTCTAATGTGATCTCTCTGTGTGCCACGCTTCTGGTTCGCGCAGCTGCGGGGCCTCTGGTCGATCGTTCGTAGAACTCAGACCAAGCTATGTTTAATCCATCTTCACCATTATTTCCAGGGTTTGGGCCGCGAAAGGTCATGGCTTCATTGCTCGTACTTGGTGCAATCCCTTCAGGCTTGGCTGGAACTGTTCACTCCGCCAATGCACTATACATTATCCGTTTCTTTATTGGTATTCTAGGCGGCACCTTCGTAACATGCCAAGCTTGGACAACCGTATTTTTCGACAAGAATGTCATTGGAACGGGTATGGCCTTTGATATATGCATATTTATCTTGACTGATCTAGAATTTTAGCAAACGCTGTGGCTGCCGGTTTGGGCAATGCTGGAGGGGGGGTCACGTTCGTCGTTATGATTGCTCTCTACGATGCTCTGGTTTCAGACGGACTCACCCCTCACGTTGCATGGCGCGCGGCGTTTGCAATAGTCCCAGTTCCTTGCCTGCTTGTTGTCGCCGCTCTCGTTTTCATTTTCGGGCGGGACCACCCCGCTGGCAAGTGGAGCGACAGATACAAAGCAGTCAGGCGCGAAGTTAGCGCCTTTGACAATGAAAATGATATCGAAAAGAAAGAGGGCTCTGTGGATATTCAAGTTACTGCTGTTTCTTCTGCTGACCAGAGTGCGTGTTGTTGTTTGAGATTTGGACCATACTGATGAGGCCCTGGACAGATATGGTCTCCGAACTAGACACTGCTGTGAACGAGCCCCTCACATGGGGGCTCGCATTGAAGGTCGTCTCTGCTCCATTGACTTGGCTTCCCGCATTCGCATATCTCACGACGTTTGGTTACGAGCTCGCTGTTGATGCCTACTTGGCGAACATGCTTCTATCCCTCTACAGGTCACCTACATTTGGGCAGACCAAAGCCGGATATGTCAGTGGTTAAAGTGGCTTCAATCTTCCTTCTGATACCGTGGTTTAGATTGCGTCCATATTTGGTCTTTTGAATGTTTTCACCCGTCCACTGGGTAAGGGAACTGGACAGTAATCGATCTGGAAATCACTGACGCTAGGGGTAGGTGGGTACTATGGTGACCTGATATACAAGAGATGGGGGGTTCCTGGAAAGAAGTACCTTATGATATTCCTGGGAATCACGCAAGGACTATTGTCCATGGGTCTCGGTTTGTATATTGACAAGCATCACCACCCTTCCAGTAAGTAGCCCCGGTAAGATTTCCCGCAGTCACCAGAGGCTTATTTGGAGACACAGTGACAGTGGTGATTGTGCTGCTCGTCGTTCTTGCTACAGCCTGTGAAGCTGCGAACGGTGTCAACTTCTCCTTGGTACCACACTGCAACCCTTGTAAGTCCGTCATCCTTCTCCAAGCGACCTTTTTCGTTCAAGTCATTTACTTCCTCGAGGTTTCAACGGTTTTATGGTCAGCTGCTCATATCAAATCGAATGTATATCTGACTGACCAACCATAGAGCGGAATTGTGGGGTCAATGGGTAATCTCGGAGGAATTATATTTGCGCTCGTCTTTCGCTTCCAGCCATTTCCCCTAGGCAAAGCATTCTGGATCTCTGGAATCATTGCTGCCGTATGTATAATTTGGCTTATTTAACGACACAGTTCAGTCGATTCACGATCGCATCACCAGGGTATCAACGTGCTGCTTGTCCCCATTCGTGTACCACAAGTTTGATGGGCTGGTGGGTGTTATTTTCTCACTAGGACTTGTCTATAACAATGATTGTAGCAGCGACAGATGGCCGTTTCTAATATGCTGTTTATGGGCCGTCGATCAGGTCTTCGGAGTTTGGATAACCTGCAGCTAGCTTATTGACCATCCAGCAGAAACAAATAGGAGAGATCTCGTACATGACTGAGTTGGCCGATGTCGCCGCTGAACATGCAGTTATGCAGCCATTAAGATTGAGGCACTCTTCTCCAGCCCGACTTACACTTCTCATTTGGTTGATAAACAAGTTCGGATTCCCGTACCTACAAATAGGGAACTAGTTCCTTGGTAAACCCGCAGTCCTTGAACTGATGGCATCCAAAATGGTCTACCTTGCAGACTTTCTCAGGACCCCATGATCCACAAGAGTTGAGTAGACCACGCCCATTCTCGACTCAACGATGTAACGATCCGACGACTTGAAGGGACAGCACATTACGCAAGAAAACCAACAGCCCTGGTAATAGGGAAGAATGAGGTTTCGTAAGGGCTATCCTAGGGAGAAGGGTCATCGGGTAGTGCCTACTAGGGCGTATCGCTTGAGCATGCTGTAAGACATCGCTCATCGACCAATGGGAGGACCCGCTCAATTGCAAAGTGTTGTGTATGTACACCTGTCAGGTTATCAGTATGTACATACTTGCGCGATCGGCGAGCAACTTAATCTATTGGAAAGGCTATCAGCGACGGCTTGGTTGCTAGCGTTTGTCAAGATCCCTACTTCAGTGGCGTTGCCTTGTAGAAGCGTCGGGTTACCGCTGAGTGTCCATACACCTAAAGCTAAATGGAGCAATTCAACCTTGATGGCAAACCATCGATCGCTAGAAACGGCATGTTGGCAGTGGTTGACACGGCCGCCAGTGGTGTTCTGCAAGAGCCCCGAAACGCGGTCGATCGTTGTGCTATACGTACAGTTGATGAGGTTGGGTTGTTGGGTATAGCGGATGACTGGGTCGTTCAGCATTTGCCGTTGTGCGAATGCTGTGCGTGAGCACGAATGGCCGGATACTACAGTGGGAGTAGCACGTGAGATGGTTGACTGGTTGACAATGGCATCATGCTGCTTAGTTGTATGGTGAGGGAAACGATATGCGCACGTGCAATGAGCAATTCGTAAATGCTTGACTCGCTGGAAAGCTGCATCGAAACAATGGCGCAAGAACTTGCGAACGACAATATCACGTCTTGCTTCTGATCCGGGAACTATCAATGATCTGATCAATTCATTAGGAAAAGCATACGCGCGCGGCAGAGGTGACGTGCTCTGCTCTACTCTTCTGCCCTTCTTGTTGACCTGAGTTTTGTCGTAGCGTAGTCTGCCGTAATATTAGTTCATTTCATTTCCATAGCCTGGAAGGACACGGGTCATGAAGCGGGAGCTTCCTGCGTGTGCTTCGTGAGACTGCTGGAGGATAATTTCCCGATCCTAGGCTATCTGTCGAGCGCGCTGCACCCACACCACGTTCGAACGGATGAAGGCATGAACGAATCAATTCATCATCCCATCGAAGCATCAATGACGTGAAGATTGCGGACGACGACGGTGAGTTGGCAACAGCATGGTCACCAGACGAGGTGAAATGACCAGAACCTCTGCACCAAATTTCACACGGCATTAGACTTGCTGAGACCACATGACACCGTCGGCAGGGTGAAGTTGACAAAGTGCTACAAGTTCAGTTATGTCGAATGTCAAACTACTCCACTTATGGCACTTCACAGGATCATCATTTCAATAAAGTCTTTTGTACCTTGGCACAGGTGGACGGGCGCGAAGTTCGGCCGACATTAAGTGGAATTCGACCTTTAAGCACGCCCAGAAGAAGTGGAGGTACCGCGCGTAGGGTGCCACTGCATCATGCGCACGAAGACGAACTTAAAATTTGTGTATGTTGTAACTACACAAATGATGCACTTATGGTATTGCACTCAGATGCTGGATTCGGCGTTAGAGCCAAACGTCGGCTTTGACATGTGGAGACTAGTGCCTATGGTCACTTCACCAGCCAGGGCCGGGAGAAAAGTTTCCTTATACAGGGTCACAGTCCAGAAAGACATAAGAATGGTAGATACCGTACTTAGAAAATGACTTTCTGTGCCGACTCAGCTTAGTTTCCATGTCTTCGCGAGGCTCTTCGACCTCGCCCGGAATCAACTTCAAGGATGTTGTCATCAACCCTACCAACTTGAAATGCGCTTCCTTGCCGTTGTTCTCTCTGCGGAACCCCTATTCAGTCACTTTTCACCTGTACGTCTTTGTTCGTCCATTACCGTGATGCATTCTCAACGCTGTCACATTGCAGGGCCTGGTTGGGATATTTCGTGGCTTTGTAAGTCCCTCTGGTCCTATGATACGGTGCACCAGACCTAACGTCCCTCAAAGCCTTTCTTGGTTTGCCTTTTCCCCGCTCATCCCCGGTGCCATCAAGCAAGATCTTAACCTGACGCCCGATCAAGTTCGCAAGTATCTATTCTCGATACTGTATGAGCAGATAATTCACCTGTTTCTGCAGGTAACTCTAATGTGGTCTCTCTGTGTGCGACACTCTTAGTTCGCGTGGGTTGTGGTACTCTAGTCGATCGTTCGTAGAACTTGAGTCCAAGTTACATTCAATACCAATACTCATTCTCTATTTCCAGGATTTGGGCCGCGCAAAGTTATGGCCTCATTGCTCATCATTGGCGCAATCCCGTCGGGGTTGGCTGGAACTGCTCACACTGCCACTGGATTGTACATAATCCGTTTCTTTATCGGTGTGCTCGGTGGCACCTTCGTAACCTGCCAGGCTTGGACGACCGCATTTTTCGACAAGAGTGTCCTTGGAACCGGTACTTTCCCTCTGGTATCTGTACATTTTTGAGACTGATCTAGGATTTTAGCAACTGCACTCACTGCCGGTTGGGGAAATTCAGGTGGCGGATTCACATTCGTCATCATGATTTCTCTCTACAATGCCCTGGTTTCAGGCGGACTGAAAGTTCACGATGCGTGGCGTGCAGCGTTTGTAATAGTTCCTGTTCCCTTTCTGCTTATGGCTGCCACTGCCCTTTTGATTTTCGGGACGGACCACCCGGCCGGCAAATGGAGTGATAGATACAAAGCTGTCAATCGCGAATTCGGTGCCTCTGACAACGAAAACGAACTCGAGAAGAAAGAAAGCCCTGTGGATATTCAAGTCACTGTTGTTGAGGCCCATGCTGATCCAAGTGCGTATTACTATTATCCGAGATTTGGAGCATAGTGTTGAATTCCTCGACAGAAGCAGTGGTTTCGGAGTTAGACACTGCCGTGAGCGATCCCCTCACATGGCAGATTGCATTGAAGGTTATGTCTACGCCATTGACTTGGCTTCCCGCGTTTGCATACCTCACGACGCTTGGATACGAGCTCGCTATGAATGCCAACTTGTCGAACGTGCTTCTTACTCTCTACAAGTCACCCACGTTTGGGCAGACCAAAGCCGGATATGTTTGTGGCTAACGTAGTTTCAATTTCTTCTCTGACATTGTGCTTTAGATGGCGGCCACGTATGGATTTATGAACATTTTCGCCCGTCCACTAGGTAAGGGAGCCGCACTAGTAACTGATCTTGATCATCATTGACTTGGATAGGTGGCTATATGAGTGATTTGATGTACCGTAGATGGGGAGTTCCTGGAAAGAAGTATCTGATGATATTTCTGGGAATCACGGAGGGAATACTAGGCATAACTCTTGGTTGGTACATCGACAACCATCACAACCCATCTCGTGAGTAGCTTTGCTATCATTTCCCACTGTTACAAGAAGCTTACTGGGAGATATAGTGGAGGTGGTGATTATATTGATCGTTTTCCTGGCTACAGCCTGTGAGGCTTCTAATGGTGTCAACTTCTCTCTGGTACCACACTGCAATCCTCGTGAGTCCACCATCTCTACCTGAAACGACCCTTCCATTCAAGTGTCTCTTCTCAAGGTTCCAACGGTTTCATGGTCAGCCGCTCGTATAAATAAGGATGTAAACCTGACTTACCAACCACAGAGCGGGATTGTGGGTGCGATGGGTAATATGGGTGGAATTTTGTTCGCCCTCGTCTTCCGGCTCCAGCCACTTCCTCTTGGCAAGCCATTCTGGATCTGCGGCATAATCGCTCTCGTATGTATACTTTGCTGTTCTCAACAAGGTTGTTTCCTCGACTTATTATCGCATTGCTAGGGTGTCAACTCGCTGCTTGTCCTAATTCGCGTACCGCGTGTTTGATGAGTTGATGGGCCGCTGGTTGCTCCCATTGTCAGTTCACTAGTAGGGATGGTCCATAACGAAAAGTATAACTAATGGCAAATTTTCACAGGACTCTAGATCGCCTTTTCCAATATGCCTATTTGAAACCCGACATCCCTCAATCAGAACAGACTAGCAAACCTACCTGTATTATGTCCTTCAGTTATCCCGTTGTCCACCCCTCTCAGCCAGGAAAAAATGTAGAGCTAATGGTTCACGACAAGTTTTTTTTTTATTCCTGATGTTACTGAAGCCACTGCATGTTGTCTGTGCTCTTCGTCACAATTGCGCTATGTATCTCCTCTCTCACTCCTGTCATCGTGCACATACACTCGCGTCCTGATTTTTGTAACTCTGCTCTTGTTTGATCTGTTAGAGTCATGTTAGGGCATGACGAGCACCATCCAAGGCACGCCGGCGAACGTCCTGTATGTCGTTGACACCGCAACACCATGAACGTGCCCAACGGTTGAACTATCTACTGAGATATCGTCACCCCCTCGTCAACGATGAGCCCATGAACAGCCGCCCACTGTGTATTCCGAGATAAGGTTCGGGCATCCAGAACATTGCCAAGAGTGGCGATCATATCTTATTGGTTTCAGATAAACTTCGTTCTTCTGATTCATCGTTTTAAGTAATAAGGAGGTATCGGCCGAAAATCGAGGCAACATAGCCGATTTTGGACAGTGGACCGACGACGCTGAGTTTGAGAAATGGTAGCCCATATATGGAATACGGTGCAATCTCCTATGTTCTAAGATTCGGACCTGGCCGGCCTATGATGTGAACCTGCAGTTTAGTGACGCGCTCGTCAAAGATTGCACATCAGCTGAACAACGAAGGTGAAGACCTCAATGGGTCGAAAACATGCGTCCACAATGTATGTAGAACTGATCCCATCAGAACAGCTGGCAGCTGTTAGCACAGCTTCCGTTTGCATACTCCAGGCAAACGCGCCCAGCGGCTCTTTGGTTGCGTAGCTATGGGCCTGTCCCCAGAAGATCCTTGCTGCTTCAGCGTTGGTTAGAAGCGAAATGCCAACTTACCAACAGCATCTCGACAGCGGAATTCCCGATTTCTAGATGGCAAAGGTCGAACAAGCGCCTCTTTTGGTTACGGTCTACCCATGACTTTGATGTATCTGTCGGGTGTGACCCATGATCCAGCTGGATGGAACATAGGCAGGGTTGGGTGGCTCTCCGGCCCGAGAACGGGACATGATGGGTACTGAACAGGTCAGCTTTGCTGCACGAACAAAACAGCGCGTCGAGCGAGGAAAGAGGAAACATATCACTCAGAGAGCTGTGTGAAACGTCCTCGCTTGAACCAGAGAGAGGGTGTGGTGGGCAGGAGTGAAGAGAGCCGCAGATGCCTGTTAAGAGATGGCCTGAGGAATGCAATGTGGGCAGTAACAATACAAAGTTCCTTTTTGCTGACAGAACAAGATATACAAGCCATCTTGACAATACAGCTGCACCGAGCAGTGCTCCGCTATTCGTTATATCTTATGGCGAGGATCACATCTCGGATAGGGGTCCTGAAGTCGTACTCACCTCCAAACTTGCACATGCGCTGCATTTCACAATCGGCCATTATCCTCAGTGCTTCAGTTACATTCATGACCTTGCCAGGACCGGATAATAGTATTGAAAGTTTGATCGCTATTTCATGCACTGTTGTGAGCGTGGCCATACCCTTCGTACCTATTTTCCAGCACAGATTAAATATGCCACTCGTAGCCGATGATCCTGCCCTTTCCTCGCAACTGTGGTGGGGCCCATGCACGGTAAAGGTTACCTGTAGCACACTCGAGATCATCGTCATACTCGAAAACATATTCTTCTAAATCCGACTGTTGGTACGATCTCCATGAGATCTTGGATTGATACGCACCTGGTCGAAGCAGTTCTACAATGGGGGCGTTAGATGTGCAATCATTCAATCCAGATACGTGCTTACTCAAAAGCCGCACAGACTTATAACCATTCTTCGAGCCATCTAGTAACATATTTCGGAGCCTTGGTTCGCTCTTTATAATGGTTTTGCATTCAATGAGACTGGAATACTTTGCGAGCATGCGACTCCCCGACTGGTCAACAATGGCAAGAAGGAGGCGGGGTGAGAAAAGATCGAAGTTTTTGAGAGGCAGGTGAAGGCCACGAATCTCTTCGTCCAGTTTTTTCGTGTGCTCCCTCTTCAAAGTCGTCTTCAACACACTCCAGGTCTGTGGGTTTATCGATCTCCATGGGTGGTGGAGAACGAAGTTAGAGGAGGTCTTCAATATCAAAACTCCTCTTTCTCCTGACTTACTAATAGATTGCTTTAGTTTTGGGGTAAACCTTAACACGTTACTAGTATTGAGCTCAAGATGCTGTTTAGGAGCCCTCCCGGGTTTCCATGCCAGACCATCTGGTTTGCCGTGACCTAAGTACGAGTTCGGGGCATAATCGGATTTCGAACTGGCATGTATCGGGGACGACGTTGGGTCAGGTCCATGACGTAATTGCTTGAGAAGGCTCTTACCGGACAACTCCGACTTCTGACTCTTCTACTGGAATCGACGACACGTGGCTAAAGAATTGTGATGGGGAGTTAGAGCATTTGAGGTACATATCCTGTATATCTTGGAAATTTGGATCGTTGGTCGCTTGTTCTTTTCAATCGATGCCCCATTGAGCAGTGCAATTTCCGACATCAAGAGTCAAAATGGATGCTTTTTTCAACTGTGACATGCCGAGTGACATTGAAAAGATTCGGTGTTCATCATGGACATGATCACACCTGGTCCTTTGAGACCAAATCTTTCGTGGGCAGGGATTCTGCAAAAAGGCCATCACCGAGGTAGAAAGTGACTTGGGTAAGTCATGCTGTGAGACCTCTTCAAATTATTGCGCTTGCTTAGACCCTGACTGCATCAGCCAATGAGAGGGCTCGCTCAAGTGCAAGAGTGCTGTGAATAGCCATCCGTCTTGTTGCTTGTGCAGATCTTGAAGGTGGCGCCCAACCATGTATGCAGACGCTGGTGCGCTGACCACAACAATTACAAGACAGTGCCGACAGCATGGATGACAAGCGGCCCCTGCCATGCTACGTCGTTGCCACCAATAATCACGAAATGCATTGATAGCGCGCTATCATCAACAGTCATGAAGACGGTGAAAAGTGATGCTTGTGCTACCACATAGTCGACGAGTATTGCGTAGGTAATGTGACGCTCCCTTTGCCGACTTGACAAGGCGCACAAGCAGCCTGCGCGCTATCATACTGTCCTCAGCAGATGAAGGCGGGAGTGCAGCGCCATACTGTGGGACTGCCTCAATGACGACAACGAGGATCTCGATTATGCCAGACGAGAAGACGAACATGGACGACAATGCCAGACGATGACGAACCATCTAGCGCTCGTATATTGAGATCCGCAGCGATCCCACCCACCAAGAACAGAAATGTTGGCCGACCTTGTCCCCAGCGCGGTGCCAATGCCGTTTGAGAAACGTTAGTGTGTCGTGATTTGTCACTGATTGATTTACCTGGATTCTGATTCGGATTGCCTTACAGGCTGTATGATCTCAAGATTTCAAGCGTTACAGTAAGCTTCGAAGAACAGCGTCGTGGGCTGCACGGTACCGCACTACTTCGATCCGAATCGTCGAGGCGGTCTTCATGGCTGTTTGATAGGATTCACTGGACTCTGTCCGCAGTGATGGGATACTAGTGCTGTAAACCGGCCAGACATGTGATTACACTATGATGAAGAGCGTTTAAAGTGCGTACGGCAGACCATGGCGCTGCTTGGCGTTCCAAGTGCGAGCGGGCGTCTTGTTTGAGTCGGGGTCTTGTGTACTACGTAGAACTGAACGCGAGTTCCAAAGGCCTCTTCAGGCTGTGTGCACGCTGCTCCCGGTGGAAGCACTACGAGCGTGGTAGACTATGTTAGGGTGGTCAGGACGCGGTCTTTGCTGTCCGAGGTGGGAATTGTGTTTGCGCGTGTTTGCGCCCGTACGACGAGGAAAGCGAAAAGCACAGAGTCGACTTTTCCCATTTTCGAGGGGGAATGGCCCTTGTCGCCCCCGCAGACTGGAAGATGGAAAACGAACACCAGCAACAGCAAGGCCAGCAGCAGAGCCAGCAGCAGCAGCAGCCGTATCCTTACCCAGTGCAGCAACAAGCACCCTGGGTATCAGCAGCACCATTCTACCCGCCCTTCTACCAAAACCAGCACCAGCACCAGCACCAGCAACAACCATACCCACTCCACCATCCCCAGCCCGTCCAGACCCCCTACTTCGATCCCGCGACAAACGCACAACTCGCTCAGTGGGCCTACCAGCATATGATGTTCTCCCAAGCCCAAGCGCATCAAGCTCAGCAGAGAAGCACAGCATCCGCACCCGCGTCCCCAGCAGACTACTTCCCCCCAGCCCAACTATTCAACCCTTTTCCGAGTGGAACGCCGCCCCCACCGCAACACCACCAACCTCCCCACCCGCATCAACACCATCCGCATCATGCTCCTGGCTACACTCAGCGCACGGCCTCGGCAGATAATCCCCGTGCGCCGTACGAGGGCTTCCATCCATATCGCCGACCACAGCCCTCGTCTTCTGGGCGGGTGGATGGCGAACGGTGGACGGGTGCGTCATTCCAGCCTCCCTATGCACGCGGTGACGCCTCTGCCTCATCGACATCTGTCAACTCGAGCTCGTCCTCGACCGGTGGCGGAGGAGGCAGTCGACAGCGCACGAGCAGCATGCAAGGCAACGGATCTGCACGGGCAAAGGGCACGTCTCCTTCTCCCTCGACCCAGCAGCAGCAGGCGAACACGACTCCCTCCGGCGACGGGACAAGCCGGACTCGCAAAGGCAGCGCAAGTGGCTCGTCAGCTCGACCATCGAGCCATGCATCCCCGTCGAGTCCACACCCACACCATCGCACTACGTCCTCGTCCTCGACTGCTTCATCCGGCGGAACGGCCCGGCCATCTGTATCTTCTTCTACGACTGCCACGTCTGCACCATCGTCTTCCTCTCATTCCCATTCTCACAGTCATACCCACTCGCATTCGAACCAGCAGGCTCGGCCTGTCCGCCCTTCCCCCCTCTCCCAAGGTTCGACAGTCGCACGCGCCAATTCTAACGCCTCCGTCAATCCTTCTGCTAACCCATCTGCCCCCTCACATGCCCCCCTCAGCATCCACACGCACACAGAAAAACGCATGTCCCGCGACGATTCTGATCTAGCGACTATGCTCGAAGGAACGGCACTCGGATCTGCACCTGTCAAAGGAAGTGGAGGTCTCAAAGGCAAACTGAGACGCGCCCTATCCCTCGGTGTCGCACATGCTCTCACAGAAGAGGACGAACGTGAGGGAGGGAAATCGCCCAGCGGCACCGGTGCTGCTGCCAGTCCCAGCACTGCGTCGCCCGCAGATGGCGCAGATGCGTCGAGCACAACGCCTCCCGGAGGAAGCACTACCACTAAAAAACGATCCCGCGCAGCTTCCCTGTTCAACACGCGTCTCAACGCATCTACGGATAATATTTCGCTCTCATCAACCATGTCCTCTGCATCCGTGGTTATCCGTAAGATCGGCTCGATCGGGAAGCTTGCAAGGCGGAATTCATTGGCGGGGATAACGTCCTTGTTCAAGGATAAGAATCGCGATCGCGATAACAACGATACCGCCACTGGTAACCCTACTCCCACGGGCGAGAACGACGACGGCACCACCGTGGCGGGCAAGAAAAAGGGCAAGTCTAAACGCAACAAAGACTCCGGTGGTGGCTCAGGCAAGGGCGCCGTCCTCGAACCTACCATCTCCCATGCCGTCGCAGAACTCGACAGATCGGGAGGAGAGTGGTCGGATGCGAGTATGAGTGGGCTGAGTCCCGCTGCAAAGCTTGTGAGGCAGCATACGCTTAGGGAGAAGGCGAGAGAGGCCGAGGCTCAGGCTCAGGCTCAGCAGGCGCAGGCACGGGTGAATGGGTCGGGGAGTGGTGCGAATGGGGTGAACGGGACGAATGGTGCGAATGGGACGGATGTTCCGGTCCCTGCTACGTGGGAGAAGAACACTTCGACTGGACGGGACGGTGCGTATGTGCGCAAGAGTGTTGGGGAAGACGGGCGGGTTGTCGTTGAGGACGACTCGGACTCGGGGAGTGACGCGGAGCATCACGACTCCCATTCACCTGCACACCCACACGCGCAGCAGGGCAACTTTATTTCGGAGGGATGGGAAGACGACGAGGTGTGGCGCGAGGAAGAGGACGAAGATGTCACTGTGCGTGCACCTATTGGTGCCAAGATGACTGAGGATGTAGGGACGGGTGATGACGAGGAGGTGGTCGAGTGGGCGAGAACAATGCGCCGGACTATTGAGTGTACGCGGCCTGCCAAAGGGATTCTCAAAGGTGCGTCCGTCCTCCTTTCCAGTGCCAGCACGATTAGTAATCGTGCCAACATACAGGGGCAGGCAGCTATGACCAGGAAGTGTACATCCAAGATGGCATTGCGACTGCTTCACGTGTCCGGTCAAATTCGTACAATTCGCATCCCACTACGACTGGCGAGTTGGGACCACTTGCGAGGATGCCATCGCCTGATCCTGATCATATCGACGGACTGCATCGGCATTCGCATTCGTCTGGTGGTGGGGGTGCTGGAGGTAACGAACCTCTCTCCTCGCAATCGTCTTCTAACCACTCTCCCACTACATCATCCGAAACAGACTCTGGCCGATCATCACCCCACCACTCCACCCTCTTCTCCCTTCCTAATTCATCTGCCCCTGTGCTGTCCACCATCCCTGCCAATGCGACGCTTCCGCGTTCCAGCACATCACCAACGGCGGCGAAGCGGTTGGTGTTCGCGAATAGCTTGTCGGTGTATGATACGTTTTCGGCGACGGTGTACGATCGGAGGAGTGAGCCCGCGACGTGGAGTAGATTGACGCCTGCGCTGGCGCAGCGGATAAAGGAGGAACTGAATTCATATAAGATGGAGGAGATGGAGGTGCACGTGTGTAGTCGGATGCAGTGCGTGTCTCCACTCTTTTCCCTCTCTTTTAATTTTCCTTGCTCTGTGTGATGCTTGCTGGGTCTGGGGCTGATCGAGTCTATAGCACACAGTTCTTCATCTAGCGGGATGACTGCTGCCCGATGTCATCAAATTTGTCTGCCCCCGCCTCCTGTCCCTCGTATCTACGCCGACGTCCACCTCGCCTACATCAACGTCCACGCCCAAGCACGGTCTTTTCCTTGGCGTGCAGAAGAGAAGACGAAGGGATCACACTTTTGTCAAGCCACTTTTTTCTCGATTTTTCCCTCTCATTGTCATCACGTTCACCAATCCCTCCACCTTGGCATCATGACGGACGGTCTCTCTCTTCTACCTCTCGTTTTTGATTTGTTGCCCTTTCTTTACCCCCTTTTCCCCATCAGACGTTCCACTCCAGATGGCGGCGTACGTTCGGTAGAGCTATACCACCTTATTTTTTGTTCATTTCTCCTATTTGTCTGCAGGTGCGATGCGATGTGATGCGGGAGTTTAGGGAGAAGATCGATACGTCGTCCCGTTTTTATTCGTTCAACCGTGCCGCGCCACAGCGACCCTAACCCTCTCTACCCTGCTTACGCACGCCGCAGCACGCACGTCAGGCGCCCAGGAGCAATCAAAAACGGACCTTGGGACCACCCAGAGACGACGATCCAATTGATAGAACGATCACTCAGGCAATTTCAAGGGCTCATTCCACATGCATATCCGCACACCTCGCGCATTTGCGCAGTGCACTATCTACCCATCCGTTACCCGCCCTGCCTCTCATCCCCTCCCCTCCCCCCCCTTTACCTGTTGGTTCCAATACCAAAATTCCCAATTCAAGAATTGTTCGCTCACTCGTTCCCCGTTCACTTATCGTGTCTTGTTTCAATGATCAATGTGGCACGTTGGTCCCATTTTTCTTTCTAAAATACCTACGTACGTAGTGCCGACGTTATACCCCCTCAATCGTCTCATAGCTCTCACATCCACCACGAATCATATATATATATATATCTCACTCCACTCCACCCCATCAAAAAGCCACATCTGCCAGCAGCACCAACGGTTGTACTGCCCCCCTTTCGTTTTTTTTTTTCAGTTGTCTTTCCCTCCTCTGACTTCTTGTAACAGTACATACATACGATGCATATCGTCCGGTAGGTACGACACATACGCGTTGCTGCATGCACCCCCCCTCCCTCCACCTTTCTCTCCACTTTACATGCAGATAGTATTTTTAAAAGCCCATGGACTTGCGCATCATATATGGACACTTATGATGATCATGATTAGATCTGTCGTTCTTACAATACGGTTAGGTCAAACTCTCACATATGCATGCATTGATTTCATGATGCCATTGAGGATCTGCAAAATATGATTGTGATTTTCGTGTACGCGTGCGCGGACGCATTATTTTAGAGGTTTGTGGATACATATATAGGTCCCACTTGCAAGTGTAAGTAAGCGGTCAAAATATCGAAACCTCAATCCTCGCCGGTACCCCCGTACCTCCTCGAGCGATCGACGCCACCCCGGTTACCAGGGACATTTCTGTTTCTGCAATGGTTGGCATAGTGGCCTTTTTCGCCGCACTGCGACGACGAAGATTGCATTAGTAAGCCCTGTGAAAATGAATAAATAAAAACCCATACCTTGAAGCACATGACATCGTCCAAGTTCCGTCTGGGTCCTAGCGGCGGACCGGCGTTCCCTGGCATCCCGACTTGTCCACCACCACCACCACCACCACCGGCATTCGAGCGGTCGTAGTCGGCGTAGCGACCGTATCCTGGAGGCGGGGGTCCAAGATCGCGGTTCGCGGGGGGAGAAGGGGGCTCGTATGCGCTCGGAGAGGGGAGCGACGGCTTAGGACTGTATTTAATAAGTAGGGTTAGCATGCGCGTACGTATCATATGCTTGATATGGCATTGGAGTGTGTTCAACTTACTGGCCACGGGGACATTCTGGGCCGAGCGGGCAGAAGCCTGTTAGGTAGAGCTGGCAGACGACGCGACGGACGTGTTTTCGAGGACATATTGGTCCTAACAATAGATATATATATCAGATTCTGTATGGAACACACGCGTATGTATGAGTAGGAGGGATGAAGGGAACGTACCGAGTTTGCAGAACCCGCGCTTATAGTCTGGGCACTCTATCCGGCGTTCGCGTGGGTGAGCATACAGACACTCGTCGCCCGCAGAGCAGTACCCGTATTTAGCGTACCACCAACACTCGGGCATGCGTCGGAGGTTATACTCGTGCAGGAACTCGCACGCATCGCCCTTCTTGCACAGACCACGCAGCCAATGCTTGCATACAGTTGCCAGACGTTCACGATCTCGTGGGTGCGTCGGGAGCTGCTTTGGAGGCTGGAAATTGTGCGAGGATGGGATTGTATGTCGGAGCGGACAATGAAGCGGTCCCAATGGGCATCCTGTCGAGCTTAGAGACAGTCGGCAAATCTGATCGTCTGCGTGGGGTTGTGAGCATTGAGGAAAGCATCACCAGCACTTGGTTCGACTCACCTTTGTCGATTTTGAGGCCGAGCTCATTCTTGATGTATAGTTCTTCTGAAAAGTTGTTCTGGTGGAACTGGGGCTGAATGAGATCTTTGAGGGGAGACGGTCCTGCGAGCGGGTTGGACATCGCAAACGGGACGATGACGTAATGAAATGCATTTTTCTTACATAAGGGCCCTTTGTAGCCACATGTTTGTGTCTTGTCTTGCTCTCGTCGCATTGGTGCGGCGGAGGACATCAACCCCGTCGCAATAGACCAAAAAGACAAATGAGAGGTGTGAGTACTAAGATGCTATGACGGCTGGACTGAAGATACTCCGACGTAAAGGTTCTCTGAGTTACCTCGATACATCTCGCACTGTGCCTTCTCTGCTTGTTGCATATCTCGTCTTTGTGCGAGGTCTAGATGTTGATGTCAGCCCCCATTGCTGAACTGGAGATACTGTCATTCGCTTGGGCAAATCCTGTGACACTGCCTCATCCCCATGTTGCGATATCCGAGCTTCGACCTATTCCAATGCGGCGACCACCTGTATATTATCCAATGATCTAGTAAGTCATGAAGATATCAACACTACGGACGAGGATGTTACATCAATGTACTGCCGGGATTTGGTGGAACCTGTATACTTTGGAATCTAGCACGTGCATGTCTCATGAACTTGAGGGGTCTTCTATTCACAATTACAGTGTGTAAATCAGTCTAGATTATGTACACAACAACGAAGAAATGCCGAAGTGATGGATCAAAAGCACGCCTAAATTTGCTAGGTATATAGAAACCATTCCTCAAAGTTCCCATGTATACAACGCCGCTTCACGGAATCGCAGCGATACACTCTATCTCGACAAATGCACCCATAGGGAGGGCAGAAACACCGATGCACGTCCGTGCAGGCATACTCCCATGCGGGAAAAACTGTTTTGTGCGTATGTAGCCTCGTTAGCGCGAGCGGCGAGTATCACGACCGAAGCAGGGACTGGAACGGAAGGGATAACGCGATGGGAACGACCACATACCTCCTCATACACCTCGTTCATTAGTTCGAAATCCTTTGCTATATGCACCAGATACACCGTCACTTTGATGACATGCTTCATATCAGATCCAGCGGCATCAAGGATCTTGGTTATGTTCTCCAGTGCTGCGCGCTATCGTGCGCACGGGGATCCGAAGGGTGTGGGGAAGATTGGAATGGGATCCAGGTTATGGATAGGGTTTACCCACAGTCTGATTCTGGATTCCTCCCTGCACGACCAGATAGTCATCCGTGCAACCTATACATCCTGAGACATAAACGTGCCCCATGGATATCACCGCTTGAGCTATATGCACAGATCCAAATGACGAGATAACACGTCATCCCGAGTAATGGTGACGAAAGGGTGAGGTTAAATATTCAAAGCTTCAAAGCGATACGCACAAAAAGCTGGGAGAGGTGGTATAGCATCCGATGCATGTACGATCCTTTTCTTGGTTGCGTGGACAGGTTCTGCTCTGTTGCCTGTCATGTTGGTCGAAGAGAAAGGCGCGGTACGATGGGTCTTATCTGGCGATCGACTGCTTCAAGGATCTGGTCTCGTGACCATCCAACAAAGAATGGTGGCGGTGCTGCTACAAATCCTTCCTGTGACATCATGAAGGGAGATTCAAATTCAGAAGTATAGGAGTCATCCAGTAAGAGACCTTCTCTTTATCCCATGGAGATCGATACTAAACCCACAGACCTGGAGTGTGTTGATGACGACTTTGAAGAGGGAGCACACGAAAAACTGGACGAGGAGATTCGTGCACTCTTTCGTCCAACTCCCCAGAACTTCGACCTGCTCTCGCCCTACCTCCTTATCCATATTGTTAAGCAGTCGGGAAGTCGCCTGCTCGCAAATTATCTCATTTTCACCGAATGCAAAACTATCATAAAGAGCGAGCCCAGGCTTCGAAATATGTTATTAGATGGCTTGACGAATGGTTATAAGTCTGTGCGGCTTTTGAGTAAGGACTTACCTGGATTGAATGATTGCACATCTACTAACGCCCCCATTGTAGAACTGCTTCGACCAGGTGCGTATCCATCCAAGATCTCATGGAAATCATATTAACAGTCAGATTTTGAAGAATCTGCTTTCTCCGGTAAGAGGCTGCTCTTTATCCACCACCATGGAGATTGATAAACTTCCCATAGACCTGGAATGTGTTGAAGACGACTTTGAAGAGGGAGCGCACGAAAAACTGGACCGGAATATTCGTGCAGTCTTTCGCTTTACTCCCGAATACTTCGACGAGCTCTTACCCATGGTCCTTTCTGCTATTGTTTTCAAGTCGGGAGGTCGCCTGCTCGCAAAGTATACCAATGGCTCTGAATGCGAAACTATCATCAAGAACGAGCCAAGGCTCCGAAATATGTTATTAGATGGCTGGACGAATGGTTATAAGTCTGTGCGGCTTTTGAGTAAGGACTTATCTGGATTGAATGATTGCACATCTAACGCCCCTATTGTAGAACTGCTTCGGCCAAGTGGGTATCAATCCAAGGTCTCATGGTGATCGTACTAACAGTCAGATTTAGAAGAATCTGTTTTCGAGCATGACGATGGTCTCGGGTGTGCACCAGACGTTTACCGTGCATGGGCCCCACCGCAGTTGCAAAGAAAGCCGGGCAGGATCATCGGCTATGAGTGGCATATTTAATTTGTGCTGGAAAAATAGGTACGAAGGATATGGCCACGCTCACAACAGTGCATGAAATGGCGATCAAACTTTCAATACTACTATCCAGACCTGGCAAGGGCATTAGCTTAACTGAAGCACCTAGGATAATGGCCGATTGTGAAATACAGCGCATGTGCAAGTTGGGAGGTGAGTACGACTTCAGGATATCAATGCGATCCTCGCCGTAAGACATGTATATGCATCGATAACAACTATAGCGGAGCACTTCTGGGCGCAGCTGTATTGTTCTCCGTGTCAAAATGGCTGGTATATCTTGTTCTGTCAGCGAAAAGGAACTTCAAGTGAGCATTAGAGTGCACCCTTGCTTCTCCCACACTGCATTCCCCTGCCATCTCTTAACAAGCATCTGCGGCTCTCTCAATCGTTTCTTCACTCCTGGCCACCGCACCCTCTCTTAGGTCCAAGCAGGGATGTTTCACACATCTCTAGTGACGCGGTTCCTCTTTCCTTGCTCAGCGCGCCGCCTTGTTCGTGTGGCAAAGCTGACCTGTTCACACTTCGCTTTGTTGCCCGTTTTCGGGCCAGAGAGCAGGTTGTCGACGTATTTCCTCTATGGTACCACCATTCACGTGCGGACATGTACGGAACACTGCTATGATTACGACGACGCGGCACGGACCCAGACGGTGAGCGCGATAACTCAGCGCATGGGCCTCGACGATGAGGTCACGCAACCGAAGCTGTACTGACGCATCACCAGCAATAGCGAAGTATGCATTTAATGTGAGGTCCCTGCGTTTCCAGCACAGTGCATACAGCCAATAATAACGACCAATACTAGTACGTGAGGACTTGCGCTTTCCCTACCTGCTCAACAGCACGGAATTGTGAACCATATCCCAGTGACTTGGCCATGTCGAATGTTATATTATAAGTCCTCTCAAGAAGCTTTATTTCGTCTGCCCTTTAGGTCGATCGTAAGTCTCGCAGATGAACCATGATGCCAAAATGATCATCTACCCCGTCCAACTTTTTAGTGAATCGAAGTCGACATCGATCTATTCAGTTATCTATCGAAGAATACAATTGCTATCTAAATGTAAAGAGATCCTTAGTCCGAGACCTCATCGTATATGACTTTGTATTATTATATACTTTTGCCTTGCTTCCACCTTCCCTACATTTCTGTTCCTGGATCAACCGTTTCAAGCGAGCCTCAGAAATAATAAAACAGCTGGGCAACCATTCCCATACACACTGACCGGCCCCAAACTCACCGTCCATTTCTATATCTTTCCTGTCGTCCATCCCAAGAACCATTAACGCCACAGCTCGTGCACATAACCATGCATTCACCATCCCTTCCCCAGAATAACCTGCTGCGACCCATTCTGCGGGACGTGCCATTCTCGGATTGTGATCGCGAAGCGAAGGGGCAGATCGACCGCAGATACTTGGGGGGACTCGTCCAACCCAAGGGAACTCGTCCGCAGAAACGCTCAGCTCACCGCTCCAGAGCGCCTTGACCCTTCCCTTGGCCCACGGCCCCTCGTCGCACTCCGGATGGCTCTCAGAAGGAGCAGGAACAGCCTCCGCGCCCCAATTGGCAGCGCCAAAATAGACAGGTAGCGCACCCGAGACAAGTGCGGCACTATGCAAATCATACGTACCCGAGGATCCGCAGCTGGGATGGACGTGGCCATCGAGGCCACAGCCAAACATGAGTTCCTGCTCGCCGCTTCGAAGCTGCGTAAGGTAGTTGAAGCTCGAGGGATTGTCATAGAAAATGTACGAGCGCTCGCCACTGGCCATTTTATGCTGGAGGCCACTCCCTGGCCTCTGTGCACTCATCGTTTCTCTGATCCGGGTGACTACGGGAGAGAGGCCGGTGATGAGAGTCCCGACATACGCATTGGTGAGATGAACTACGTGTGATGCTGAGAGCACGCCGCGTGGTGTATGTAGCTTGTACAAAGGGCTGCTTGCGGAGGGACCAGCGATGGATGTGCAAGGCGTTCTTGTGAAGAGGCGGAAGCTGGATGTAGGGTGAGTGGTAGACAGTGTGGCGATGGTGTCCAAAGTTGCGAGAACTTACTGCTTAGGATAATCCTCGAGTAGGCGGGTGAGGATACCCGTTACAAATAGATAAGGATGAACTGCACCAGCACGCGTTGTAATACAACCCAAAGCCTCCTTCGAAAGAGTATATTTCTGTCATGGTATATATTTAGAACTTCAATGCAGCCACTGACATGTCCTGACACCCAAGTAGTACTTACCGTTCTTGCATGATCGCCCTCGGTACATTCATACGGCTCAGCTTCTTCCGGCATCTCCGCCTTGTACACCTTCAACAACCGCTTTGCCTCTGTAAAAGTCTCTTCATCATAATACACATCCACGGCATCGACCTCTCTGCAATCCGCATCCGGAGCCTCAACCTCTCCAACGCTCCGGAGGATATCAAGATGTGCCAGACGGAAATGTATCATATTCCGTGCAGCACGCGCGCCGAACCTATTTCGGAGGTCTTCGTAATCATGATAAAGCCCTGGGTTAATGTGTCCGCCATTCCTGCGAAGTGATCGGTATCAGTGGACCGACTGTTATGATGGTAACTGAATCCAGACTCACCTTCCTGACGCACCGGAGCACGTCTCGTGCGCTTCGAGCATCACGACCGTCAACGGTTTTCCTTCACCATCCCGCTGTTGATCTATCCCAAGCAAGGTTCTCGCAAACGAGGCACCAGAGATGCCAGATCCTATGATAACTGGTCGACGACCACGTCGAAGTTCCGAATAAGTCGACAGTAGGCGGAGGTGACGCGTCGCACTTACCGACGTCTGCATAGGTAGGCAGGGTATTCTGCGAGATGTGCGTTGCAATGGATGAAGGAGGATATGTCCAAAACGATTGTGTCGGTTCTTGTATTGGCAAACCAGGTGGAGTTGGTCCAGTGTTGTTGTCATCGGGCGTTTCGGTATGGTGGACTCGGGAGAGACAGGTGCCCATAGACAGAGATATCGGACAGTCGACAGTAGATGCAGTTCGTTACAAGTGCGCAGGGGTGATGGAAAGGATAAAATACCCATGGCAGGCAGTGTCAAAGGGGATGGCGACCAATCGCACAATCCGACCTGTGACAATGAAGTTTTTTTGACGAGCAAGCGGACTGACAAGAGCGAGCGATATTGCCGCGGTATTACAGCGATTGACGTGTTATAATATCCGGCTTATCTTATCGCAAAAAGCTAACAATGCCATTGGTGATTGGTATGTACTCGGATCATGCTTTTACACCACCGCTAGACCGAAGAAGTCTCATGGAATACTCTGATGAGGTTTTTCTGGAAACGTGCAAGGTACGACACGAGTTCTGAGTCAGGCAACGCGCAGTGCTCGAAGGCTTGGGTGAGTTGTGTTCGGAGCTTGCATATATCAGGACATGGCTAGCCGGACCTGCAACGGGTCATGCTTGGGATGCACATACCTTGAGCACGGCTCGGCGGTGGATAGCAAGGACATTGGATTCGCTTTCTCTCTCTTGCTGCGCATGCAAATCGGCCAAGGCTGCAGCTACTGTTTTACCTTCTTCCATCACATCAGGCGGTAAGTCGGCTAGACGGGCCAACTGCAGACCTGCAGAAAATTGCCTCCAATAGCATTTATCTCGCACGAACAGAACTGACCGTAATGGCCGAGATCTTCAGGGAGCCCATCGACAATTCTGATCCATGGGAATGGGCCGTTTACGGAAGTAAACATGTGGCATGGCTTACCGATACTTAAAGACTATGCCCAAACCGGCTGTTGATTTGTGCGCCCGCTATGACGACACGATGGGGATCGAGAACCACGATCAAGTGCGACATCCTTACCTGAACTGATAAATGTAAACTAACAAAATGCTCATATCAGTGGCACAAAGGAGCTGACTTGCGGCGTACTTTACAACAGCGGGTTGATGAGACAACGTGGTCGAGAGCTCGTGAAAGTGACTGTAACGGCAGTGTCACTTGAGGGCAGCACCTCAAAGAATGAACCATACGTAGCGAAAAAAACAAAGCACTTTCGAGCGTGAATTGCGATTGGAGGGATTCACAGAGAACGCACCTTGATGTGGATAAGTTCTTCCGCGATGGCGTGGGCTATACCGATTCCTTCGATTGTAGAAGTACCTCGCCCAAGTTCGTCCACAAGAACCAGTGTATTCGGAGTTGCAAGACCTGTTTCCAGTGCAGATATGATTACGCGAAAAGATACTTGCAAGGTTACCTAATATCATAGCCGATGTAGTCATCTCATGTGCAAACGTGCTGAGACTCTTTTCCATATCATCGTCGTTCGAGAGACGTGTGAGAAGGGCATCGTGGATCCTGAGCTCGATTTAGCTAGCGGAGGAAATTCTGGGGGTGACAGTCACCGAAAGCTTGCGTATTCAGCGGGCACAAAGCATCCGCACATTGCCATAATGACCAGCAGACCGGTCTGTCGAAGATACGTGCTCTTGCCTGCGAGCGATAATATAGACGACACAGACAAGAATCTAAATATCTTACCTGACATACTAGTGGCCCGCACTCAATGTCGTTTACATAGATAAAGGAAAGCTTACTTTGGCCCTTGAACAATTTGGAAATACGATGCATCGCAGCAGTAAATGTCGTTTGGGACGAGGGTTCCCGCTGCTTGCACGGTTTCAAGAATGGGATGCCTCCCAGACTTGACTGCAAGAGTCCCTGTCAACTCGGGTCGGACTGGGATGTCGTCATGCTGTTGGGTAAAATGCAAAGTGAGATGGCAAAGGAACGATACCATAGTTTCTCACTGTGTGCAGCTATGAGGAGGTAGAGTGTAGACGGAAAAAATGGCTTACTAATAGATGTGTGGGCGAAAGACCGCAGCAGGTCGACGAGTGCAATCTATGCTATGTGATGAAATGAGAGAGTATACATAAGGGAAAAAATATACCGCTTCCGATGCAGTGTAGAGTGCACCAGAGTACATCAATATTTGCAAGACCAAGTCTTGGATGATCCTAGCATCCAAGCTTAGCACAAACGAAATGACATCCATAACACGTACTTGTTGCTAAGAATAAGGGTTTCATCAAGCGCATCCCTCATCCTCGCATTCATCTTTTTCTGATGATCGCCAGTAAGCTCGCGTCCAGACAACGCGCAGTATACACACACCAGCTCCATGCTCGAAAACAGCCACCGTCCTTTTTGCGAGGAGACATGCAAAAACCCCTTTGGAAGCTCACCCTCCCATTCCGTCTTTTTCAGTACGAACACGAATCCACTTTCCTGGTATACAAGCGAGATGGGCAATGCGTGCTTTTCGGAAAGTGTAGTGCTCAATTGCATGATGTCCCCCACGTTCTCTTTGAACGTTTCCCGTGCGACATCGAGAAGACGATGGCGGTTGGCCTGGATAGATCAGCGTTCCAGCTCGGTAAATGAGGGGATAAAGTACTTTGACCGCATATACGCGTGCATTGACGGCAGCGAGACCGCCCTGCAATAGTGAGCACACAGCAGGGGATAGAGGAGAGATGTAGTACCTTGACGGGACCTGCTTCTTCGTTCAAGTTATCCGCAACAAGGTCACCGATGAGCGCCAAACGTTTATCCGAGAGCATCTTGAGTGGGGATTACAGCTAGTATAACAAACAAATAGAGCGGAAGCACAAATACCTCGTAGGCGATCTGCAGTAACTGTGACCTTGTCCCGGCGAGTGCTTTTTGGAGGAACGGTAGATTCCGCACGATGCTTTGAAGCCCAAGCATCTGGGATACACGTGAATAGGCGGACTTTGCTGCGTTTGAGACGCGGACTTCGGATGACGCAAGCTGTGTTGTGTGTGGGTGCGCGCATGAGAGTATCCCGCAGAGACAAACTCACCGAGGAAATGAGCTTGTCAAAATCGAGCTTGTTGAGTCGTTTGAGAGCATCGCGGACATCCGAGAATCTGTTCTCGTTCTGGATGAGCTCTAGGAGACGGTGTTAGACAGTGGAGCAGGTGAATGAACTGGTACTTGCCCTCTACTGCATCTAGACGCGCATTGATAGCGCCTTCAGCTGCAAAGACGAGCATATGTACATAATACTTGACCGAGAAGGGCAGACTCTACCTGTTAACGGGGCCAAGATGTTCGCTCGCAATAACCGTGTAGCCATTGATGTATAAGTGTGATTCAAAACCCTGTCCGGATGGCATCAGTAACCCGACATTCCGCATGACATCGGAAGGGACAACCCACCCAAATAACGAATGTCCTGATTTTCTATGAACAGCATTCCCCACGAGCTCCAAATTCCTCGCTGTTTCCATATCAATCATCAACGTCCCTTCGACGGGGGCATAGCGAATCTTCAACGAGCCAGTTGCGAAACGCGTATTCAGTCTGCTTTCAGAGTGCTTGAACAGTGCGCCTGCTGCTGAGAGCGCATAGTACCTAGAAGCAGCAAGGTTACGAAGTACATATACGTGCACATACGGTGTATGCGTGGTGGTAGACGTACTTGTCTGCAACGGAGACGAGCATCGCAGCGCGCTCGTGATCTTCGACGCATAGCTGTGTGATGAACTCCATACCTGGTGCATGGTGGGTATCAGTGTCCCCTCATCTCTCCCAGCCAACATGTAACAGAGTCAACGCAAGTAATACCCACCTGCCGCATCGCTCCACCACTTACGCGGTACAGGCTCAACCCGCGCCTCTGGAAACTCCTCCGTGACGAACATTGTCAGGAGCGATGATCCCGTGTTCGCAGCGTCCGCACCGTGGGCATTGGCCACGAACGTCTCGGGAACAAGCACCACACTCGGCCAATGAACATGCATCTGGTGCAACGTCTTTACATATGTGGGACAGTCTGCGAGCTGTCGACTCCTTTCAGCCATCAGAACGCGGTGGGAATAGAGTATTACGTAGAAAGGGAAATAATCTTGGAGGAGAGGAAAGGAGAGGAGAGGATGAGTACCTGGACGAGCACAACTCGCCCCGTATCCCTATCCATTGCAGCTATCCCCACTTCACGCGCAACACCCCTACTCTCGAAGAGGGCGACTGTGATGGTTGTGTCGCTTGTGTCCGTGTGTTTGGTCCCTGGGCGAGATGTGCTGGGCCGGGCAGTATTGGTTCGTGCTGCTGTTGCTGGGCGAGTCATGGGGCGTGATGTACTGGCACGGGTGGTACTTGTGTATGTTGTACTGAGACGCGACTTCGACATCGACATGGTGGTTACTCGTATGTTATTACTCGGACTTTTCCGGCTTCTTGCCTTTAGGGAACTTCTGGCGCCTCAGCAAGTATCATGACCACTGAAGCCATCTGCACACTCTTACCCGATTCCAAGTTTGTTCGTGATGGTGGCCATTCAATGGATCGTAGTGTAGCGGCGTTCTTGGGGAGTAGTCTAACGTCTGCAACAGGAAATCAGCGTTACGGATTGCAAACTTTATACATAACACCTTGCCTCCCTTAAATGCCATTTGGGCCACCGACATGAATTTACAATGGTGGCAGCAAATGTTGACGGCTTGAGTCCTGGTCGGACGGGCGCCGCGCAACCACGACGCAAGATGCTGACCACACTCACACACAGGAATAATTGACACGACACGTCGTATCTATGTACCAACTTTATTTTGCGTCTTGTATTAGACAAGGGATCCACGTACAACGTGCGAGCCTGCTAATCCACGTGATCGCAGTCGTCGACGAAGATGCTATCGCTCACCCAATGCTCGGTAGTATAATTCCACCAAAAAATCTTCCTACACGGGGGCACATGTAGTACATACAGTCCTACAAATCAATCAACAGCTCCTCCCTCCTCTCCTCCCTGCGTCCCACGCCAGGAACACCAACAGGCACAGAAGGCGCATACATATCAAACGTCTGTGGATTGCTCGTTGGTGCGACGGGGAATTGGGGAAGGGCTGGTGCTGGTGCTGGTGATTGTGTCTGCGACTGTGACTGCGACTGCACAGGCGATGGATAGTGTCCCCCCTGCTGAGTATGCATCTGCGTCTGCGTCTGACCATGACCATGACCATGACCGACTGTGCCAGAACGCACAAGACCCCCGTTGGACATGCCTACGCCCACACCAGACCGCGAGCCAGCGACGCTACTCCGCCTCGCAGGCTTGTGCGAGGGGGATATCGGGTTTGTTGTCGTTGGCGTCTGCGGCTGAGCGGCGATGACGACCGGAGGTTGTTGCAGTTGCAGTTGTTGAGGTTGATGCGGTGGCGGTTGTAATAGTGACTGAGGTTGCAGGTGCGGCTGCAGCAGGGGTGGAGGGGGAGATGTCACCACCAGCTGCGCCTGCAGTTGCTGGGCCAGCGGCGGTGGTGGAGCAGCGGGTGACATCGATGCCAATGGCGGTATAGGTACAACGGGTTGCGGAGGCGCTTGGTATGCGTATGACGCGTGTAATTGCGCCTGGGAGTGGGATTGCGAGGGACCAGCTTGTATATGGGCGGGTGCATATGTTGGCTGTTGCTGAGGCGCGTACGAAACACCAGGCTGTTGTGGCTGCTGACGCTCATGCGAAACCCAACCGGACTGTTGTTGCTGCTGTCCTGACTGCCGCGCCAAACTAGGTCCAGGTCCAACCGACGCCCGCCTCCACACGCCCGTCATCTGTTCCGTAAGCAACTTATCATACAGCTTAACAGCTTGGGAGAGTTTGTCGTGCATATCTGAGAGGAGCTCTGTAGCCACGTCAGTAAGCATGTGGAAGGCAGGGGCAACGACTGATACGCACCTTCCTTCCTCCCCGTATCGTCCAGACTCATTGCCAACTTCGGTCTCAACGTGTTCGCACGGTCATATAGCTCGCCCATCGCAGGATACTTCGTCATATCCCTCACTCCACTCAAGCCACCGACCTCCTCAACGGTCTGGTTAAATGTGAGTATAGCATCGGATTCGAGCGGTTCGAGGTCGTAATTGGGGAGTTTAAGTGTCGATGATGCGGCTGGGGTGGGGGTGATTGTGGGTGGGTAGGACTGTGCAATGCCAGATGCGGGTGCACACGTCTCTTCAGGGGCGTGAACGTCAAGCGGGGCACTCGGCCTCGGCATATTAGCCTCTCTCAAACTCGCCTCAATAGCTGCACGCAAATCCGGATCGTCCTCGTCTTCTGTAGCCAGCGGTCTCCCATTCGGAACGCGGTCGACGAGTGGTGGTTCGGATGGTGCGTGCGTGTTGGGTGGCCAGACGGGCTGGTAGGGTGTGTACCCCGGTCTTCTATTGCGAGATGCCCCGACTTCCTCGAGGGAGAGCTGGATTGCGCGTTGGAGTTCAGCATCTGCGAGATCGCGTGCTGAGCGGATTCGCGGACTGTACATACTGGCTGCACGTCTATGTGCTGCTCTGTCACTATCGTCCCATCACCGTCAAAAATGACGTAATAGTGGGTGTGGGGACTCACCTGCTCTCAGCAGCCTTCTTCGTGAGCTTTACATGACACAAGTCACATACCCTTACAGGCTGTGTGATTCCGAAATGCGGCAAGGGAAGGGTCTTGGATGAACATAGCTGATCGAACACTTGTCCACAGTTGCGACAGTGGTGTTTGCGATTTGTGAATGTGAATGGGGATCGGCATTTTAAACATACATCCGAGTCTATCCATTCTGGTGCGGTGGACGTATCGACCATGGCTGCGTTTGCGTGGGAGGGGTCTTTCGGGGGAAAGTCGAATCCTGGGAGGCACCATTTCGGTTAGTTGAATTTGGGGAGGCGATGTAAGGACGCACCATCGCTCTTGAGTGTCTTGTATACCTGTCCGACATATGCCAGATTTGGCTTTCCATCGAATGCGAGTGCCCAGTTCTGAATATGCTGCAGGATAGCTGACTTGACTGCGTGGTTAAGCCCGGGCACTCTGAGAATAGACACAATGTTATCGATGAAGTCTCTGGATGCGATTTCGACGAGAAAGTGGTCTCCTCCGTTCTTGACGCACGTGTCCGTCAGCTGCGCGTGGTCAGAGTGACTCGCCACAAACAAGGGAACGACGCACCCCGAGCGCGAGTAGCTGCACATTTGGGTTCTTGTGATTAAGCCGCCGTTTGAGAGCGCGCATTGCGTCTCGTGCGGGTGCACTCTTGGATCGAATCTGGTCGCATATTTCAAGATTGAGCGCGACGTCTTCTGAGCCCGTTGGAATGAGCTCCGAGGTCGCCTTGTCTGTGTGCCAGTGAGCTCAGTTTCGCCCGCGTGTGTCCTCGACGCACCGACTGCCTCGTCGAGCTGCGAAGTCCCCCACAGCCAACTCAGAGCCATCGTCAGAAACGCAAATTCATTCTCCGACGGCCATTCGGGTGAATTGGGTCGGAGTCTGAAAGCGGGAGGCACAGCAGGTTGTTTCTCGACCACCATGCTCGGTCACCAGTTCGCCCACTCGGCGGCGCCCGTCCGCAAGGTCAAGGAGGTCCAGTTCGGCATTCTTTCCCCAGAGGAAATTGTACGTTTGCGCTCGCTCGTCTCACAGGACGAACTCACCGTGGCCTGCAGAAAGCGTACTCTGTCGCAAAGATCGAGCATCCCGAGGTCATGGACGAGGCTACCCACAAACCAAAACTCGGCGGGCTCATGGACCCACGCATGGGCACAATCGACAGAAATTTCAAGTGTCAGACGTGTGGAGAGGGCATGTCAGAGTGTCCAGGCCACTTCGGCCACATTGAGCTCGCACGGCCTGTCTTTCATCCAGGTGCGTCCATCCCCACCTGTTCCCAGCCCAGCATGTCTCACACACCCCAGGCTTTATCGTCAAAGTGAAAAAGATCCTCGAATGTATATGTGTAAACTGTGGAAAATTAAAAGCTGACATCGTGAGTCGACATCCCAACTCCTACTCGTTTCGCACCCCACCTCCCAAATTTTCTGGGGGCTCTCTCCATAATCCACTGGAGAACCCCAAGCCCGCACAACGATAGTCCTTGCAACCCTTTGTGAGGCGTCTGCGCTGCGACTAATGCGCGTTTTCGGTCGCTTGATCGCCGCGTTGGGAACAGCTTATCGCCAGACACGCGGTGCGCGGTGAAATGGGGCGCTGAACGAGGAGTGTTGTTCTATGGGTCATCGTAGTGCTCAAGGCACGCTGTACCCATATTCCCTCCTTGTGATGCTCTTTTTCTTTCTTTCTCTCTCTCTCGCCCATACATGTCGTAGTAGTCCACTTGCTAACCCTCAATTTCATATTCCTCTCTTTCATCTACTTTCCCTCCTTGTGTTCCGTAGTCCGACCCAAATTTTGCCGACAAAATCAGACACGTGCGCGACCGCAAAGCGCGCATGGCCATTGTATGGGCGCACTGCAAGACCAAGATGACTTGTGAAGCAGACGAACCACGCGAAGATGGTGCCGAACCTGATCCTGATGAACCTAAAAAAGGACACGGTGGATGTGGTCATCAACAGCCTCTTATTCGAAAAGAAGGCCTGAAGCTGTTCGTGCAGTACAAGCGACCAAAGGACGATGATGAGGTGCGTCGGGCGCTTGCACTACATGGTTGGTAGCATTGACACCCTCGCAGGACGTCAAATCCCTTCAACCCGACAAGCGCCTCTTCACACCCTCAGAAGTATATACCACCTTCAAGAAAATGTCAGATTCAGACCTCCATCTTCTTGGTCTCTCGGATGAATATGCGCGTCCAGAATGGATGATCATCACGGTTCTTCCCGTCCCTCCTCCACCTGTCCGTCCAAGTATCGCAGTCGACGGCGGTGCAATGCGAAGCGAGGATGATTTGACATATAAGCTTGGAGATATAATTAAAGCTTCGGCAAATGTGAGGAGGTGTGAACAGGAAGGTGCTCCTGCGCATGTTATCACAGAGTTCGAACAGCTTCTTCAGGTGCCCCACTATACTTCTTTTCTTGCACATACGTATGCTAACCGTCCGTCCAGTTCCACGTAGCAACGTATATGGACAACGATATCGCAGGTATCCCACAAGCACTCCAGAAATCCGGCAGACCTGTCAAGGCCATCCGTGCCAGACTCAAAGGCAAAGAAGGCCGTCTGCGCGGAAACCTCATGGGGAAACGTGTGGACTTTTCTGCGCGTACGGTTATCACGGGTGATCCCAATCTGGAGTTGGACGAGGTGGGCGTGCCGAAGAGTATCGCGATGAATCTGACGTATCCAGAGAGGGGTGCGTGTCCTTAAAACTCTCATTTCACTACTAAAGAGGAAACGTGATACTGATGAGCGTGCGCAGTGACCCCGTATAATATTGCATATCTGCAGGAGCTCGTAAGGAATGGACCTACTGTGTATCCCGGTGCGCGATATGTCGTACGGGATACTGGCGAGCGTATCGATTTGCGGTACAATAAGCGTACGGACGCGTTTTTGCAGTACGGATGGATAGTGGAGAGACATCTCAAGGACGGAGAGTGAGTGCTATCTCTCCACTCTATTGCATGCCGTCCCTGATGCTGACACGGCGACGCAGCTTCGTACTGTTTAATCGCCAGCCTAGTCTGCACAAGATGAGTATGATGAGTCATCGTATAAGGCTAATGCCCTATTCCAGTGAGTCATTGGTAGTTGTACCTGAGCACGCGCTGACGCCATGTTCATAGCCTTTCGTCTAAATCTCTCCGTCACGCCTCCTTATAATGCCGATTTCGACGGTGATGAAATGAACATGCAGTAAGTATCCCCGTGCGTCGTGAAAAACACTGCGCATGTTGATGGCGACCGTGTAGTATACCCCAATCTGAGGAGACCCGCGCAGAGCTATCGCAAATCGCATGGGTGCCTCTCCAGGTTCGTACCCCCATCTTCGTGGTTTCTTACTGGCACCTAAATTCGTCGTCCAGATTATCTCACCTCAGGCCAACAAGCCCGTCATGGGCATCGTCCAAGATACGCTCTGTGGTATCCGCAAATTTACCCTCCGAGATACATTCCTCGACTGGACACAAGTCCAAAACATACTCCTTTGGCTCCCAGACTGGGACGGCCACGTTCCCACACCTGCGATAATCAAACCCAAACCACTCTGGACCGGTAAACAGATCCTGAGTATGGTTATCCCTCGCGGAATCAACATCCACCGTGCTCCTGATCCCAAATCGTCAAACCCCGTCTTTGACGACGGGATGATGATTGATAACGGAGAAATTTTATTCGGCATCGTCGATAAGAAAACGGTTGGTGCAACGCAGGGCGGTCTTATCCATGTCGTGTTTCGTGAAAAGGGACCAGAGGCCACGCGGCAGGTATTCACCGGCATCCAAGTGGTCGTCAACTATTGGCTGTTCCATAATGGCTTCAGCATCGGAATCGGTGATACTATTGCCGGGCCAAAGGTGATGAGCTATATTACGGACAAGATCTCAGAGAAGAAGCAAAAGGTGCATGAGGTTATCGAGGATGCGTACCATGACCGGCTCAAGCCCATGCCTGGCATGACCATTCGCGAGTCCTTTGAGAGTATGGTCGAGCGCGAGCTGAATCGCGCCCGAGACGACTCTGGACAGTACGCTCAGAAGAATCTCAAAGAGGACAATAACGTGAAACAAATGGTTACCGCTGGTTCGAAAGGTTCCTACATCAACATCTCGCAGATGTCCGTATGCGTCGGACAGCAGAGTGTAGAGGGGAAACGTATTCCATTTGGATTTCGTCATCGGACGCTTCCGCACTTCAACAAGGATGATTTCAGCCCCGAGGCCAGGGGGTTCGTGGAGAATTCGTACTTGCGTGGGTTGACGCCTCAAGAATTCTTTTTCCATGCTATGGCTGGGCGAGAGGGGCTCATTGATACGGCTGTTAAGACGGCCGAAACGGGGTATATTCAGCGTAGGCTTGTCAAGGCACTCGAGGACGTCATGGTCCATTACGACTCCACTGTACGTAACTCTCTAGGCGACCTCATCCAGTTCATCTATGGTGAAGACGGGATGGACGGAGCGTTCATCGAGCGACAAAAGATTGATACGTTTGCGCTGAGTAACAAGGAGTTTGAGCACAAGTACCGGGTTGACGTGACGGATAAAGAAGGAGGGTTCCTTCCAGGAGTTTTGCAGATCGGGATCGACGACAGTTCGTTGGAGTTGCAGGCGAAGCTCGACGAGGAGTATGGACGGCTTGTGAAGGACAGGCAGGAGCTGCGCACCTTCATCTTTCCTCGCGCAGACGGCCTCACCCCACATTATATGCCCGTCAATCTTTACCGGATTATCCAGAACGCGGCGCAGATATTCCACATTGATAGGCGGAAACCGAGCGATCTTGATCCTGCGTACATTGTCGATGCGGTCCGGGCACTTGCGGAGAGACTACTTGCTGTACTTGGCGATGACCCACTCAGCAGAGAGGCACAGGCGAACGCATCACTTACGTTCCGGATGCACGTACGCGCGACGCTCGCAACGCGCCGTGTGCTGGAGGAATTCCATCTCAACCGAGAGGCATTCGAATGGGTGCTTGGCGAGATTGAAGCCAAGTTCAACCAGTCCCTTGTCAATCCCGGTGAGATGTGCGGAACGCTATCTGCCCAGTCGATCGGCGAACCTGCAACGCAGATGACACTAAACACGTTCCACTATGCTGGTGTTTCCAGCAAGAACGTCACGCTCGGTGTACCGCGTCTCAAGGAGATCATCAATGTCGCGACAAACATCAAGACGCCGTCGTTATCGGTGTATTTGGAGCCTGATATTGCAGAGGATAGGATGATGGCGAAGAATGTGCAGCAGGAGCTGGCGTTTACGTCCTTGCGCACGGTTACTGCTGCTGTTGAGATATGGTACGACCCTGACCCGACATCGACCATTATCGAGGAGGACTCTGTCTTTGTGGAATCGTTCTTTGCTATTCCGGACGAAGAAATCGAGTCCAAGCTGCATTTACAGTCGCCGTGGCTTCTTCGGCTTGTCCTCGACCGTGCACGGATGATCGATCGCAAGCTCACGATGGCGTACGTAGCTGGACGTATTGCGGAGAGCTTCAAGACGGACTTGTTCGTCATTTGGAGCGAAGATAACTCGGAGAAGCTGGTCATTCGGTGTCGTGTTCTCGGAGGTGGAGATAAAGATGACGATGGCCTCGGTGCGGTTGAAGAAGACGTTTTCCTCCGCCAGCTGGAGAACACAATGTTGAGCTCGGTCAGTCTACGCGGTGTACCGGGCATTCATAGGGTGTTCTTGTTGGAGCACGATATAGTGTACGTCAACAACGAGGGCAGCATCAAGACGAAGAAGCAGTGGGTGCTCGAGACGGACGGTATCAACCTCAAGGCGGTCATGTGTATCCCTGGCGTGGACTTTATGCGCACGTACTCGAACAGTTGCGTCGAAATCTTCAATGTGCTCGGTATCGAAGCTGCACGTGCGGCGATCATGAAGGAACTGCGTGGGGTCATTGAATTCGACGGTTCGTATGTCAACTATCGTCATCTGGCCCTCCTGGGCGACCTCATGACACACCGCGGCACGCTCATGGCCATTACTCGGCACGGCATCAATCGTGCTGATACTGGCGCGCTGATGCGATGCTCGTTCGAAGAAACCGTGGAAATTCTGATGGAGGCAGCGGCAGTGGGTGAAAAAGATGATTGTCATGGGATTGCGGAGAACGTCATGTTCGGACAGCTCGCACCTATGGGAACAGGTGGATTCGACGTTGCACTTGACATCGACATGCTCAAGGACGCCATTGTCGATCATCGACTGCCCGTACAGAACATGCTTGCGGCCCACGCAGATGGCGGGATGACTCCTGGTCAGGTGGCCATGACACCCTACGATACCAACTCGCCAGCCTGGTCAGAGAGTAACTTCAAGGGCGAATCCGCGGCATTCTCTCCGCTCGCGGTCAACGGCGGCGATGATCCTGCTAATTTCTCATTCCTTCCATACGGACAGAGTCCACTGGGTGCCGGAGGCATGTCGCCTGCTGGTCCTGGATACAGCCCGAGCTCGCCGAATGCATATTCGCCTACGTCGCCCTATGTCCCCCAGTCTCCGTATGCGGGTGCTACTTCACCATTCGGCACATCACCATATGCGACGTCGCCGTTTTACGATCGGAGCCGAGGGGCCACATCCCCTACCTACTCGCCGACTTCGCCTGCACTCAACCTCACGTCGCCGGGTTACTCGCCAACAAGTCCTCGGTATTCCCCTACGTCGCCTTCTTTCTCACCTACGTCACCCCGCTACAGTCCACAGTCCCCGTCCTTTAGTCCGACCTCGCCGCGATACTCACCGACCAGCCCCTCTTTCAGCCCTGCATCACCAAGATGTGAGTTCCGTTTTTCTGACATTTTGTGAGCAGCTGACTGGAATGTTCCATGTCCAGATTCACCCAGTATGGTTCTCTGTTTTTGCTCAAATGAACTACTAATCCAGATGTTTCTTGCGCTTTATTTCGTATAGCGTGTATGTGTCTTTGGTCTTGTATTATTCTAGTTACTCACCTCCCCATAGCACCTGCGCAAATGTCCCCGTCGTCTCCGAAATATTCACCCACATCACCAGTGTCGCCATCGTCCCCCAAATACTGTAAGCGGTTTATCTTTGATACGATTAACATACCAACCTCTTTGAAGCTCCTACTTCGCCGACGTATTCCCCCGCCTGTGAGTCACCGATTGTTCTCTCGTTTGTGTTCATGTATACTCATCACCCGTGCAACCTGCTGTGCAGCCCCTGCTTATTGTAAGTGTATTCATGTATTTTCGGAGTTTCAGAAAGTCACTTTTAGCAGCCCCCGCCTCCCCTGCATACAGCCCGACGTCACCGCAATGGTCGCCTTCAAGTCCTGCTCAAAACGGTGCGACTCACCGTGGGCATTCATACAGCACCTCGCCGTCTTGGGAGTAAGTGTGTTAATTAAAAAAATATATGTTTTTGGCCCGTGTCCAGCATCTCCTGCCCACTCCTTCCAACTGCCATGCATATGTCTTTGGAGGTCGCCGGAGACACGGCCCTAGCAGCACATATCTAGTACTTAGGTTGTTTGGTCCAGCATTCCCATGTAGATTACACACATCTTTATTGAACAAGTTAGATAGTACTAATGTGCTTTTCAATCCTGCTCGAACATTGAGGGCTGGCTCTTGGTTGGCAATGTGCGGCGGTACTCAGCGGTGAGGCCACCCTGGCCAAAAAAACTGCGTAGAATATGAAGGTAAGCGGCCCCTTTCTTTTCCTTTCAACACGACTTGGTGCCCATCCACACAGCCCAGTCCCTGCGTGAGTTTCGTTTCTAGCTGGGAACCTTCTCAGGTTTCGCCCAAATCCCTTGTATGTATCTCCGTTCACTTCAATTTACCTACTTCATTCGAGCAATCTCAGTTTTCCCTCTGTTCTCTCCCCCTCACCCTGAGCTCATCAGGAAAACTACATCTAGTCTACTTCGTCTGCAGCAGACTGCTGCAGACGACGCAGATGCTCGCAGACGACGCAGACGAAGTAGACGTCTGACGTCGGAGTTTCGAAGTCAGACCCTTTCGTCTGACTCGTCTGCGCGGTCTGCACGGTCTGCACGGTCTGCGCGGTCTGATATGGTCTGCGTTCTATCTGCGTGATTCACACGACGCCAACTCAGACACACAGAGAGTCAGATTTGAAGCACGACTGTACTAGTAAGACACCTAAGTCAACGCACGACGACGACGACAGCGCATCAACGCGTCCACGGCAGTACGACACAGGCAAAGACGACATGACGCGGCTGGCCAATGCCACGGCGTCACGACGACGATGGCTGGCACGGCTGGCGAGACACGGCGACGACGACGACGTGATGCAGATGGCCAATGCCACAGCGTCACGACGACGACGACGACAGCGCACCAATCCACGCCAACACGACACAGACGTGGATGTCACGACGACGACAGCTGGCGAGGCAGAGGGACGACGACGATGATGACAGCGGCGACGATGACGCCGTGACGCAGATAGCCAATGCCACGGCGTCACGACGACGACGATGGCGGCAGGCCACCACCGCACGAGTAGTATTACTAGCAAATTAATGTGACACAAGTTGCTTAGAGTTGTCGTAGCCGAGCGCAGTCCAGCAGACGATGTCAGACGAAATCAGACAAAGCAGACGAAATCAGACGCGTCAGACGGATTAGACGTTTGTAGTTTTCCTGATGCTGAGAGTCTCGAGATGTAGACAACCTTCTGAGAGTAGTGTCTAGAATAACATGTACTGGAAGAGGATATCACAACATAGGCATGTGATGTAAAACATAGCAATTTCTTCAGACAAAAAGTCAGAGAACACCTTCAAGTATGGTTGGGGTTAAAGGAGCTTCTTTGCTGACAGACATCATTAGACAATTTGTGTAGTCCTGAAAAGAATCACTTACACATACAGTGGTTCACAATGATATCAACAATGGTCTGCATTAAGGCATCATAGCCATTATTGCTATGTTCCTTAATGGCATGCTGAAGAGCATTGAGAACAATGGCTTGGGTTCCAGAGGTTTGATATTCCTTCACAGCAAGATCAAGGGTATTGCTTGAATGCCCATTTTGCTGCTCAAGAAAGTAGGAGTATTCAAAAATGAGAATACATCCTTTAAATTGTTTAGGAGATACATATGAGAAAGAAGTATTCCTCACCAGCTCCATGGATGATTGATTTATGCATTGGGGAAACCATGAAAAAAGGACACATTAAGGGTAATGCACCAGATGCAATATTAATATCAGACTCTTTCTGTTGAATCACAAGACACATCAGTTAAATTCTAATGAAAGGAATGGTGCCTCACAATCTGAGGAGCAGAAGTATTGGCACAATTCAAATGAATAGAACTAAACGATATACCAAGTTCTGGAAGAACATCATTGGAAACATGAATAACTGGCAAATTGAAGGGCTTACTTTCTGAGTGTTCAAAAATTATGAAAGGCACAAGTAAGTAAGACTGCATGAGAACAAAGGAATATGCTAACATCCTTTCATTTATGTAAGTTTCATCAGACTAGATTTGTATTCAGAGAGCTGCATTGATGATAAACTTACTTGCTAATAACAAAAAGAAAAATGTGGCATGAAAATGTAATTAGAATGACAGCATAATCTAGAATAAAAATCACTCACATCCTGTCAAGCCAACAGGACCAGAGTGGGAGTGGGGACAGTGAGAAGGCACCCAGCTGGATCTGGCATCAAATCACTTACTTGCTGTCAAGCCAACAGGACCAGAGTGGGAGTGGGGACAGTGAGAAGGCACACAGCTGGACCTGGCATCAAATCACTCACAAACTGTCAAGCCAACAGGACCAGAGTGGGAGTGGGGACAGTGAGAAGGCACCCAGCTGGACCTGGCATCAAATCACTCACATCCTGTCAAGCCAGCAGGACCAGAGTGGGAGTGGGGACAGTGAGAAAGGACCCAGCTGGACCTGGCATCAAATCACTCACCAACTGTCAAGCCAACAGGACCAGAGTGGGAGTGGGGACAGTGAGAAGGCACCCAGCTGGGCCTGGCATCAAATCACTCACTCTCTGTCAAGCCAATGGGACCAGAGCGGGAGTGGGGACAGTGAGAAGG
>Ga0307516_10000726_pt1 | contig 45035 bp, 52 predicted proteins | sample 19_EM_MG_FD_203310 | JGI IMG/M metagenome (GOLD analysis project Ga0307516, IMG submission 203310) | Populus trichocarpa ectomycorrhiza microbial communities from riparian zone in the Pacific Northwest, United States - 19_EM | ecosystem: Host-associated > Plants > Roots > Unclassified | place... | reverse complement strand
GCCCCCCCCCCCCCCCCCCCCCCCCCCCCCCCCCCCCCCCCCCCCCCCCCCCCCCCCCCCCCCCCCCCCCCCCGATGGAGCCATTGGGTCGCCGGAGAGAGTTCAGCGAGTGAATTGGTCATCCTGGCTACATGTATGTATGTACTCTATCTATGCACCTTTTTTTTTTTTCTCTCTTCTGCTGCGTGCAGAATTATGGGTTCTCTCGAGCCTTGACATCCTCCTCCCATCTCCCGATCCCCTATGTCCATCCGCTCAGGACTCGACACGCCTCGCTTCTCCACCGCTCCGGATTGCGTCCGCCCACGCCACGACCCGCTCCCGCGTCCAGTCGACGAGCGGGGCGTCGAACCACTGCCAGACGCTGGTGCCCATGCCGTGCCACGGGTCCCACTGGCCGGTCTGGGCGTTGACGGCGCCGTGGAAGTCGACGTAGTGGATGAACCACCTCTTGTTGTTGTTCTCGTCCTCGTCCTCGTCCTCGTCCTTGTCCGTGTCCGTGTCTTTGTCCTTGGCCTCGTCTCTGGCCTCGTCCTTGGCGGGCAGGCGCGGGGCCGGGGGCGAGGGCAGGTATAGTCCCAGCACGGTCGCCATCCAGATCCGCGTTTCCTCCCACATATGGTCGAGCGGCAGATCCGCAGGCTCGAACCAGCTCGGCCGCATCTCGTCGGACCTATTCCCCCCGTCGTCAGCGCTCCCACTCTCCGCGCACCTGCGGGGACCCCGGGGGGGGGGGGGGGGTGCCAACTCTTCGATCTCGCCGGACCAGCGCGTGCACACGAACAAGTGGATCTCGAGGAGCTTCTCCGTGTCGGCGCCGGGGGCGACGGTCTCGAGCAGGAGCACGGCGATATGGCGCATGTCGGCCTCCGCGCAGAGCAGGCCGCTCTCCTCGTGCAGCTCGCGCACGGCCGACCCGACGAGCGTCTCCCCGGCCTCGACCTTGCCGCCGAAGCCGTTGTACTTGCCCACGCCGAAGCCGCGCTTCTTGTGCCCGAGCAGCACCCGCCGCGTCGACACGCAGATCGGCAGGATCAGGTTGTAGAGCTTGTGCGTTTTCGAGGCACGCACTGGGGCCGCCATCGTCGTAGGGAATGCGTGGTGGGGGACGGAAGGTGCGGTGCGGTGGGAACTCTGGTGAGACGTGTCGCTAGCTAGAGTAGTAGTAGTAGTAGTGGCTCGGGGAGACGCGTCGGCTTGCGTGTTGTTGGTTGGTTGGAACATCATTGCGGGTCACTCGACGGCTATCGCCGGCTTTGGGCCAACCGTCTCCGTGCAGGACGAACGGTGCTCACAGGCCGGGGTCTCTGCTTTCTTTTTCTTTCTTTCCTTTTTCCTTAAGGGTGGTCCGAATTCGCAATTGGCCGGTCGTTACCGGGCGAGAAAGAGAAGGAGGATGTAATTCAGCCATGGTCGCATGCATTGAATAACGAAATATATATATAGACTATATATAAATAAAAAAACAAGCTTCTCCGTACAGCTGGGCTGGTCATTCGGCGCAGCCAAGCAATGCAACCATCCCCCCAAGCCGTAGGAGACGATCTCGTGCGCGAGCGCGACACCGGCGGCGGATGCAGCGCGGTACTTTCCATCGACACCCCCGAGCACGCGACTGGATACGAACTCCCGTCCGAGGTTTGGCGGACGCAGGGGCACGACTGCTCCGACTGCCGCTTCCCCGAGAATCTCGCTCTTGGCCGTCGTAGCGGCGGGCAGTACGTAGCAGAGGTTTTCGGTTCCGCGCTCGTCCAGCTCCATCCGCGGATGCTGGCACCACGAGCCGTCACTCGCGCCTCCGTCCTACTCTAGCGCAATCGCCCGATTGGGCTGGGTGTCGCGGCGGCACACGACGCAGATCGCCCATCCGATCCCTATCTCCCTTTGTTTCCCTTCGCGCGTGATGTACCCGCCGCGTTTCATTGGCCCAGCGTGATCCTGAGAGGCCATTGCACGTGTCGTGCGGCGGGAAGCTGTCGGACTCAAGGTGCGCTGGGCTAGAGATTATTGGAGCACGATGATGCGTTCCCCCAATGTTACGGAGGGGTTGATCGCGGACATGTCTTATCACTCGGGGAATCGGGGAACGCTCATGGACTGGATCCACGGGCAGTGCTCCGACCAGGAGGGTTCACGCTTGATGGAATGGTCTACGATGTGCTTGCCACCCGTAGCCTTGGAGGGGAGGAGCTCATACTGCGCCGTGATCGGGACCGTACGCATGCGGACGGTTGCACTACCTCGCCATAGTGCAGATAGCGGAGAAACAAAAAAAAATAAACGGTCTTGGGCGCTCCGCAATCAGGGAAGGCCTATGCGTAGACGACGGGGCAGCCTTCCAAGTAGGTGGAACGAGGCAGGGGAGAGAGCTGCCGGAGGATGGACGATGGTCGGCCTGGAACGCAGAGTGAAACTCCAGCGCAGGCGGCGGTGCTTTCCCACGACCGTATCGTCAGCAGCCAGCCCGGCCGAGAAGCTCAAAACCACGAACCGCTCTATCGCCGCAGGTGCAGCCGCGCACACACCGCTCTGCCTACTGCCCGAAAAGGGCGTTGGAGCGGGATGCTGAGGAATGTTGAGGTTTTCTCCCGCTCGCGGTCTGCTCCGTAGCGTTGGACCGAGCGCATCTTGCCTGAAAAGGACGCTCGTAGGAGATCCGGCCAGGGCGATCGCCGGAAGCCTTCCGGAAGCGTCTGCATTCCGATCTCTAAAGCAGTGCTGCGTTTGCGGGGTCGGCTCCGAGGAGTCCAACTGACCGACGACCCGGCAGCCGCCGACCGAACTCGTCGTTTTTTTTTCTCCTTTTCGTCGTTCAGTGGCAGAGCAGGAAGCCGCCCTAAGTTTAGGATATGCAAGGGACGGACGGACAGCAGCGATCGCCGGACAGCAGTCCGTGGGTCCACGACGACGTCGCCCGCTATCGCGCTCGCTCGCCTCCCATCTGCCATCCGTCCACCTGAAACTTCGTCCGTTTGGTGAGCAGTTCTTTGTGCTTGCGGTCGGGAAAGACTTGCGGGGGGAGACCAGGCTTCCGGATGGCTCGGCCCAAGAAATGGTATCAGGGCGCCGATCGAAAGCCAATCGGTGAGAGGCTAAATGCGAACGTCACCGGACGTGTGTCTGCCGAGTGCTGCCCCATGCATCAGTCCGGATGTTGCGGAAACTCCGACAACCGCGCCGTCCCGGGCAGATCCCTGTTTTAGTCCATCGGCGTCCCATGACCAATCAGACCAGCTCCTGGGGGAGGGGGGAGGATCCGTGAAAAGCGGTAGCTCGGTGGATCTCAAAGGGCCGCACAGCCAGCTTTGCAGCGGAAATAGATTGGTATCTAGGCCTCTACTCTACTGCGGAGGGCCTGCACGCATCAAGCCTTCCTTCCTTCCCGCGCCATGTTTTGATGGCTTGGATACGTAATCAAGCCAGCCACACCCACGCCCACACGCAAGGACTCGTTCCGATGCGGGTATGGATGCGAATGGATGGACAGCAAGCCCCGCATGTGTAGATATCCATCAGCGACGGGCCCATGCCAATAATAGATTTAACTATCCTGTGCATCTCGCCGCGTCAATGTGAGTTTGCACAACGGCCCCAGGGATGGCCGAGATCATCCCAGCCGCATTTGTCCGAACGTCCGAGCATCCACTAGGTGCGCCGGAACGAGTTGATCTCGTGTGTTTCCGTGTTTGAACTGTGGGGGGCCTGATACTTTTGCGGTGAGGGAAAGCGGCCGTACGTGCAAAGTAGAGCGGAACTTTGTTTTCTCGCCCGCTGTCCAGGGCATTGCTTTTTTTTCTTCCTTTTTTCAGTCAACCTCATTTTTTTCTTTGACACGTTGCGTAGGTGATGCAAACAAAGGGAAAACTGCCCCTCCGAGAAAAAGCAAGCACCCATGCAACGTGCGATTGGAACAGTCCGCATTTCTATTTCGCCGGAAGTCAGGAAAGTCAATTGGCTGGCGTGGGCCGGACTGATCACGACCTGCCCCCAGCAGCAGTGCTCGGGCTAGTTGGGGATGGGTACCTGCGTGATTCTGCGCCGGGCCCGGCCGTTGGCCAAAGGTACATAATGGCCCGTGAGGGCTTACACGCACCCCCCGAGCAGATGCGGGACCGCAGAAGTTCGGATGGAAGGTTCTGGCCCCACCAGCTTCACTGTGGCTTGCCGTTTCGAGCCCTGTCCGAAGCGGCGGGGCCCGCCGATGATTGCGGTGAAAGCGGACCGGAAACATGTCGGCAGCCAGTTCTCCAGCAACCCCTCGAGCTCGATGGAAGACAAACAGGCACATATCCGTGGGTGCATTTCCTGGGATCGGGGTTAAAAACGGTAGCAGATGGCCCTGTGGCTAGCAGGAAACGGAGCAACCGTGCGGCATTCTGGATTAAAAATACTCTGCAGCAGTCAGCCCTTGCTTGCTGAAAGGTGCAGTGTTTCAAGCCTGCTCTCCTGGATCCGTCGAGACGGTAGGAGAGCTAGCGTGGGTTGGAGCCCGCAGTCCGTATGCAGTGCGGTGCTTTTCTTGGAAGCACCGCTGGAGGTTTCTTTGTGCGCGAGGAAGCATTCCAACACCGTTCCGTTTCTTCGAGGTTCGGCTGGCTAGGCAGTCTCAAGGAAGTGCAGAAACCGCTCCTGCCGTTGCCCGCGGCGCCGTCGGACGGATCCCACGACGCGAATTCTCCCGCGCACTGTCGGACGCGCGAGAGAGCTGGTTCGGCCCTGAGGCATTGGCCCGTCGGTCGACGGGCATGCGAGTTGGCTTCGTCTGGAGGAGGCGGTATCGGACGGTATACTGTGCACGTACCAGCGGTTGCTTTGCACACGAGCAAACACCACCACCACCACCACCACGTCGTAAACCGCGCTCGCCGGAGGGCGCTGCTGGTGTTGCGAGAGGTACGTCGACAACCAGCGCACGGCGTGGGCTGCTGGCGGGTTTCTTGGGGCTGGCTTCCTTTGTGGCCCGTACGGACGCCGGTACGTCAATGCACACTTCCGTTGTACAATGTACACAACTTGGTCGGCACCAAGACTTGGGGTTCGATGACAGGTCGCGTGGTAGACCAGGGTCTCACGGTGGACTCGGGCGGTGAAACCATATGCAGCACTCGGACCGGGGACCGATTCTCACTGCCATGATTTGATTGCTGACTCCGGGAAAGGAAAGGCAGTCCGCTTACATAAGTATCGCTGCCGCTTGTGCATCGAGCCAGGACAAAGAACCGTCCAAGCCGCGAATATCGCCACGCTCCTTTGGTGCATTCCGGAGCGAATCCGACGATTCGGGGGATCGCCGCAGCTGCTCCGAGTCGAGCACGATCGATGCGGAAGCCGGACGAAGCAAGGAGACGAGCTGAACGTGCCAATTGCTCCTGGCGAGGGGTGGGGTGAAGTCATGCGACGGTCCTGCGGGCAGATTTCGGAGGCGGAGGAAGGTCAGTTCGCAAGGCGCAACGAGACGATGGCATGGAAACAGGGACAGGAGGAGTTTGTTCTTTCAGGAGTTCGATACCGCCACCATGCGCGCGCGGACGGGCTATAATCGGCCCACGAATCTGCACTTCGAGCAGCGCACGCCGGGGGAGGGGGGGATTTTTTTTTCTTTTTTTTTTCTTTTTTTTCTTTCTTTTCTTCGCCCACCGTTCGATCGGCCGCTGAGCGCCGGCTAGAGCTCGACTGGACCTGCAATTTCGGGGAATACACACGTTTCGACGCACAGCGATCCCTGGACGTTTGCGAGCACATTCGCGGAAGGCTTTGCACTCGTCTAACACGCGCCGCCGCGGCCGCCGCGGGCGCACGTGTTGGAGATTGGCGACGCGGAGGATGCGGAGTGGCGTCATCGAAGCGGGCAGTGAGCAGGCTCCGTGCCCGCAGTTGCGGTCGTCGGTCGTCCAAGACGGGTCGGTTACGGGGGCGGGAGCGTGGCAGCCGTGGGGGCGGAGGGAGTGGGGTTTATCGGCTAATCAGCCTCGGAGTCGTCGCAGATGGCGCGAGGGTGGCTGGTGCCTGCATAGACGCGCGACTCGGTCAATGCGCATGAACGTGGGAGGCTTGGAGCCAGCGACGAGGGGGAGCGCCGAGGATCCAGACCGACGTGCGGTGGTGCGCGGCGGCCGCACACAGCCACCGCACTCTACGGGAAACCGGCGGGGGGGGTTGGTGCTGGTCAGTGCAGCAGTGCAGCAGTGCAGTGCTGCGCCGGGGACAGCTGTCTGGGGCCCGGAGCCGTTCGTGCGGCGTGCGGGACGACGGGAGACGCCCTGCAGGACGGGCGCGGGGCGGCCGGCAGGCTGCGGGCCGTGGCGAACGCGTCCTCGCCGTTTCCGCGAGGCGCGAGGCGGAGGGTGCGGAAGCATCTGCCGTAGCCGCCCTGCAGCCCGCACGGCTCTCGTCGCGCGCGAACCCAGCCACCCGGTCGGCGGTGTGGCGCTCCGCTTGACGCGCCACGACGCACCAAACACGCCCCAAACACCGCAGCCCCCGGCCGCGCTCGCTGGCCGCCCCCGTCCACTCCGCCAACCCGGCTGCTGGCGGCTCCCCAGCCGTCCGCCGGCGGGTAATCTGGGAGCAGTCGCGAGCCCGGCCGGGGCGGTCAGCAGACTGCGCAGCGTCGGCAGCCGGGCGCTTGATTGGACGGCCACCGCGCGCGCTGCTGCGACGGACGAACCGCTGCCGCGCATGAACTCGCCGGCGCGCCCTGGTTTCCCGCAGCCCCCCCGCGCTGCTCTCCCGTTCGCCGCTGCTCCTGCCGGCGTCTGCGCTCTTGCGCCCGCGGGGCTGGCGTGAGCTTAGGCGCATGTCCGCCAGCCCCTTGCAATCTCCGCCCGCGGCGGCGTGTCGGTCCGCACGGCCGCCGCAACGCCCGCCCCCCAGCAGTCCGCGCCCGCAGCCCTCGTCTGCGCGGCGTCTCCACCTCCGTCGTCGGGCGTGCTCGCGGGCGCCGGCGCGAGCCCCACCGCCGCCCGGCCGCGCGCGAGCCAGCGTTCGCGAGAGTGCCCGAGACACCAGATACGTGGCGAAGGCAGGCGTCAACGTGCACAAAATAGCAAGGAAAGCCTACCTCCGTCGCCAGGGACTACGTACATTCCCTTTTCGCTCCGTCGCTCGACCGGCCAGCGTGCGCCTGGCTGGAATCGCTCCGCGCCAGGCAAGTAGTGGTCACATCGACGGCCTCCCCCCGCATCCTCTCACTCTGTTTGGCCTCCAATGCTTCCGCCCCCGCGAGCAATCTGGAACGGGGCTTCTCGATATATCCCCCCCTCGCCGCTCCCTTCGCGCTCCCCTCTCGCTCTCTGTCTCTCCCTCGCCTGCTCGCCTGCTCTCTCGCGCTCTCCCTGGCCGTCCCGTTGCGCGCTGCTCGCCGGCCCTCGTCCCACCGCTGCCCGGATTGCTCCTGCACTGCCGCCTGCGTCCGCTCGTCCCGTCTCCTCCGTCTCCGCGTCTCTCTGCTTCTCTCTTTTGCCGCCGTCTTGGGTTCGCTCGGTGCCATCGAAATCTCGCGCTCCGTGGCCGGCCCACCGACTCCGCCACCCTCCGTGGACAGCCCGGCCCGTGCTTCGATTGGGTCTCCATCGCTTGATCGGAATCAGCCTCGTCGCCCTACCGCGGCCGTCGCAGGACTCAACCTGCTGCTCCCGTGGTCCCACCCGCTATCTAATCGAAAATCGGCTTCAACCCACCCCACACGTCAGGAGCTCTCCCGCTAGTTACTGTACTAGAAAACCTGCCCCACCACCACCCACCACCCACCACCACCACAACAACCACCCACCACAACCACCCGTGCTCCTCCTACAAACCCCCGGTCTGTCTACCAACTCTCCTAGAAAGTGACATATACCCGTCGTAACTTCACCTTAAAAGCCTGCTCGAGCGGCCCACTCCGTCTCGCTCCTCTATTTTTTTTTTCTCTTTTCTTTTTTTGCCGCAACACCTGTAACCTCGAGGCCTTTTCTGGACCGCTTGCTGTGGCCTACCGATCGCTATCCCGCCCGCCTACCCGTTTGCACCAGTAGCACGGACGCAATATTTTTAGCTGTCCAAAATTCTCCGACGGGCTCCCCCACCAAACAGCAAGGAGGAGAAAACCGCCCCGTACTCTCGTCTCAGGCGCACGGTCAGATGAAGACCACCACTCCTGAAACACCGACCTATTCGTCTTCCGTTCTGTGCTCAACGAGTGCTAGCCCTCCGTCAGACCATACCGGGAGCCCTAATTACCTGGGCATGCCCGCTGGAGGGGCCGTTTTCTCGTCCGCATCTCCTCCGCCGTTCAAAGCTTTCCCATCTCACCCTCTGTCCGTCCCGGGCCATCAGCATTATCACTATTACAACACCGCAGCGCCTCTGCTACCTTGCCAGAGCACTTCCAGCCTTCCCGAAAGCTCACAGTATACCAGTCCGATGACGCCTCGGTCTCCAGATATCGCCAGCGGCGGCGACAGTATGTACGGCTCTTCCAGTCCGGGGAAGCATGGATGCAGGTCTTCGGCCTACCATGGGAGGGACCGATCTGTGCCGCCGTCCCCACCGCCGCTTGGGCCGAGAAACAGCGGTTCGGTCCAAAAGCGGGGCAGAAGTGGGCGGCGCTCCAATTCCTTAGCCTCCGTGGCGGACTTGATGCCGTACCATCAGTACCGTGCCCGCCAGCGGCGTGATGCCGCGATGGGGGAGAGCGTGTGGGACGACGAACTCGAGGCCGCATTCATGGAGGGTGAGTCTCTCCCGATCGTGGTGGTGTCCTGTGGTGTTAGTGGGCTAATGTGTTGGGGCCGCTCTCCGCCATGACAGCTGATCGGATCATCCCAAACCTGGGAAGGACAAAGATGAATGTGGATGGCAAGCTCAGTGGAAGGAACGAGCTGATTGCGGATTACATCTTCAAACTCACGGGGAAGAGGCGGACCAGAAAACAAGTGTCCAGTCATATCCAGGTGCTCAAGAACCTACTCAAAAATAATCCCGACGGTTGGCTGCTTCCCTCTCTCTCCTCGTCGAGGACGCCATCGTACTGACGTCGTTGCAGCCGCCATGCAAGGCAGGACGCCGGAAGAGGGCAGGGTGTCATGGAATTCACAAGCCGCTTCGTCCCCGGCTTACAGTGAACCGACTCCATCCCTCAGATCACAAGCGATCCCAGCGGGTCGCTCGCATAGCTCCTTGAGCTACCTCAGCAACGGCGGCGGCAACATCTCCGCCTTTGCGTCGCCTCCGCCCTCGGTTTCCGGGAGCCATTTCGGCTTCTCGTCACGGAAGTTCGGCCTATCGACGTTCCTGATCATGGTTGGAACCAAATCCAACCCTAACGGCGCGATCGATGGCACTTTCCACACGTACACCCGGCTTTCGCCAGAGAACTCGGCGCCAGCACCATCCGTTCCGCTGTCGTCCCTGCCTGACTGGGAAACACGCTTTCCCCTCGTCGCTGCGATCACGGACGACAGAACGGGCGTGCAAGGAGCCGATTGCGTCTTCCTCCACATCAAAGCCGGCATCAGCCCACTGACGACAAAGGCGCCCCCGGATGGCTTGCTCTGCACGCACGTTGAGGTCACGTTTCCGGACGGCGACTTCGAGGGATGTCAGTGGGATTGCGTGACTCGCATCTACGCACCCGGCAAGGTCGAGCCGTACTGGGTGCTATCGCACGGCTGCCTAGCGATCACCGAGAACTCGACCGACGGCAGTCGCAAACTCAAGCTGCCTTTCGCTCCGGACTTCTGGAGCGCTTTCTACAACGAGCTGTCTGGACCCGAGACGAGCGATGGCAAACACGAAGGCCGCCAAAAAGACCGCGAGGTGCGGAGCGCGATCAAAGGGATCACGGTGGTGCAGGAACTATTTTCGTATCCGGCACAGGGCTTGGGGGTCAAGGAGCGGTCCGCAGTGTTGATGTGGGAGTTCGCCAAGGCAGATTCCAGGACGCCTGCATGTGCGGTCTGGAGGGAGGTTATCTGGCAGGCTGGGGACTCCATTGGCGCACTGATTCCGGCTGGCTCGGACTCAGCTGGCGCCGGGAGGGTGTACGATGACGGACTGCTAGGGATCGACGCGACGGGAGCCAACGACGGATGGGCGAGTCAGCAACACCATTCGCTGTATCCGGTCACGCCGTACGAGGACCTGAGCCCCGGTCAGGCGGAGCTTACTCGATACTGCACCTTCGAGGACCCACGGGGATACACTACGCGCGGCGGACGGCCGCCGACGGGACTGGTGTTGCACGCCAGGGCCCCTACGATGGCCGGGCACCTGGAGATGAACTACCTGCCACCGTCGCACTCGAGCAGCCCTTATTCGCCCTACGCGGCGGATATGCCTGTGGCCCGCTGCGGCCCTCTGGAGCACTATTCGGCTGGCAGCGGAGGGGAGGGCAACGGGAGCAGGAGTCGCAACGACGGTGGAAGTGGCAGTGGCGGTGGTGGTGGTGGCGGTGGCGGTGGCGGTGGCGGTGGCATGTGGCCGCATAATTTGGGCGACGCAACGGACGAGCGGGGGGATATGGGTGAAGGCGGTGGAGTTCTCAGTACTTACTGATCCGATCTTTCGTTGTTTTTGTCCCTTGTTGTTTTTGTCCCTTGTTTTTTCTTTTTTTCTTTTTTTTTCTTTTTTTTCTTCTTTTTCTTCCCTCTTCTTCGTTGGCTGTGTTTGGCGTGGTGTGCTTTTTTGGTTGATTTCGGCGTTGTGGTTGTGTGTTCTTCCTTTTTTTTTTCTTTTTTTTTCCTTTTTTTTCTTCCTCCCATTCCGCCTCATCAGATTTCATATAGTTTCTATCCATCTACTCTAGAATTCGCGGTTGGTTTCCGTCATAATGTATACCGTGTCTACGGGGGATTTTCTTCAGCTAGTCACCGTCATCGTCACCGTCTCAACGATCCGTAGTTTCAGTGTAGCGGTCCCGTCAGGCCCCGCTCTGCTGCTGGCTCCTCCTCCTCCTCCTCCTCCTCCTCATCCTTCTTCTCGGTGCACCGCCCGCACGCACCGTTTCGCGTTTCCGCCCGCAGACCCACACGACGGGCGTCGACGGTCGTGGCCACCGCCGGCCGGCCGGGTCGCTGTACGGAGAGAGTTTTATACTTGCGCTCGGCCTGGCGTTCGCACAGCTCTGCTTGGACGCCCCAACACCGCACCGGCAGCACCGGCGCCATGCCATACACACCACGGACACACAGCCAGCCACAGCCCCGCCGCGCGGTGCAGAGCAGTTACCTGTGCGCCAACGCAGGGGGTGGGGGGGGGGGAGAGAGTGTGTGTGGGGACGGGCGAGGACGAGGGAGCGGGACCGGGGCGATTCCCGCCGGTGATTGGAGCCGGCCGTTGCCCCACGGCACAGTGCGCCGTGCCTACCGCTGCGGCGGACTCGTGAGCTTAATCCGCCCCGCCGGGCACATACATCCATACCATACACACACACGGAGAGTGGATGCAGATACACAGCGGGCGAGCCATGCAGGGCAGCGATGCAGCAGCGACGTGTCCGCTTCGTCGCGGACGGGTATGTACGGTCGGTAGGTAGAGCACAGAGAGTAGACGGATACTCTATGTATGTCTGTCTGTCTGTAGGGCGCCGGACCGGGGGGGGATCCGCATGCACATGCACAAGCACATGCTCGCATCATGCATGCATAACGCGACCCCTCCGGTCTCGTCGTTGCTGGGTTACGTCAGCGGCTGCACTCCAGTCCACTTAGGTGTGTGTCTGCGTGTGTGCTCTGTGTATGTATGGAGGTGCTCTATGCAGGCCGTTTCCCTTTTTCCTTCCGCTTTGCTTCTTCGCGGACGGCGAGTGCGCAGTCCGCGAGGCTGTGCAAGCCGTCCATCTCCACACAGCGCGCGCGAGTGTGCGGGCGAGAGCTGGGTTGCTCCGACGACGGGATCCGCCGTCCATGCGGGCGTGGGGTGTGCGTGGGTGGTGCGTCGTGGGCTTCTCGAAGGTCCGTCCCCCCCGCGGTCGCAGCACACCTCTACAGCCCCAAGTCTGCGTGGCGGCGGGGTGGCGGCCGCGAGTCCGATTGGGCGGATCGGCCGTGGGCTGCGCGTGTCGCCAACGAGGCGGAGTCGCGCACGGCCAACCCCCCTGCGCTGCGATTGGCGCTAGCCGAAGGCGACGTCGCGACACGGGCCGTCACTCTTCCCCCCGTGCGCGGCTAAGCGCGGGGGCGCTGCTCGCTCGCACCCGCACCCGCCACAGCGACGGCTGCCTCCCGCTCTTCGCCACGGGTGCGCTGCGGGATGGATGGCCGGGGGCGGGGACCGGGGGGGCGAGATCGACCGTGCATGGTCTGCCGAGGGGGGTGACTGTGTCTGCGTAGCTCGTCGCATCCCCCGCCAGCGAACAATAAACCCCTGGGTCCTCCCCCCTCTTTCGCCACCAGCGCGGAGGCGAGTTCACAGTGCGCACCGACCGGCCCCCAGCGCTGCCTGAGCCATGTGCTCCATCTGCCCGCGCAAGTCCGTTTCCCTCTGCCCCCGCTCCCACTGCTGTTCGCAGCCCCACTGCGACTGGCGGCGGCGGCGGCGGCGGCGGACATTGCCCGACAGCCTGCTAGATTACCTGGTGGCGGTGGTGCGCGCGCACGCATCCACCGGCTGCCGCGGATCGTCGCCGGCCTGTCCCGCCTCGAACGGCCAGCTTACGTGCGGACAACGCGTGCTGCTGCTGCTGCTGCTACTACTGCTCTAACTAACCAGCCACCTGCCTGCTGCCTGCTGCCTGCTGCCTGCTGCCTTCCAGTCCACCCGCAGTAGTCGTGCAACGCGATCCCAGTCGCGGGAATGGCCGCCTCCGTCCGTCCAATCGGAGCACTCTCGCCCTCCGCGTTGTGGACTACGATGTATGTATTATATGCGCCGTGTGCGCCGAGCCTGCTCCGACTGCTGCGCTCTCTCTCCCCGAGTCCCCGACGGGCTGACGGGCGATGCCACCCGGACGTTTACGCCCCACTCGCTCGGTAAAAATAGCCCATCGGTCGGGCGGGGCGCACAGTGGGGGCGGGGACGGGGGGGGGGACACGCGCGAAGTGTGACTCCGCTGGGAAGTAACTATGTAACTACAGTAGTATCCAGAGTATGTACTCTGCGTGCGCGTGCTCGACAAACAGTCCAGCCGCCCCGCCGCGTACACAGCTACATGCTTGCGTTGATACGTGCCGGTCACGAAGCCAGGGAGAGAGAGGAGAAGGGGGTCTTGCTGCCTGCGGGATTCGAGAATGCTCCGGGCAGGGGTGGGACGGAGCGCGAGTGCTGCATCGTGCAGGGATGTGGGCGTATATGTAGATATAAACCTGCGGCTGTGTCGCGAGGAGGGCGGTCGTGGTTCCCCAGCCCGTATTCGCGGCACCGCAAGCACGCCGGGTCACTCGCTGTCGCACCGCGGACAGTCTCCAGAGCGAGCCTCGTGCAAAACCCGCGCCCGCGACCGATGGACAGAGAGAAGTGACTAAGTCGCAGGCGGGCGCGTGTGCCCCGGACCCGTCCCCGGGGCTGCATCTCGGATCTACTCTATGTAGTTAGATACAGTGCGCAGTTGGCGGACCCCCCCTCTCGCGCGAGAATCACCCGTCTGCCCGTGCGCACATACATTCATACATACATATACGCGTTGCGCGAACGCACGGCTGAACCACCCCCCCCCCCCTCCCAAATCCACCCACGAGGCAATCGGCCATTATCCACAATCTATTCTGTGCCCATCTCGGCCTCCTCGGGGGATGCCCCATCGATCTCTGCATGTCGTGCTGAGGTACGCACGTATTGACGACTCGCCGGCGCAGCGCGAAATATCAACGGACCTCCTCCCCTCCCAAAAAAAAAAAAAAAAAAAAAAGGAACCGACTAACTACAGATATCTAAGCGGTACATCTACATCGATTAGGGTACATATGTGTCCCAGACATGACTCCGCCGCAATGCAATGCCAAAAAAAAACCCCCCCCCCCAAAATATGCATCCCGTAAACCTGCACGCGCACACATCGGTTAATCGTCCTCGAGGGGAATGGCGGCCCATCGTCCAAAGTCGCCGCCAAACATCTCCTCGTCTCCGGCGTGGCCGTTGGCGCAGCTCTGCACCACCTCGAGCTTCTCCGCCGCCGCGTCCACGTCTCCGCCGGCGGTGTGCCCCGCGAGCTGGCCCTCGAACCCGCTCTCGCGCAGCCACTGACACGCCGCGCGGACGTTGAGGTCCAGGATCGCGGCGGGGTCCACCGCCTTCTTGATCGCCCTCGGGAAGAGTATTCCAAAGTCGCTCTGGCTCAGGTGCGCCGCTTCCTTGACGTAGAACAGGCGGACGCTTGTTCGCTTCGAGGAGTCGAGCGGGGCGACGACGGGCTTTTCGTTTCTGGTGGGCGTGGGAAGGTCGTTGTCCGGGTGGAATCCCGTCTCCCCGTGCTTCGCGTTCTCGGCGGCCGCCCGCGAGGAGAACTGCTCAAACACTTCGTGCTCCTTGCCTCCGCGGCGGCGGCCGGGGTCGGGCGAGAGGACACGGCGCACTCCGCGGAGGTTCTCGCGCCAGACAAAGAACTCCGCCGACATCACCGCGAGCACCCTGTCGGCGTTGCCCGCGGCGATCTGCGGCAGCGGCTGCTCCCACAGAGATCTCGTGCGCTTGCTGAGCAGCGGCAGGCACCAGATGTCCAAGAGCAGGAGCGGCGACGAGCCCGTGATTTGCGCGCTGAGCGGCAATGCGCCGGGTTCGTTTCGCGGAGCTGAAGCGTCCGGAACGAAGAGGGGTTTGTCTTCGAGGTCGATCTTATCGCTGTAGTAGACGGACTTGATCATCTGGATCATCGTCGCCGAGCCGAAGGAGTGGCCGGCCCATATCAGCCGGCCCGGCTCCCGGATGTCCAGTTTCTCCTCGAACGCGGAGAGGATGGAGTTGCGCATTGCGCCGTCGGCATCGAACATCGCCGTCCCGCTCGGTATCTTTCCGAGATCGAGCTGTGCGATCGCAGCGTAGATGATCGAGAGCTCCCAGAGGCGGATCTCGAGCTGTCTGTTCCGCCCGTTTGCGGTCTCGTCCGAGATCTGGTGCGGGTAGCTGACGAAGTCCACCTGGGCCCGTGACGGAGAGGCGGCACCAGCCGCAGAAGCGGAGCTCACACCGGGCTCACCAGTGTTCGGCTGAGTGCCAGTCAACTCGGTTTCGCTGCTGAGGTGAGATCCCGACTTGACGAACGTTACCGGCGCACTGCCATCCCGGTGCTCTGGCGCGATGACAACCATGCCGTAAGACGCCAAGGAACCACAGAGGTGGGAGTACGCCAGTCGGGTTCCGCCTAATCCGTGCGAGAATACCATGGTTGGGAATTTAAACTGCGGCTTCGACGGCATCAACGGAGCCAAGGAGATAGCCGGCAGAGCGATGTGATGGAGGATCCGCGGAATGTATCTGGTAGGATGTCAGCGGAATAAACCGTCGCCGTGGCAAAAACGGGCTGAAGCGTACGATATCAGCTCGGCGAGCCCGGAGCCCGCGCCCATGAAGCGCGCGTAGCCACTGAGGTATTCCCGCTGGTGGGGCTCGGGCAGCCAGTACACGGACTTGGAAGGCTGCTGGGCCTCGTGATGGCCGTGTCGGTGGAACCAGCCGTGAGTCCATCCCGCTTTCGTCTTGTCCCCGTCCGCGGCGTTCTTCGGGGCTTTCGCGCTGCCGCGAGCAGCCTGGGTGCTGTCGGGAGTCTGGGGATTGAACTTCTGCGCCGTCGGGTAGAACACCCGGAATTGCACGGTCGATATCGACTCGGCGTCGTCCGGGGGTCTCTGCGATGCGGGCAGCGAGGCCACCGGGATCTCGAGCTCGAACGAGGCCACCGTGTACGGACCCTTATATGCCGGGAACTGAGGGACGACGTTGAGGCGAGATAGCAGTGACGACATCGGAGCTGTAGTTTTTCTAAGGCTCGCGATCGCCCTGCGGATGATGCACGGATGGGATTATCTAAGCGCGTATGTATGTAGTTATGTACTAGTCAACTAGCCACGTGGGAACAGCGCGGCGGATGTAAGAGCGAGAGTGGCTGTCGTGCGGGGGTGGGGGGTAAGTGCAGAGCGAAACAACAGAGATGTCGAGAATGGGCCGGTGCCTGGGTTTATGTACGGAGTCCGGAGTTTCGGATAACATTACTGATCAGGGTCGTGTGCCTGGCCCCAACCCATGACGTAGAGATATCCATCTCGGTGGATCCGAAAACGTAATCACGTCCGAAATTCCACGTTCCAAAGTACATACATACGTAGAGTATGTACGCAGAGCACTCTGCTTGCGTAGAACTGCCCGCAGACCGGAAATGCTGGTGGCTATGTACCTAGCTAGCACCGAAAAGGGTTTCTCGGGGCCGCTCCTCGTTCTCTCCCGGTGCCCTATCCGGCCCCACTCTCCAGTGCGGGCGCTCCTTTCTCAGCGTGAGACGTCGAGCACTTGGCAGGCGACCACGCTTCGCCGGTTGGCTTCAACAAAACACAGGCAGCACTCCCGGACTTCGATGCAAAGACAGAATCCAGATACCGCCGTCGCTCGCAGATGGGCAGCAGGATTCCTAGTTATCGCTCTTGCCTCCGTCCGGCACGTGAGGGCGCAAGTCCGCTCTCTCCCGCAGTTCGAGGGGGTGGCCTTTTCCGCAGCTTAGCGAGCTGTCAGCGCCGATTCTCTGCAGATCCAGATCGGACGAAACCCCCCCGGCGCAGCGGCGCGCGTGCGGGTGAGCGTTCGCTTTTTGGAGATTGAAGCCGGGCGCGCACGACCGTCGACAGCACCGATTCCTGCGCCGGATCCAGCGGGGAGGAGACGTCGGTCGAGCCGTGCTGGGCGGCCGACGCCAACGGAGATGCTTACCCTCGCCGGCCTGGATCCCGACGGGCCGACAGGCCGGCCGGCCGGCTGGACCTGGAAGCGGCTAGGGGGGGGGGGCAGTCTGCAGTGCGGCAAATGGGTCGCGGTTCGGCCGCGCCGCCGTCTCCGAGACATTGTCGCGGCCGGGATGCTCCAAATGGCGCGGCGCGGCAACACCTTTTCGTCCAGCGTCCGCGGGGCAAACAAAACAAGCAACGGCCACGAAGAAAAAGGAGCGTCCGAGAACGCAACAGGAAGGCGGACGCAAGCGGCGTCCAGAGAAGGAAGTTGGAGGCATCCGGAGACATCCGGAGGACAAGCGGCGCCCCACAGAAGCCAGGAGCGACGGCGAGTGACGGCAAACGGGATCATTCGGGTGTGCAGCCGCTTCGAGTCTGCGATGTCTGCAGGACGTGCGGTTCAGAGCCCAACTAAAGCCTCGTCTCTCGGACGTGCACGCGAGCTCTTTTCTTGCTCACGTGCCGACGATGCTGCGATTCACGGAGAACAGCTACGGCTGGAGAACAGCCACAATTACCAGGCTTGTCGTCCACCCCGGAGAACACCGTATTCTTCGGCGTGTTGATTCGGTTCGGACCGCTTTCTGCTAACTACTCAGTGGGGCGCGTTCGATGTCCATTCGTTGCAGAACATGACGCGGTTGAATGTGGGGCACGTCCGTCGAGAAGAAATCGGACTGGAGGGGCCGCCTCGTGCCGTCACAGAATGGAATCCAGCGTACTGGTCGCACCCGAGCCCTTGATCTCTAGGAGAGGCGGCTGTCGGGCTTGGGGTATTTGTGGGGTGGTGGCATCGGGACTAACCGATGAGGAATTTTCTGGAAACCATCGATCACGGAACCAGATAGTGTTATCGGCTCTCGAGGACGGGGTTAGCTCCCCCCCCCCCCAACGGCAGGTGCGGATTCCTCATTCCGACATTCTCCAATAAGCGAAGCAAGACTAACTGTGCATCTACGCGCGTTGTCCCCTCGCCCCCCCGGAAGGCGTTGGGTGATCGACGACCCAAGACACGGCGGTGGCTTGTGGGCTCGTGATCGGAGCGCATGTATCTGGCGCTCTACCTTCTCATGGACGCTTGCGCTCTGGGAGGTGGCGTGCGACGATGTTGGAGGCTCTCCGGCAAGACGCATTCGAGCACATCTCGGAAATACTGCATCCGCCGTTAGCATTGAGTCTGTTTGTGCGCCACGGCCATCTCACGCATACAGCCCTCACCCTCTCTGCTGGGCGAGCGCATTCTCTCGCGAGCCGCACCCAAGCCCACCCTTCTGCACACACATCGCCTCACCCGCGCCATCCTCCACGCCAAGCATGCAGCCCTCCGCCGTGCTCCTCCCGCCCGCGCTCTTGACCGCAGCGCAGGACTACGTCTACGCGGCCCTGTGCCGTGCCGTGACGAGGAGCGGGGGCTCTCCGCCAACAAGCTGCGCGCGACCAAGGCGTGCCACAGCCTCGACGCCGACCCAAACGACGCGATCACGGGCTCCAAGATCTTGGGCGGCTGCTGCGCCTTCTACACCGGCCACGGCTGCAGGAGGGCCGGCTTCCTCTTCACCGCCGAGTTCAGAGCCCGCTCGCGTCTGCGGCCGCACCAGAGCGACGTCATCTCCAGCCTCAAATGGTGGTTGTGGTGGTGGTAGAGGAGAACCGGATGCATCGTGTAGCCCCCTCCCTATTTTTCGAATGTGCGTGTTGCGTTTGCTGGATGTTTCCGGGAGGGAAATATGGCCTCTAGCCACGACAAGACGATACCTACATAATCCATGGGGGCACCGGTGGCTCCACGAGCGGAATAGCCAACATTGATCGCCGGTTGTGAACACAGTCCATCACTCGCTGCCAACCAACGTGATAGCTGGATCAGATCTCGCACCAGCAGTACCGAGTCCATTTTATCTCCACGAGCGGAGACAGACACCAGTAGCCTCCATGCGAGCCATCGCACAGACCGCGAGACCGCTGAGGAATGGCCGCACCAGGCTGATCACGTGAGCGTATGGCCCCATGGCTTGAAGTGGGGGCGATCGAGAGGCCTCCGATGCAGAATGCACGGCGAGCGTACATACTCTAGATAGATATGTACATAGATACGTACGGCAACAGACGCAGCATGCAGAATCCTGGTGCGAATCCGATGCACAGTCGGTGCCTAACCCACGCAGTCATCGTTGGGCAATGGACAATGGACCGGTGGGCCGGTGAGCCGTGCAGGCTGCGAGCAGGTCACATGCATGTGTACGTACTGTCCAAAAATCAATCGCCCGTTATTCATCGCATCGCTGTCGCGGTGGCCAGATGTGGGGGCCGTGCAGTGCGGCCGGTATTGCAGCCGGGGCATCTTGCAATCGCAACACGCACAAATTGCGGGCAGCCGTTTCGGAGAACTGTCTGTAGATGTGTAGATTGAGCATTGTTGCTAGCGCGTATGAGTGGTGTCACCACCACCACCACCACCACCACCGCAAGCGCAACAATCATCCGCGGCACTGATATCCATTAGTTAGCGCGGGCCGTCAAGAGTGCGAAATCGTCGAGTCAGGGAGGCGGCAGTGGAAGAGAGACATCAAGATTCCTCAGACTGCGTGTGATATGCCGCCTCTGCTTTATCACCCGACGGCCATGGATTTGGGAAAACATGTAACCAGAGCACTTGTCCTCAGTTCGTTTGTGCTGGTGTCTTGCACCACCAGCGACACGCAGGGCCGAAATCGGTTGATGTTGACGAGGAGACAATCCTGCAAAGTACAGTAAGCGCGCCCGTGGAGTGACCCTGCTCAAAGGTGTCCAGTAGCGACAGCGAAAGTGCTGCGTTACGGGCGTGAGTGGTTGCCATGAGTGATAACGTTCTCGTGACATGCCGTGCTGCTTCTGCTTAACTATATCGAGCACTTTCGTAGCCCCATCTTTTCGGACTATTGCATGCGTCAGTCCAACGCCAAAACACCAGGCACACTCTACACAAATACACCCCCCCCTTCAGAACAGCCCAAAATTCTTCGGACACAGTTGCTGCTCTGGCAGAAAATGGTGGCCATCCGAGCGCATACGAAAAATCATTGGAAGCAAAGCCGAGGTGCCGCGCAACGAAACAGACGAATGAATTATGGCATGTGCCATGTTGCAGTAGCGTGCGCGACATCTTCCTGGGTCTCATCCTCTCCCTGATGAATCCTGGCTTGCGGGAAATGGAGGACTCCTCCAGAAAAGAAAAAAATCATTGGTGGATGGGGCAGAACCTCCCAACCTGCCCGCCCTATCGACAGCGATTGTTAGCGGATCCGTATCGCGAACAGAAACGAGTTGGTGCCGACTTGGCGGCAAGATAAACGGCGCGGGGCGAGCGGCAGCAGAGAAAAAAAAAACTACGCTTGGGTCAGTCTCTTATGGACTCATGCATCGATCAAAGACACGGCCAAAAAGCGCGGCAACGCCATTTGCCTCTGTGATTGGCCCACACACCCCCGAGCTCGTGATTGCGAAGTGAGCCGCGGGATAATCACGGTCGAGAGACATGCGTAGTCTTCCAGCGCTTGAAACGAAGAGCCCGCTGTCGGTACGTGCGGTGGGCGACAGGGCGTGAGCGGACCGTTTCGTCTTGCGCTTGTTGGACTGGCTGAAGAGAATTGCTCCAGGGCAGGGTTTCCGTGAGCGTCCCCTTCCCTCCCTCCCTCCGCATGAAGCAGCGAAGTCCGCTCTCTGGCGCAAGCCCTTACAGCGGAGTGGGATTAGGCGCGGCAGATTCGAACCGATAATGTTCTCTGTTATACCTTTGCGCGTCAGATTATCTATGCATCGATCGTTCGCGTCGCATCATACGAATTGCTGACAAGTACATATATATATGAAGCAGTCACATGCGGAGCGACGTTCGAAGCTCGGCCCGAAGCAAACTGCACACGAGCGCTGTCTCGGATTGAAACCCGGAGGGTGATGTTGACCGCCAGTCCAGAGCCTCCGCCGCGCGAACGACGTATGTAGCTATCATGGCCGCAAGACCAGCCGCAGTATCAACCGTAAGAAGGTACTTGTATATGTAGGACAACTCGGGTAGGCACGCAACTAACTATTGTTGCTTCCAGCGCTGAGATCTTCCCTCCGGCTTCTACATACATATGTACATAGTCGCCGGAGAAATCCCACATGGTTATCGATCGAGTACTGCAATTTCGCTTTTGCCCAGAATGTTGGGTTTCGGGCGCCTCGTCTCCCCCCCTGGCTGTTGGTGGGATTCGCCTCGGAGGAGTCCTCGACTCCGATGAAACGCGGGAACCGCGTCCCTGCCAAGTCAGCTCGCAGCGCCGTCACCGACCGGAGACGGCTGGGCGCGATCCGGTTCGTCAACAGCAGTGGCGGCGGCTGCAGTCCCCGGTCGGCATCGTGAGCCGGGTGAGCCGGGTGAGCTGGGTGAGCCCGTGTGGAGCCCGGAGGTGGGAGGTGTTGTGCGGCAGCCAGGGATCGAAACACTCGCGCGGGAGGCTGGGCAGCTCTCAGCGCCGCACTCTACGATATGCGCATCAGACAACCAACATCGCAGTCCGGACGCCAGACTCATGGGTAACAGCCCCACCGGTCCATCGCGCGATGCGTGGGGAGCCTTATATCCCACTTCCAGCACTTGCCTCTGGGTGTCCCCCCCAACTGCCTTGCTTGTTTTCCCGGTGATCTAGCAGCAGCACAAGTCGTTTTCCTACCGTGCATTTTCCCTCTCTCCTACATACCATTATCCTTAGACGGGTCTGTGACCTCTTTTCGTCGCTTCCTAATCTTGGAATCCGTTTTTGTTACCTCATATTGTTTACTTTCTAAAAAATCACGATCCCGTATAACGGCCTCACCATGACCGTCGACACTCCCCTCACCTGTCCGCAGAGTGGACGTACGGGCTTCGGTTCCTGCCCTGTCTCGCATTCCGGCAATTCCCCTCGCACGAGAACGGGGCCAAGAGGATGTGCTTTCTCGGGATTCCAGATGGAGGCGCAGGGCATGCTGTATAACGTTGATCACCTCTCTCCCGTCACCGCGAAAAAAAGAAAGAAACCCACTAAATATTGTCTCCAGGCCCCGCAGGGACCCGATGCTGCCGCGCAGCTCCACACCCAGGAACAGAAGACGATGGTGGAGATGCTGATCCCGTCCGCACCCGCGAAGGAACACGTGAAGGGTCTCAAGAACGCCGACGGCCTTTGCCCGTCGGACCGCGACATCCTGGCCGCTGCCCTGGGGGCACCCGCTCGCCGTGTACTCACGCGAGCAGAGACTCTCGGCCCGAAGACCGGGTACCGCGACGGCTATCTGTCGAGCAAATGGGGCTTCTGCCCGCCGGATCCCAGCGCTTCGCCGATCGCTCTTGCTGCCTGCTCGGGGCGGGTGTGGTCCGACCTGTGCGGACGCATGCCCGGGCTCGTCGGGAGGGGGAAGATCCGAGAGGCTATCCTGGACCTGCCGATGGTGATGGGAACGGAGGACGTTATCCCTAACCCGGCGTTGTGGGCCGCGACGGTCTGTTTGGGTATTCTGGCGTCGGTGTTCCGATACGAGGAGAGAAACGACGGCCATGAAGGGATAGCAACCACCGGCAGTGCCGCGATGGCGTATCAAAGCGCCGTAATGCAGGAGGACGAGTGCGAGGAGGAGCTGAAAGGGATACCGAGGAACATCGCGATTCCATTTCGGACACTGTGCACGAGGATGGGGCGGCCGTTGCCCCATCTGACACAATACGACGTATCCATCTACAACTACAAGATCAGAGACCACACCAGTGTATATCCTTACGTCGCCCGGGCAGAAAATATGGACTTGAGATGGCCTGTTTTCCAGGATCGGGCGGAGGCCATGTTCTTGCTATGCATGGCGGAAGTGCACGGATGCTTCACTGAAGGAGTGGAGATTGTTACGAGGTGCCAGGAGATGGTAATGGAGAGGTTCGTGGCCCAAAGCCCTTGTTCGATTGCATGCTCTAACGGTGGCGACAGAGACAACGAAAGCCTGTTGGTGGAGTTGGTGAAGCTGAAGGGCATCATCGATCAACTTGGATACGTCTTCCATAAGATTAGTGTTAATCCCGGGAGTGGAGAGCTATACGCCAATCCCGTAGAGTGGGGCCAAAGGTCCGACCCTTCCAACCAACCTATCTACCTCTGTTGATGGCATTCTGACAGTCCGCTGTAGGTACGCAAAGTTCAGCGCGCCCCTATCCAAAAGGGTACCGGCGCTCTCCGGACTCGCTCTTCCTCTCTTCCAGCTGATGGATGCATTCCTCGGACGAAAAAAATACGACACCTTCCTCGGCTTGGAAGCACTGCACCTGAGGGCATGGCTACCTCTCAATCACCGTGCTTTTATTGCTTCTTTCGAGCAGTATTACCAAGTCCCGAAATATGTGGCGTCTACAGGCGACAAGCGTTTGATCGGCGTGATGGACGGCATCGTGGAGTCGTATGCTGGCGAACGCGGTTTCATGGGAACCCATAGATGTATGCATCCATTTGTCCCAGGCGAACGACGGCTGCTAATTCCTGACACAGATAAGGTCTATGGATTTCTCGAAGTGGTAGCTAAGACCGGCAGGACAGAAACAAACGGTAACGCCGGTGGCCAAGATACCGAAGGCCGACCTTGGGAAGAGGTCCACCGTACCCTTTCGGAATCAATGATCGAGCGGCTTGACCCATTCCGCAGTTCCATATCACTGAAGCCCCATGAGATGAGGGGCTGCTTTGAAGAGTGCCGGTTCAGAGCAAGCATCGCCAGCCGCAGTTCTATCGACAGAGATCCGGACCGTTCGACTGGGCAGGTAACGATCGACCTGAGAAATTCCGGCATGACTTTTGGCCCCGGCGACAGACTGGCCATCATGCCGCTAAATCCATGGGGAGAAGTTGCAAAGGTGGCTCAGGTTTTGGGAGCGACAGACCGTCTGGGTGAGATCATCTCGCTGGAGATGGCGGATGACTGGAAGCGGTTCTCGAAGCACGTATCGGATGTCACGCGGATTCCAAAGACCGGGGAGTTCACCCTGAGGGACATCTTGCGGCGCGGACATCTGTCTCCATTGACAAAGGAGATAGTGCTGGCTGTGGGTCTCATACTTTCCCTACTAGGTAACTGACGCTGACAAAGAGCTCAGGTACATGTGATGCTCCGCGCCTCCTCCTCCGCGCTATTAGAAATCCTATCCACCGAAGCATGGCCTGTCAGTGGCTCGCTCGGAGATTTGCTCCTCGTTGCACGAGCGGACGTATCATCCACCATCTGGGGCCAGGCTTTCCCCCCCAATCTGGTATGGCTCCCTAAACTGGTTCACGTTGAAGTTCCGAGAACATACAGCATCTCTAGCCATTCACCTGAGCTCCTGCCGAGCTTCATCAACTTAACAGTGTCCCGGGTAGAACACAAGCTGTGCCCCCTACTTGCTTTCGTCGGGAGTCAAGATATAATACGGTCCGGAGTCAGCAGTGGCTTCCTGAATCCGCATCCAAAGGAAGAGGAGGATGAGCTCACCAGGGTCCCGAAGGCCGTCAAGGGCACTGAAGCGGAAACGGTAAGCGCGCCTTCTGACTGGATACGGACATACTAGTTGACAACTTTCAGGTTCTGATAGGGATATCCCGCCCACTGAACTTCCAGCTTCCCATCTCGCCGGCCGCTCCCATCGCCATGTTTGCCGGCGGCTCGGGTATCGCTCCCTTTCGCGGCTTCTGGCAGGCACGATTTGCCAGCGGTGCCGTTGGGAGAAACATCCTCTTCCTCGGTGTCCAATCGCGTAAGAAGTTCGTGTACGAGGAGGAGCTCCGTGAGCATGTGCGATACGACGGACTCGAGCTGCACACGTCATTCTCTCGGGACACCAAAGGTCTTGTCTACGACCCAAGGACACGGGACCTAGTCGAGAGAGAGACCGAGCCACGATACCTGGACGCCGCAATCATCGAGAAAAGAAACCTCATCTGCGATCTTGTCATGTCGACGAAGCAGGGCGGACTAGGTGGGTACCTATTTATCTGTGGTTCGGTCTCCGTCTACGAAACTGTCATCAGCGGAATCACAAAGGCAATATATCAGACCAGAGTGGTTACGCAAAAGTCGGCCGAGGCACTCCTGGCCACTGCGTTTGCCGAGCGCAGGTTCATGCTGGACATCTTCATGACCCCTAGGGCGATGTCATTCAAGGAGCCTATCATCCCAATTTCCACGCTCTCTCGCTACACAGGACACAGGGAAGGGTCGAAGATGTGGATCGGCGTGCACGGCGCCGTCTACGATGTGACTGAATTTCTTCCAATCCACCCTGGAGGCTCGATGATAGTCGCGGCCAGCGCGGGGCTCGATGCATCCAAAACGTTCGACGACTTGGCCCATACCACCAATCCGGAGGTCACCAGTCTTCTTTCAAAATATTTTGTTGGATACCTCGCCTCAAAACCCAACTTCCACTCGCCAGAACTGGGTGTGCTATACGATGGTTGGCTGGGCTATCTCCGGACGTGTGTGGAGAGCCTGACGACGCTTTCCTTCGAGGTCAAGGCCATCATGGCGGATGCGAACATCTGGTTCTCGGGAGGGATGCTGAACATGGGGGGCGTTCGGAAATTCTACCAGTTCCAGTCCCGGCTGATGCAAGACGGCTTCACTACTTTATTCGGATCGAAGTAAGTTACCTATGCTATTTATAACGTTCCATGCTGACCGACCGCAGGCTGCAAGAGCTTTACGTCAAACTCTCCTTCACGCTGGTCTCTGCATACAGCGCCGACTCGCGTCTGCCCGACGTGATGGGCATCGTCGCCCGCGCCCAGTCGTCGGCAGCATCCACCACCGCCCAACGAGAGATCGCCCAGGTCGGCGAATACGTATGCGACAGCTCCACAGCGCAGTCCTTCGAGCGTGGTATAATCCAGTACGCCCAAGCTGTCACCGAACTCGACGTCCGCTTTCTCGAGCAAGTACGGGAGGAAATCTGTGCCGGTATGGACGGCTTCGATCTGGTCATGTCCATGAAGGGGGCGGTATCCGAGAAGCAACGTCTTTTCAAACTCGCCGCTTTTCTGGTCTCCCTCCTCGAACGGATTGCAGAGCGTCTGGATACATACTTCGTCGAGCTCTCCGCCCAGTCACTGTACCATCCCGAGCTCGAAGACAACCCTGCTCGCGCCCGGTGGCGTCTGGTTCGCCGGAGGATAAACGATGGAAGTTTCTTCTTGTACACGCAGGACCTGACACTCGACTCCGATCACTTCGACGCCTTCGCCACCGAGCCGCCCCCGACCCAGAAGCCCTCGCGCGGGAGACAAAGAGAGAGTGTTTCTTTCGACCGAGTGATCTCGCAAGCCAACTTCATGGTTCAACAAAACGCACACCCACCTTCGCCCCAATTCCTCTCCCCATCCGAGCCAAGGAGGCTAGCAGACTCTCATACCCTCCGCGCCTCCGATAGCGGGCGTGGCCCCAGCAGTTACGAGAAGCACCTGGATCGCAAAGCGGCGAACCGGGTGAGCACCTTCCTCTCCGGCAACCTCAAGGCGATCCGACGGCTCAGCCGGGTGGATCTCACCGGCCTCGAGCACGCAATTGGCCGTCCCAGCGAACGGAACCAAGAACGGCAGCGGTCCCGGAGCAGAGCTCCCACGCCGCCCGTGCAGGTCGGGCGCATGCTGCACTTGCGCGATGAGGACCGTGGCCGACGCTCCCACTCTCGCGAACGGAGGGTGGATGACCTGTCGCGGAGCGCCAGCAGCGCGTCGTCCGGCTCGAGCCCCAGAACGTCAGCGCTGCCTGGGAGTCCAAGGGACTCGCTCAAGGGACCGCAAAGAAGGGTTGGCACCGGTGGATCCACCAGGAGGATGGATTCCGTCAGTGTCTCGGGGAGAAGCGACGGCGCCAAGAGCGTCGCCAGGGCTCTGGAGGGACTCAGGGTCAGAGGATAGCTATCTAGATGTTTATTTTGCTCCAGGGAATAGATTGTTTTGCTTCATCATCCAGGATTTCTCATTTGTGATCCTTCGTTCGAACCGACGGACTTTGAGTGATTGTGATGAAGCTTCGTTCGAAGTTTCGCTGTAACTATAGTGTGACTAACTAGTTACAGCGAGTGAAAGTCATTGAGGGCTGTACTTTGGGCTCAGTGCGAGGAAATATGGCGTTCGTATGCTATCAACTGCTATTGACATTGTATGATCGCACGCAGAAACTAGAAGCAAAAAAATAAAGCCAAATTCCGCATCTAAGTGGCCCACGCAAATCTACATAATCGAATAGCTAGCACGAAGCTTGGCCCGGTCCAGACGCCGGCCCAGAAGAGCGCGTTCCCCAGTGTCTTGCGATACCTCATCAGGGGCGTCCGGCTGAGGCTCACGAGCGGCAGTTGACAGACACGCAGCCTGCCCGAAGATGCACCACATGGCGGGTTCGTGCATCCACCGCCGAGATCAGGAAACATTAATCAGCATCGCCTTCTCGCGCGACACCTGGAAGGTCGAGATGCAGCTGCTGCGGTAGGCGTGGCGGAGGAGGAAGTTGTGGACCGGTTCGTTCCAGTCCCGTCATGCGTTTCTGCGCGCGCCGGGGGGGTGGGGAGGGGAGGAGAAGAGAAAGTTATGGGGAGGAGGGCGAGATGGTATGCGGAATCGATGGACACATGCCACCAGTCGTAAGAGAAACCGCAATCGACAAAACGCGTGAGCCCACCGCGGAGGCTGAGGATGACCTCCCAGATAACATACCAGACGCAAGGTTCTGCCCCCGATCCTGATTCTGAACGGCGCCACACCCAACCTAACCACCCCAATCCTGTTAGTTAATGGCCAGCCAACGCCACCCCCGCACAATAAGGGGGCCAGCCCACCACATGAGCTTTCGGAGTTCACAGAATCGAAAAGCGTGAAAAAATTCGGTGAAAGCGGTCCCCAAACCTCCTCTGTCTCCGCCGGCCCACATCATTACCGTCCTTCCCTCCCAAGACCCTCTCCCTCGCGCCCGCCCACAAGGAGGCCACCGCACTTCCTTGTCCACTTTCGGCGCGCGCGCGCGTACCGATGATCAGTATCGCCCCTTCACCACGGACGAGACGAGCAGCCCCATCAGCAGCACTCCCCGCCGCAGATCGCCAAGCACACATGCATCTTCGACAGCGGCCCGGGGCTAGCGGGGTTCCGGGGGGTGCGGGTAATCCACCGAATTCGCGATCCGACTCCGGCAGGGAATCCGTGGGGTATCTCGATTGCAGATGGCAGCGTTGAAGATTCTTTTTTATGGACCGGAATAGTGAGGGATGATCGAGACGGCCAACGGAATTGGCGTCCAATAGCAGCGAGGGCGGCGATGTTCCTGAGGGAACCAGTCAAAGGCCCGAGGCTGTGCTTGATCTGGATCCTCCATGTCGCCGCCTTCGCGAGCTGGCAAATGCCAAAGGGCCTCGCTAGATAGGCTGCTATTGTCGGACCAAGAATGACCTGGTTCCTCCAATGGTACAAGCACGTACACCGTACACGGCGGGACCGAATTTCAACGGCTTGGTCGGAAGTGAAGGCCAAGCTGAAAAGTCTTGAGGTTGCTGAGTTCAAAGTTTGCTAAATGTATATAGTCCGATCAGGATCCGCGGTCCATTCCGAGAGCAGTCACCTTCACCTCTTGCGCCCGGTCTGCTTCCTTGCATATTGCCTGTACAGTACGCAAAGAAGGGTATGTAGAATGGGTATCTGTCAGCAGCGGAGGCGTATTGACCCGAATCCGATCCAGATGCCCCACCGGTATCAATACGACACCTGCATGTTACATACTACCACCGCACATCTCGATCGTAAGATGCCCCGCAACGAACGCTAGCCGCCGATAAACACCGAACGTTCCGGGCCAATCGTCGACACGATTTCCATAGTTACAGAGCCCAGGCTTTCGCAAAGAATGGAAAACAGAGCGGGCAAAAAAAAAAGATACCCCATCAGGAAACACGGCGGCTTTTTGCTCCGGTAGCCTTTCTTCCTTCCGCCTCCCTCTCGCTCGCTTTCCTGCACGACGGCGTCACTGGACAGGCCCCGCACTAGTTGCGATGTGAGGATATCTCCGTCTCCCGACTTCGGGGGTGCGGAACATGCGGGGTGCGGATTACACGAAAGAGGCAGGAAATTTGGTCTTTTGTCAGCACGTGCTATGCATGATTTGCGAGCCGAGGTCACTGCTTCAAGTTGGACGTCAATGGTCGTACCCTACATGCATTGATTCCGAGCAATAGGATTCAACGTTTCATTCATAAGTCACTCTACCCATAATATCCCTCATCTCCATCCCTCCATTGCTGCCGCACTCCTACCCTGCTCTAAAGCCCCAGCCAGCCCGGCCGTCGCATCCCTATCTATTCATCTAGATGGAACTGGAACCACTCGATTGCCATGGCGAACGCCTGTTCCTTCGCTCTCTTCATCCAGCGCTTAGACATATCACCTCTGACGGCGAAGCCATGCTCAACCCCACCGTAAAGGTTGATCTGGTATGTGGCGCCTATCTTCTTCAGTTCTACCTCGAACTCGTGGCGCTGCTCGGTCGTGAATATGTTATCGGTTTCTAGATTCTATGAGCCCTGATTGCAGTGCGGGCGACGGGGACAAGGGTATATATATATACCAGCAGCAGCGATAGCCAGAGGCGCCTTGATGTTCGCCAACTCCTCGAGCTCGACCAAACTCGGGTGGGCGACAAATCCGACATCGATATCCTTCGCCAGGAGTCTAGTGACGTACTTAGCTCCAAAACAGTATCCAACAGCGACGATTTTGTCTGGCTTCAGCTCGGTCTTGATGCCGCCGAGGACGTCGAGGACGACGGGTTCGACCTGTGACAGCTGGTGGTTCTGGAGCCACTGTTGCAGCGTGAGGGCCGGAGGGCGCACGGAGGCGTCCATCGGCCACGGATCGCCCCGGAAGAGATCCGGCATCACGACGTGGTAGCCGTGTGCCGCGAAGCAGTCCGCTAGCAGTTGGGCGTTGATGAATGTGTGTCCGATGATGTCGGTGAGATAGAAGAGGACCTTTGAGGTGGAGCCCGTGGCGGAGGGACTGACGTAGGATTCCACTCGAATGTTTTGTCAGCTGGAATGACGGAGTCGACCCGGGGGGGGATGGGCTTACCGCCGGCAAAGGTCGTGATCTTTCCCTTCGGAGTGCCCTCGTGGAGGTGGCCTTCGCCGCAACATTTCCCAGGCGTGGCGACCATTGTTGTTTGCGCTGTTGCTTTGTTTTGCTCCTTCGACAGGTGATGGTGAGATGAGGACGGGAAGCTTGAGGCAGTGACTTGAGCGGAATAAGCCTTTCTTAAGTACATGTGTTTATGATCTTCCATATCAGCGGCTATCCAGCGGCATCTAGAGTAGACATCCACGGTGTCGGAATATTCACCCCCATTCGCTGGATAATAGATTGGGCTCTCACTCATTCACTCGGGGGTGCGTTGGAGGGGAGATCGTGCTACCCCAATACTTTCCCGTAATATCAGGGTGGAGCAATTCAGGCCCGAAGGAAGGAAAAGTGGAGATATCCACTTATGTAACTATATGGGGCACACCGTATGTGGCACGTATCACGAAGGAACGGATTTCGCGGACTGCCTGCCTTGAAGAGCGTGGAGAGGGTGTGCAGATTGCAACTTTATCACATCCCTCCCCCCCGCCCGACCCGATCACCAACGCAACTAGTTCACTCAATCACGAGCCATACACACGTACGCAAGTTGACCGCAAGGATACTATGCACAGGAGGAAGTTCTCGTCCTCCCTCATGAATCGCCATTCACATCCACATCTCCCCTCCCCGAATAAATAATTAATGAAAAAAAAATGAAAAAAAAACCTGCGCCCTCCAATGTATAAGTATTTGTCAGTCAGTTCCACCATCCACATCCATCATTAGAGAAGCCAAACAAAAAAGAGAGAGGGAGGGAGGGAGAAAAAAGACTCGAGAAAAGAAGAAAATATAAAAAGATTAAAATAAAAAAATAAAAAAATGAAGCAGTTCACCAAACGAATGCCCCCAAATCCTCTCCACACCACCACCGCCAACCACCGCCAACCACTGTCTAAAGTAGTAGAAATCGTAAAGAAAAGCTGTACAGAGCAAAGATGAACAGAAAACTTGCAAGGAAACCCCGGAACTAAAAAGTCCAAGTTCTTTTGTAATCCCCATTTGCATGCCATGCCAGTACAGCTGCGAGAAAGGGAAAGCGCAAAAAGGAAGAAACCACCCGCTCGCAAAGTCGATGAATGCCTCGCAAGAAAACAAAGAGGAAAGAAACAACAATAATAATAAAATAAAAAAAAGGACAGACGCTGCTAATGTACAACCCAGAAACCAAACCGACGCCACTGAGAACCAGAGACTACAACCCAGTCCCATTCATCAACATGAAAGTAAAAGAAACAAAACCAAACACCATCCATCAGAAGCCGCGGAACGGGTCGTCCCCGCCGCGCCAAAAGTCTTCTGGCGCCCCATAGAAGCCAGCCCCACGACCCCAGTACGCCTCATGCCTACTCGCCCTCCGGTCTCGTTTTACGTGGTAGTTGTCGGGTCTCGAGCTCATGTCGACATCGTAATCGTCGTACTGAGGGGTTTGCCGGTCGATGAACGCTTCCATCCGTACGGTTCCCACTGGCCCTGTATCCCAACCGCTGCCTCCGCTAGCGTTTCCAACATAGTCTCCACGGCCGAATGATGAACTCGGCGACGGCAATCCGACGCCGCCGACACCGTAGAACGAATCTGGCCGGAACGAATCACCATTGGTTGAGCCAGCATTGCTAGTGCTGTATGATTCCAAACTCTTTTCGTATCCTCCACGGGTTTGTGGGCGGTGGAGATTGCTGTTGCTCCTTCTCCTCCGCGACGTGCCGGGAAACCGAGGAATCGTTGGCGGTTCGGCGGACAGAGTTTCCGTGCTGGCCATCCCAGGGTTCAACAATCCAGACGCTAAGGCTCCGGACCCGTTGGGACTCGGATATCCGTTGCTGGCTACGGGAGAGGCTCTGCCCTTGCCTTTGGCGAGCCGTACAGAATCCCGGGTCGCGCTGAACGCATTCAACCTCGCTGGGGCCGCCGGAGGAACCGGCGGCGGCGCCGGATGGAGGTTCTGACGGCGGTCCACCTGATCATATTCAAATGGCATAGGCGGCGGCAGCGCAAGTAACCCATCATTGGACTCCGCCGAGTGGCTCAGGAAGCTCAAAGCAGTCAACCAAACGTAATGGCGTTCTCTGCTGGGCGCCGTGAATTTTAGTGCCCTCGCCGGGGTCAGAATGAGAATACTCCTATTGAACACTGGCTGTGTGGCCCCCTTTGGCAATGGAGTGTCATCCTTCACATCAAGCACAGATTGAATCAAGACTTTCTTGGTCAGCACCTTATCCATAATACTGGGATATCCGTCCGGACCGCCGAAGGGATGTAAGATTGATCGCTTACGTTTTCTGCCACTTTTGCCTAAAAGTGCGCTGCCGCTTGTGGGTTGTCGACTGGACCACATGACGGCTCGTTCGTACGGAGCCAACCATACCCAGCGTTTGTGTCTTTGGCCTCCTGCGGAATCGTCGCCCTGGGGTGTCGCATCGGAAACTCCAAAGGATCTCCTCCGGCGGACATATTTCCACATCCACTCTCCCACCATGGTCTGGGCAATGGCATCCACCACACTGGTCTGCTGGACGGTTCCCCCGGAAACTTGGCCGGGATTGGAGGTGGTCACGGTAGTACTGGTGTTCAAGGTATTGTTGGTATTGTTGGTGTTGTTGGTATTATGAGTGTTTTGAGTGTTCTGCGTATTATTACTGCCCTGGTGCCTGTGCCTTGACTGTCCAAATCCTCGGCGATCAAACGCTGGCGAGGAAATCTCATCCCTAGGTAGTGGGGGCGGCAACCCTGGGCTTGAGGGTGCATTAGAGGACGTACTCAAGGGCGGAGGTGATCTCGTGCCATCTCGAGAGGAAGGCAAAGCAATAGCTGACCTGATTTTGCGGATTGATTGCGGTCTCGGTGGCTTTGGCCTCGAAGAGCTACCTCGTTTCAACTTGTGAGATCCAGTTGGGCTAGGAGTGGCTCTGTCGCGATCGCTCAGATAACCTGGACGCTTTGAGCTGTGTCTGGCAGGAACCGGGAATGGTGGTCCGATCTTCGTTGCCGTCGTGCCACCGCTTTCAGTAGTGCGGTTACTCGTCAGGCTCGGGCTACGAACTCGAGAGTGTGCAGCAACGCCAGACGCAACCATGGCGCCTCGCCGTACACTAGCCTGCCTTCGTGGTATATCGGCGTCTGCGACTGCCATTGGCATATTGAGCTTGAGTGCTGGCGTGTTCCGCCGTGCGCCCCTCGGCTTCGGTGCTGAAAGTGCCGTCTTGTACTCGCTGCCACTGTCACCCTCTTCTGGGAACCCATCGTCACCGGAAGAGCCCACTTCGTTGTCCTGGGAGAGGTGGATGTTGTTAAAAAGGTTCTTTGAGGCCATCCCCTTCCGGCTCGTCGTTCTGGTAAGATAAACTTCGTCGTCCGTCTTCGGCGAGCTATAAATCGGCATGGTGCCGGCTCCCATATCGTGCGTACCTGGCTCGGCCTCTGAGGGAGCGGGGATTGGTGCAGTGACAGAGCGTCGAACAGTTCTCTTTGAACTCCTCCGCGAGATGGCAACCGGCGACTCCGGTGGTGTCGGTTCCACCTCAACCGGAGCCGGGACGGGCGCCTTCGGCAACAATGCGGAAGGCAACAGATGTGGAGCGAACTTCCGGAGGCGTTCGTCCAATCCGATCTGTTGTGTTTGCATTGATCGTGTTCTCATTCTCTGGGGCCTTGTCTGTGCCGATGCATTCCGCATGGCCGGCTTGGGGAGTGGTGGGGTTGGCTCTGGCGGGCTAACCATGATTGCCGGCACCCGAAGAATCGTGGGCTTGGGCGGCCTGACAGCATCTGTTTGAATACCTGCAGACTGCATTAACAGCTTGGGTTTCTCAAGCAATGGCGTGGCGGGTGGAGATGGCAGTCCGTTGGTTTGCATTTCCGCGGAAACAACGATGGGTTGCGACTCCTCCGTGGTTTGCGATTCCATGGAGATGTAAGCCATCGGTTCCTCCATGGCTTGCACTTCGGCGGAAGCATAAACAATGGGTTCGGGCTTCTCTTCCTCCTCCGTTTGCATTGCTGCGGAGGCAAAAACGACGGATTCCTCGACCGTCTGCACTTCTGCGGAGGCGTAAATAATTGCAGTCTGTGATTCGATGGAAACCATGACCTTTTCCAAGGTTTGCGACTCTGTCGAGACCATGAGATCTGCCGTCTGCGCCTCCGTTGATACCATTGGTTCTTCTGAGGTCTGCGCTCCTGTGGATACCATGGGCTCTTCCAGAGTTTGCGCCTCTGTCGAGATGCATACGGGCGGCGGGGGTACTGTAGGCGCATCCGTGGCCGTAGACACGAATAGTTTAGGGTAAGGATCCTCATACGCATCGGAGGCAGTGGACATGTAGGCGACGGGCTCGGCATCAGTGGCTGTGGAGGTATACTCCTTCGCGGGGGTCTCTGTGATCGTATCCGTAGCAGCGGAAGTGTAGACTCTTGGCTTGAAATATTCGTAAGCGTCTGAAGCAGTGGAGGTATAAACCTTTGTCGTAAAAGCGTCTGAAGCAGTGGAAACGTAAACCTTGGGATGAGGTTCTCCGAATGCGTCCGAGGCAGTGGAGGCATAAACAGGAGGTTCGGGCTCCTTTGGTGCGTCGATCGCCTTAGAGGCATAGACAACAGCTTCAGCATCGGTGGCCGTGGAGATGTACTCAATCGCTTTTGGTGCGTCGGTAGCCGCGGAGACATACACCAAAGGCTCAGGCTCCTTGGGTGCATCGATACCCGTGGAGATGAAAACCACGGATTCTGGCTCCGTGGCCGTCGAGATGTAAGTAAGAAATGTAGGCTCCGTGTATGCGTCTGTCGTCCGTGGCGCAAGATCTTCCTCCTTGACCACCATGGCTATGGCCTCCTCCTTTCCTTCCTTGATTAGGTTGAGTTCCTGATCCACCCACTCCTTCAACTCCTTGATTTCGGCCTCCTCGGCGGATAGCACGCGCTCACGATCCTCCAACTCGATTTCCCGGTCGTCTAATGAAGCGCTGCGATCCTCGTTTATTTCCCTCATAACATCGGCCTCGTGCCGCAACTCCATTTCCCGCGCTTCCAACTCAGCATACATGGACTCGAGCTCCGTCTTCCGCTCTTCAAGCCCAGCTGCCTGCTCATCAAGCTCCGCCGCCCGGACGTCGAGTTCTATCGACCGACTGTCAAGCTCCGACGACTTGTCTTCGAGTTCGGATGACCGCACGTCAAGCTCTACCGCCCGAACATCGAGTTCCGATGATCGTACGTCGAGCTCCAACGAACGCGCTGCAAACTGCTGTTCCTTCTCCTTCTCCGCGGCGTGGAAAACCTTTACCTCCCCCTTAAACTCTTCTACTCGTGCATCGTGTTCCCGGTCCATCTTTATACCCTGGGTATTCAAGAAATCCAACTTCTCTTCAAGGTCGAATGCGCGGTTGTGGGCCGTATCAAGTTCGGAATAGAGGACGTCCATTTCCTCCGTTTTCTGCTGTATCGTGTTGTAAACCCTCTCCAGCTCTACGGCCCTCTCTTCAAGAAGGTCCTCCAACTCTAGAGCTCGCTCTTCGTAGTTGATTTCGGGTTCGCACTGGATACCCATGTCCGCAAGCTCCGGGAGCTCATCGACATCTTCGACCGATTCTGTGTCCGAGACCATATCTTCAGGCTCAGCATCTGTCTGTTCTCGCTCGGTGCCGGTCCCTTCGTCCTCGGATTGGTCGAAGTTCAATTCATCTGCCAAGCTCAGCCCACCACTGTTCCCGTGCAGTGATATACCGAGTCTCTCCGCCTCGTCATCTCCCATCATGAGACTCGACGGGCGGCCGTCGATGCTCAGGGTGGAGGATCTGATACTGCGAGTGTCGGAGCCTCCGTGAAAGTCCCCGTAATCCTCCGACATTACCCTCTGATGCGAAGGATGATGTGCCATTGTTGGGGGAGCCGGCGGAGGAGACATGGCGCTCGCTCTAGCCGCCGCGATCTCGTCCAAGACAGCCTTGAGTCTGCCTTCGGCCACATGAGCCCTTCGCTCGAATCCTCGCTTCGCCTCCTCGAACTTTTCGCTGTCTCGTTCGTGAGTTTTCCGTAGCTGCTCGAGGTCCTCCTCTGCCGCCCGCCGTGCCTTGGCTATCCGCTCCAATTGCTTTTTGAGATCCGCGACTGTCTGGACGGCTTCGTCCCGTTCCTGAGCGACCACCGCCATGGCGTCATCCTTCTCTGCCCTAGCGAGCTGTCGTTTGGCATCCCTTGCCTCCTTCAAGGCGGTTGCCACGGCTTCGTTGGCATTCTCATGTTCTGCGCGCGTTGTATCGAGCTCGCTCTCTAGAGTCTCAACCAGGCCGTTCTTCGACTCGAGCTCTCGACGCAACGACAAGATCTCTGCAACCAGGTTGGCATGTAGGGTCGGGGTGAATCTGCGGGGATCGAGAATAGATATCGTTTCATCAAATGCCCCATCGTGGATCTGGGAGCTCATCCGTCGACGGTCCGGAGGAGGTATGGGGCTGCCGGATATGTTTGGGGATTGCCCACGGCTTGGGTGACGGGAGAGCATAGGCGTTCTGTCGTATGGTGTGCCCCTTGGAGTAGGGAGAGGTGCCTCGGAGGCATAGTCGGTGAATTCGTCGAGGTCTGTCTCCATGATGCCCCTCTGTGGCCGTTGTCCCCAGAGGGTTCCAACGCGATCCCGAAGTATTAGGGTGTACAATTCCGAAGAAAGCAAAACGGGTCGAATTTCGCTCCGTCAGATGGGCCAGGCGTTGGCTTTACACTTGTGGGGGGTGCAGACAACCGTTCCAGCAGCGGAGTGACCAGTGGCCGTGCAACTTCCAGCGGGTCGGCGTATGTATCGGGGCAAGCAATAGGGATTATGTAGTTCTATGTTGGCTCGACCTCTAACCGAGACAGGTCCTGACATCAGCACTGGGACAATCACAGGGACGGAACTCAACGAGGGAAACAGAACAAGGTCAAGGTACGACGGCAGACGGTAGTTCACGAACCTGTCCAAATCAATTGAACGCCAAAGCACTAGACAACACCGGTAGAAAGCTATGCAAAACGGAACGGCAAGCACAAAAGCCAGCTGGCAGCTGCTCGCTACAAAGATCGTTCAAACGAATGCTTCTTAACGGCCGTGCAGCGGTGGGAGTAGTCGATATCTATTTTAGGGGGGAGTGGGAGGGGATTCCGGCTCGAACGCAGCCACCCGTCTCGCAGATGAGTTGCAGAGAGATGTATGGCAGTTGTCGCAGAAAGTTGTGTCGGAAGACGGCAGACGAGAGGGAGTGACAGGTCTCCGTACCTTGGTGCGACGCGGTGCTCTATTGGGGGGGGGGTGGTTCTCTAACCCCAGTGGGCGCCCAGGCGCTGGCTGCGAATCCAGCGTTTGTGCAGAGTCTCGTCGAAGTCGCCCGCCCTGTCTATCTGTCCTAGCAGCAGCCGCCAACGACCAAAGACTGTGACTGGCGGGGGAGGGGAGAAGAGGGGATTATAGGACAGGTAACGGTAGTGGTGACATCCAGCAAGAGGCGACGGCGAGACGGGGGAGTAGAGGTGGTGGTTTGGCGGCAGATCGTGGGCTGGCCGGACACGTCGGGGGTGCAATGCAGGTCCGTCTCTACCGAGCTGCAAGAGGATTATCAAAGTAAACAATTGGGCTATCAGAGTAAACAATTGCGTATGTACGACGGGCGTCGCCGCAGAAAGTCGTTAATGGTCGTGGGGGAGTGGGCGTGGAGCCGGGGATGCTGCAGTACGGTATGTAGAGAGGTAGAGTGTATGTATGTAGAGTGCAGTTATGTATGTAGAGTGTAGTTATGTATGTGAGTGCGGGACTGCAGGTATGGATATCTCTCTACGGGAGGGAACGAATGGAAGACCCTGGAGTAGCAATGTCAACACACACACTCACACGTCCCTTCTCTCGTCTTTCCTCCTACATACTCCTTCCTTGCCAGCACCTCTGTCCCCGATCGTGAAACACATTCCACGTTCGATCGGCTCCCTCCCTCCCCTTAACCGATCCGCTGCTCTGGGTGGTGTAGATAATTATATACACATACCTTTTTTCCCCCTCTGCGCCTTCCAACCACCGCTGCACTGCACTGCACTGCACTGTCAAGGTTTCTCCGGCCTGTGGCGAGGGACGTGGGAGGTTGAAGACGGGCGAATGCTCTCGACTGAGAGCAGAAACAACGAACGGAGGAGTCGCGCTGGGCTGCAAGAAAGTCACTGATGGGAGCGCTGCCTACAGACAAGACAACCCGAGACAAGAGGGAAGAATCGAAGGCAACCAGCAGCGGCGGAAAGACGACAGACAGACAGAAGCTTGGGATTGCTTCCACCTTAGCGTCGAGGCGAGGACCGCCCACGGCTCCGCCCAATGCCGTAATTGCTTTTATCTTATTCTTCGTGTCTGGGCGAAGATGGGATCCTGGCCGTCCAATCCGATGGGGCAGCGCTGGAGACTCGATGCATGCCCGATGGCGGATGTGAGGGCGTTGGATGGCGATGGGGAGGGGGAGGATGGCGATGGCGATGGTGGTGCGCTGATGATTATCTACATATGTGCGGTGATGGCGACGATACCGAGACGCAGTCTGCGCTCTCTCAGTGGACGAGATGCAGCGATCCGTCACAGTTCATCCTCTCGTTCTTCGAGCAATTGGATGTCGACGGTCGGGATTCGCCTCGTCCGCCCAGACTTCCCCGTTTCCTGCGAGGCTTGCGACGTGAGTGTTTTCCCCGAACTTTTAAGGAGTCGCGAGTGGGAGAGACGAAACAGGGTCGCAGCGAATGGGAGGGGATGGTTGGGCTGCTTGTTCGGGACTAGCGGGCTTGGAGTCGCTCGCTGCGGTCAAGCGCGGGCCCCAGACGAGTCCGCACAGACCGACGCCCGCCCAATGGGGACAGAGCGCGACAGGGAGGGCGATATTGAAATGCTTGGCTGCAGCTCCCCATCACCCACAACTGCGGAAGGGCTGCGGCAGACACGCCACTTCTTGCCATCACGAAATAGATGGTTACATAGCATCCAGAACAGGCAGATGCTGACTAACCACGATTGCTTGCTGGGACCGGGATTCGTACATGCCGGCCTTTCCTTCAAGTCGGGACGGACCGGACGGCGCAGTGTGTACGTATATACAGCTCTTCCATCCTTCGCCGAGCAACACAAAAGGAGGTCGGCTAATACATAGTCAGGAGGTCGGCCCGCAGCAGGACTCCCCGGGAATAGACGACGACTATCTATCCGCACTTTAATCTACATACATGCACTGCGTGGCAGGTGCAAGCAACAGCTCCTTTAAAGCTTTCGCCGCAGAAATGCCTTCTCCCTATACTTTTCCTTTTTCCAGCGCTGTACCCGGCACATGCAGCGCGACCCTGTCTTCGCCCCCACATGCAACTCCAGTCAGACGAGACGACGATACGATTATTCCCCAAGACAAGGGGACGCGGCCTTCCAGAGAGGCACAGAAACACTGCGGACCAGCCTGTGGCCAGCCAGCGGCCAAGGTGGCTGACTCCGCGAGGCCTTGAGCGCTCCGAATGCTATGGCTTGACGAGAACCCAGGCCCCGCCCTGTGCACCGACGGGCCGACGGAATCGACTTCGATGCAGAAGCCGTGCCGTGGTGCTCACGGAACCACGTTTTTCGAAACCCCAAGAAGAGTCTCCGAACCTTCCCATCCTTGCAGGTTGACAACGGGCGGAGCATTTGGTTTTTTCCCTTGATTTCCTATCGAACCAACAGACCAAACCACCCCAGCGAAATTGGACTGTGACGAGCAGTGCGGCGGTCTTCCTACGCACCAGGCTCCTTCATCAGAAATTTGCCGTCCGGTGTCGAACAGAACGACGGATCTCGGTCGAGACACGGCAGGCGTTTCTGGACATTCTTCTACCCTCCCACCCGTTCCCAGTCTCTCTCATCATCGTCGCTTCGGCCTCACTGATTTCTCTGTTTCCCGCACGGGTTCATCTGCACACACGTACTCACAAAAAAACATTCCCTTTCGCCGCACCCTTTTTTGCCCTCGAAGAGCAAGCTCTGACCTTCAAAGCGCGGGCCGCTGGGAATTATTTTGGCAGGGAGCGGAGATTGAGACCCAACCAGCGGCGCTGGCTTGGCCTCAGGCCTGTCCCTGCCGACGAATTCTCGGTTAGGCAGCAAGGATGAGAAGAGTTCTCCTCCTTCTTGCTAGATATCACCCCTCCAACTATGTTTCACAGCCTTCCTTGTCCCTCTCCGACAACAGAAGAGAAGGCAGCCGCATAACCATCGTCTCGCACTCTGCATACCACAAGAACGCGGAATATCCACCGTCCGCGATGGTGTCTTCTTTGGCACAACTAGTAAAAAAGAATTGGACGAGAGACGAGACGTGTGCGAGTGGGCTTTGAACGAGTGCGGTTGCACCGCATTGAGACGATACATACCGGGAATTCTCCCCATGACTGGAAACCACCACCACCCTAGAAGCCAAAACGCTCTGCTGCCATGCTGTGTTCTCTCCTTTTGCCCTGCAGAATGTAGCTGCAGTCTTCATGCAGTTGGAAGCTGGAACCTCTGAATTGAAGCCGAACCCAGGATACCTACGGCACTCGACAGCGAAGGCTTGTTTGTGTCGACACCAACCACGCGTCCACTCATGTGTTAGCTGTACCCAGCCTGCGCAGGTCCTTCCAATTAACCTCCCTTCCCGTTCGGCCGGCCGTTCACGTCTGCGGACCCGCCTCCTTTCCTCTTCCCCACCGGGACCAGAATCGAGTTACATACGTCACACCACAAAGAGAACCTTCCACATGTGTTCGCCTCCCTATGATGGTGCTCTGCTCCTCTACAACGCCCCAATTCGGTCGTTCGGTACTTTCCTCCTACTCCCCCTTCCCAGCACACATCGGATTTTTCCCGTATTCATTATCGAGAGAAAATAAAGTAACTACCTCCTTACAAGTGGAGTAAACACGGCACACTTCCTCTCCTAGCCTTCACACACCTACCAAAAAAGTCCTATTGCCTTTTACAGCCTTCGACTATCGAGGAATAAATACATAGCACTGTATCACGATCACGCAGAACTCCGGTAAAATAGAGTAGCTGGCCGGTCCTGGTCCGCTTCCCGGCCCATGTCCAGCCCACTAACTATCTACATGAATGTATAGATATCTATATATGCACCCACAGCCGCCACTGGGCAGGAGATCGGCTTTCCCTCCTCTCCCCATGCAGGCCGGGTCATGGGTTGATCCATGAGGGATGCAGAAGTGGATACAGAGTGGGAAAGCAACCACCAAATGTACCAGAAGTGAAGCAATAATACGGGCCGACGATGTATACCCGGTGGCATTTTACGGCTGCCGACGCCCTCTACTGTTACCTACTTACCCATCTACCCATCAAAGAAGAACCGCAAACTTTACCCTACGCACGCGCGCAACGGGGGAAAAAAAAAAACCTTCCCGCCTCCTGTTGTGGCGCATAATCCAGTCTATACATCATAAGCTATCTACATCGAAGCCAGGGCCATGAGAAATCCCACAGCCCGATCGCGAAATCGAGATCGACCCCAATTCCCTTACTACATACTCCCATTCCTCCTAAATGTAATGTGAAAAGAAAAGAAAAAACACGGCTTCGATCGGGGGAGTACGATGCGATGCCCATGTGATGTAATCGCAGTAATTGCCACATAGCTACGCGTTGATCAATATACTACTATAATATGCCAGTGTGTACCTTAGGCCTAGAGATAACTACCACACAACATGCTGTACATAGACGGGCCAGGCCAGGCCAGTAACCACGCATGTAGGGAAAGTTGTGTAGAGTAATATCTTTATGTAATTAGTATAGCAGGACACCGTCCCTCGGCACACGCAGCACACGAAATCGCTGACGCGGAATCCTCCCGACCGATGACCGAGCGGACGAAAAGCCTTCGCGTCCCGAGTCATGGACGGTGACCGCGCGCTCCAGCAGTCATGTCCTACATACTTGCCTGCCGTGGTTACTGGAAATAGGGATCGACGTTCCAATCTCCGCGCCTCCCTTCTTCGCGCGCTTGGGGGTCGATCGTGCATTGTAATCACAAACTATCACTTCTGCGGGCACAACCCAGACAACCGAGAATAAAGTATGTATATATGTATGTAAATAGGACACATCTAACAGAATGCCTTATGTTTAGACCGTAACTCGTTAGCCTGTTGTCTGCCAATGAAACCCGAAACTAGTACGCATGGTAGCGACAGAAGCAGAAAGTAAGCGTACATGCATGCAGGAATTGAGAATATATAGAAACGAAATGAAAAGAAAAAAAATGAAAAGAAAAAAGAAAAAAGAAAATGGCACAAAATTCATGCACAATATCAAGCACCTCGTGTCATTCCATCCCATCCCCCATTCCATAACGCCCATTGCGCCAAATCCTCTAGAACAGCCGCTTAACAAGCACCCGCACACACCCATGCAACCCCTCCCTTGACCAGTCCATCACAATCCACCAACCAGATTTACCTGGTCATCGAGATCGTCAGCATCGTCGGAAAAGCTATTCCAGTTATCCGGGCGACCCTTATCGTGGCTCACTGGTGCCGGAGATCCGAGTAGGGGCGAAGCCACCTGAACACCAAAGTCCCTAACTTCCGGCGTCACACTCCTCTTCACCCTGTGGCGCAATTCTTCCTCGTGATCCACCTTCACGCGAGGCGGCCCTGGGCGCATAAGAACACGGCCGAAGTGGCCGAGAAGGGTGTCGACCAGCCACGGATTTCGAAGGGCGTCCCCAACTGTCGATCGCCGCTTCCAGTCCACCTCGACCATTCCCATGATCCAGGTCGTCAATCCCACATCTTGGGTGCGGGCGAGATATTCACCGAGAACACCGGCCTGGTCGCCTAAGCGGACCTTTCCCTTTCCTTTCTCCCAACCCCAACGGGTGCTGAGGCTGGTGTAGTCTGGCAACCAGTATCTGCCGCCCTCGCAAGACTTTACGGAGCCGAAGATGTCAATGAGCCGGCGAACAGCCGCGTCGCGTCCCTCCAGCGGAGCCCGCATTATCTCGCCGCCTTCGATGCCGCCGGGAATGAAGACGTCACTCCCGAAGAGGAGTTGTAGCGCAATGATACCCACGCTCCAGATATCGATGTGCTTTCCGACTGGTCCGCTACCAAGGAGAATTTCTGGCGCACGGTAGCATGGAGTTTGCACGCCGTAATCTTCCTCGTATCCGGCCCACCCTTCTTTCCTGACGGCATTGGAAAAGTCAATCAACTTAACACCCATACCCGAGTCCATAGTAGAGAGCATGTTAGAAGGGGTCAGATCAGCGTGGATGACATCCGACTCATGTACTTCGGCCAATGCAGAGAGAAGCTGGACCATGATCTTCGCGAGTGCCCTGTGCCGGCGGGGGCAAGCAATCGGCGCATGATTTTCGTCGCAGGCGCACTTCGGCAGTTCGATCGGGGTGTCACTACGCAGTTGCTCCATGACGATGTAGAAAGCATCCGTTGCATCCTCTTCCGCCCAAAAGCAATCTGTCGCATTGACGATTCGCGAGGAGAATTTGAAGTCGCTGACGATGTGCCACTCGGCGGTTCCGATCTCCGACCACTGTGGGAAGAACCGTTTGATGGCGACCCATTTCTTCTCAACCATGTCAAAGGCTTTGTAGCAAGTCGCGAAATTCCCACCTCCGTTGACACCATAGATTCTGTACCTGTCAAGGAGAACTTTGCCAACGAGATCATCACTGGGCGCATCCTCGGCGGCGGGCTCGGCTGGAGTAGTGTGTGGCAGCGGTAACGAGGCTCGAGGCTCCGATCCGGCCGAACCAGAACGGTGGTGCCCCGGCGGGGAAGGCGAAGTCGGCAACTTCTGTACCGAGGAGCACGAAGATAGAATAGATTCGTCTTTCGGCTTCTGCGGCTGCAAGGTTCGACGATTGTGCTCATGGCCATTGGTGGTCCGGGCCTGTGCGCCATTTTGTGCTATTCTCTACATCAGCCAACACACTCCCATCATTCACATAATATCACTTACTTCCAGGATTCTCTCTCTTCCTCTTCTTCTTTCCGGAATCTGAAGCGGCACTAGCATCGCCAGAACCGCCAGCATTACAAGCATCAACGCCAGATGTGTTGTTTCTCTCTTCGGGACTCTTCGACCTGACGGGTGTGGCGTATGGGTCCATGACCGGTTGGTTGTGAGCGGGTGAATTACTTCCAGATGCAACTACGCCAGTAGCCTTCCCATCCGACTCCCGCCGGGGTCGCTTTGTGGCCTTTGTCGGTTGACGTCCCATGTGCTTCCATCCGTAGTCGTAGTCGTCCACGATATCAACCAACAGCGGAGGTGCAATAGTCTTTCCGTTCTGGGGTCGCGTGGAGCCGCGCTTCGACTGCGCAGTCCCGTTTGGCGGCGCAATATTGGACAGGGCAGTGGTAGGAGGATGCGACATGGAAGGACGAGGGAGTCGCGGCGCCGTGCGAACACTAGTAGGCGACTCTTCGGCCTCGATCTTGACAACAGGAGTGGCCTGCTTTTTTGACGCCCGCGACAGAGGCAGTGCAGAAGCCGAGAGCGACTGTGAGCCACCATTGGAAGATTGGGGGGGTTGTTTGGTTTCCGTCATTGTGTGTTTTATGTGCGGCCGGTGTGGATGTTTGTTAAAGTATGTGGAGCGGTTAGGCGTGCGTAAGTGAGTCGCGTTGGATGGTCGTGTCGTCGTTTACTAGTGTGGTGGAGGAGGAGTGTAGGTTAGAGGAGGAGAAGGAGGAGGAAGAGGAGAAGGAGGAGGATCGCGGGGTTGTCAAGCTCTCTCGATTGGGAGACGCGCATGGTACGCGTCGTGATTTCGCGTTGTGAATAGATAAGTACATTGCACCATCGCTGGGGAAAGCTTGGCAGCCTCGACCCCACCACAACATATGTACATACTAAAGTACTAGGCCAAAAGTTTCCGTACACCCAGGTACAACTGCCCATGATGCCCTCACTCAACCTTCTCGATCCCCACAACCACAATTTAGAAAGTCTCAGTAGTTGGCATACATCATGAAT
>Ga0307516_10000725_pt1 | contig 45035 bp, 67 predicted proteins | sample 19_EM_MG_FD_203310 | JGI IMG/M metagenome (GOLD analysis project Ga0307516, IMG submission 203310) | Populus trichocarpa ectomycorrhiza microbial communities from riparian zone in the Pacific Northwest, United States - 19_EM | ecosystem: Host-associated > Plants > Roots > Unclassified | place... | reverse complement strand
GATTGTGACCCTAACCCAGGTACGCTGGCATCATCCTCGGTTACCGCCCTCAGGCAATAACCTCGGAACAGCACTGCGCGGGTACCCGCTGCACGTGAGACTGTTTGCCATTCGCCGCGCTCCTAGCGGTGCCGGTGCCAAGCCGACAAGTCCGGCCTGAGGTGGCCCGGAAGGTTAAAGGGAAGTTTGACAGAGCTTCATACTCCGAGGACATGACTCAGGATTAGGATGAGTAAGCAGGGGGGCGAGCCAGATATATAAACAGATAGCTCCTCCGCTCATGGAAAAACAACTCTCTTCTCTTCTTTCATTTCCTATCTCCTCTTGTGTCTCCTCTTGTTGCGTGCATCGTAACAGTATGGGAGCTATCCAGTGCTACAGGATCGGCTTGAAGTCAAGCCTCCACTCCAGTATTCGTTCAACTTGATGTCCCTCACCTTGGTGCAGCATATGCCCTGCATCATAACAATTGTAAGCAGCTTGGACAAGTGGGGATACACTCACACTTCCGTGCGCTGATAAAGCCCAGAGTCCATTACCATAATCTGGTGTCAATGGCAAGGATGCAAGTGGTAGCATGATCCCTCGTATCTCCTGACAACGGGGTGCAGCAGCATCGTCTCAGGCCTCCAGGCCATCTGCGATGATACAGTGATTCCCAACTTGTGGTGTTGTTCCTCAGGGCCATGCCTCAGGAAACAACCCTGCTCCTATTCCGTAACCTAGACTCGCAACTCCTTGTGTTCCCATTTTCTTTCCGATTGCTTGTCTGTCCTATGATGACCACCAAGGTTGTCTTTCTCTGTGGCAGCACTTGCACTTTCCTGGTCTGCACTGGTACTTGGCCTGGGGTCCTCCAGTGCTACAGAGTCGGTCGAGCCAAGCCGAGCACCGACAGTATAGGTTACCCAGTCTCGGTATGCCGTCGTAAGACCGTGTGACGAGTTTCTGATACCTTCCTGCCTTGTCTGAATCCGAATGTCCGACCCTTAGTATTTAGGGTGTAACAGCATGTCTATAAGAGTGGAATCCTCTTGCACTGCCAATGTACTCTATCGTTTGACCTTGTCTTCAGAAATAGAGACGCCTAAGCGCATATAGATCCCACTCTTTGTTCTTGGCACGCCACATGTCCCATTCCTAATCTTTCTCCCCAGTGCTACGTGCATGCCAATTTTTTCTCTTTTTCCTGAGTGCTGCACACCTGCCAATCCCGTGTCCTTTGTCCTCAGAGCCGCGCAAGAACATGCCGATTCAGTATCCTTTGTCCTTCAGCACTGCGCAAGCACATGCCGATTCCGTACTTCTTTGTCCTCAGGAATTCACTCACGTATGCACCAGCCAAAGCCAAGGTGAACGTGGGCCTAGGCCCAGAGTGTACACATCCTGACCAGTACCAATGACAAGATACGGCAGCTGCTGCAAACCTCATTGTTCCCATAACTTGTATGGGTCACACAGGTTCCGCTTTGCCACCATGGAGTAGTCCCTGGCAAACCACTTTGGCTGCTGAGGTCCTACTTCCACTCTTACCTCCCATCTAGACTCTCACGCTCCTTGTGTTTTCCCAATTCCTTAGAGTAGGTACCAGGCTGTCACTTGTCTGATACTGTCTGCGTTGTTGTTGTCCGGCACTGCCAACGCCATTGACATTGGTGCTGTCGGAGCTGTTGACGTAGAGGAGTATGTCATTCAAGAGACTGTCACTGTTGCGGAGTGACATTCGCAATACCGTCAACATTATCGAGGTTTTGCTGGGCTGTGCATGCATAATTCACCACAGCAATGTCGCTAGACAGGGGGTTGTGCAGGGATTAATACACTGCACAACTTTTGCATGGAGCATAATAAGCACGAGTAGAAAGCTGAGCGTGCACTCTTCGCCAAGATGTAAACAAACCACGTGATTGGCTGACAGCAACTACACCGCATAAAAAGCGGGGTTCTGCCATTGTCTGGATGATCAACTGAAAATGTCCACAAGAAAAACCGACTTCCTTCTATTTTTCCTACTCTTCGACTCTAGTGCATTCACTGCACTAGATATGAATTCCAAATTGTTACTGCTGCAAAAAGCCCGTCAGACAAAGGTTCTCATGGTGATGCTCTCCGGACCAACAGCCGTTATCAAATTCTGGCCCTGCCAACCAGTGCTTGAATACAGCAATATTCCCTTTGATCTTTTCCGCTGGCCTGACAACTGGTGTATTGCCTTTCTTCGCTTTACCAAAGTACAGCTCAGTGAAATGGCCTATCTCCTAGACATTTCTGAAGTGTTTCCTGGCGCTTACAAAGCTCCTGCCACCACAGCACTGTCCTTGGATTGCTACCGCCTTGCATGGCCAAAGCGTCTTAAGGACTGTGCAAATCTCTTTGGACACTCTACCAGCTGGATCAGTACCGTGTTCAACTACACGTGTGTTCATATCACCCAACGATTTCGAACGATGTTGCAATGGAACGATAATCACCTTACGCCAGAAAACCTTTCCCGCTACTGCACAAAGATCCAAGGGAAGGGAGAGCCATCAGGTCTCATATGGGAGTTCATTGATGGTACATACAAGCAGGTCTGCTGACCTCGACCGGAAACAGCTGATCAGGAGGAGCTATATTTGGGTCATAAACACATGCATTCCTTGCAATACCTCACCGTTGTCACCCCCAATGGCCTAATTTCCTGCCTCAAGGGTGCTTACAAAGGAAGAAAGGGTGATTGGGGCATGTGGAAAGATGGGATGCAAGAGGTGTTCTTGAGAAGGCATGAGACCATGAGGGGGATCATGTCTATCTGTTCGGAGATCGAGCTTTCTATCTTGAGGAAGGGGTTATCGGGGCATATCGGCGAGAACGTGGGATTCCATTAAGAGAAGATGAGTCGGTTTTCAATGCCTATATGGCCAAACAGCGAATGGCTGTAGAATGGGGATTTGGTAAGGTAGTGCAACTCTTCCAGTTCACAAATTTGAAGTTAAACATGAAGTATGGTCTTTCCCCCCTTGCTACTTACTATTTTACTTCTGTTCTCCTTGCAAACTGTCATACTTGTTATTTCAATTCTAAAACTGCAATGTCTTTTCAATGTTCTCCACCAGAAATTCGAAAGTATTTTGGTTTATCAGAAGAAGAAGAGGAGGAGTTAAATTTCTAACTACAAACAGTAGATCCTATCAACGCTGTCGAAGAATAGCTAGTATAGCAGCCATGTTTTCATCAGTTTTTCTGCCTTGTTCCCTAATTTCTTCTTTTAACTCCTGGTGTTGACCTTCCAATGCTGTCATTCTTTCCTCAAATTTTTCCAACTGCTTTCCTCCACCTCTTTCTCTCTCCATCTGTACATAATCCTCCATGATCTGCATCTTTCTGTCTTCCACCCGTTCATATCTATCCATATTCGTATTGATCTTGTCCATTGCTTGTTTGTCTCCATCTTGAAGTGTTTTGATCATACGATCGACCGTCCTTCTTTGAGGAGTGAATACTCTATCGCTTTCGGTGACATGATCCTCTTGATGGCGCGTTTTTGTAGCAGTGGAGGCCGACTGTGAAGACTCACTGCCCTCGGCCTGTGGTGAGGGTGAAGACTCCTGCTGCTTCTCCTGAGCTCGGCGTTCTCTGATCGTCTGATTCATCTTCTCCCTAATCCCATGTACTACCTTTTTTCCCCCCTTTGCCTCTACCGTAGCTCTTGCTTTCCGTTCCTTCTCAGATTCATCCCAGTCTTGCAACATCTCCAGCGAAATATCCATGGCCTGTGCCCATTCACTATCCGCCGATGCTCGACCACTGGAACTCTTTGCTAGAAAGTATTAGCACTGCCTGAGAAGGTTGCCTAACGAAAAAAAAAATAGAGGCAGACCTACCCTCTGCAATCTCCTTCCTTCTATAACTCTCCTGCCTACACATCCAGCTCTTGACATCCGGTGACTCTGCCTTGATTATTTGGCTATACAGCTCACGGATATACTGGAAGAATTTCCCTTGCCCTTCTCTGTAGCAGCCAAAATTGTTGATGTACAGATGGATCAGATGAGCTTTGTCTTGATCCGATCTCAATCGCGTCCGCCTGCCCAAACCACCCTCACCCCCTTCTACCAGATCTTCTCCACCATCCTCCGCTAGTCTTTCGCTAAAATGGAATTGCAATTGTTGTTGTAGAATCGGATTGGGAGGATCGCTTGGAGAGGCCATAGGGGGAGTCCCCAACATGGAGCTTGGAGTAGGCGTAGGGCTTCCAGTGACTGGTGTACTACTGATGGAATCTGCGAACGCAGTTTCGGACAGCTGTGACTAGCCCATGTTAGTAGTGTCCACCATCAACTCCCCAGATCATTCTCTTACTTGCGACATCTGAGTTGTCTTCGTTTGGCAGCTCTTGTTGTGGTATGTAGGTTGAGTCCGGTGTGGGGATCTACAGGCCTTCGGCTACATAGATTTTGATAAACCCCACACATCTGGACTGCCAAGAGCTTGTGAACACCCCTTGTGCACGCTCGACCTAGCAAAACCTCGCATAATTTCTAAGCGTGCAAATGTCGGAGAACTGCACGGATTAGTACACGCACACAGCAGCAAAACCTCGATATTGCGGGGTAACCTTCACAAGACCGTCGACATTTGAAGAGTATCACTCGAGAGACCAACACCATCGTGGAATGGCATTTGCAAGACCATCGACGTTGCAGGGTGGCATTTGCGAGACGATCGACATTTAAAGAGTGTCACTCGAGTGACCGTTGCCATCACCGTATGGCATTCGCAAGACCGTTGACGATTAAAGAGTGTCACTTGTGAGACCGTCAAGGTTCTGCGCCAAATATCTCTTTTATTTTCGTTGAGCTGTTAGCCAGTTGTATTAGGGTGTAACAGATGACGAGTGCCAGGGCATATTTCTTCCAGATGATGAATGTCAGGGCAGTTGCCTTCTGGACACAGCGTGCCAAGGCATATCTTCTGACATGTGACTGTGCCTCTACCTGCAGGACTACACCTGTCAGTGCCCTTGCCACTCGCAATATGAGGCGGCCGTGTATATATGTACTAAACGAAGATGGGTACTGCATTAGCCTTCCAGATGATGAGTGTCAAAGCACAGCCTTTTCTTCCAAACTATACACGAGTATTTAGGTAAGTAGTATCCAGACAACACCTGCCATGCTATATGCCTGCTGGACAATGAATCCCACAGCATATACCTTCCAGTTGCCAAGTTTCAGGGTGTATTTCTTCCTGATGACAAGTATCAAGGCATGTAGCTTAAGGACGACACCTGCTACAGCGTATGCCCGCTGGATGATGCGTGCCAGGGCATTTTGCCTTCCAGACACAGAGTATCAGGGCATATTTTTTCCAGACAATGAGTGTTAAGGTATGTGGCATCAGGACAACATAAGCCATGGCAAGTGCTTTCTGGATGCCGAGTCCCAGGGCATATGCCATCTGGATGACGAGTGCCTGGGCATTTTATCTTCCTGACGCCGAGTGTTAGGGCGTATTTTTTCCAGACAACCTACGCCACTGCATGTGCTTTCCGGACGACTAGTGCCAGGACACATGTCTTCCGGATGGAGTGCACCACTGCATTTTGTGTTCCATACGCAGAGTGTCAAGGCATATTTCTTGCAGATGACGAGTGTAATGGTATATGGCATCCGGACAACGCATGCCATGGCATGTGCTTTCCGGATGGCGAGCGCCAGGGCATATACCTTCCTGATGATGAGTGCCAGGGCATTTTGCCTTCCAGACGTGGAGTGTTAAGGCATATTTCTTGCAGACAACCAGTGTCAGGGTATTTGCCTTCTAGACACAGAGCAGCAAGGCATACCTATCAATGCATGCCACCACAGATACTTCCGGATTGCGCTTGCTGGTGCACTTACTGCTCCCAACCCGTGCTGACCATACGTATGCGTACTAGTCAAAGATGGGCACCGCAGCAGCCTTCGGGGCGATGATTGTCAAAGCGATACCTTTTCCTTCTGTCGACAAGTGTCAAGCATATGGCATCCAGACAACACACACCACAGTATGTGCTTTTCGGACGACGAGTGCCAGGGTATTTGGCCTGCCAGATGTAGAGTATCAGGGTATATTTCTTGCCAATGACGAGTGTCAAGGCATATGGTGTCTGGTAGACACATGCCACAGCCTATGCCTTCCTGATAACGGGTGCCAGGGCATTTCGCCTTCCAGATGCAGTGTGTCAGAGTATATTTCTTTCAGACAATAAGTGTCAAGGCATGTGGTGTCCGGTCGACACACACCACCGCATATACCTTTCGGATGATGAGTGCCAGGGCATTTTGCCTTTGAGACACTAAGTGTCAGTATATATTTCTTCCGGATGATGAGTGTCAAGGCAGGTGGCATCCGGTTGACGTACGCCATGACAAATACCTACTGGACGATGAACCCGATGGCATATGCCTTCCAGTCGTCAAGTGTCAGGGCGTATTTCTTCCAGATGACAAGTCTGTAGCATCTGGCATCGGGATGATGACCACCACAACATGTGCTTTTTGAATGACAAGTGCCACACCATATACCTTCCGGACGATGAGTCCCACACCACTTTGCCTTTCAGACACATTGTGACAGGGCATATTTCTTCCAGATGACAAGTGTCAAGGCATGTGGTGTCCGGACGATGCACGCCACAGTATATGCCTTCCGGATGATGAGTGCCAAGGCATTTTGCCTGCCAGACGCAGAGTGTCAGGGCATATTTCTTCGAGACTATGAGTGTCAGTGCATTTGCCTATTGGACACAGCATGCCAAGGCATATCTTCCGATGCGTAACTGCGCCTCTGCAAGCTGGACTACATATGCTCATCACCACCCATACCGTTCACAATACGAGGCGGCCATACGTATCCGCACTAAACGAAGATGGGCACCCCATTAGCCTTCCAGACGATGAGTGTCAAAGCACAGCCTTTTCTACCAAACTATATACGAGTGTTTTGGTAAGTAGTGTCCAGATGACGCCTGCCACAGCATATACCTTCCGGCCTCAGAGAGTCAGGGCATATTTCTTTCCGACTACGAGTGTCAAGGTATGTGGCGTCTAGTCGACACACCCCACAGCATATGCCTTTTGGAAGATGAGTGCCAGGGCATTTCGCCTTCCAGATACTGAGTGGCAGGATATATTTCTTGCAGATGATGAGTGTCAACATATATGGTATCCGGATGACGCAAGCCATAGCAAGTACTTTTCGGACAACGAGTGCCAGAGTATATGCCTTCTGGATGACGAGTGCCTGGGAATTTTGTCTTTCAGACACCCAGTATAAGGGCGTATTTCTTCCCGACAATGCACGCCACAGCATTTAGCTTTTGGACGACAAGTGTGAGGACATATACCTCTGGACAACATGCACCCCAGCATTTTGCGTTCCAGACACAGAGTGTCAAGGCATATTTCTTGCAGACGATGACTGTCAAGGCATGTGGCATCCGGACGATGCACGCCACTGCTTGTGCTTTCCGGACGACGAGTGCTAGGCCATATGCCTTCTACACGACGAGTGCCATGGTATTTTGCCTTCCAGATATGGCGTGTCAAGGCATATTTCTTGCAGATGATTAGTGTCAGGGCATTTGTCTTCTGGACACGGTGCGGCAAGGCATATCTATCGATGTGTGCCACCACATATACTTCCGGACTCCTCTTGCCAGTGCACATGATGCTCCAAACACATGCCGGCCATGCTAATGTGTACTACACGAAGATGGGCACCACAGTAGCCTTCCAGGCGACGATTGTCAAAGTGGTGCCTTTTCTTTGTATCGACGACTGTCAAGCATGTGGCATCCGGACGACGCATGCCACGGCATGTGCCTTCCGGTCGGCGAGTGGCAGGGCAAATGCCTCCCAGACGTAGCATGTCAAGGTATATTTCTTCCATATGACAAGTGTCAGTGCGTATTTCTTCCGGACGATGAGTGTCACGGCAGGTAGCGTCTGGACAACATCCGGCACAGCATGATCTTTTCGGACGACGTGTGTCAGGGCGTATTTCTTTCAGATGACGCACACTATGGCATTTTGCCTTCCAGACGCAGAGTGTCAAGGCATATTTCTTCCAGACAACGAGTGTCAAGGTATGTGGCATCTGGACAATGCCTGCCATGGCATATGCCTTTTGGATTATGAGTGCCAGGGCATTTGCCTTCCAGACGCAGTGTGTCAAGGCATATTTCTTCCTTATGACCATTGTCAGGGTATTTGCCTTCTGGATGCAGCGCGCCAAGGTGTATCTTCCAACATGTGGCTGAGCCTCTACCTTCTGGACTACGCTCGTCAGTACCCATACCGCTCCCAATAGGAGGTGGCCATATGTATGCGCACCAGACATTGATGGGCACTGCATTAGCCTTTGAGTCGACAAGTGTCATAGCATAGCCTTTTCTTCCAAACTATGAATGTCAAGGTATGTAGTGTCTGCACGACACCCACCACGGCATCTGCCTACTGGACAACGAATCCCACAGCATATACCTTTCAGATGCCGAGTGTCGGGTCATATTTCTTCCAGGCGACAACTGCCAAGGCATGTTGTGTCCAGAAGATACATGCCAGGGCATGTGCTTTTCAGATGATGAGTGCCAGGGCATTTGCCTTCTGGATGCAGCATGTATGTCTCTGGGTATATCTTACAGACTATGCTTGTCAGCACACATGCTGCTCCCAATGTGAGGCAACCAGATGTATGCATACTAGACGAAGGTGGGCACAGCAGTAGCCTTCTGGGCGACAAGGGTCAAGGCAAATGGCATCCAGACGATACGTGTCCGTGCATATTTCCCCTGGACGATCACTTACCAGCGCAGCTTCTGTACTACTCAAGCCGGGCTACGTGCCATAATCGCAGCCCCTGGTGCTGTTGATACAGCATTCTGTTCTCATTTCACAATATGTCTCACCCATACCCGAGATGCATGCCATTGCCAGTACTCACATTACTTTTCATATACCCTCCTCAGAGTTGTAATACATTAAATAGTAACTTTAAACACCCTTCTCAGCGGCATATTCCCGCCGCCACCTGATCCAACTCATCCTCCGTCATGTAATTCACTTTGTTCCAGATTGTCAAATTGATATGACTGTTGACAATCCATGCTTTCTGTGTCATTTTCGAGGTGCCGGGTTCCTCGGGAATAAGATGTGCTGCACCAGTGATGTTTCCTCCGCTGATCACCACATAGCCACTCCCCCTTGTTGCCTCCATCACTCTGACCATCCCGGATGCCCACTCAAGCATGCCGCCCACGCTGGGTATTGTCGTTTGTACAAACACATACCAAACCAGACCACCTAAGACATCAAGGTTGAACAGCTTCAGGAGACGGTACAGTACGCATCCCCAAAGTGCCTTGTATGCTGGTTCCTGGCCCTCTCTGGGGCGTGATGTCTGCACCCATACCCAGTCGTTCTGGGAATCTTGCCCATGCCATCTCTGCTCCCTGGTACATTGAATGGTCTGGATCACTTGACCTCCATGCATATTGGTGCCAGGAATTTGAATGCCATGGTATACCCATACGGTACAACATATCAGCGCTTCCAAGTTGATTTCTACCCTCCACGAAACCAGAAAGCTGCTCGTGGCGCGCTGCAGCTCCCTCTGAAGGTACAAGTCCCCTACTGAGGCCAATACAGCAGCAAATGAATTGCTTTTTGAAGTGGTGGGATCCTGCACAGAAATGGACTTCAAGCCCTGGACAGTTGGAAGGCCGGTTTTGCCACTCCCAGTGGTGTTCACAGTGCCGTGAGCATTGTGATTAAGCCTCCGTATGGCGAATGCATCACTGCATAGGTAGTGTTCGAAGATCTGCATGTAGATGTTGCCAGACTGATTGCATTTGTTGTACGGAATCTTGATCTGTGTACAGTGAGAACTTTCTCTGGTCTCCATAGACCACTGCTTCAGGCATCCATAAAATTGGATTTGCTTGTGGAAATGCAGCATCTGGTGAATCTTTGGAAAGTTGAAATTGCCTCCATCAGCATGGTGTTCAACCATTTCGGTGTTTACAAATTCATTCCATGACGTGTGCTGGTGCTCATGGTGTGCTGCAGTTTTGAACTTTATCAACTTCAACTCGTCGTCTCTCTCCGTGATCAACTCCTTTCGGCAAGCTTTATCTTCTTGAGTGACCCTTTTGCCAGCACGAAATTGACGAAAGACATCCTTGAAGTGGTGAAAGTTCTACAGAGCAGTACTCATTAGTCCCAATGTTTGCTCATCGTGCGAGTTGTATTGAGAGTAGAAGTAGAGCCCCACGAGTGCTTGACAGCATTCGATTGTCTGGTTGAAAACATCATGCTGAAAAGTGGATGGGGCACATAGAGTGCAGCGTAAGACGGCGACAAGGAAATGCGACATGGTTTTGATTTCCTTCCCCTACCAGCTTGACACCTCCTTGTACGTCTGCCGGGGTTGCACTATGTCAAGATACGTAGGTACAGAAAGCCAGATATTGTTGAATGCTTCAAAGCACTTATATTGCTTCAGGAACACCGAAAGCCATCCCAGAAGGTGCTTCAACATCCCCTGTTGCATTGTATGGAGCAAGTCGGGTTTCGGAAGGCCCCGATACTCCGGATAATCGGCAATCCCAGCAGCTGGCGAAGCAACGCAACGTCTGAAGTGGCTATCCGCACACCAGGCGAAGAATACCCGGCGATCCGCACACATTAAAGGTCCCAAGATAGGGTGTAAGACATATTGCAAGATCATTCGGTTGTGTTCCTTCTGTTCATTGTACCGGCTCAGAGGGATGTCATGCATCTTGATGGCAATTGGAAGCAGAGCGACCAACAGTAAGCTGTGCATTGTGGTTGCCATGCGAACCAAGGCGGATAGGTTCCCTATCATCATGTATACAGGCCACACATTCTTATTGCCGGAGAAATTCGTAAGATGGGTTGCGTCAGACATGACGATTATGGGTATCACAGTATCTCCATCGTCTAGTAGGGTCTGTATTGCTGTCAGCACAGCATAGACAGCTCTGGGTGTGGTGTTGAAGTCCAGTGGAGGAGATTCTCACCTGCCATTCCCACCACTAGTTGGCAGTATGCATCTCACTGTTGACACATCTTCCTTGCTTATCAAACCGTTGCTGGGACGTGTATGAAAGGTGTTCCATATATGCCAGCTTCCGTAGAAGCTGCCATGCACACTGGATGATATCCCAGTGCCAGAATTCAATCCCAGTGAGTCCTTTTGTCGCATCTGGTAAGCGTGAAAGCCCCTAGTAATATCCATGCTTTCGAACCTGTCCTCACCAGTAGATAGTCCTAGGTATTTCATTCCTTCATTGACTGGTAGCTGACTTTAATTATCCTTCACAAATTTCGACAATGTGTAACGTGACTGAAGTTTGCCCTCAATGTTTTAAGAAATTCAAGATGATGATATGGCTACAAAAGCACATTAGTAAGGAACATCCAGAATATAAAAAAGAGATCAACCTTAAGAGGCATAGGGATTGCACGGAGGATGACCGACGACCTTCCAAGCAGCACGTTCAACCTTCGTACGCCATCTTCCAGAATCACAACTCAGACCCCATGCAATCTGATTGGAATGCAATTGACGACGTCCCTCTCGAATTCTCCGATTGCCAGTCACCTGATTTTCCTTCCACATTAACCAACAAGAATGCAGACCTGCCATGTACATACATTTCTCAGGAAGGTGAATGCATCACCTCCAGAGAAGACCCATACCCCCTGTTTGCCAATGAAGAAGAGTTTAACTTTGCTGAAGTTGTGACAACAAAAGGGCTCACTGGGAGTGTGATTGAGGCTTTACTGAAGGGCAACTGTGGTCTCAAAGACAATTTAAAGCATTCGCTTAAGTCCAATTACCAACTCTGGAACTTGAAGATTGACCAAATGGAGGATGGGCTTAGGGTTGACTCATGGAAGAAGAGCCGGGTTGAGAGGATTACTTGGAATGAGCAGCACGCCAAAGAACATATCGAATTCTGGCACTGGGATATCATCGAGTTTCTGTGATGGCTTCTACGGCAGCCAGCATATGCAGAACACCTTTCATATGTGCCCCAGCAACGGTTTGATGAGCATCAGGAAAAAAAAAATATGCATTGCAACACAGCATTGCGTTAGCAACGTTAGGAGTGTTCAAACGTATTGCAGAAAGCAATTTACTGTTAAACCGCATTCCACGTATCGTTGTAGTTTGTACACAAAATCTCCATTCAAATGCTATATCTTGTGTGTCGTCCACTATACACACAAAGTACCCTTGCAACTTCCATTCGAACGCACATCTGGCATGGTGTCTACTACCCACGCAAAGTACCTTTGCAACTTACCTTCGAACGCTACGTATGGCATACCGACTACTATCCACACAAAGTAGCTTCGCAACTTCCGTTCAGACGATACCTCTAGCACAGTATCGACTATCCATACAGAGTACTATCGCAACTTCCATTCGAACGCTATGTCTGGCATGGCGTCTACTATCCATGCAGAGAATCTTCGCAACTTCCATTCGAACACTCTGTTTGGCGGCGCGTCTACTGTCCATGTAGAGAATCTTCGCAACTTCCATTCGAACGCCACATCTGGCGGGGCATCTACTATGCACACAAAGTAAGTCTGTTACTTCCGCCAGAATGTCTAAAAGAGAAGGTATTATCTTTTTCATGCAGCAGTTCCGTTGGAACACTACATCCAGTGGGGTGTCTACTATCCACATAGAGTAAGTTTGTTACTTCCGTCGGAACGTAGAAAAGAGAAAGTAATATCTTCTCCACGTAGCAGGTCCATTCGAACACTACGTCTAGCATGGCGTCTACTATCCATGCAGAGAATCTTCCCAACTTCCATTCGGACACTATGTCGGCATGGCATCTACTATCCATGCAATGTACCTTCGCAACTTCTGTTTGAACATTACATCTGGCGGCGCGTCTACTATGCTCACAGAGAATCTTTGCAATCTCCATTCAGACGCTACGTCTGGCGGGGTATCTACTATACACCCAGAGTGCCCTCGCAACTTGTGTTCGAATGCAATGTCTGGCAAGGTGTCTACTCTCCACGCAAAGCACCCTCGCAACTTGCCTTTGAAGGGTCCTGTTGGAATATAGGGATCGATAGAGACGATGAGGGTGAACTGATTGATTGATACAAGGTCGAAGGAAAAACATTCTCAATATACAATGTGCCTGAGGGACTTGCCAAGGGGAAAGGACGGAAGACTGTCTGCCAAGCCGGTGCTCAGAGACTAAGGCTGCTGTCATCTCTGGACATGTTGCCTAAGGTCCGTCATCTCCAGATAATGTCTCTGGTCTGTCATCTCCGGACGCCCATTATTCTGACAGGTACGTTTGGTATGGTGTCTACTATCCACGCAAAGTACCCTCGCAACTTGCATTCGAACGCTACATTCGGCATGGCGACTACTATCCACGCAGAGTGTCTTCTCCACTCACGTTCAAATGCTACAATTGGTGAGGTGACTACTATCCACGCAAAGCACGCTTGCAACTTGTGTTTGAACACTACTTCTGGATGCAAGTCGACTATCCATGCAGAGTACCTTCGCAACTTCCGTTCGAATGCTACGTCTGGCGGGATGTCAGGTGTCACCGTAAAGTACCATCGCAACTTACATATGGACGTTACGTCTTGTGCGGAGTCTACTATTCACGAAGTCTAAGTTGTACCATTCAGTGTGAAAAAAATCTGTTTACACAATTCTGGAATAACATACTTGATACACAAAACGACATTACAACATCAAGTGACAGCATGTAAAGATATTTCAAATTTGCATCAAGCGAGAAATGAATTGTAACAAAAACAGTATTCGGCGATACAATCAAGTACGAAACTCCAACAGGCGAATCCAGCGAGCGAATCCAGCCAAGGAATCCAGTGAGAGAATCCAGTGAGAGAATCCAGCGAGCGAATCCAGTGAGAAATACAGCACAAGAATCGGCAAGAGAATCCAGAGTGAGAATCCAGCAAGAGAATCAGCAAGAGAATCAGTGAGAGAATCCGGAAAATGAATCCATCAAGCGAATCCAGTGAGAGAATCCAGCACATGAATCAGCAAGTGAATCCAGCAAGTGAATCAGTGAGTGAATCATCAAGTGAATCTGGTGAGAGAATCCAGCAAGAGACCTCATTTCTGTGTCTGCTGTGTTTGCTCGTAGTCGGTTTGGCTTACGAATCAGGAAACAAGAATCATCTTTTGCTGGTATACTGGATGAGTCACTAGCCAGCAGTGACGGATAGTCTTTTTATCCGGCATCCCCTCTTCTTCCGATTCTTCTTCTTTCTACTTTACACAACATTTCCATATTGCTGAGGAATACTAACAATCGCCATCACCATTTGCCACCTGCCTGACCCCAAATCTGGTCAACCCTCTTGTTGGATTGACTGGCTCTCAGTCCACTCGATTTTCTCTCCAGATTCACTCGATGATTTTCTTCCCGATTTTCTTGCTCGATTCACTCTCGGCTTGTTGGATTCTCTCACTGATTCTCTTACTAGATTTGCTCGCTGATTTGCTCTCTGATTCTCTTGCTAGATTTGCTCGCTGGATTTGCTCGCTGATTCTCTGGCTGATTCTCTTGCTCGATTTGCTCGCTCATTCTCTCGTCGATTCTTTTGCTGATTCTCTTGCTGATTCTCTTGCTGATTCTCTTGCCGATTCTCTTACTGGATTCACTCACTGATTCTCATATTGATTCTCTTACTAGATTCTCTCGCTGGACCCACTCGCTGGATTCGCTCGTTGATTCTCTCGTTGATTCTCTCGCCGATTCTCTCGTTGATTCTCTTACTGATTATCTTGCTGATTATCTTGCTTGATTCTTTCGCTCTTTCTCTCGTCGATTCCCTCGCTGATTCTCTTGCCGATTCTCTTGCCGATTCTCTTGCTGGATTCACTCGCTGATCCTCTTACTGATTCTGTTACTAGATTCTCTTACTGGACCCACTCGCTGGATTCACTCATCAATTCTCTTGTCGATTCTCTTGCCGATTCTCTCACCGATTCTCTTACCGATTCTCTTGCCGATTCTCTTGCTGATTCTCTTCCTAGATTCTCTCGCTGGACCCACTGGCTGGATTCGCTCGTCGATTCTCTCATCGATTCTCTCGCTGATTCTCTTGCGGATTCTCCTGCCGATTCTCTTGCTGATTCTCTTGCTGATTCTATTCCTGATTATCTTCCTAGATTCTCTTGCTGGACCCACTCGCTGGATTCACTCATCGATTCTCTGGTCGATTCTCTTGCCGATTCTCTTGCCGATTCTCTTGCCTATTCTGTTGCCGATTCTCTTGCCGATTCTCTTGATGATTCTCTCACTGATTATCTTGCTGATTCTCTCGCTGGATTCTTTCGCTTATTCTCTTATCGATTCTCTCGCCGATTCTCTTGCTAGATTTGCTTACTGGATTCTCGCCGGATTCACACTGTGGACTTGCTCGCTGCATTTGCTGCTGATCCTCTTGCTCGATTAGTTCCGGATTTGTTTGTTGGATTTCCTCGCTTAATGTGCTTGTGGGACTTTCTTGCTGGAAATACTCTTCCAATGCCTTTGTTGATACCTTTACTGTATCTTGTGCGTCGCTGTCGATGTATTCTGTTGCTAGATAGTTAATATATGCTCCGAACGCAAAATATTTTATTTCCTGATTAGTACATGTAGAGAGTATCTTCTACAAGCAGAGAGTATCATGTACAAGCAAAGGGTATGGTCTACATGTTGAACGTATCGTCTACACACAGAGAGTATCGTCTTCCTGCAGAAAGTATCGTCTACACAGAGAGAGTAATGTTTACACACTGAGAGTATTGTCTACACACAGTGAGTATTGTCTACACGCAGCGAGTGTGTACGCAGTACAGGGTTTTCGTTAATAAACATGACCTGCGTAGGTATCGGAGATAGTAGGCATTGGTGTCGCCACGCCACAAGTATTGTCTACATGATGGGATCCCGTTCGTAATACGGGGTTTTCATTAATGAACGCGACCTGCATTAATATCGGAGACAGCAGGCATCGCCATAGCCACGCAGAGAGTATCGTCTACATGATGGGATCCCGTTCGTAATAAGGAGTTTTTGTTAATGAACGCAACCTGTGTTGGTAACGGAAATGGTTGATGTCTGCGTTGTTACGAATATTTTTCGTTGCAACGCTGATTTGTTTGAATCCCCACATACACAAGAGGAGGTTTTCGGTGAAAGCGTTACAAGCGCTGGGAGCATGTACACGCTGTCAACGCTAAGAAAAAAATTTCCCGATGAGCAAGGAAGACAGGTCTACAGTGAGATGCATACTGCCGACTGGTGGTGGGAACAGCAGGTGAGAATCTCCTCCACTGGACTTCAACGCCATGCCCAGAGCTGTCTACGCTGTGCTGACAGCAATTCAGACCGTACTAGACAACAGAAATACCGTGATACCCATAATCTTGATGTCCGACACCACCCATCTTACCAATTTCTCCAGCGATAAGTAAGCATGGCCTGTATACATGACGATAGGAAACCTATTCGCCTCGGCTCGCATGGCAACCACAATGAACAGCGTAAAGGTGGTTGCGTGACCATGACAAATACAGGGCGCTCTGTGTTGCTAATACTGCTACAGCAAATGCAAGGCTCGTAAGTTTTGACGTACATCAAGGCTCTAATGTCTTTTGGGATCTTGACTGTGTGACAAGCGACCTTCTGAAACCCAACTTGCTCCATACAATGCAACTGGGGATGTTGAAGCACCTTCTGGGATGGCTTACAGTGTTCCTGAAGCAACATAAGCGCTTTGAAGCAATCAACAATATCTCGCTTTCTGTACCTGCGTATCTTGACATGCCGCAACCCTGGCGGATGTACGAGGATATGTCAAGCTGGCAGGGGAAGGAAATCAAAACCATGTCGCGTTTCCTTGTCGCCATCTTACGCTGCGCTCTATATGTCCCATCCACTTCTCAGTGTGACGTTTTCAACCAGGCAATCGAATGCAGTCGAGCACTCGTGGACTTCTACTTCTACTCTCAATACGACTCGCACGATGAGCAAACATTGGGACTGATGAGTACTGCCCTGCGGAACTTTCACCACTTCAAGGATGTCTTTCGTCAATTTCGTGCTAGCAAAAGGGTCACTCAAGAAGATAAAGCTCACCGAAAGGAGTTGATCACGGAGAGCGATGATGAGTTGAAGTCGATGAAGTTCAAAACTGCGGCCCACCGTGAGTGTCAGTACAAGTCATGGAATGAATTCATAAACGCCGAAATGGTTGAACACTATGCTGATGGAGGTAATTTCAACTTTCCGAAGATTTACCAGATGCTGCATTTCCGCGAGCAGATCCAACATTATGGATGCCTGAAGCAGTGGTCTATGGAGACTGGAGAAAGTTCCCACTGTATGCAGATCAAGATTCCGTACAACAAATCTAATCGGTCTGGTGACATCTACATGCAGATCCTCGAACACTACCTACGCAGCAATGCATTCTATGTATGGAGGCTTAATCACAATACCTATGGCACTGTGAACACCACTGGGAGCGGTGAAACCAGCCTTCCAACCGTTAAGGGCTTGAAGTTTGTTTCTGTGCAGGGTCTCACCACATCAAAAAACAATCCATTTGCTGCCGTATTGGCCTTAGTGGGGGACTTGTACCTTTGGAGGGAGCTGCAGCGCGCCACGAACAGCTTTCTGGTTTCCCGGAGTCTAGAAATCAAGTTGGAAGTGCTGATATGTTGTACTGTACAGGTATACCATGGCATTCAAATTCCTGGCACCAATATGCATGGAGATCAAGTGATCCAGACTGTTTGATGTACCGGGGAGCAGAGATGGCATAGGTAAGATCCCCAGAGCAACTGGGTATGGATGCAGACATCATGCCCCAGTGAGGGCCAGGAACCAGCATACAAGGCACTTCAGAGAAGGGTACTGTACCCGTCTCCTGAAGCTGCTTGACCTTGAAGTCTTAGGTAGGCTGGTTTGGTATGCGTTTGTACAAATGACGATACCCAGCATGGGCAGCATACCTGAGAGGGCATCCACGATGGTCAGAGTGACAGAGGCAACAAAGGGGAGTGGCTATGTGGTGATCAGTGGAGGAAACATCACCAGTACAGCGCATCTAATTCCCGAGAAAACCTGCACCTCAGAAACGACACGGAAAGTATGGATCGTCATTAGTCATATCGATTTGACAACCTGGAACGAAGTGTATTACATAACGGAGGATGAGTTGGATCAGGCGGCGGCGGGAATATGCTACTGAGAAGGGTATTTACAGTTACTATTTAGCGTATTACAACTCCAAGGAGGGCGTATGACAAGTAATGTGAGTACTGGCATAGCATGCATCTCGGGTACAGGTTAAATGTGTTGTGAAATGAGAACAGAATGCTATATCAACAGCACTAGGGGCTGCGATTATGGCACGTAGCCCGGCTTGAGTAGTACAGAAGCTGCACTGGCAAGTGGTCGTCCGGGAGAAATATGCAGGGATACAGATTGTCAGAACACCATTTATTTGACCCTCGTCGCCCAGAAGGCTACTGCAGAGCCTATCTTTGTCTAGTACACATACTCCCAGTTGCCTTATGTTGGGAGCAGCATGTGCACTGACAAGCATAGTCCATAAGATATACCCAGAAACATGTGTGCTGCGTCCAGAAGGCAAATGCCCTGTCACCCATCATTGGGAAAAGACATGGCGTAGCATGCATCGTCCGGACACAACATGCCTTAGCACTCATCGTCTGGAAGAAATATGACCCAACACTTGACATCTGACAGGTATATGCAATGGGATCCATCGTCCAGTAGGCTGATGCAGTGGCGGGTGTCATCCAGACACTACATAACTAGACATTCGTAGTCTGGAAGCAAAGGCTATGCTATGACACTCATCGTATGGAAGGCATATACCGTGATAGGCATCGTCTGGATGCCTGATACCTTGACACTCATCATCCGGAAGAAATATACTCTGACACTCTGCGTCTGGAAGGCAAAATGCCCTGGCACTTGTAATCCTGAAGGTATATGCTGTGGCAGACGTCGTCTGGATGCCACATACCTTGACACTCATCGTCTGGAAGAAATATGCCTTGACACTCTACGTCTGGAAGGCAAAATACTGTGGCGTGCATCATGTGGAAGAAATACACCCTGACACTCATCGTCCGAAAAGCACATGCCATGGCGGACGTTGTCTGGATGCCACCTGCCATGACACTCATTGTCTGGAAGAAATATGCCCTTAGACTTATCATCTGGAAGAAATATGCCTTGACACATTGCGTCTGGAAGGCATTTGCCCCGATACTCGCTGACCGGAAGGTACATGCTGTGGCATGCGTCATCCGGACACCACATTCTTGACTCTTATAGACACAAAGAAACGGTGCCGCTTTGACAATTGTCATCTGGAAGGCTACTGTGGTGCCCTTCTTCGTCTAGTACGCATACGCACGGCCGGCACGCGTTGGGAGCAGCATGTGCACTGGCAAGTGGAGTCCGGAAGTATATACGGTGGCACGTGTCGATCGATATGCCTTGCCGCACCATGTCCAGAAGGCGAATACCCTGGCACTAGTTGTCAGCAAGAAATATACCTAGACACTTCACGTCTGGAAGGCAAAATGCCCTGGCACTCGTTGTCTGGATGGCATATGTTCTGGCACTCGCTGTCTGGAAAGCACATGCCATGGCATACATTGTCTGGATGCCACATGCCTTGACACTTGTCATCTGCAAGAAATATACCTTGACACTCTGCGTCAGGAACGCAAAATGACATTTTAGACGGCGTCTAGAAGGTCTATGTCCTTGCACTTGTCGTCCGGAAAGCACATACCATGGTGTGTGTTGTCTGGAAGAAATATGCCCTTACACTCGGTGTCTGGAAGACAAAATTCCCTGTTACTTGTCATCCAGAAGGCATATACTCTGGCACTCATCGTCTGAAAAGCACTTGCCACTGCATGTATTGTCTGGACGCCACAAACCTTGACACTCATCGTCCGGAAGAAATATGCCCTTACACTCTGCGTCTGGAAGGCAAGATGCCCTGGCACTAGTCATCCAGAAGGGATATGCCATGGCAGGCATCTTCCAGTAGGCACATGCCTTGATACATATCATCAGGAAGAAATACACACTGACACTTGACGACTGGAAGGCTTATTCCGTGGGATTCGTTATCTAGTAGGCATATGCCGTGGCGGGCATCGTCCAGACACTACTTACCAAAACACTCGTTTATAGTTTGGAAGTACAGGCTGTGCTTTGACACTCGTCGCCTGGAAGGCTAAAACGGTACCCAACTTCGTTTAGTGCTGATATGCACGCCCACCTCGTATTGCGAGTGGCATGAGCGCTGACAAGTGTATGTCGTCCAGCAGGTAGAGACACAGTCACATGTCGGAAGATATGCCTTGCCACACTGCGTCTAGAAGGGCAAATACCCAGACACGCAATGTCTGAAAAAAATATGCTCTGACACTCATCATCCGGAAGGTAAGTACAGTGGCACTCATAGTCCGAAAAGCGCATGCCGTGGCGGTCATAGTCCGGATGCCACATGCTTGACACTCATCATCTGGAAGAAATACACCCTGACACTTAGCAACTGGAAGGCATATGCCATGGGTTTCGTCGTCCAGTAGGTATATGCCCTGGTGTGCATCGAACAGATACCACATGTCTTGACCCTTGTCGTCCGGAAGAAATATGGCCTGACACTCAGAATCTGGATGGTGAAATGCTGTGGCACTCATCATCCGGAAGGCATATGCTGTGGCATATGGGGACCGGATGCCACATGCCTTGACACTCCTCATATGAAAGAAATATGCCCTGACACTCGGCGTCTGGAAGGCGAAATGCCCTGGCAGTCGTTATTAGGATGGTTATGGTGTGGCATGTGTTGACAGGATGCCATATGCCTTGACACTCGACATTGAGAAGAAATATGCCTGGACACTCAGCGTCTGGAAGGCGAAATACCCTGGCACTCATCATCCGAAAAGCACATGCCGTGGCACGTGTCATCCAGATGCTACACGCTTGACACTCATTGACAGTAAGAAAAGGCATCACTTTAACTGTTACACTTGAACGAATTATCACGAGCACATAGCAAGATAGGGAAGATCCTTTGGCGTACGGACCGAGGAGGCTCAGGCCATAGCTAGGGGAGACAAAGAGTCTAGGCAGGAGATAAGGAAACTGAGTTAAAACTTACAGCTGAGACACCAGTCGCAAGAGATAAAACTCCGGAGAATGAGGGGAACAATTGGCACAAACGAGCAGCTGCATCACGCATGCAGTTCTGGAAGAAGCCCCCCTACCTCAGGGAGAGGAAGCCACGTTACCTCAGAGTAGACAGAAGCTCTGGACTGGAGACCCCGCTTGGCTGCATGACCCTCATGCAAGCCAGCTCACCACAGGGTGAACGGGGAGCTTACAGGCTGGAGTCCCTGCTCGGCCGCATCATGCAGCAAAGCCAATGGAACCTCATCTCCCTTATCTATACCCGGACCAGGACCAATGAATCCACCCACGTTCTCAAAGAGGTACAGCCACCTCGGAGGGATCCAAGTCCGAACCGCCCATGTCTCTTAGGAAGTACAAAGCTACCTCAAGAGAAACTAAGGTCCAGGTCACCATTCCTCACTCGCTCGCTCACCAATAAAAAGAAAGAGATTTCCTACCCTGACAAGAGGAAATCAGCACGAAGCACCCTCACCCAATACTACCACTGAACCCACACACAAGATCTAAGATTATTCCACTGTGAATTATCCAAAGTAGCCTGATTACCTTTGATTCTCCTATACTCCGGTTACGAGACAACCCCAGTGTCACACTATAATCTTTGATCCAAAATCACCCTACTTTCACAGAAGGAGACCAGCACATGCCCTCCTTTGAACAAAATCACGAATACCTCCTCGAACTTTCAAACATACTCAAACCAACTTGTCAATACTCGCTCGACTACACATTTGCCTTGATCGACAGTGAGATTTCAAAGTACGAACAGTGGCAAGAATTCTCCGACGGACCAATCCCAGGAACCACGCAAATCGATTGCACCCCCAAAAATTGGTACACTCAGTATTGGTTCAACTGCGCACTCAACAATCTAAGCGCTGACCTTGACGGGTACGAATTCCGGGAAATCTGCAACTACTCGTTCGAAGACGACGAAACAATCTACACCGGACACTTCCTAGATCTGTATTAAGAAAAACAATGTCCACCACATCCGACTTCAACATGCTCCACTTGGAGGCCCCTCGGAACCTACTCCTGATCACCGACGGAACCCCTGCCCCCGAGCAGGCCGTAGAAATGACCAACCCTGCGGTTTGGGTCCGAACCATGATACGACAGCAGCGACAGGCCAAAAATGACCTGAGACAGCTCTCCGAATTGTGCGGCAGCACCATAGACAGGACCGACCAACGAATACAGCGAATCGAGGAAGCCTACCGGATACTGGCAGAAGGTACCCGGTACGTATATGACCGAGTAAACACTAAGAAAGAAATCGCAGAAGCCTGGGTACACAGCGAGCTAGCAAATGTGGCCAATGCCTACCAAACGCTCACGCAGAACGTCTGGCAAGCCATTCTGGAAATGAACAGACGGTGACAATCAGCGGCAAATATGTCAGGCCACCCAGCTCACCAGGGTAAACGACGCCCTCACTTTCCTGGCTGAGGCCAACACCGCCCGAAGCCAGCACCTGGCCACCTTCCAAGGCAACATGGAACTGTGGGTAGCGGACCACCAGAGAAAAATGAACAAGGTTGAGGACGAACTACAACAGGCAAGAGACGAAATCCGGCGAATAGCCACCCGGATACCTCTCCCAGGATCCCCAAAAACGAGGCCCCTATCCCCAGAACCTCTACAACTTTGGCACAGCCTGGCAAGACCCTCCAGCACCAGTGTTCCAATGGTCCCAAACGCACCCCGGCCACTTCCAACCCGCCCGGCACTACGAAGCCCTATTCAGCTCGCCTCCGCTCCTCCCACTAGAAGGCTACGACGGCCGGCTATCCCATCTATACCAACAGGTCACGCATCACCCCCACCATGGAGAAACCCCTACGGAGGAGGAGCTGGCGGCCCGCCCTCGAGCCTGCCATCGGAACCACCATCCCCGCCACTTCCACCCACTCCGTCGCCCCCACCGTCTCCGAGAAACCCACCGCCAACGTTCACTCCGGCAGAACTAATACAACTAGTCGCGGAAGGAGTAGTCAGGACCCAACAATACGCCGAGCCACGGACGGACGGTGTGCACACCTCGCACCTAAAAATTGAAAACCCAGAGAAATTCGACGGGAAAAGTCAAACGGTGTTCAACCAATGTTGGAAATCGGTCACCATGTACCTAGGGTTCTACCCAGAGACGATTGACCAACAAAAAATGGCTTGGGTCGGGACGCTACTAACAGATACGGTGCTGGTATGGCACCTCCACTGATACCGAGAATTAAGGGACAACGATACCTGGGTCAATTACTCTGCGGCTATACAGGCGGAATATCGAAACGATCGGGAAGCGGCCGACGCACAGCTAAAGCTAGGCCAGCTCCGCTATCAAGGATCCATCCACACTTACCTGATGGAGTTCCGAGCTCTCAATCTCTTCGTCCGGGCAACAGGTGAAGCCTTGAAGGAGAAGATTGACCTAGCAATGACGTCAGAAATCCTGAGAATGCGCTTTGCCCACTACCTTGGGGAGTTCGAAGATGACGAGGGATTCCTACAAACTACATACCAGGCCGGGGTTCAGGTAGAAAGACTGAAAACTCTCGAAAAAGCAAGGAAAACACAAAAAGGAGCCCAGCCACCCAAGGACGACAAACGAAAAGACGGACAGAACAAAGGAAGCTCTGACAACACCGGGAAGGGCAGAGAAAACACAAAGGAGACCGGCCGCAGGGTAGAAACCCAAAACTCGGAACGAAAAAGCCAGTACGGCCAGCTAGGAAGGTGGGAATCCAGAGACGCGGCCCTTGCAGGCATGCCAGAAAAAGAGAAAGAAGAGTACAGACGAAACCGGGATGACTGCTGGAGGTGCGGAAGGAGCGGCCATAGAACATACGAATGCTTCTCCTTTAACACTAAGAGAGGGACCGCCCTGGCCCCGGCCCCGTGGGAAACGTCGGCAGTAGTCCAAGGAAAACAAAAGCGGTCGGAAGAACCCGAGACCACGCCTCTCGCCAAGCAGCAGAAAGTGGCAGCAGTCGAAACCATAGAGACTGATGCCATTGCCCCGCTATGGGAGCAATCGGACTCGGATTTTTAAGGGGCCAGGCCACGCCGCAACCCGAAGCCTCCCGAATAATATGTGGGTTAACCTGGAAACGAAAAAGCGAGGAACCAAGTGTGGGGTCCATGCCAAAAAAAACCAAGGAAACCCACAAGCGGCACCCGCCCAGTGATTACAATGGTGCTACACCTAGGGAAAAGCAAGCACCAGATTCGAGCATTACTAGACACAGGCTATTCGGTAGCGCTAATCAACGAATGAACGGTCGAAAAACTTGGCCTAGAACGACAAAAACACAACGTAGCTCGGAGCATTGAAAGCTACACAGGAGAAAGCGTCCAGGGAGCAGGTCAATTTTATATGGGACAGTTGCTCCTCCAGTACCGAAAACATTACTCCAGAGAGAAATTCGAAATTTCACCTATGGACACAGAAATCGACATTTTCCTCCTGTTCGAATGGATCTCTGCGCACCCACCTCAAGGCACATGGACGGACCAGGAAGTAAGGTTCAATAGTGCTGAATGCCTAGAGAACTGCACCTACTACGAAGCAAGCAGATTTTCCCTAACTTGGGACAACTCGGTGGCCGCAGATCCTACCACCTGCATCATAGGATATGTCTCGACGGCATCAGAAGATCTGCTGGAGACAGTCCCGCAGGAATTCCACCAGTATCTGGGAATCATGGGGAAAGAAGCAGCGGATGCAGTCCCTGAACATCCCTCGTACGATTGCAAAATCGACCTCCAAGAAGGAAGCACAGCGCCATGGGGACCCATATACTCCCTCTCCGAAATAGAACTCCAGACACTTCGCGAATGGTTAAAGGAGATGGAACGAACGGGAAAAATCCAAAGCTCCACGTCTCCAGCAGACTCGCCAATCCTCTTCGTACCAAAACGACACGGACGAAGACTGCGCTTGTGCGTGGACTATCGAGCTCTGAACCGCATCACAGTTCCAAATCGATACCCACTACCACTGATGCAGGAACTCCAAGACCGGATCTGGGGAGCACAATGGTTCACAAAAATGGACCTTAAAAACGGGTTTTACCTCATCCGAATACGAAAAGGCGACAAATGGAAAACGGCATTTTGAACCCATTATGGCCTCTTCGAATTTCAAGTCATGCCATTCGGACTAACCAACGCTCTGTCAACATTCCAAGACATGATGAACCACAACTTTTCGGACATGCTAGATGTCGGAGTATTGGCCTACATGGACGACATACTGGTATATGCCGACACAGAGAAACGGCACAATGACACCGTTAAAGAAGTCCTCAAGCGATTACAAACCAACGGCCTGGCCCTCTCACTGGAAAAATGCGTCTGGAAAGCTTGGGAAGTGGAATTTCTGGGATACATCATTGGACGGGAAGGCATCAAAATGTCAACTGAAAAGGTCGAAGCGGTACTGGGATGGAAAACACCCCAGAATCTGACGGAAGTCCAATCCTTCCTAGGATTTGCCAATTTCTACAGACACTTCATGAAGGACTACTCCCGAGTGGCAAGACCACTTATGGAACTAACAAAAAAACAAGGAAGGGAATGGGCCTGGAACCAGGAAGTAGAAGCAGCCTTCCTAGAACTAAAGTAGCGATTCACCACGGCACCGGTGTTGGCCCACTTGGACCCAAGAAAACCGATTATCATCGAAACCGATGCATCAGATTTCGCGATAGGTGCCGTCCTGTCACTTAGAGACAAGGAAAACTGGCTACACCCAGTGGTATTCCATTCCAGAAAGTTTCAACCCGTAGAGATCAACTATGAAATCCAAGACAAGGAACTCCTGGCAGTAGTCGACGCCTTCAAACACTGGAGACGCTACTGCGAAGGGGCCACCCACCAGGTCCAGGTTTTCTCGGATCACCAAAACCTGGAATACTTTACGACTAATAAAGTATTAAACCAGAGGCAGGCACACTGGGCACAGGAACTGGCTGGCATCAATTTCAGAATTTATTACCAGCCAGGCACCCAGAACGGGAAACCAGATACGCTGTCCAGACGTTTGGAGTACCGCCCCGAAAAGGGGGGGGGGGGTAAATAACCAGCCGATAATGACGGATTTGAGAAAAAATCACTTCGAAGAATGACTATCGTGCTCATTCATCTGTTCGTCAGACAGATTGACATCCCTCCTGCCTAGGAAATGGTTGGAAGAATTTCTGGCGAAAGTGGAAGAAGAAGGGAAAAAAGACGAAGCCTATCAGAAAGCAAAAAGGAAGCAGCGCTGGAAGAACCAGCGCTGAAAGACTGAAAGGTTAAGGAAGGGATTCCGGAACTCAGGGAAGGACTGCTGTACCGAGGGAAACTACTCTGGGCCCCAGAGGGAATAGTACAGCAAATACTGGAATCAGAGCATGACACCAAAGTGGCAGGTCACATGAGACAAGACAAAACCATTGAGCTGGTTCGACAAAACTTCTGGTGGCCCAAAATGAACGAGTGAATCATTGACTTTGTCAGGAGCTGCCCAGAATTCCAGAAGAACAAGGCCGCGCGACACTAACCATACGGTCTATCCTCGCCCCTGCAACTCCCGTATGTGCCGTGGCAGTCAATAGCCATGGATTTCATCACGGAGCTCCCAGGCTTGGAAAAAAGCGACCAACTCTGGGTGGTTATCGATAGATTCACCAAGATGGCACACTTCCTCCCGCTAAAACAGGAAGGGAAAACGGCAGCCGACCTAGCGGTCATATTTGCCAGAGAAGTATGGAGGTTTTATGGACTCCCCACTGACATTGTCTCAGACCGAGACTCCCGGTTTACGTCCGAAGTCTGGAAGGAGTTTTTGTAGCTTTCTGGAATAAGACCCCGAATGTCTACGGCATTCCACCCACAGACCGATGGACAGATGGAACGGCTCCACCAAACCATCGAAGCCTACCTCTGAGCTTTCGTCAGTAGGGAACAGGACGGCTGGGTATGCCTGGTGCCAATGGCTGAGTTTGCCTACAACAACTCGGTCACAATAGAGAACGGTATGTCTCCATTCTATGCCAATTATGGCTTCCACCCGGTGGCTATGGACCCAGCGTCAACAAAACCCCTGAACCTAGCCAGCAAGGTCTACATGCACTCGATGCACACCGTGCATAATGAATCCCAGAAAGGGCTGGAAGAAGTACAGGAACGAATGCGATGGTACACGGACCCGAATCGGAAGGAACTCCCAGCATACCAAGTAGGAGACTTGGTCATACTCAGTGGACATAACATCAAAAGGCACCGCCCCTTGAAGAAGCTGGACCACAAAAGTCATGGTCCCTTCCAAATCGAGAAAATCGTCTCCCTACTCGCCGTCCACCTCACGCTGCCCCGGAAGTGGAAGATTCACAATGTCTTCCACATCTCGCTACTCGAACCATAGCGAACTAGCGAACACTGGGCACCTCCGGACCCCTCGAAGGTGCTGCGGGAAGCGGACGACATCGAACAGTGGAAGGAATACGACTTGGAAGAAGTTATGTCCTCGGTCAAGTACGGCCGGGGATATAACAAGCGAATTCTCTATCTCGTCAAATGGCACGACTATCCGGAACGCAAAGACTGGATGGAAGAACCATACGACAACTTTTTGGTAGGCGGTCTGGAGACACTCCAGGAGTTTGATCGACGGAATCCGGATGCGCCGAGGGACTACTGGCTCACCGAGGGCTAGACCAGTTCCACCAAGGACCTGGCAGTAGTAGGCTGAAGGGGCGGAGGACTTCAACCATGCACAGACTTCGACACCAAAACCTGCTTCACGGGCAACACAAGAAGCCGCCGACCAGGCGCCCAGTTGGGACTCCCAAAACGGCGGATGTTGAGAGTCAGGAAAACCATTCAGAACTGACGTATCGACCGCTCGGCGACCGACTCGGACCGGCAGAACCGGCATGAAAGGCAACATAAGCAGTGAAGTGAGTCCCCGACAGCGCGGTCACTGCTCCAACACACTAGTTACCCCCCGGAAGGATGTGGGCGCGGTCAATGTCGAGTATACCAGTTTCTAGTACGAAGGACACCATGCCTCTCCCGATTCCCTGTGCCATTCACAACCCCAGAACCCCACCGACTCAGCCAAGCCTTGACGCAGCACGGCACCAAGTATGACTCAATATGACACGACGGTAGGAGTACGCACTGGCCTACTCTGAGGGCCCAGTCGTTCCAACGGATTACTCATATCCGGCGACTGGAAGGGCTCTAGGGGTGGAGGACAATAGCCATGGTGATAGCACCAAAAGTTACCCCATGAAGACAAAAAAACTATACAGAAAGAGGTGGGCTACTTCGATAGAAAGAAATCAGCACTCGGGACGAGGCTACGGGGGAGGGGAGGTAGTGTTACACTTGAACAAATTATCATGAGTACATAGCGAGATAGAGAAGATCCTGTGGTGTACGGACAGAGGAGGCTCAGGCCGTGGCTAGGGGAGACAAAGAGTCTAGGCGGGAGATAAGGAAACGGAGTTAAAACTTATGGCCGAGACACCAGTTGCAACAGATAAAACTCCCGAGAATGAGGGGAACAATTGGCGCAAACGAGCAGCTGCATCACACATGCACTTCTGGAAGAGGCCCCCCTACCTCAGAGAGAGGAAGCCACATCACCTCAGGGTGGACAGAAGCTCTGGACCGGAGACCCCGCTAGACTACATGACCCTCATGCAAGCCAGCTCACCACAGGGTGAACGGGGAGCTTACGGGCCGGAGTCCCCGCTCGGCCGCATCATACAGCAAAGCCAACGGAACCTTATCTCCCTTATCTATACCCCGACCAGGACCAATGAATCCACCCACATTCTCAAAGAGGTGCAGGCGCCTCGGAGGGATCCAAGTCCGACTCCCCCGTGTCTCTTGGGAAGTACGAAGCTACCTCAAGAGAAACTACAGTCCGGGTCACCATTCCTCACTTGCTCGCTCACCAATAAAAAGTATCGAGATATGTATATCGGTATACAGTATATTCAGTGTAGAGCGAACATCCCAGCGCAGGACGCCCCATTATATTGGTCTCTGTGGCTATTCCACCGGAGGCCGGTATGCCAACGCTATCGGTCTCGGTGGCTAGTCCACCGGACAATGCGCCGACAAGGTCAGTCTCATCTCCGAGAATGTGCCTGGACCACGTCCAAGCCACATCTCATGACACTTCCTCTCTTGCTGCGTACCGTTGAAGACAGCGCAGCAAGTAAGCAACAAAGAGCAGCAAGACAGTAAAGTCAACCTCATAAAACAAATCCCCACTGGTCTCATTATAACCTCTGCAGTTGCAAAACCTCATGGGAAAAAGCTGATCTGCTAGAGGACAAAAGAGTGCCAGCTCAACGCAACAGACAAAGACCCAGAACAACAAGCTTGCTAACGCCGTAGCCCAATACCCTCCGTAAAGCCCCTATGCTTCTCAGGTCCCAGCGCCTTCGTCATGATGTCTGCCAAGTTGTCATTGGTGGAAACGTAGGAGAATTCCAACTCTCAAGTGGCGTGAAGGTCCCAGCAGTGGTGGAACTTCACGTCGATGTGTTTGCTCCTGCTCTTCCTGTATCCAGCTGCCTGGATGTTCTTCAATGCGCCATTGGAATCGGTGCAGATGGGGAGAGGACATCCGAGTTTCCCAACAATGTCTGTGTGAAGCTTGGCAAGCCACTGGGCTTCTCGAGCGGCTTCTGAGCAAGTGACATATTCGGCTTCCGTGGTGGAGAGTGCTACCATCGACTGCTTGTAGGATTTCCACAAGACTGGTCCGTTGTAGACTTGGAAGACATAGCCTCCCTGCGACTTTTGAGGTATCGGAGGACTCTTTTGGCAGCTGTTAGGTGCGACATGAAGGCTCTGCTACTGTAGCGGCTCAGTGCCGATACGGCAAAGGCTATATTAGGATGGGTCGCTGTGGCGGCGTACGACAAGCTGCTGACGATGCTCTGGTAGTGTCCAGCATCTACTTCTGTCTCTCCTTGCGGCTCGGTTTCAAGAGTCGTCGTCATGGAGAGGAGTGGGAGCGGGGTTTGCGTCTTCTATTCTGAAGCGTTTGATGATGGTCTGAATGTATTTGGCCTGTCCAAGGGTGATGGCACCGGAATCCTGACGCTCTATTTCCAAGCCTAGGAACTGCTTGGCTTTCCTGAAAACCGTCATCTTGTATCCCTTCTTCAGTGCCGTCTTGAGGTCCTCAGTGGCTTCGGAGGCTGATCGCAGGTACAGGATCATGGTGTCGTCGACATAGAGGAGGAGAAAGATGCCAGAGCAGAGGTACAAATTCTTATCTGCATGTGCGCGTACAGCCAATCGACAGGAGGAATTCATTTATGGTAGCGTGCCATAGGAGGGGTGCTTGCTTGAGGCCGTAGAGCACACATTGTGAGTTGCCGGGCGCCGTATTCACGTGAGTTGCCAGGCGCCGTACTCATACGCTGTGAGTTGCCTGGCGCCATTTTCACATGTGAGTTGCCGGGTGCCGTACTCATACGTGAGTTGCCAAGCACCATATTCACACAGCTGTGAATTGCTGGGCGCCGTACTCATACGCTGTGAGTTGCTGAACGCCGTACTCATACGTGTTACACCTGAACAAATTATCACGAGTACGTAGCTAGAAGATTCTGTGGCTGAAAGGACGAAGGAGGCTCAGGCCGTGGCTAGAGAATCAGAGAGTCTAGACGGGAGATAAGGAAACAGAGTCTAGCCCTCGGTCGAGACACCGGCTGCAGGAGTAGGAACTCCGAGAATGAGGGGAACAATTTGTATAAACGAGCAGCTGCCTTTCTCATGCAGTTCCGGAAGTGGCCCCACTACCTCAGAGAGAGGAAGCCACGTCACCTCAGGGTGAACGGAAGCTCTGGACCGGAGACCCCGCTCGGCTGCATGGCCCTCATGCAGACCACCTCACCTGAGGGTGAGCAGGGAGCTCTCGGGCTGGAGTTCCCGCTTGGCCGCATCCCATGTGCAGCAATACAAACGGAAACTCATCTCCCTTATCTACACCCCGACCATGACCAATGAATCCGCCCATGTTCCAAAGAGGGGCAACCACCTGGGAGGAATCCAAGTCCGACCCACCTCGAGGAGGAGACACCTGCTTCCTCCCGAGAGAAAGAGTACAGTCCGGAACACCACTTCTCACTCGCGCGATCGTGGATAAAAAGGAAAAAGATTTCTCGCCCCAACGGAAAGAAATCAGCATGAACATCTTCACCAAACACCACCACCGAACCCACACACAAGATCTAAGATTATTCCGCTGTGAATTATCGAAAGTAGCCTGATTACCTTTGATTCTCTTCACACTCTGGTTACGAATACAACCCCAGTGTCACACTATAATCTTAAATCTCAAAATCACCCTACTTTCATGACTTGCTTCGATGACACCTACTTCGAAGACCACCTTTACCTACTCGAACTATCTACCTTCTTGGAACCTAAGTCTCAGTACTCCTTCGACTATACGTTCCAATCAATTGATAGCGAGTTAGCCGACTACGAACAGTGGAATACATTCAGTGACGGACCTATCCCTACGCCCTACCAAGAAGGCGACCACGAGCCCTGGAACTGGTATACGCAATACTGGCTCAACTGTACCCACAGCCACAAAAACGCCGAGTTCGCCGAAGATGAGCTCCGGGATCTCTGTGACTATTACTTCACCGACGACGAAACCATCTACACAGGACACTTCCTCGATCGCTATTGAACCATGACGACCTCTTCGGACTTCAACATGCTCCGGCTCGAGGCCCCCCGGGACCTGCTCCAAATCACTGATGGAACCCCAAGGCCGGAACAAGCGGTGGAGATAGCCAACCCCACAGTTTGGATCAGGAGCCTGGTGAACCAGCAGCGGCAGGCCGAGAATGACCTACAACAGCTCACGGAGCTGTGCGGTGACACCTACAATAGAACCAAGCGGCGAACGCAGGAAATCGAACAAGCCTACCAAACCTTGGCAGAAGGCACTAGGTACATATATGACCGAGTCAACGCTAACGAAAAAATAGCGGAAGAATGGGTATGTAGTGAGCTGTCAAGAGCAGCGAATGCGTACCAATCTCTCACCAGAAACGTCTGGCAGACCATCATCGAGCGAACCAACGAGGCCAACGAGCGACAAATATGTCAGGCCACTCAGCTGGCCCAAGTAAACGATGCCCTGTCCTTTCTGGCGGAAGCTAACACGGCCCGGAATCAACACCTGGCCAACTTTCAGGGAAACGTGGAGCTATGGGCAGCCGCACACCAAAACCGAGTGGCCACCCTGGAAAACCAACTCCGGGAAGCAAGGGCAGAAATCCAACATATCGCGACCAGAATCCCGCTACCCGCGACGCCACCAGTGCCGGTGCGACCACCCACATGGAGAAGTCCCATCCGGCAGACCAGCACCAGTGCCCCGTCAGCCCACTCACCACCAGCATTGGGAAGCCCGCTACGACTGAACCCGGGACTAAGGCCCCATCGACAGAGACCCTCGGCGGTACCCACGACGCCGGAAATGAGGCAGCCATTGGAGCAACTCAAACGCCACATATCCCCAAGGCCACCAGCACACGAGCCCGGGGCAGGACAAGGAGGCAATCCCCCCTCGACACCACCTGGATCATCCGCAGGACCGCCTTCGGGTCCGCCATCCAAACCACCTCGACCGCCAGCCAGGCATCCCCACTCCCCTTCGCCACCTAGGAATCCCGTGCCTACAATTACCACGCAGGACGGCTAGTAGCAGAAGGAGTGGAACGGGCACGGCAGGACCGACCGACACGACCCGAACAGGGGAATATTCCCCGGTTAAAAATGAAGAACCCAGAACCCTTCGACGGGAAGAGCTCAACTGCCTTCAATCAGTGGTGGGAGGCGGTCACCATGTACTTAGGATTCTACCCCAAAACGATGGACTGACAAAAGATCGCCTGGGTCGGAATGCTTTTGACGGACACCGCCTTGGCCTGGCACCTGCATCGGTACCATGAACTCCAGGACAATGACACCTAGACCAACTATGCGGCAGCAATCCAGGCCGAATACCACTTCGAAAGAGAAGCGGCGGATGCCCAGCTCAAGTTAGGACAATTGAAATACCAAGGGTCGATCAGGATGTACATGACGGAATTCCGAGCGCTGAAGAACTTCGCATGACCCACGGGGGAAGGCTTGAAAGAAAAAATCGATTTAGCAATGCCGGACAGCATACTGGATATGCAGTTCAACCAGAATCCGGAAGACCTCGTGGAAGACGAGCAGTTCCTACAAGCCACTTACAGGGCAGGCATACAAGTGGAAAAAAAGAAAGCCCTCAAAGGAGCAAGAGAGCTGACGAAGGGCACACAGCCACCCAAGGACAACCGGAAAAAAGACGGTCAGGGCAAAGGAAGCTCTGACAATACCCGAAGGGGCAAGGAAAGTGCAAAAGAATCCGACCCCCGGAAGGACAGTACCACAGAACGGAAAAGCCAGTACGGGGGACAGGAAAGATGGGCCTCGAAGGATGCTGCGCTGGCGGGTGTACCGGCAAAAGACCAGGAAGAATACGGCCGGAACCGGGATGACTGCTGGAGATGCGGCAGAAGCACCCACAAGACCTATGAATGCTTCTCCTTCAACACCAAAAAGGGAACCGCACTACCTCCGGCCCCCTGGAAAGCCTCGGCTGTAGCACAGGGAAAACGGAAACGATCGGAAGAACCGGAGGAGGTAGCACCCGCCAACAAGCAGCAGAAGGTTGCGGCAGTCGAAACAATGGACACGGATGCGGTGCGACCACTCTGGGAAGACTCTGAGTCGGATTTTTAAAGGGCAGGGTCCTGCCGCAACCCTTGGCCCATGCAATAATATGTGGAGCGTCCCGAAAATGGAAAAACGAGAAACCAAGCGCAGGAACCCCAAAAAAACCGAGAACGACGCCCTGCAGTGGCACTCGCCCGGTGATTGAAATGGTGCTACACCAAGGCAATATAAGGCACCCGATCAGGGCATTACTGGACACAGGCTGTTCGATAGCCTTGATCAACGAACGAACAGTGGGCCGGCTTGGCCTGGAAAGGAAGAAACACCAGCACGCCTGCAGCATCGAAAATTTCACAGGGGAAACAGTCAAAGGAGCAGGCCAATATTATACAAAGCCTATGCTCCTCCAGCACCGAAGACACTACTCCATGGAGAAATTCGAAGTCTCACCTATGGACCCAGGGATCGACATCTTCCTCCCTTTCGAATGGATAACGGCGCACGCACCACAAGGCGCCTGGACAAACAACGAAATACGGTTCAACAGCGCCCAATACTTGGAAAGCTGCACCAAGTACGAAGTAGGGCAGTTCTCACTGACCTGGGACGAAACGGTAGCAACGGACCTAGCGGCCCACTGCATAGGATACATCTCGGCAGCATCAGATGAGGACCCAATCAAGGCAGTACCGAAGGAATTCCGCCAGTACTTAAGAATCATGGAGAAGGAGGCAGCGGACGCTCTCCCCAATTATCACCCGTACGATTGCAAAATCGACCTCCAGAAAGGCAGCACGGCTCCCTGGGGACCCATCTACCCATTATCGGACTTAGAACTCCAAACTCTCCGAGAATGGCTAAAGGAAATGGAGCGAACAGGAAAAATCAAACGCTCCACATCCCCCGCGGGCTCCCCGATCCTCTTCATACCCAAACCTCACGGAAGAGGACTCCGCCTATGCGTGGACTATGAGGCGCTCAACCGCCTCACAATCCCAAACCATTATCCCTTACCACTGATGCAGGAACTGCAGGATCGAGTCCAAGGAGCCCGATGGTTGATAAAAATCGATCTCAAGAACGGGTTCCACCTTATCCGGGTTCGGGAAGGCGACGAGTGGAAAACAGTGTTTAGGACTCACTACGGACTCTTCGAGTTTCAAGTGATGCCGTTTGGGTTAACGAACGCTCCGTCCACCTTCCAGGATATGATGAACCACATATTCTCTGACATGTTGGACGTCGGCGTGTTGGCCTACATGGATGATATACTCATTTACGCCGACACCGAGGAACAGCACGACAATACCGTAAGAGAGGTCCTGAGAAGGCTGCAGGAAAAGGGCCTCGCAGTCTTGCCGGAAAAATGCGTCTGGAAAACCCAGGAAGTGGAATTCCTGGGCTACATCATCGGTCAAGAAGGGATCAAAATGTCACAGGAAAAGGTGGAAGCAGTGCTAAGTTGGCAAAGACCGAACTCCCTCACGGAAGTCCAATCGTTCCTCGGATTCGCCAACTTCTACCGACGCTTCATCCAAGACTACTCCCGAGTAGCAAGACCCCTAACGGAGTTAACCAAGAAGGAGGTAGGAAAGGAATGGACTTGGAATCCAGAAGCAGAAACGGCCTTTAAGGAGTTAAAACAGCGCTTTACAACAGCACCAGTCTTAGCACACTTTGACGCATCAAAGCCAGTAATCATCGAAACTGACGCATCGGATTTCGCAATCGGAGCCGTACTATCGCAACGAGACAAGAAAAACCGCCTACATCCAGTGGTGTTCCACTCCAGAAAGTTCCAGCCAGCACAGATCAACTACGAAATCCACGACAAAGAACTTCTGGCAGTGGTAGTGGCTTTCAAACACTGGAGACGGTACTGCGAGGGGGCGACTCACCAGGTCCAGGTCTACTCAGACCACCAAAACCTGGAATACTTCACAACAACAAAAGTGCTGAATCGACGACAAGCCCGCTGGGCTCAAGAACTGGCCAGCATTGATTTCAGAATCTACTACCGACCAGGAACCCAAAATGGAAAACCGGATGCCCTTTCTAGGTGTTCGGAGTACCGCCCTGAAAAGGGGGGGGTAGAAAACCAGCCAATAACGTTGGTTTTGAGAAAAAACCATTTCGAAGAACGTTTGGCAAGCACTTTCATCTGCTTATCAGCCCGATTATCATCGCTCCCGACAAGAAAATGGTCAAAAGAATTCCTGGAAAAGGTCAAGGAAGAAGGGAAAAAGGATAGCAACTACGAGCAAGCAATAAAACAGGAGGCAATGGCCGGAGAGCCGGCACTGAAGAACCAAAAGGTCAAGGAAATAAGAATCGAAGGCGGCCTGGTATACCGAAAAAACCTACTCTGGATCCCGAACGGTGTAATACAGCAGATAATGGAATCAGAACATGACACAAAGGTAGCCAGGCAGATGGGCCAGGACAAGACTAGCGAACTAGTTCGACGAAACTTCTGGTGGCCAAAGATGAACGAACGAATCATTGACTTCGTCAAAAGCTGCCCAAAATGTCAGCGGAACAAAGCCTCTCGACATCAGCCATACGGACTATCCTCGCCGCTGGAACTCCCATACGCACCTTGGCAATCGATAGCCATGGATTTCATCATAGAGCTCCCGGAATTGGAAGGATGCGACCAGCTTTGGATAGTCATCGACGGGTTCACCAAAATGGCACACTTCCTCCCACTACGGAAGGAAGGAAAGACGGCCGCAGACTTAGCGGTCGTATTTGCACGGGAAATATGGAAGATCCACGGCCTCCCCACAGATATCGTATCGGACAGAGACTCCCACTTTACTTCCGAAATCTGGAAGGAGTTTCTACGGCTATCGGAAATTCGGCCCCAGATGTCGACAGCGTTCCACCCACAAACCGATGGACAGACGGAACGGCTCAACCAGACGATCGAGGCCTATCTCCGCGCATTCGTTAGCAAGGAGCAAGATGACTGGGTACGATTGTTACCAATGGCAGAGTTCGCGTATAACAACTCTGTCACAACGGGAAACGGGATGTCCTTGTTCTACGCCAACTACGGCTTTCACCCGGTGGCCATGAACCCGGCGTCGATGGAGCCTCTCAACCCGGCCAGCAAAGTATACGCCCATTGGATGAACACCGTACACGACGAATCCCCAAAAGGGCTGGAAGAGGCACAGGAACGAATGTAGCGATATACAGACCCAACACGGAAGGAACCCCCAGCAATCCAAGTAGGGGACTTGGTGATGCTCAGCGGACGCAACATCAAAACGCGCCGACCCTTGAAGAAGCTGGATCACAAGAATCACAGTCCCTTCCAAATCGAAAAAATCATCTCCCCGCTCGTGGTACGACTCACGCTTCCCCGCAAATGGAAAATACACAATGTTTTCCATGTGTCACTGCTTGAACCCTACCGAACCAGCGAGCACCGAGCACCTCCGGATCCATCTAACGTATTGTGAGAGGCCGACGACATCGAAGAGTCAGAGGAATACGACGTGGATGAGGTTATGTCCTCGGTCGAACGCGGCCGGGGAAACAACAAACGAATCCTCTACCTGGTCAAATGGCTCGACTATCCGGAACGCAAGGATTGGACGGAAGAACCGTTTGACAACTTCTCAGTAGGGGGCCTGGAGAAACTCCGGGAGTTTCACCGACGTAATCCAGATGCGCCGAAAGACTACCGGCTCACCGAGGACCTGGCGGTAGTGGACTGAAGAGCCGGAGGACTCCCGCATCAAAATGAGACCGAAAAAAGGGGGACCCGCTGCTCGGGCAACCACGGAAAAGCCGCCGACCGGGCGCCCGACGAGTAGTGCACGCAAACGAAAAACGTTCAGAGTCAGGAAAACCGTTCAAAACAGATGTGTCGACCTCTCGGTGACCGACTCGGACCAGTGGAACCGGCGCAGGCGTCACACACGCGGTGAAGTGAGTCCCCGATAGTGCTGTCACTGCTCCAGCATACTAGTCTCCCCCCGGAAGGACGTGGGCACGGTCACTGCCGAGTATACGGGTTACTAGCACGAAGGACACCATGCCCCTCCCAATTCCCTGGGACGACTGCGACCCCGGAACCCCACTGAGCCGGCCAACGCCTTGACGCAGCGTGGCGGCAAGTACGACTCAATATGACACGACAGTACGAGTACGCACCGGCCTACTCAGAGGGCCCAGTCATGCCGATGGATTACAGAGTCGTGTCCTGATCCGGTGGCTGGGAGGGCTGTAGGGGAGGAGGACTACAGTCATGGTAAATGGCACCACCTGTCATGGCAACCACATCACAGAAGTTACCCCACGGAAAAACACACACAGAAAGAGACGGGCTACTTGGAGATAAAGAATTAGCACTCGGGACGAGGCTAAGGGGGAGGGGTGGTAGTGTTACACCTGAACAAATTATCACAAGTACGTAGCTAGAAGATTCTGTGGCTGAAAGGACGAAGGAGGCTCAGGCCGTGGCTTTGGAATCAGAGAGTCTAGGTGGGAGATAAGGAAACAGAGTCTATCCCTCGGTGGAGACACCGGCCGCAGGAGTAGGAACTCCGCGAATGAGGAGAACAATTTGTATAAACGAGCAGCTGCCTTTCTCATGCAGTTCCGGAAGTGGCCCCACTACCTCAGGCAGAGGAAGCCACGTCACCTCAGGGTGAACGGAAGCTCTGGACCGGAGACCCCGCTCGGCTGCATGGCCCTCATGCAGACCTCCTCACCTCAGGGTGAGCGGGGAGCTCTTGGGCTGGAGTCCCCACTCAGCCGCATCCCACATGCAGCAATACAAACGGAAACTCATCTTCCTTATCTACACCCCGACCATGACCAATGAATCCGCCCACGTTCCAAAGAGGGGCAACCACCTCGGAGGAATCCAAGTCCGACCCACCTCGAGGAGGAGACACCCGCTTCCTCGCGAGAGAAAGAGTACGGTCCAGAACACCACTTCTCACTCGCGCGATCGTGGATAAAAAGGAAAAAGATTTCTCGCCCCAACGGAAAGAAATTAGCACGAACATCTTTACCAAACACCACCACCGAACCCACACACAAGATCTAAGATTATTCCGCTGTGAATTATCGAAAGTAGCCTGACTACCTTTGATTCTCTCCACACTCTGGTTACGAATACAACCCCAGTGTCACATACGTGAGTTGCCGGGCGCCGTACTCATACGTGAGTTGCCGGGCGCCGTACTCATACATGAGTTGCCGTCCGACGTCCGAGTCGACTCGACGAACCTCTCCGCAGCCCTACTCACTGAATGTGCCTCGAAGCATGGATTGCGAGTAGATTTGTGAGTAGAGTCGGCCGGTGACGAGGAGGATGATGGGGAGGAGGGCGGTTCAGCAATGAGCCTCTCGATACCTTCAGGAAGCTGCATGTAGACTTCCTTGTCGATTGCTGGGTTCAGGAACGTGGTGATGACGTCGAGCTGGTCCATCTCCCAGTCTTCCTGGGCGGCATGACTCATTAGATAGTGAAGGGTAGTCATCTTACTGATGGGAGTGTATGTTTCATCAAAGCAGATGCCCTGCATCTGTTCATGGCCTTTGATAACAAGCCTAGCTTTGTATCTCTGGGTGCCGTCAGGATTCGTCTTTGTCTTGTATACCCATTTGCAGCTGATAGGCTTGCTGCGGGCATATTCCACCGGAGTGAAGGTGCGGTTCTCTAACAGAGACGCGTACTCCTGTTGCATAGCAACCTTCCACTGGCACTGAAGAGGACCGTTCATGGCTTCTCTTTATGATCGTGGGTCGTTATCAGTTCTGACCTCAGCAGCCAGGGCTGTACCGGCCTTGGCTGCCCATCTTGACTGGCTTCTCATCAGCATGCGGGGCAGAGAGGGAATAGCAGCGATGACCCCGTTGGGCTCGCTTTGTGGATCTGGTGTGGGTGCCTCTTCCAATGTCCCCGACCTCGTCGGTGAGGTTCCGTAGGTGTGTCTAGCACTGCGGCCGGATTGCTCTTCTGCTCAGGAGCTGTGTCCGGATTTTCAGCTTCAGGTGAATCTTCCATCACCTCGGTGACCACTGGTTCCTCTTCTGGCTGTCCGAGTGGGTCACCGCTTCTCTCGTTATCTGCTATGCAGGACGTATAGGCAGTCTGGCTCTCTTCGAAGTAGAGGTCCGAGCAGTTGACAGCTTTGCTGAAGTCGGGATCCCATATCCACCAAATCTTGGTGGTATCGTGAATGTATCCGAGCATCATGCAAGCCTTTGCACGGGCACCCATCTTTGCATCCAGCCTTTGAGATTTCGGGATGTGTTTCCACACTATGCATCCGAAGCGGCGAAGGTGATCCAGAGTGGGTTTGTCCTCGGCCGATGTCGGCCTCGTACTCAAATCTTGTGAGTTGCCATCGAGGGCCCTACCCACACTCTGTGAGTTGCCAATTGCCGTATCCACACTCTGTGAGTTGCCGATTGCCATACCCACACGTTGTGAGTTGGCATTTGGCGACGTACTAAGGTGCTGTGAGTTGGCGTATCAGCTGCTTCGGTATAGCCGGCGATGGCATTTGAGCACCTCGTATGGCGTCTTTCCGTCCAAGGATTGACTCGGGGTTCTTCGATGCAGATAGCACGTGGTGTTTATGGCCTTGGCCCAGAAGTGCATTGGGGCTTACGAATCGAGCATCATAGCCCTGGCCTTCTGGGTCAGGACTCCGATCATCCTTTCCCCGATGCCGTTCTTGTGTTGTGTATGTGGCGGACATGGCTCAAATGCAATACCTGGGATGGTGAGGATGCTTCGGAATGTTTTGTTGTTGTATTCCCCACTTCCATTGTCAGAGCGAAACCTCCAGATATCGTATCCCCAGCCATCCACTTTGGCTTGAAACCATTGGAAGGCTGCCATGCAGGTCTCTGCGCGTTTGTCAGGGAGGACATTGATCTCCGCATGACGAGAGTAGTCATCGATGTAGACAATGAAGTACTGGGCACCGTCTGATGAGCGTACAGCGAATGGTCCACACAGATCCGAATGAACCAACTCGAGTGGTGTAGTGGTGCGCTGGACTGGAATGCGGATTATCTTCCGTTTGAGATTTGCCTGGATGCATACCTCGCAGATGCAGCCGTCATCGACGTAACCTTTGACAATAGACTTTATTGCTGCTTCTCCGGGGTGACCAAGGCGTCGATGCCACATCCTTGATTCGGCGATGGATAGTTTTGCCTGTCCGTTCGAAGTGATAAGGGCCATATGTTGCGAGTCGAGAACTGCAGGACCAGCATCTAGCTCGTAGAGCATGCCATTCTTTTGTCCCAACATTATCATCCGTTGGTTGGCGGGATCGCTGATGATGCACATGCCCTTCTTGAATGTGGTGCTGTATCCGTGGGTGTCTAGTTCCCCTACCGAGAGAAGAGAGTATCGCAAGGTTGGAAGGTGTAGGGCCTTAACCCAGTGGTTCTGGACTTGAACGAGGCCCTTATGGGTGGCTTGGACAATGGTGACATCTGCCAGCCTTATATTGATGGTGTGCGATAATCGGGAGTAGGTCCACAACCGGCTCCGAGGGCCATTGTACATGTGGTGAGAGGCTCCGGAATCGATTATCCATATTGAGGGTGCTCTCTCAGTGGCCAAGGCAAAGTGGCCAGTCTTGAAGGTATTCTGTGAGTAGGGTTCAGCCATACTCAAACCCCCGCGCGTACTCACACGTCCCGTGTTCATGCGCTGCGATGTACTCATGGGTCCCAGCGTACTCACATGTCCTGTGCTCACACGTCCCATACTCACGCACCGTGCCGTACTCACGTGTCCCGTACTCACGCATTCCATACTCACACGTTCCGTACCCACACGTCATGTACTCACGCACTGTGCTGTGGTCATTTTCCCGTTCACCGAGCGCCAAGGCGGCAACCATTTTTGAGAGTGTTTCACCGTCGCGGAGGAACTCATTGTCAGGTATTGCCTCATGGCTGGATGTGAGTAGGGTTCGGTCGACGGGTGTGAGTAGGATTCGGTTGGGTGGTGTGAGTAGGGTTTGGTCGGGTGCGAGTACAGCTCGACCTGATGTGAGTAGGGCTCGGCCCATGACAGTGTTGGTTAGTCAATCTAGATCCGACCGGAGAACGAGGGATTGTTCGGTATTATCACCATTTGCCACCATGGCACTTCCTTTTTTACCAAAACGCTTCTGATTCCAGGCGGCTTTGAGCTCATCCGATCTTTTCTTGAGAGTGCAGTCCTTTTGTTCGGCTGTTTCCGAAGCACGTAGGTGGCCTCACTGAATCGGATTCCCACGAAGTTTAGTAGGTGATGGATCGTAGTATTGTCGGAGATCTCTTCCTTGGTTCCTTCGACAGGATCACGATACTGTTGCAGGCGTTCACAGAAGCATCCGATTTTTTCGCTTGGGTGAGGCCTAACCGTGTGGAGGTTGCTCAGAGTATGTTTTGTTGAACTTTGGATTGTTGTGTTGACAGAGTAGCGAATGAGGGCGACAGCTGAATTTTCTTCGTTCGTTGAAGGAAACAATAGCTCGTTGAAGGTTGGAGGCATCCATTTCACCGCTTTTCACTCTCGTCGAGTGGGCCAGAGAGGTTTTGGTTGGCATCTTTTCTTCTCCCGTGACGATTTCCCACGCATTGATCGTATCGAGCATCATCCTGATGTTTGATCGGGAAGGCTTGGCGATGCGGCTGAAAATAAGGGGAATGGTTTCAGCTATAGATGTTGTGATTGATAAAGCGATCAATCTGGGCTCATAACCTATCATGATATGTGTATCGGTATACAGAATATTCAGTGTAGAGCGAACGTCCCGGCGTGGGACGCCCCATTATATCGGTCTCCATGGCTATTCCACCGGAGGCCGGTATGCCGACACTATCGGTCTCGGTGGCTAGTCCACCGGACAATGCGCTGACGCTATTAGTCTCATCTCCGAGAATGTGCCCGGACCCCGTCCGAGCCACATCTCATGACAAAAAGAAAGAGATTTCCCGCCCCGCCGAGAGGAAATCAGTACGAAGCACCCTAACCCAACACTACTACCACTGAACCCACACACAAGATCTAAGATTATTCCATGGTGAATTATCGAAAGTAGTCTGATTACCTTTGATTCTCCTACACTCTGGTTACGAGACAACCCCAGTGTCACATTAACAAACATCATCCAGTAGGCTGCTGCAGTGCCCATCTTTGTCTAGTACGCATATGCATGGCTGGCATGGGTTGGAAGCTGTATATGTACTGGCAAGCGCAGTCTGGAAGTATATACAGTGGCAGGCGTCGATAGGTATGCCTTGCTGCTGCGTATCCAGAAGGCAAATACCCTGACACTGGTCGTCTGCAAGAATTATACCTTGGCACTCTTCGTCTGGAAGGCAAATGCCCTGATACTGGTCATCCATCAGGAAAAAAAAAATTGCATCCACTGCGTCCGGACGCGCTAGACGCTCGTGACGCAGTGGACGAAACCTCGCTACTCCGGACGCAGCCCGCCAGGGCACCATGTGTCGGGACGCAACACGCCAGGGCACCGTGCATCGGGACGCAACACGCCAGGGCACCGTGCATCGGGACGCAACACGCCAGGGCACCGTGAGTCGGGACGCAACACACCAGGGCACCGTGCGTCGGGACGCAACACACTAGGGCACCGTGCGTCGGGACGCAAGACGCCAGGGCACCGTGCGTCGGAACACAACACGACAGGGCACCGTGCGTCGGGACGCAACACGCCAAGGCACCTGCTCCCGGACGCAGCTGCCACGGCACCTTGCGTCTGGAAGCAGAGTGTCAAGGCATCTGCCTTCTGGACGAGGAGTGTCAGGGTATTTGCCATCGGACGCAGTGCGTTCCTTACAGACGGAGAGTGTTAAGGCAAATGTCATCCGGACGACGCGTGTCATGGCATCTGCCTTCCGGACGAGGAGTGTCATCCGGACGCAGCGTGTGTCTTACAGACGCAGAGTGTCATGGCAAATGTCGTCCGGACGACGCGTGCCACGGCATCTGCCTTCCGGACGAGGAGTGTCAGGCCATTTGCCATCCGGACGCAGCGTGTTTCTTACAGACGGAGACTGTCAAGGCAAATTTCTTCCGGATGCAGAGTGTCAAGGCAAATGTCGTCCGGACGACCCATGCCACGGCATCTGCCTTCTGGACGCGGAGCGTCAGGGCATTAGCCATCCAGACGCAGCGCGTTTCTTACAGACGGAGACTGTCAAGGCAAATTTCTTCCGGACGCAGAGTGTCAAGGCAAATGTCGTCCAGACGACGCATGCCACGGCATCTGCCTTCTGGACGCGGAGTGTCAGGGCATTTGCCATCCGGACGCAGCGCGTTTCTTACAGACGGAGACTGTCAAGGCAAATTTCTTCCGGACGCAGAGTGTCAAGGCAATTGTCGTCCGGACGGCGCTTGCCACGGCATCTGCATTCCGGATGAGGAGTGTCAGGGCATTTCGCTTCTGGACACCGAGTGTCAAGGCAAATGTCGTCTGGACCTCGCATGCCACATTATCTGCCTTCTGGATGCGGAGTGTCAGGGCATTTGCCATCCGGACGCAGCGCGTTCCTTACAGACGGAGACTGTCAAGGCAAATTTCTTCCGGACGCAGAGTGTCAAGGCAAATGTCGTCCGGACGATGCGTGCCACAGTATCTGCCTTCTGGACACGGAGTGTCAGGGCATTTGCCATCCGGACGCAGCCATGTCTTACAGACACAGTGTGGCAAGGTAAATAGGATACAGACGAGGCTTACGATGGCGCACCACACATAGGTAATAGAGCGGTCACGGTGGTAGCATCCAGACGCGACTGTTAGGGCACTGTACATTGCAGCGAAGACTAGCAAACACGCATTTGGTTCCTGGCATTGTTCATTACATCTAATCTACTTCTATATACCACGTCACCGTAGATAGCATCGCTCTGCGTGACAGAAACAAAGGCTGTTTGCAGGATGAGACACGACGCAATGAGAAC
>Ga0307516_10000724_pt1 | contig 45038 bp, 54 predicted proteins | sample 19_EM_MG_FD_203310 | JGI IMG/M metagenome (GOLD analysis project Ga0307516, IMG submission 203310) | Populus trichocarpa ectomycorrhiza microbial communities from riparian zone in the Pacific Northwest, United States - 19_EM | ecosystem: Host-associated > Plants > Roots > Unclassified | place... | reverse complement strand
AGAGGGAGCTTGCAGAGTTTGGGCTGGAGATGATGGCGGGGTTGGGGGGGATGACACAACCGTAGGGAGCTCAGCCTTGGCAAGCAGAGGAGAGGATGCTGAGTCAGCAGGCTGCAGGTGACCACAGGGCTCGAAGGCTGACTTCGGGCGATGATATGATGCATGTAGATAGGTATGTTGTGTGTATCTGCCCAACCCGCCAAAGCGCAGCAGGGGCTGCAGCCTTGGCCCGCTTCGCAGACGAGCGGACGGCCGTCTCCCCATATCTGCACAGATGCCATAATATCATACATGCAGTCCAGCCGTCTCCCACGCACGAGGTATACAGTACCCAGCAGCCCCGCAGCCGCTATCTATGATGTTTGATGCACATCTACGAGTACTAAGTAGATATCCAGATCCACCGCCGATCCGATCCATCGTCCGTCATCATCTCCGGCACAGTATCTACGTGCCGACATACCACCGACCAGTTACGCGGCGCAGCTTCGCTGTCACCTTTCCGCCCACGTATGTGCGGACATATCTAGGCGTTTTAGAATGTGTATGTATATCATCCGTATCTTCCGGTTGCCTCGCCGTCGCTCCCGCCAAGGGCGACCGTCAGCCCTATGTACGTATCCACCGAGAGAGGAAAGAAAAAGAACAAAAAACACGTCAAGGCTCGTCCCGTCGCATCCCTACGCACATTCCACAATGCACACGAGCAGCAGCAGCAGCCTGGGGGCTGTTCGCACTTGCCCACACACGCGAGAAACACGGGCTGCATGGACAGGAAGAGAGAAAGTAAACGAGAAGAAAAGCAGGAACAGTAGATAGCACCGCACATGTAGCTATCTTCGTTGCCGCGCGAGTGCAGGCTGGCTGGCTCGCTGGGAGGGAGGGGAAGGGCGGAGACCGGGACGTGAAACGACTCCTTCTCTCTCCCTGGTTCCACGAATGGACTCGTTTCTCGGGGGGGGGCGGAGGGAGTGGACGGACTCAGCAAACAGCAGCGACAGCCACGACTGGGGCGGGATGGGCTGCGATGTGATGTCAACGGATGCGCTGGAGATATCTGCAGCAGCGGATCAGGGACGTGTGCGTGCTATGTGGAGCGTCTAGCTATCCAGCGCGGCAGGCAGGCAAGCAGCAGGCACGCAGTCGGAAATCCTGGGGGAGAGAGGGGGGCCGGGCTGGGGAGACGGGTGTTCTCAGCACTCACGGCGCAGGCAGGAACCCGGCGTCCCCCTTGGCTGCGGCTCGATAGATATCTACTGCAGATATCGCCGCGTGCAGCCAGATGTGCGGCCGGCCGGGGCTGGGACGGGACGGCGAGAACGGCCGGCCGCAGACAGCGCTGCGGGTTATCGTCCGCGGAGACGCAGCCGCGCTCGGGCCGAGACCGGGTCCGGCGCGGCGACGGCTCCAGGGGTCGGCCGGACAGCGCGGATCCCGCCCGGCGCTGCAGAGAAGGGGATCGCCGGGCGAAAGGGCCCCCACGGCGATCGACGCGGAATGCGAGGGGCGGCGATTCGTCCGTGTGGCTGACTGCGAGCCGTCCGGAAAGCCCAGGCCGGCCTTTGTTTTGCGTGTCGCGCCGGATCTCGCTCGGCGCGGCCTGTCGCTCGGCCGCGCCCCGGCCCGCGCCTTCCCGCCGCGCGAACACCGCGCCCGAGAACGGCTGCAGCGGAGAAAAGCCCAACGAAGCCCAACGAAGCCCGCAGAAAGAGACAAAAGACACTAGATACGCAGCCAGCGACGGCCACCGCCACAGCCAGCCAACCCCATTCCGCACCGGCTCCGCCAACCCCAGCACCGTCGCCGTCACCAATCACCCGCCGGCAACGCCCCGCATCGACCAACCACCGCCGCATCTCCCGATACGCACTCGGAGCCCCAAACGCCCCTCCGCGACCCCACCCGGCAAGTCGCTGTCCCCCCGTCGTATCCCGTCATCATATCTTCCCCCGAATGCGCGACCCTCGTCCGCTCCGCTGACCTGTGCCTGGCCAGCAAGCCGCGCCGTCGACAGCTTCACGCCCACGCACTCCTCGCCCGCGCTGCGCTTGCCCCCGCCAGCTGCAGAGAATCCGCGGATCCCAGACTCGCCCCAGCCGGCGGCATCGTCGTCCCGCAACGCCCCCTCCCCCACGCCCCGCGCCTCCCCCCGTCGCGCTGCTCTGGTCGCTGCCGTGTGCCCGTGCTCTCGCCGTAGACTGCGCCCGCAAGCGTCGCGTCCAAAGCAACCCCAGAATAGCGCCCCCGGCCACACCCAGCGCGAGCAAAGAGGGAACCCGCCCAACAAGAAAAGCCCCGTGCTGCCGCCCAGAATGAGCAAGCGTCCCGAGAAAAGCCACTACGTCCCGCCAGGTCGCCGCACACTCAACCCCCGCGGCGTCTCGGCCTCCGCTGCTGCTGCGGCTGCCCACCACTCGCCAGCCGTCGCCGCCCCCAGGATCGCGCCACCTCCACCGGCCCCCGATCCCCCGTCGTCGTCGACCCCCCTGCGGCCCAGCGCCCGGCGCCCAGCCTATATCAGTCCCGCCGCTGCCCCTCGCCCCGCCCACTCCTCGCGCAACTCCCGCTCCTCGCGCATCTCTCCCATCTCGCCCAACTCCCCCCCGTCGACCTCCAACCTCCCGTCGCCCGTCGGCGCCAGTCCTCGCCCGCGCCCTCGTCCGCTCCAACGCCCCCCGCCGTCTTCCACAACCCCAACCACGCCTCCCCGCTCCTCGCCTCCGCAGCCCACCACAACCTCCGCCGCAATGAGGCCCGCCCACCCTTCGCCACACATGCGCTCCACCGTCCCGCGGCGGGACTCTTACGACGTCGGAATCCCCCCCGGACCCGGCCACCATCGCGTCGAGGTATGCTTGCCTGCTCGCGTCTGCTCCTTCGCTCCTTCGTTCCTTCGCTTTCTCCTTCTCCCCGTCATTCTCCTTCCCGTCGTTCTCCTTCCCGTCATTCTCCCTCTCCCTCTTCATTCTCCCTCTCCCTCTTCATTCTCCCTCTCCCTCTCCTCTCCCTCTCTCCCTCTCCCTCTCTCCCTCTCTCCCTCTCCCTCGTCATTCTCCTCCCCCGTCGCCCCGTTGTGGCGCCGTGTCCTGCGCTCCCCGTCATTGTGGCGCGCTGCCGTCCCCTCCGAAAAGGCACCGCCTTTCCGGACATCTGCCCCGTCCGCCTTGTCGCCCACGCATACACACTCGCGCTCGCGGGGCAGTGCAAAAAAAACAAAAAAAACACTGAGCCTGCTCGGTATGCGATGACGCCTCCCCCAAAACAACGAGCTGACTTAGCCGCTCTCCAGGCTCGCGATCTCGGCTTCCCTGTCTACCGCGACCGCGTCGACTGCTCGCCCCGCCTCGCGCATGCAACCAAATACGACGCCTCGCACCTCGGACGCAGCGCCCGTAACTACGACGACCGCTACAACGACATCCGTCCCACCTACCGAGGAAAGCCCCAGCTCCCCGCCGCCAGCCCCATGATCGCGCCCGTTCGTATCCTGCGCAATCCCGACCGCGAGAGGGAGCGCGCGCGCGAGAGCCGTGACGACTTCATCGACGGACATGGCGTAAGTTTGCCCCCGCCCTTGCCCTTGCCCTGTCACTGTCACCGCCCTCCCCGTGCTCTGCGCTGACAATACCGCGTCTCGCTAGTTCGCCGTCCGTGTCGAGCCGCGCGCGTACCCTGTTGCTGCTCCTCCGCTCGGTCCCTCGAAGGCTCGATTCCTCGGCGAAAACATCCACTCGTTGACTCCCTCAACCAGTCTCAGCGAACGCTGCGAGCGTTACATCGATACCCTCCACCCGGAACGCCCGGATCCTCCCACCCAGGACGAGCCGTACGAGTATCCTTACACCCAGCCCTGCGATCCTACCACCCTTCCGGACGTCAAGAATGGACGCAACTTCCCCGTACCCACCGACCTGGAGAGGCCAATGTACGGCGCCGAGAACATGCGTGCCCCATCGATCGAGCACGAATACTTTGTGCCCACCACCAAGATCCGCCCCGAAAAGCGCCGTCGCCACAGGCCCCGCCGCCGCGACGAGTACGAGGAGGCCTCCAGCATCGCCGAGGATTGTGCCCGCCGTATGTATAGACTGCATACGTAGAGCGGCACCCCACTCGAACAGATCGCAGATAAAAAATAAAAAAAACTGCCGACAAGGAAGAGATGTGTCTAAAGCGAAGAGATGATTACTGGTGGGCAAGACGAAGTTTACGACGGAAAGAAGGGGGAGGACAAAACATCGACAGAACCACAGCATCGTTTCATTTCCGCATCCATGATGCCGGTACAGAAAATGCGTGTGTTTGGGCTGAGGTTTTTTTTTTCTCTTGTGGATCGCAGCACCGAAGCATACAGAATGATGTAAGGTTGGCGAGGGGGGTGAACCTTGTCCAATAACGTTCTGCATTTGTTTTTGTTTTTTTTGTTTTTTTCCCCCTGCGTTGTGCACTTCTCTACTTTCTAGCTAGAGATTTCGGGAAAATGCTCTGGAGAGCGGTGGAAATTGGGGGCGTGTGTGCGTGTTTGGAGTTGGGGAAGAGATAGATGGCGAGATAAACAACTACCACTTCTCGCAACAACCATGGGGGGATATCGATAACCTTCCGACTGCTTTTCTTTCTCCTTTCATTTTTTTTTTTCCTTCTCATTTGATGACTTTTTGCTATCGGCCTCCATTGAGGTTCCTCTGCCGTTTGGCGGAGGGAGGATGGTTCGTGAGCATTTTAGATTGGTCTGGACTGGATGGAATGGAATGGAACGGGATGGGGCGGGTTGGGGTGGATGCTTCTGCTTCATCTCCTGGTGTTGGGCTGGTTTTTTTTTTTTTTTCTTCCTCTAGGTTGGGTTCGGATGTTTTTTTGTTCTTTTTTCCTTTCTCACCGATTCTCCTGCTCTCTGTCTCGCTGACGAGATGGGGAGCTTCCCGTCGTTGAAACGCCGTTGTTCGTGTTTCCGTGTAGTCAGCTGAGCTATTGCGGGTTTGCAATTTGGGCACACACAATCGTTCTGTGATGCATGATGGTATGGTGATGGTGATGGTGATGGTGGTTTACCACCGAACAGCAAGAGTGAGATCACATGGAACCGAAACTGAAACGCGTGGCCGCTGCACGTCGTCCCACCCCGCCACTAGCTAGTTGCCGGCGGGGTGCGTAAGTACTCCATCTCCATATGACCTACATACATACGTATACACACACACACACATACATGACATAAGCCGCCGACCTCAGCCCACCGCATCTCTCGACCGATCACTCCATCTCGCCGGCGCCATCTCCGCAAAACACGGCACACATCAGGCAACAACGCCAACAATGGAACCCCCCCCCGTCGCGCCGCTCCTGCCGCGCCTGCAACAGCACCTGACCGCCATCATCGCCGGAACCGCGCCGCCGGAGCTCGACGTCCTGCTCGTGCGCGCGTTTACCTCGCAGCTCGACGGTATGTCTCCCCCGCCGCTCTCGGCCGACGTGGGCTCACGCACGCTCGCACGCACGCACAGATGCGCAGGCTAGCCGCGTCCTCGGGGAGCTGCTGCCGCTGCTGGCCGCCGCGCTCGAGAAGGTCGGGTCGGACCCCGCGCCGCTGACGGCGTGCATCCTGCGGCTGCTGCGGGACGTCGCGTTCGCGCGGCTGCTGCACATCACGACGGAGGCGCAGGTGCTGGCCACGCTCGAGTCGCCGGCCGCCGCCATCCAGCGGCTCGGCCTCGAGCTGCTGCGCAAAGCCGCCGCGGCGCCGAACGAAGCGGGCATGCTCGCGTCGTGGCCGGGCGTTGTCCGGGCGCTGCTGCGCGTGCTGCTCGTCGGCGAGGACCCCGCCGTCGCCGAGTGCGCGGCCGACGTCCTGCTCGAGCTGCTGCGGGCGGACTCGATCGCAAGCGGCGCCGGCGTCGTCTGGCGGCGGATCTTCGGCGACGAGGCCGTCTACCGCGTCTTCTTCGAGAGCACCCGCGCCGACGGCCGTGCGCGCGCCGGACTCGCCCAGAGTCGACTGCTCGAGCTGCTGCCCCGGATCGCCGCGTGCGACTGGGAGCCCGTCTGTCGCAGCAGGCTTCCGGCGGTCGAGGCGGACTACTTCGAGGTGCCGCCGCGCGAGGGCGGTCGCGAGCACGGCGGACTGCTGTACTACGCGGCGACGGAGATGGTGGCGGACAGAGACGACGTGGCGATGCGTATGCTGCTCCTGGAGTTCTACGCTGCGCTCTTTGCGGCATCGGCGGAGCGCGCGCTCGCGTTCCTGGAGGACCTCGGGATCGCGCAGGAGGTGGTCGGGCTCGCGCTCCGGCCGGAGGACTCCACCGACGACCCCATCGACGCGGACCTCCTCCAGCCGAAAGCCTGCGCGTTCGTCGCCACGCTGATCACGCACTTCCCGGAGCAGCTGTCGCAGCCCGCCGAGCGGCCGCTGAGCGGCGAGCTCGTCGCGCTCATCGTCCGCCACCTCTCGGAGCCGCACGCGCCGCCGCACAGTCCGACGCTGACGCTGCTGCGCGCGCTGCCCGCGGATCACATCGCGGGGAAGAAGATCGTCGCGCTGCTGCCGCTGTCCCCGCCGCACGCGGAGTTCCTGAGCACGCTCGCGCGCCTGCTGCCGCACGAGCCGCTGTACCGGGAGTACCTGGGCGCGAGCCCGGACATGTACGAGCGGCTAACGGCGCTGGCGGAGACGCTCGCGCACGGCCAGTCCGCGGTCGAGGCGCTGAACATCATCGCCGCGATCGCCGCCGCGGCCGGCGACTGGGGTGTGCGCGAGATCGTGGCTGCCCCGGGCGTCATGCCGATGCTCGCGAAGCTGCCGGAACCGAGTCTCGGCGCCGGACGCGATCCCGCCGGCGCCGCCTGGCGCGTGCTCCGCCGCCGCTGGGAGGCCGCCAAGATCGTCGAGGAGCGCCTGCACAGCAGCAGCCCGTGGAAGCCGCGCATGCGCCAGCGTGTCGCCGCCGGCATCGTCAAGCGTGCGGGCGCGGCCACGGGCGACAGGGTCGAGATCGCTACCGAGGGGATGTAGCTACATGCTTGCTTACGTGCTCGGTTGGGGGCGGGAGGAGACGGGCGTTCCGGCTGCGGTTTCCCCGTGTTCTGGCCGGCCGCTGTAACCAAGTAATTATGCCCCCGGGGCGTGGTGTTAGTTACCACTCAAAAAAGCAAATTTCGAAGCCGGTAGTTAGCGGTTCGGATTCCTGTATTCTTGCCAGCAGAGGCGTGCACTATCTATGCAGTGTACTTACGTACAGCGCGACTCAGCCACCGAAGCGTATCTATATGGGGGGGGGGGGCTACGTACCAGGAGCTGCCAAAAAGTGGTGCCTCACCACCATTACGAATTATAAGCGCGGATAAGGACTAGTCTATATTAGGTGCGTACTATGCCAGATACAATTGTATGAGGGAAAAAAGTCGTGCCTCACCCTCCGTCCACCCACTCAATATTTCGTCGCCGCTCCTCCAGCATCAATGACAGCTTGCAATCTCACAGGCATGCTCTCTACCAATGCATCTAGCTTTTCCTCTGTAATAACCCGAGCCCAACACACAGCTAAATACAATTGTAAAGCTTCAACATCCGCTGCTCGTCCCCATATCTCTCCCAACTCCGTCTCTACATCTCCCCAGCAAGCCTCTATTGGATTGAGATCTGGAGTGTCAGCTGACCATTCCAAGGTCTCCATCCCGTTCAACTCTCTGTAGGCTTTGGCATACCCTTTATGCCCTGGAGCGTTATCCTCTTGCACAATAGCCCATCCGTATTCCGCGCAACACTGATGCCAAAACGGCACAAGAGCAGGCTCAAGGACCATTCGTGCATAGGTTGCGGAGTCGAGCTTCGCTCTGCCGGGAACGAAGATAAGATCAGACTTTGTTGTACCACAGAAGGCCCCCCCCCCCCAAACCATCTTACTCTTCCGTCCCGAGTGAAACTTTAAATCGACGCAGTCGGGGTGATATTCTTTCATCTGCTTTCCGGATGACCTATGGACGATGACCGAAACCTGCCGTTGAGAAGGAGGACTCATCCGTCCAGATAGCTCTCTTCCACTCCTCTTTAGTCCAATGCAGTCTGGCTTGACACCAAGCAACCCGTTTCGGTTTGGTTGTCCGGTTGTACGCTGAACTTCGCTCTTTTTTGGTACACGTTTGTGAAATCATCACATTTCGCACAGTCTTCGGATCACAGGCGCAGTCCATCTCTATGCAGATTGCCTCCCAGCTCAGACGTCGAGTACGGGAGCCGCGGGTATAATAAAGGCAGCGAGACGCGCTTTCTCTCCATCGTCGAATATTGGAGGTCTGCCGGTTCGTTTCCGGTTCGAAGGAGTGCTATGCTGGTTATAGCGGTGATAAATTCTTGAGGCCGTTCGAGGATCGATCCGGAGCTCTCTTGCCTATTTGCCTCCAGCTCCATCTGGCATTTTCACGTAATGAAATAACACGCATCCGTTCGTCCCGGGTGGTTTCTCGGTGCCCTGACTCCAACTGCCGGATCACGGTCTCCCCCTTCTGCTTCATAGCCGAATTTTTCGTGTGGCGGTGACTTCACGTAACTTAACGATGACTTTTCAACATACATACATCTTCGAGCCCTTCCTCTCGCGTGTTGCCTCCTTTTTGCCCGCTGGTAAGAGAACAAGTGCGACTTGCTGCTGGCTGCTGGCTGCTCCCGCATATATATACATACAATCGTAGTCGTGTCGCCAGCGGTTTTTTTGTGCGGCGGCCAAGTGAGGTTGTGGTGGTGGGGCTGGGGCGTCAGAACGATCCGCTTCCTCCACGAGGCTGGCAAAGGGGACTGGCGAGCTGGGGACATAGACGGGCCCGGGCGGCCGCATTCTACATAGCAGTTGCGATACATACGACATTCCAAGAGGAAAAGAAATAAGGCCGAGGTATGCAAGCAACTACATATATTTGCGATGTTGGAACCACAGCAACACGACTAGCGTCTCGGCGAAACTACGCGTGTAGATAGATAGATACTGGTACCTAAGCACTTACCTACTCACTTTTGTTATCCACTGATCTTGATCGCACCGGTACCCCACCGCACCTGCGCGCCGCAAACGAGCCGACATGTGAGAATTCGTGACTGCAGCAGTCGGTTGTCGGAGCACAGTCATCCGGCCAACTCGCACTCACGACGGTGGCGGTGGCGGTGGCGGTGGCGGTGGCGGTGGCACAGACGGAGACGAAGGGCAGCGGGAGCTTTGTGTGAGTCACCACGCTCGCCCGCACAACCGCCACCGGGTTGGGCGGAGGTGGGTGGGGCTACGATGGCTCGTCGGTCACTCGACTATGGCAGCACCTCGGCGCATGTTCCCAATCTACATACCTGTACACATTGTTTCCCAGTTCCCGAGTCGCCCGATGTTGGGTGGGGGGGGGTCTATCGATAGCATCACATACACTCCTCCGCGCGCACGCATTCGCTCAGATGGCGCCGAGCTCCTTCAGCTTCGCGACGAGACCGGTCACGTCCTCGACCTTTCCGCCTCCCTGTCGCGGCGGGGGTTCTATGTTGAGTCAGCGGGGATTATCAAAGGAGAGTTCGTTGGGACGGACCGACAACCTGCAGGACCTCGAGCCGGGGATCGAGGCCGTCGCCGTAGTCCTTGAGGGCAATCTTGTTGAGCTCCTTCTTCTTCGCCTTCATGATGTTGGGCAGACTGGCGTAGCGGGGTTCGTTGAGTCTCAGGTCGGTGGTGACGACCATGGGCAGGTTTCCGCGGACGGTTTCCGTGCCGCCGTCGACCTCCTTGACGACGGTGAGGGCGTCGCCGTCGAGGGAGATCTCGGCGGCCTGCGTGGCCTGAGGCCAGCCAAGGAGGCCGGCGAGCATCTGGCCGGTCTGGCCGGCGTCGCCGTCGATGCTCTGCTTGCCGAGGACGACGAGATTGCAGCCTTCCTTCTCGACGACGGCGCGCAGCACCTTCGCCACGGCCAGCGGCTCGAGGTCGACGTCGGACGTGTCGACGAGCAGGCCGCGGTCCGCGCCCATCGCCATCGCCGTCCGCAGCGATTCCTGCGACTTCGCCGGCCCCGCCGAGAACGCAAGGATGTCGCCGACCCGCGTCGGGTGCGCTTCCCGCAGCCGCACTGACGCTTCGATCGACAGCTCGTCGAACGGGTTGATGCTCAGCTTCTGCCCCGACAGGTCGATCGCCTTGCCCGACGCCGCGATCCGCGGCTTGAGCGCGTAGTCGAGCACCCGCTTTATCGGCACCAGGATGCGCAGGGAGGTGGTCATTGTTGCTGCTGCTGCTGCTGTTGTTGCGGGGGAATTGCAGTGGTTGTGGTTGTTGCGGTGGTAGTGGCGGTGGGGTGGTGGTGATAGGATGGATAGGTGGGAGTGAGGACGACGGCGCTCGGGAGGGCACACGTGCTTTGCCGAGATTAAGGGAGTTGGACTTGCGTCGCACACGACGCGGCCACCCCTGCGTTTTCGCATCGGTGGGTGATAATTATGTAGACACCGAGCAATCGGAAAAAAAACAGTAGATGTAGCATTCTGTACAGCGAAAGAAAGTAGTTTAAGCAAAGTAAAACATCTCGCAGATATACCGGCAAAAAGCCGGCACACGTCTACTAATGTACATATATATCGCACATATCATAAGAAATCTTGTCAAGACTGCAACAACATTCCGCAATTGATCGGGAACAAAAAACAAGGCGACCAGACTAGTGTCTGTCCCTCGCTCCCCCCTTTCCATACTTCTTCATCCTTTCTGTAGCGACTTCTTTGTCGACCGGCAGATAGTACAACTTAGGCTTCGCGCGGGTACTCAGGAAGAGCTGGTCGAGATTCATCACTTTGGCCCTTTTTCCCCTTGGTCCACTGGGTCCGCTGTGCATCGGCGGAGGTACGTAGGAACCTGGCGCAGCTGATACCACGTTCAGAATCAATCTTCTCCTTGTCATAATCGAAGGAGGGGGGACACACATTCACTTGTCCTCCTGGGTCCAGAGGGCGCATTCGACATGCCAATGCTTTGGCTTCCTGTCGCTGTCCTAGCGGGCGCGGCCGCACCGGCTACGCCAGCGAAAGAACCCATTCGGCCCGCCAGTCTGCCACCCGCGCTGCCCATACCAACCTCCGCCAGCTCAGCCGTGACCTCTCCGTTAACAGTCTCGTAGAGAACCTCCCACCGGCCCCCCATGCCCCGGGCCTTCTCGCGCTGAACCCAGTCGGCCACTTTCTCCTCGGGTACGAAGTCCGCCCACAGCGGCTTCCTGGTCTTCTCCGGCGGAAACACCCTGTTGTGGATGCCGACACGAACCCTATTCGCAGAAGCCGGTGTATCAAATACGATCAGCGCATGGCTCTTGATCTGGTCAACGTAAAATGATTCGATCAAAGATGGGGCTGGTTCCTCCGCGCTGCGCGATGCGAGCCCCAAAACGTGACTGCGCAGACTGTTCTCTTGTAACGGTCGCACAAAGTTGCGGATATAGAGTGCACGGGTGACTGGATGGGTCGAGGGTTCGACCGGTGCCTCATCCTGGTCGTTGTCTTCCATCTCTTGATCAGCAGCTGGCAGAGACTCATTGAAGAGACCCTTGAACCGCGCGTTTCGGCCACGGCGCGGCGAAGACTCTGCGCGCTGCTTCTTGGGGGACGGAGGAGTAGCATCGTTCTCGGCAGAGGGATCGACAGACGTGGGGTGAGACGGCGGTGGCGTCAGGGAGCGACGCTTGCGTTTGAGCGAATCAACTGGGTCAACTCCTATATCCTGCACCAAAATCGCGACTGGCAGGGCGTCATGGGGGACGAGCGTTTCGGACACCGACGGAGTATTGGTCTTTGTCTCAGAAGACGTCGCGATAGGTGCAGTATCCATTAGCCTTGCAGTGCTTGATTCCACTTCCACGGGCTCAGCTGCAGGCTCCGATGCAGGCTCCGATGCAGGCTCGGAAACGGGCTTGAGTTCGGTTTCCGGTGCGGCCTTGGGGACAAATTCCGGAGTGACTTGTTCCTTCGCAGGCACCGTTACCGGCATCGTAGATTCAGGATCTGGCAGCGGCGGCGCGTGATTCATCTCGACGTCAGGAGAGCTTTCAGACATCGGCTCGGACACAGGCAGCGGCGCGTGATCCATCTCGACATCAAGAGCAGTTTCGGCCACCGGCTCGGACACGGGCGGCGGCAGCGAATTCGTAGCGACGGGCTCGGGGACCGTCTGCTCGATGGTCGTCTCCTGGATCGGCTGCTGCAGTTCATCGTGACTCACGTCTATAGTTTCTGGCTCCGGCGCAACCCCCCTCCCTTCCGCGATTGGGTCATTTTCCGCCGGTCCCGCGTTATCAGTGGCTGACGCAACCTCCTCCCCCTTGGCCCCCGGGCCCTCCTCCTCTCTCTTTGCTTCGACATTCGGCGCATGCGCGGACTTCTCTTCTCGCGGTTTTGGTGCGACTGCCGCTTCCGGTTGCGGCGCAGGGACGGGCACGGCGGCAATCTTTTCCTCGACCGGCGGCGTCGCCCTCGCGTTCGGAGCCGGCGGAGTAGAGGCAACGCCGGTTTCCTTTACCAGCACCGGTGGCTGCTTCTGTCTCACTTCCGGCGTTTCTGACACCTCCGGTGCTTCCTCCGACGCTTCCTTTTCCTTGACCGGCAGCAGTGCAATCGCCCCCGAAGCTGACGGAGCAGAGGCAACACCGGTTTCCTTTACCAGCACGGGCGGTTGCTCCTGTCTCGCTTCCGGCGTTTCTGACGCTTCCTTTTCCTTGACTGGTAGCGGCGCACTCGCGCCCGGAGTCGGCGGAGCAGAGGCAACACTGGTTTTCTTTACCAGCACGGGCGGCTGCTTCTGTCTCGCTTCTGATGTTTCTGACGCTTCCAGCGCTTCCTCCTCCTTTTCGCCGTCCTTGCCCTGACCTCCCGACGCGTTCCTAGCTTGTTGTTGCAGTAAATAGTCCTTCAACCGACTGACCAGGACCTGCTTCAATCCCGCCGTCGACAATCCTCGCTTCTTGAGTTCGGCGCGTAGCTCGGTGACCTTGTAGGACATCAGGCTGTTGGGGTTCAGTTCCATTGCTGTGAGTGTGAGTGTGTATCGGCTGTGAACGCTTTGTGATAGTGCAGCGTGAAAGCTCGTGCGGTGGTTGTTGTGGAGGGGCGTTGCTTGGGGTTTAGCGGCGGTGAGAGTTCTGGTGTGGTGCGGTGCGGTGTGGATGGGTAGTTGCGGTGGTGGTTTGGTGTGGTGCATTTTTGGGTGAAGCGCGAGTGTTAGTCTACATAGAAGAAGGCGAGGGGTTGGCTGGCTTGGCAATGTTACACCGAGTTAGGGTCCACGGGAAGGACCATCATAGACGGAATTTATGGTGGCATCAACTTGTCAACGCAGATCTCTACCTTGTCAGACAATTGCGCGCATAGACCGACCGTGCTTGCTCGACACGTATATGTAGTTCTAGATTGTACATATGTATCTACATATGTGCCTACCCGTTAACTACATCCTGGAAACCACAACCCAAGGAATTGCGGAAATAAATCAATAAAGCTAAAGCACAACCTGACTACCGGCAGAACAGACGGACCCCCCCGTTGGCTGGCGCCCAACATGTGATATTCCACCGAGTGCTCTTCTTTCTGTGTAATCACTAATTGCGCAATGTGCATGCAGTTCCAGTTCCCGTTCACTGCCCAACGTTCTCGACCTCGGTCAGACTTCAGGCGGTTCGTTGTAGCTCCCTGTCCTCCGCCCTATAGTAGCCTATCCCAAGAGTGTACCCAAGAAACAACAAAAGAAAGAACCAAGCGAATCACCTCCTTAGCCTCCGTCTGTGAAGACCATGAAGGAGGGCGTGGGGAAGAACTGCAAACGTTCCTCAACCTCAGCCCCCCAGCTCTACCAAGTACAACCATTCTCGTAGAGCCCTCAATCCGGCGCATACGAGTGATTCGGGGCGAATATTTCTCACCTGAGCCGACTACCGTAGTGTTCAATCGGACGCGAGGGTCCGTTGTGCACTCTGCCAGCTTGCAGTGGCAGGGCTTCAATTTGGTAGTGCTTGCACTGGAGCGACAGCTCCTCCTGGCCTCTCCAATGGACATCCCGCAATCGGTCCATGCAGAGGCTTTCGGAGCTCAGTTCACCTTACACGTACCATGAGTGCTGGATTCTCAACTTCGGTATATCTGCAAATCTTTCATATGATGCGGGGCATCGCTGGATGCACTCGTCAATGTCCGATAGAACACTCTCTATAAACAAACCATGGTAGTGAAGTGCACTCGCGCCATGCCACAGAACTGCCATGGGGAGGGAGTTGATTCAGTGAGCTGTCGGATACGTGTCCACCTCCGCCATGGCAGGGTGCGTGGCTTTGCTGCTTGACACTTGCTGGATCCCACTTTCCAGAGGAATTCGCAGCCTCGGTCTACGCTGGACAGCAGTCAACCGCATACATTCAAGCCGCTGCTGAGTGATCTCAGATGCAATTCCATCACCCACCAGATCCGCACCACGGAGTCCGGAGCCCACACCTGCACTCTGCCCACCTGGTTGGTTACGGGCTGACCGGGTCTGTGGGGAGTGACCGCACAACTGCCTGTGGGACCTATGCTAGCAGTACCGAATCACATCCTCTCACTCACACCACTCGGACTTCTCGACGGAGTTTTTACACCTGGCGGCTGCCTTCGTGTGCAGACTTCAAGTACAATCGGGGTGAAGATTAACCGATTCCACTTCACAAACTTATTTCCAGTCAATTCTCACTCAAAGGAGCCAAGAAAAGGCTTGAGACCTTCTGATATAGACCATTGCGTCTGTGGGCGCTGATTTTGTCCACCGGATCTATGGAAGGCTACTCTGCTGGACTCCTGGTCTATCGGAATCCCCACGAAAATAAAAAAAAATACCACCTAATACTCCCTAGCGTCTCGCTGCCCGACTGCTTGGCCGGCTCGACTAGAGAGGGTGTCGGAATAGGGGTAATCAAAGTTTCAGGTGAACTTTTAGCATCGCCAACTTTTGCTAATGGTAGGGATGATTGGCTTTTGAGTTCTATCTTGGGGAAGAGATCCCGCTGAAAAACTTTTCCACCGGGCGGGGAGCCACAAGTTGGTAAACACTGCTGCAATAAATGTACGATACCTGGTGCAGTGATGTGGATGGATGTTTTGCGTGAGAGCGATGATAAGTTATTGACCGAGATGGCTGCAGACTGAGTGACGAAACATGTATCCACTAAGTATGTAGGGGAATTCAAAAGGGTCCTGATGCGCCAATGGCCCCGGCCCCAGAGAACAACCGTAGATACGCCGATGTGAGGTTATATTATTTGTTCTCTCACAAAATGCCAAGAGTACGTGCTGGAGATTATGAGATAAGCCGCCGAGTTGAAAGATGGATACACAAACACTCAGGTCATATGTACCCAGGGAGACATCAGCAGCCATGTCAACAATGCTACTTAGTATCCCCTAGTCCGTAAATGGGTTCCGTGCCAAATGGCACGTAAAGCCTTACCCCCCGTTGGGAAGATTCCACTCAATAAGACCATCGGATGATGGTTTTAGTTGATATGCCTCAAAAGAGTTCTTTTCCATTGTACAGTAAAGATGTCTGCAACCTCAATTTGCGACCCCCGTCTAAGTGCGTGGTCGATGATCGCTATTTCAGGATGAATACACCTCCACCCCGTACCCACAATTCAACCACCACAACAGACCAAATTATCCAAAAGCCAATACAGTTCAACAAAGCAGTTTCGATCCCGGGGAGCACATAAGGGCAAGTCGCGCCTCCCATAGGATCGCCGGGCTTTTGGTACGTCTTTAGAGCCCTTTCCATCACCACGGTATTTCCAGCGACACAGACAGCAAGTAAACTTCTTACCGGTGGCAGATGGATAGGCATATGACCAGGTCCACAGCAATCGAACTGGAGTGTGGTATCAGATATAGTATAGACCTTCTTGGCTGGGTTTGGCGCAGCGTCTTTAGATTTGGTCTTTCTACGTGGAGAAAGTCCAGCCGGCAAGGCAGTGAAACTCAAAACATTGCTAGGTAGGCTTGCTAGACATCTCGAAGGTATCCTGGGAGTGACTGGTACATCTGGTCATGGCGTTATCCACTGCAGCATTGGCTGATGGCATCCGGTAAGTTTTTGAACTATTCCGAAGCTGCTTTCGCATGCCATAGTCGCCGTCCAGATGGAGCGACAAGCTCAAGATTTGGTGAGGAGACGTAAAAAAACGTTTGATCAGTTCGAGTCTCGTCTGGCTCAGGAACTGGACTGCAAGATAGATTGGGTTCGGTTGTGCTTCCAGTAGTCCGCGGTTGATGAGAAGTGAAGTCCCACGTAGAGAATAATTTCCAACCAACGACTTATATCTTCCAGCACTACCTCCCCCCACTGCCGCTTCTTATCTCTCTTCTCCTCGGCGATCTTCTGGCTGGCGTATTGGTATTTTCAGTCATTGTCTTGCGATGCAAATCGGTAAAAAATAGCCTCAGGATTTCAATAGGCTCTATCGCATCGAGACCTTGGGATATCGCAGGAAGTGTATCATAGGCTTTATGTGGAAAGGCTGTGGGCACCGCGGGATGGAGTATGGACGAATTGGGCAATGGTGTTGATGCTGATGAGGCCTGCGAAGTCAGGGGAGTAGGATTCACAACGGCACCCGAGTGATTTTTCGTGAATCGCATTTTCTTGACTGCCTGCTTGTCTTGTGATGATCGCTTTGTAACAGATTGGCCAAGATGTAGCTTGAGATCGCTTTCTGGGGGCGAGAGAGTATTGGACTTTTTTGGGTTGATGGCGAACGACTGGTTCAGACATGATAGGGTTGTTGATGTTCTCGCCAAAGTCCTGGACGCTCCCCACAATGTGACTTATTTATCTCCCACCAGAAAGGCCATAGCTCCGAGAATTGATATTATGAGGGTTTAGACATCAAAGAACAAAATAAGCTTCAGTATTGGGGGTACAACTGGCTACTTCTTCCACTATGATCGAAAGTTGTGGTTGTGAAGTTCAAATGGCACGGAAACTCAATTTCTACGGTCCAGGGGATAACTAGTAAACGGACCGTGGCACTAGTCCCTGTTAGCGCGTTCCAAAGTCCTCCAGTAGATAGTGCCGCTGACTACATAGCAACCGCAAAAGTTCCACCTGGCCTCCAGATCCCTCTCACACCTGAAGCGGGAGCCAGTGCAAGATTTGAGACCTCCTTGCCGACGGGAGGTGCAGCCACCAGGCGGTACTATGTAGATCCTCTCCACCACGGATGTGAGAAGGCTGGCCCCGGTTGAGCATGACGCGGTGTCGAAATGGGAGCGCAAGGAGCGCAGGGAGCGGAAGAAGCATAAAGTGAAGGCTGAGGAGCTGAGTGCCGGTGTCCCTGTTCCTCCCCACTCCCTCTTTCATCTTTCATGGCATCTGCAGACGAGGAGTAGGGACGGGCATTTGCACTATCCTTTCGTTCTTTCTTTCGGTTCGCGATCTCCTTTGTCCTTCCTTTGTGATTTCCTTGATGCGCATCTATTCTTTCTTGGGACAGGCTTGGGCGGAGGGCAAAGGGAAGCTTGCGACGTGCCGCTATCGCGCGGACAGCAGACGGGCCCGGACAAAAAGTGCACCGTCATGGTCCAGATACATAGGGTATTTTAGTCAATCAGTCAAAAACACTTACCATTTCAAAGAACGAATCTAAAGTTGTTATGTACCATGTCTTGCCCGAAGTCGGTCCAGCTGTGACTCCATCTATTTTTCACCTCGGGATGGTGTTTGTAGAGACATTTGTCTATCCACCGATGACTGACAGTATCTGCCAGATCCCGTTTCTGAAGAATCTCTTCTGCCGAATCTCTCACGTCGCGAATCGACCGACGAAACCCAGCTCGCTGCAGGACATCACAACGCTATATCAATACTTTCTTCTTTCCTTTGAGTGAGCGCCGTGATTTGTAAAAATCTCCCGCTGACCGTCTTCCTAAGCCCCGATGCACGAATGTCGATTTTTCATTCTGCAACCACCGCAGCATCGGTCCTTCTCGGCACAAGACCCTCTATGTACATCCCGAGACCACATTGGAACCGAACAGATTCTGGAATATTTCCGCCGGAGGGTAATTAATCCTGTTCGCTGGGGATAACTTAGTAGCTATCAGTCTCCTCGCTGATAGTTGCTAGTCGTATAACCTCATCGCCGCCGGTTGTTACCGCCTGCATAACCGCTCCGCTACTGGCTTGTTTTTCGCTGGTTGTAAGTGGCAGTTGACATTTTCGTGCTGCTGGGCAAGTTCTCGGAAGCTGTACTGGAGCTCAGCACCAATGTTCCCCAGCCTTCCCCCAAAAAAGCAAAAAGGTAAAAGAAAAAAGAAAACTCATACTAGATAATGCAGCTAGTGTCTTGGTATTCGACATGCGTCCATACTCTCTCTACATCAGGTTTGATGCAATTGACTCGGGTTTCGCGCAGAAGGATCGCTGTTTCGTATTATTTGTTCGGCAAGTTCTTTGTTGTCCTTTGCACTCTTGGATATCTAGCTCGCAGTAGAACATCGCAATGCTATATCAAACCATCCTCCTCTTTAACCTTCAAAAGCTGTCGAGATTTGTAATAGTCTTCTGCTGATCTTCACAGACCGCGATGTACGAAAGTGGACTCTATCTACATCTCCGTCGCTACGGCTGCAGCGCTCTTCCGTGGAATAATACCGCCCCGGTAACAAGATGATTGATGCCGTTGCCACTAATAATTGCTTGCTGCTGCTAGAAACTTCACTGCTAGTAAACATCTTGTGACTTGAGACGCTTAATATGGTAAGTAGCTAATCCAACAAACATGAGGTCACTGGGAAATTCGCCAGCCACCTCTGGCACCCTAGTGAACTGCTACGACTACCATCCCTTTCAGTTCATCTACACCTAAATAGACTCTCACCTGTCACTCAAATTGAGTCCTCAGAATTTTTTTGCGGTTTGGGTATACATAGTCGGTGTGGCTGGTGGGCTTGGCATTTTCTTCATTTCTGTTGGACTTCTCTACCAGAATTATGCAAAAAAAAAACACAGCAACAACGGGTATCTAAACAGTCCTGCCTTCCTTTACGAGCCTCCTCTTATACTTCACCACCTCCCAATCCATCACCTTGCCCACGATGCTCCACACTACCACCAGCACCATCCCAAAGACGGTGTCCCACACGCCTTTCGGGCTGCCCCCCCACGCGCCGCCGCGCATCGCGCTACCCATAAGCGTGGTGGCGATGATCTTATCACCCCGTTCGAGCGCTTTAACACACACTGCAGCGACCTGCTCGGGCGTCTGCCCCTCGTCGGCGCCCTCAAGTATGGTGGTCAGCTCGGGCTTGGTCTTCTTCTCCTCCTCGAAGCCGGGTGTGTAGATGGTTGCAGGGAAGCAGGCATGCACGTCGATGTCGTAGAGGAGACACTCCTGGCGCAGACCGTCCGCGAGCGAGCGGATGGCCGCCTTGGCCGGCGAGTACGCATTGTAGCCGGCGATTGGGTAGAACGCGACTACCGAGCTCGTCAGCACGATGTGTCGCTTCTTCTGTTGCTGCGTCGGACCCGCGGTCGGGCTCGCAGTCATCATCCGCACGGCGCAGTGCGCGGTGTGCAGCGCTGTGAAGTAGTTCATCGCCATCTCGGCCTCGAGCTCAGCCGAGCTGTAGTCCTTGAAGTAGCCCGGCTTGGTTCCGCCTGCACACTGCCAGACGATGTCGGGCACGCCGAGCGAGGCCGCGATGGCCTCGAAGGCGTCTGTCGTCGCAGGGCCCGTCGTCAGGTCGGCCGAGACGGCGAGGAACTTCTGCGTCGGATCACGTGCTGCCGCCTGTGGTGTCACTCGTGTCAGCGATATGTCCATCCACTGCAGCAACGAGCGAAACAGACGAACCTTGATTTCCGTCAGCGCGTCGTCGAGCTTCTGTTGGTTCCGCGCGACAATGGCGATGTGCGCGCCCATCCGTGCAAGCAGTATCGCGACGCATTTCCCCATCCCCTGGGATCCGCCAGTCACGACCACCACCCGTCCGGCCACGGGCATCTGGTTTCTGCGGAATAAGGGCATGGTCGCGAGGGATGCAGAGACGACGAGGAGAGAGCCGACAATGGGGTACGAGGTGAGAGCGGTAGTGACGACGGACATAGACGGGATTCTGGACGACGGAACTTGGTGATGGCCTTGATACCTTCAGTCAGATTACAAGTTGTTCTGTTCTAACAAACATAGGGGACTCGCTCGGACCTTCGGGGTGGCTGGTGTGGCTGTGTCTTCTTCTTTGTTGAATGTGAGGAAGAGCGAACCGCTCGCCGTTACGCTCAACGTTCGTAGCAGCGAAGATTTTTGAGTCCTCAGAGGGAAGAAGGGTTGATAATGTACAAAGAAAGATGGTTGACACTGTACGAGGCTCAAGAGCTCCCAATGGAAGTTAAGATTGCCCTGCATTAGTCAGTTTACATAAGCCTACATATCATATGCTTGAGGTCGGTCCCGACCACTAGCGTTCCCGTATCCTTGTCGAAAAGTTTCCCACCGTGCAAATCTCGCCTCACTATCCAGGTCCACCACCACCACCACCACCACCACCGCCTCTCCACCTTCACTCGAACCCCCGCAACAAACGACAATGGGCAAAAAGCGACGTTCAACCTCTTCGCGCTCCGGCGCCGCTGGCACTTCTGGTCCCAGGCCCACTATCAATCCGAAGGATGCGGGACTTACGAAGGTCACTAGGTGGGAAGAAATCGCGGACGAGGAGGATACCTTCCAGTTGCAGAGGGATCAGGTGGCACTTGACGCGCTCGACCTTGGTCGTCGCGGCGGCGAGGAGGGTGATGAGGAGGAAGTGATGGGGCTTGAAGAGTATGGGTATGAACAGTCCGACGAGGACGAGGATGCCGAGGATGAAGAGGATGAGGGTGCGGGGATCGCCCAATCCGACAACGAGTCGATCGCTGAGAAGAACGATGAAGAGGCGGAGGAAGGATGGGGTTCTAGTAAGAGAGCGTACTACAACGACGCCGAGGAGGATGTCAACGCCGCAGAGGAAGAAGCCGAGGCGCTGCGCATCCAGGCAAAGCAGCTTGCCGGTCTGTCCGCCACCGACTTTGTCTTCGATGACGATGACTGGGCTGCTCCGGCAGCGCCAAGCGTCAAATCCGCCGTCGTTACGGAAACCCTGCCGACGAAGCTTCCAGATACCCCCGAGGAGCGGCTAAAACTGCTGCATGCGCGCCACCCAGAGTTTGTGCCGCTCTCACAGGAGTTCCTGGCACTACAGAATCTCTTCCCCGCGTTGGACATGAGCGCGATGGCTGCAGAAACGGTCGGCGAGACGGAGAAGACGAGCGCTGTAGTTAGGAAGTGGAAGGTTGCAAGTGCTTACCTTGGTGTGCTAAGCATGTACTTTGCTATTCTTACGGAGGCTGGAAAGGAAGATGATGGCGCGATCGATAGAGTGCGCGAGCACCCGATTATGTCCGCTTTGTTGGGTGTGCGACAGGCATGGGAGAAGGTCAAGGGCGAACGCGTGGAGAGGATCGAGGCAAGGCTGGAGCCGGTGATCGAAGAACGGGATGATACCGATAAGGCGCGGAAGCGGAAGCTTGCCGAGAGCGAGAATGGGGACAATAGCTCGGATGACTCGGACAGTGCCGTGCAGGTGGTCAAGAAGGCCCGCGCTACAAAGGAGGACTTCACGGATTTGGACGCGCTCACTACTTTCCCATCGAAGACCTCAAAGACAAAGCGAACCGTCAAGAAGGCGAACGGCGGTGAGGACTTTGGCGAGGAAGCGGTACTGAACGAGATCGATGCCGAAGAGAAGGCGAAGCGCAAGAAGAGCTTGCGCTTCTTCACTTCCCAGATCAATGCCAAGTCCATGAAACGTGACGCGGCTTCAAGGGGTACCGGTGGAGATATGGATGTTCCCCACCGCGAGAGGCGGAAGGAGCGAGAGTTGAGACTGCGGGCCGAGGCGCAGAGACGGAGAGACAAAGGCGAGGGCGTTGACCTCTCGGACAACGAGCCGGAGCCGCCGCGACAGTCCAAAAAATCGGCAGCGCCGGCCAACGACCCTGACAATGAGTACTACGAACTCCTCGCCGCCACGTCCAAGGCACGGAAAGAGGAGAAGAAGCAACTCTACGAAGCGGACAAGGCAGCACGGAAGGAGGGCAATATCGCACTTATGGTGGAGGGCGTGGTGGGGCCCGACGGCAAGCGGGAGATCGGATGGAAGATCATGAAGAATAAGGGACTGCAACCGAAGAGGAAGAAGGAAGTGCGGAATCCCAGAGTCAAGAAGAAGATGCAGTACGAGAAGAAGATGAAGAAGGTTAGCTCCGTCAAGGCAGTCTACAAGGGCGGTCTTCAGGGAGCGTATGGTGGGGAGGCTACCGGAATCAAGAAAAACATCGTCAAGAGTACCAAGTTTGCTTAGCGGTGTGTTCTCGATTTTGGGCTGCGGCATCGACTGTACATATAAAAGTAGGGGGCTGTACAATGATAGCTTGAGGATTGATGAAAACGTTGTCAAGCCGAAACTTTAAACTCGGTACACATACCGTACGAATGAACTTTGACGGCTTTCTATGATGAGACTCTATGTGGATTATACAGCTTCCTCTGCGTGTTCGTATCACGTGGCGTCATTTCTCCGCTATTCGCGGCCTGACAGGGGTAGCCCGGGAGGCAGGGTCAGCCCCTCGGCGGAAAGACCACCTAAACATCAATGGGCTGCGTTGCTTACACTTACACTCTCTCCGGGTCCTGCCTCCCCACCACCACCACCACACTCTCCTTTGCAGGCAACGCCAGGAGCCCGCCGCCTCCGCTCCTTCAACGAAAGAAAGACGACTCGAGGAACAACGACGCGACACGACGCTAGGCACAATGGGCTCTCCCGTTGGCCCCCCCAGTGCAGGTGCTGCGATGGACTACCTCCTTCTCCTCCTTGAGGACCCCCGACTGTTCATCGGCAGGATCCCACCCTCATATTTAATCGCTGCCGCGCTCGTCAATACAACTACCGCGCTTATCGGTGTACTTTCCTCCGTCGGCGCTTAGCCCGTTCTTTGCTAACGAACGTCAGGCCTATCTTTTCCTCCACCTGGTCGCGCAACATCCACGCCCTTCCACAGCAACAGAGCGTACCTACCGCACGACGACTTCCTCAGGGGCATCGACACCCCCGCAGCCACTCCCCGTAACCTCTACGTACGAACCCACGCTTACTCTCTCGGTCGTCGTCCCGGCCTATAATGAACACGCGCGTCTCCCCGCCATGCTCCTCGAAGCCGTCGAGTTCCTCTCGAGCGCGTACAAACCCAAGGACTGGGAGATCCTCGTTGTCGACGACGGCTCCAGCGATGACACCGCCTCGGTCGCCCTCCGGTTCGCGGCCGAATCCCCGCTCGTGGAGCCCGGCCAGATGCGTGTCGTGGTGCTGGAGCGTAATCGCGGCAAGGGCGGCGCGGTCGCGCATGGGATGCGTCACGTCCGCGGGCGATACGTTATTTTTGCGGACGCCGACGGCGCGAGTAAATTCTCCGATGTGGCGGCGCTGATGGCGTCGGTGCAGGGGGTCGAGAAGAAAGGCTACGGGATTGTTGTCGGCAGCAGGGCACATATGGTCAACACCGACGCTGTGGTCAAGCGCAGTTTCGTGCGGAACCTGCTGATGCACTCGTTCCATACCCTGTTGAAGACGGTGGGAGTACGAGAGATTCAGGATACCCAGTGCGGCTTCAAGCTGTTCTCGAGAGAGGCGGCGAAGGCTGTTTTTGAAGACTTGCGGACCGAGGGATGGATCTTCGATATTGAGGTGCTGCTGCTGGCCAGGTATAAAGGGATACCCGTCGTCGAGGTGCCTGTGAGCTGGCATGAGGTCGAAGGGACGAAGCTAGATCTTGTTAGTGACTCGATCCGCATGGCGTGGGATCTGGGTGTTGTCAGGGCGGGTTATGCGGTCGGCGTTTATGGAGTTGGGCCCGGTGGTCCCGGGAGGTAGACCGAGCTTTCCACGACAAACGTCATTTTTTCTTCTGTTTCTGCGGGAGTTGTAAGAGTGATAGAGTTAGACTGCACCATGCAATCGAAATCATGATGCTGCTGAGGGGAAGGGACTTCGGTTGTGGGGCGGGCTAACCCAAGCAGTGTCTTCCCTTCCTCAACTAAGCACGTAGATGCCATCATAACACAGATATACATACATATATACATACATAACAGAGTTCTTCGCCAAATATCATGTCAGCACTACGGAAACGCTATTCCTCGGGTGGCGCCGAGCTGAATGTCTCACGATGGGTACTTGGCCTAACGATGTATGGCATGCCCGTCCGAGAAACAAGGGTGCATGTATCGATCGGGTTCGATTGAGCGCAAAACATCGTGTATCTAACCCCCTAGATAGATGGGCGAACGGACAATCCCCAGCAACGCCACTTCAGCCGCTCTTACATAGGATTTGGATGCATCTTAAAGCCCCCATCGAGCCTACGTATACAGAAGGCTGTTTCGTTGTCCAGGACAATCAGGACGCGCCTGGTTATTCCGTACACTCGTTTTTTTTTTGGATATCGTCACTCATTTGGCCCAACAATGCGCATCTCCAGTGTACTTCTTCTCTTTTCTGCGCCTTTGGCACTCACTGCCACCGCCGCCGCCCCCCGGACCAGCGGTGCTGCGCCGGGCCTCCTCGACAGCCTCCTCGATATCGTCGACATAGTCCCCACTGTCGGTGCGTGCGCCATTTTTCCTACCACCATACTCACGCCCACATTGACATCTCTCCGCAGACGATCTAGTGGACGGCAAGATCCTCAAGGAAATAATCTCCACCCTGACGACCTCGCTGCCGCTGCGCACCGCTTTTCCAGGTCTCCGCGAGGTCCTCACCCAAGTCCGGAGTGGCAACATCGATCACGAAAACTACCTCCGCGGCGTCCTCAACTGCATCAAGCTGCACGATGCCTTCTCCGCCGCGTACGCCGAACTAGGTCCGGATCTCCAGTCCCAGGTGGCGGCATTCATGGACGGCGCTGATGCCGCCACGGTGGTCGGGGACGCCCCATTCGTGCTCCCCCTGAGTCCCATCTCGAAAAGGCACTTTGCCGAGATGGAGATGGCACGGATGGAGACGGGGCGCAGGAGGTGGCTCAATGCGAAGCGGCAGATGAGTCCCAAGATTTACGAAGACGCTGCAAGGAGGAAGGTCATGGTGGCATGTCCCCCCGCCCCTCCCAGCTTCTTTTTTTTCCCTCCGTTGGTAATGCTTATTGTGTATGTGAGTGCACGCGTAATAGGCCCACTTCGGGCTCGAATTCGAAAACTGGGGGTTGACGGTAACCAACACGCCGGCTTTCACGTTCGTTCCGACGACCGTCTACGGCCTGCAGAACCTGATCCAATGGGCGCGGGACAACGGCAAGCGTGTGCGAGCGGCTGGACATAGGCACAGCTGGACTTCGCTGTTCTCAGCGGACGGCGAGGTACTCGTATCCATGCTCGACCTGAAGACCGCCACCAATGTGCCGGATTCGGCCTCAATCCTGCCGGATAAAGCGAGCAACCTGTCGAACGAGTTCAAAACGATTCAGGTGCAGGGGCCCGCCAGATATGCGGACAAGGCGCTCGTGAGGATTGGAGCGGCGGTGACGAACGAGGAGCTGAGGAGGTGGTCAGTGAGGGGGGATGCGTGGGCACTGTCGTTGAACACCATCATCGTTGAGTATGTACCTGCATCCGGGTGGGATCCACGATGCTGACGTGCACTGCCCCAGAATTACTGCCGGCGGGGCTAATGCGCCTCTCTGCCACGGCGCTGGAATCAGGAGCAAGACCCTGAGCGACCTCGTGCGGAAGATCGAGTACGTAGATGTCAACGGCATTCTCCGGTCGGTTGACGAGCCCGCGCAACTCCGTGCTGCCGCAGGCTCCCTCGGTCTCCTGGGGATCGTCACGCATATCACGCTAGAGATGGACAAGATGACGTACGCGCACCTCAAACCGCTCAAGCAGGATGTCAACCTGGCGATTCCGCCGCCGCCGGGGTACACGGTGCCCAAGGCTATCCGGAAGTACTACACTCCTGCGAGGCTGGAGGCGGCGAGGCTGGAGTTTATCGAGAAGGCGGAGAAGAGCTATTACAGTGGTAGGTCTCTACTGTCCGTTTCCGAAGGCTGTGCTGCACGAGGCTAATAGATCCACAGAATGGTTCTGGTTCCCCTACCAACAGCGAGCTTACATCAACTGCTGGGACACAACGACGGACAGCACAGACGTGATCGACTACCCGACATATCCCGACACGTTCCTGCAGTGGCTACAGGGCTGGCTCGGCGGCGTGGCCAATGACTCGTCGCTCTTTCGCGCCCTGCCCGGCTTGTGGCAAGCGGAGATCCTAGCGTCACTCGCCATGTTCGCGCTACCGCCGATGCTGGGGGCCAACACGGAGATCCGAACGTACCTACCGGACGGGCTGCACTTCCGTCGCGGCGTGCAGAACATGCGTGTGCGCGACATGGAGCTGCAGATCCCGATCCCGCCGCGCGCCGACGACCCGACGAAGCCGGACTGGGAGGTCGTGCAGAGGGCGTGGTGGGACGCCATCCACGCGGTCTACGACGACACGACGGCGCCGATGCGGATCGCACTCGAGATGCGGATCACCGGCGCCAGCGACATGATCATGGCCGCGCAGACGAACAACACCTTCGGCACGGCCAGCATCGAGATCCTGACCACCATGCCGGCCGTCGCGGAGGGTGTCTGGGATCCGTTCGCGCAGAAGGTCACGGATCTGTGGACGTCGTATGTCGCTGGTGGGGAGCGGCTCAACGTGCGCCCGCACTGGGCCAAAGAGTGGTACGTGACGGTCGGATGCCGGTCTCCCCGACTGCTTGCTGACTGCGCGCAACCAGGGATGGATATACGGTGCATGGGCAGCCGTGGAGACAGTGGCTCAAGGACGTAGCGTACAAAGATCGCATTCCGGAGTTCCTGTCTGTGCTCGAGGGTATTGGACAGGATCAGGACTTTACGCTGCAGGATCTGCAGGAGCGGTTTTCGAATCCGCTGCTGGATGAGCTCCTCTTCGAGTAAGGCGGAGGCATTAAACCTCGAGCTACTACAGTATAGTATGACAGTTGTAATTGTGGTAGAGTTGTAGTAGTCTCGATTGACCCTTCGCCAAGTCCGTCATCACTTATCACTACGCTGGCGCTCTTTAATAATAAATTTCTTTCACTCGGGGTCTGGAAGGAAAAGTCTGAGCCCCCCAAACCCCGAACTCGGGAAAAATAAATCAGCACCCGGAGCCGCTCCGGCGATTGTGCCTAAGTCTGCTCGGCACAAATATGTGGTGTTCGGGGTTCTGTAATGGTTTTCTGGTGGCTCGGAAGTTGCGTTGATTTGAAAGTTGGTGTTTTTTACTCTCCTTTTTTTCCTTTCTTTTCCTTTCCAGGATTGACGAGAGCTCGAGCGAAGACGACTCCAATGGAAAATTTTGTATGTGCTTAAATAGGGTACGTTTCCTTCAGGGCAACAATTATCTGGAGTGAATTATTTTTTGGCACGTGATCGGCTAGGTGATTCCAAGCTATCACTCTACCGGCTTGGAGTCATCGAGGGTGGAGTTGTAGGTATGTAGATATTGGAGCAATAATAATCTGTTTGCCGTCAGCCACGCGCAGCCCACCCGGCAGGACGAAACCTGATATCCGCTTGATCAGGCGGTGCCGAAGCCGCAAAGGGATTTCCGGCAGCGAGAAGGCGGACGAGTGGGCGACGGTGGCGGCAGAAACTCTGGATGAACATGGAGTCGAATGGCTGCGGCGCCAGGACGGTATGGGCGGAGGGCCATGCCGTTGCCGGCGTCGCTTGCCCACCTCAAGCGGCGGATACCGGAGAAGAAGTGGCCTGAAGCCTTGGCCTGGTCGCGGTGGAGGCTCAGCCCAGCGGTTTACAGGCTTCGCGGGAAGCAGACGGCAGATCCGGTCGCAGCCAAGATAGACAGCGCACGGCTGGTTCTGTTAGCGGAGGGACGGGGGTAGTGAGGCATCGGGCGGACGAGCAGGAGGCAAAGCAATTACTTCCTATCTTCTGTGGTTCCTTCGTCTTTCCTTGGCGCGAGCTAAAGGGGCAATTCGCAACTAACTACTTGTCTAAGAGGAGCCATGATCTAACTACTCTGGTTATCACATGTAGGTCGAACGCTAAGACGAATCGAAATAAAAAACTTACCGCGCTTCCACCTTTTGCCCGTGGTAACGGTCGCGGCCTTGGTGCAGCTACATACGGTCCCGCCCTATCGTTCAGGGGGTGATCTCTCCACCTATGACGACTGTTTGCGTGCGCTATTCACGCCCCCTCACCAACCTCCACCGAGTGATTCCAAAAGCACACAGAGGATCTGCTGCGCTCGTTCGTCCGCCACGTGTGTCCGTGCGGGGCATGTCAATGCGGGGGCATCCCACGAGCCCCGCCTTGCGTCTTCGGCGTGGATCGCCGGTAGTTGTTGTGGATGAATCTATTCATCCTTTGCATACATACCTGTAACATTCCTAATGCCTCGCGGTATGCTGCGTCCAGCCATCTATCTGTGCAGCCCACCTGCCCCAACTGCCGGCGCATACGGAGGCATGCGCAGAGCATGCAAGACCTCGAAGTGGAATGGGGTTGACTCAGCCGTGCCACCGAGTTGCCCTTCTCATCGCCCACCACAACGGCCAAGTTGAACCGCGCATCGCACCAATCCCAATCCCCCGCTTGGACTAGACACGATCGGGAATGGAAGGCTGGGGCTTCAGCAATTCTGGGGAACGGGAGGGGCAAGACGGACGACGGAGACTGACTCTGCCGCCAGGCCCGAGAGGAGTATTCGTCCCCGCCAGCCAGATGCCGGGCGATGGGGTGGGTTCGCTGTGGGCAGCGGTTGCGCTTTTGCCGGCAACAAGATACATATACTCGGTGTCTCTCGTGTACCTATCCAGCGGATACGCCCCGGTAAGTACATGAGGTGCGTGCGGATTCGTGGCGGGTGAAGTACAGGTGCATACGCAGCGTCCGATGCGTGCACACGGAAGAGTGAATGGCGACTGGACGGTTGCGAGGACGGCTGCGAGGACGGCTGCGAGCCCACTTATGCAAGCGCCCTCCTGCAGTCGAAGAAGAATTTCCATTTATTTCGCATGCTGTCTAGTACACAATGGCGAACGAGAGACGCACTCCCTTCCTGCCCGCCCTGGTTGGCCAGAGGGGGCTCACCAGCTCTATCTGGATATGCGGCCTGAAAGCAAACCACACCAGCAGCGAGGAAAAAGAAAGAAAAACGCCTGGTAAAGGCCAACGACCGACAGAGAAAATATCATCACCCCCCCTCCATGCGCTCCAGCTCTTCCTCCCCCCTCTTCTGTCGGCGGCATCTTTGCGACCCCCGTGGACTGAAGGAACTCCAAGATGGCCACACCGCATCTCTCGTCCGGAAACAGACCCGCCGTACTCCACTTTCGCCTCTTCTTACCCGTCTCCTGCTTAACCTCGCCACGTTGCCTACCGCTGGGGACGCCATCCAACGCACTTCCTCGAAGGCGAGTTCTCCGGTTTGCGGACCGCCAGCACACACCGCCCTTGGCAGCCGGTAGTTTTCAGCTGGCGACAGTCAAAGCGTCTGTTCTCGATCCTCGACCGCGACCATTCCAGGGCTTCCCCCCACTTCGCCTCACCGATGCATCTCTTGGGGTGAGCTAGGGAGACGGGGAAAAGGAGCTTCCGTCGTCCATGTCGGTCGTCGTGTCGGAGCCACTCGACGCCGTGGCGGTCTGGCTCGTCTATCGCAGTCTAGGTCCACTAGTCGGCCACTTCTTTCCCCTTGATCCCGCAGTGGGCAGGACACCACCGAATCTCTACTAGACAGCCAATCCTGGCGAGAGCCGCGCAGGCGCGTTTGGCCCGTCCGACTTCACAGCTCTCCATTCGGCGCATAGCGGCCAGGTCTGTGGTGATCGCGGTATGCTCCAGCTTGCCCCCCCCCTCCTCCAGCCAACAGCATAGTAACCGCGCGTAGTACACGCCATACGATTCCGCCCTAAGAAGCTATTCGGCCACAGTTGATCACTCGGACCTGAAGCAAAAAGAAAGTCACGAGTTTACCGCCACACTTGATCCGGCGACCAAACTGCGCAGCCCACTTGGGAGGAACCAACCGAGTGATGTGTACGAGAACTCTTACCGTGGGGGGCTCTGGGACATTGCGCTGACATCCCAGCGGTGGCGCCAAACACTTGCTCTGCTGTCCTCCGCCATCGCCGCGGAGCAGGTAGCTACACCGCCCCCCCGCCCGCCCTGCGTCTGTGCCAATGTGTGGCAGCTAGGACAGTGAAGATAGAGCGCAGTCGGCGGAGGTACCCAGAGCAGCCTCGTGATCCACAGCTATGGGATAGGTTGGAGGAGTGCGCAGCGCCGTCATATCGCGGAACGGCACCTCCATAAGTGTGACGATGCGGGCAGCTCCCCGATCGAACCGCTCGTCCTTGCTACATATCCTACATATCTTCTGAAGGGAGGCGCAGTGAGTGCGTTGATTGCGGCATGTTTGTGTGCGCCCCCAAGAAACAGGAGCACCCTGGGGGGGAATACAAAAAGGTCTCCAGGAGAGTTTAGCTCTTGCCAGGCATAACCAATTGATTTATTAATAGGTCATAGGTCATAGGTATCCAGACACACTATTCAGGCCGCGAGAGGCTCCGATGCAGACTCTGGGCACCACTCCTTACGGGGTCTAACTGGTGTCGATGTCTCACGGTCGTCCTGCGAGTTGGCGACAGACAAATCGCGGTGGCGGTCCAGTGTCGCGATAAGGAGCATAAGGAACACTGGTGTCTTCGCACTCCCGCACTTTCACGGCCGGTGTGCTCACCCATCCGCCAGTCCCTGCCACTCGCTCACTCCTGTCTATGTAGATATCGGATGCGGGCGATAAGCCGAGAACACAACCGACAAGGCTCCGCCTTCCCCGCTTCTTGCAGTCCGATCGATGTGCACTTTTAGGTGAGCCCCCTGTCGACCTGAGGCGCAATTTCCTGCCGCTGTGCACACCGCACACACAAACAAGCTGAAAGGCACTGCCAAATCCAACCGACGAACTGTGCGATAGGGCGCGCTGCCTTGTGAACCACCCATTCTGAAAAGAATCCCATCCGTTGCGATCACTAAGCAAAGGGCAAGCGAAACGCGAACGCATGCGGGAGAGGCAATACATTTCACCGAAGCGAAACACCAACGCTACCGGATCCGAGTTCGGCAGCACTCCCGTTGGTTCAAGGACAATAATGAGATCGGTTCCTCGCCGTTGGATTCCAAACACTGGAGGGGTATGTAAGTTCGGGTTGCTTATGTACTGTCTTCGAAGAGACTCGTGTGAGTACATACATGCCAAAACATTCACACAAAAGACTTGTATCAGTGGCAGCAGACACCTGTGCAGAGAAAATGGAGAGATGTGCAGAAGCCTTGAGCCCTGCTGCAGCATCGCTGGCCAAAGGAACTGGCCAGAGCGTTGAGCAAATTTCCAGATTAGTGGGAATAAGCAATCCACTAGTTGCGTAATACGGGGGCTATCTTCTGAGGGTATCGCGACGCCAGCAGCTGCGCCGCGGCGATCATGAAATTCTGCGATCATGGAATATCCGACCAGGTCGGTTTTTACGGTAAATATATATCTACAGAATCATAAGGGTGTTGGGGCGAGTAGTTGCAAGAGCAGGATCGACATCGAAGCAGACATCGAGAGTGCAATATTGGGAGAGAATCACGCCCCACCTTCACTACACAGTCGAGTTAGTGCAGCCCACTAAATAACTACTGCAAGGTGTCAGACGACAATGAATATGTATCAGGTGGTGAAAAATGTATCAGGTGGTGAAAAGTGTATCGGGAGGCAAAAAATACATGAGGAGATAAAAGATGTATCAGGAGGCAAAAGATGTATCAGGAGGTAAAAAACGTATCAGGTGAAAAATACGTATTTTGACCGTTTTGATACGCGTCCACGGGGAAAACCATACGAAGAGAGGATGCACAGTCGGACCAAGCCTCATGTCCTCCCGCTAGGTGGCCTAAACTGGCGTAGTGCAAACCATCCCTGCTCATCGGACCACTGCTGTCCCGAAAAACATCGTCCGTCAAGAAAATGCCGAGGCGCTATGTACCTCGTCCAATGAGCATGTGTTAACTAGGAACGCAGATAACCGAGCCAGCCAAGCCTCCACAACCCTGGCACACGGGATCCGCGCCGCACTTCTCTTGCCGGGCTTCGCCACCAGTTCGCCTTCCACACATGGATTCTCGAGGTCGTGCTGGGGCACATACCTCGTTGTGTGTAGAGACAAACGCAGCGCCGTGCATCTCGGCATATGTCATTCCAGGTCTTGAAAGTTGTCAGGAAGCGGAGATATATAGGTAACAGTTCGATCATCGGTTTAAACTGACGCAGCAATCGACTCGGACGGTCACCCGATGGCCCGCCAAAACCAATCACGAAAAAACCTTGCATATCTAGAGCGTGTCAGTTATCTAGTCGAACATTTTCTTTTTTCTGGGCGCCAAAATTCCACTAGCGCACTAGTTGGTCCGTAGATACAGATACCTAAGTACATCTTACTTATAGACTAAGGCCCTGTTTGGTTCGCCTGTATTTGGGGGCGGCGGGGGCCGGTCGAAGCGGGGCAACGAGACAGTAACAGCAGAGCTGTTATCGCCAACCGGTTCGCGAGGTCACAAAACTACTAGATCACTTCAAAACTATTGGTTTGCGACCTCGCGAACTGACGGTTTTTCGGTTTTGTGTGGTAGATAAGCTTCTCAAAATGCGGTCGAAACAAACAGGGCCATGATAATAGTTTTATGTATCCGATTGACTTGGTAGGGCCAGATTCATGCTCGGTGGAATCGATGGAATCCAGTGATGTATGGTGCAGCGCCCAACCTCCCACATAGGTCGATCATCTACGGCGCTTCCCCCCCTTTACGTGCGCCACCTCGGAACCGTTGAAACTGGATTCTCCTGAGTTTGTGATTTATTTGGCTTTACTCGAGCCAGCCAGCTGAGCAACGATGGATTTTGTTGTGCGGCAAACGTGTATCCCAGAGTACTCTTCCAACTCTGCTGTTACTCGCGCCACGACATCGGAATCGGCTTGGTTACGCGGTCAACTTGGTCCTACATCTGTATGGCATGGAGAGCACGAATACAGCCAATACACCAATGGATCACAAAACCAGACTGGATAATGTGTCGAATAACAATGATGCCGAAGCCGATCAAGCACTATACCAGCCGATTGTCGGAGCGGATCGACATCGCAATTGCTGCAGCCGCAGGTGTGATAGTGGAATCTTGGCGCTGGCAGGTTCGACTTGACACTCTACATAAAAATGCAGGAACTCGCCAAGGTTTCTCCATCGAACGCCGACGTGAAAATAGAGTTTTCTTTTCGATCCTTCGCTTCGCCTCGCTTCGGAGCGCGCGCTGGCGACTCTCGACCTGTCCTGTTTCGCACGTATGGATATACCTCGTGTCTTCTGGACGCGGCGCGGGGGGCGCGGGGGCGCGCGCACATCGTCCGAGGTCGCCGTTGTCGGGGCCGTCGGCCGGAGAGTACATATAGGCAAGGCTCGCACTCCGTTGCTTTTGTCGCCCCCGCATGTTATCTCCTGTCTGCCCCTCCTCTTTTTCGGTCCCCCTTCTCCGCGGACACCACTTCATAACATTTTTATACCATCGGTTATTAATGTGTGTGCAATCGGACAAGTTAGTTGGTCAACCGCACCGAGTGGGCTCACGAGCCGCCGACCGACAGGCCATGTTTTTTTTTTGTTTGAGAGTGGAATCGCACGATTGCACGCGCCCAACTGGTGCAAGGCTGAATTGACTACCATGTACCCTGCCGAGTGTGATCCTCAGGCGGAGCAAGCGCCCCGGGCAGATGACTGCCGCAATGGCACATGCCGAGCGCATCCAATGACCCCATTCCTACCTCATCCAGTGATAATTCCGGAAGACCGACAGCCTGATGGGTCGTCGACAGGGGCGGCGCTCTAATTTTTGGAAGGAGGGTTGTTTGTCGAGGTAGCTTCGCCCAATCATGGCAGCACAAATGATGCCCGTCGGATCCCATCTGCCCCTGTGGACGCGAATACCCACAAACGGGGATGCTGACGCGGACCGTTGCCAATTTGCCTGAGGAGAGTGGTGGTGACCGTGAGACCAGCAGAAAACCCATGCCCGCGTTTTTTCTCCGTCGGATCGGTTCCAATAATGAATGGAAGTCCCACGCGCGCAACGTAAGAAGAACCCGCGACGCTTCGTTGCACTCCAGCCTCCCTCGTGCTCATGCTTGTCTCCTGGCGGCCCGAGTCGTGTTGGCCGCTGTGGACATCCGAAAGCCCGTCCGCTCGTTCAGCCGCACCTGCAGCGATGTGCTGTGCGCAAGGGGCGCCCCCATCCGGTCGCCGATGAAACCGTATCGTTGGCTGCTTCTCGAAGGAATTTGCCGGTTGTCGTTCCGGCTGAATTCCTACACACAACTTAGTTGATCTCCCACGTAAAGTGAAGTGTGCGCACTGTGCATACATACCTCTGTGCACATAGATTGGCTGTTTTGAATGCGAGCCACACCACCCGAGAACATATTGCGTACCACGGAGTGCCTTTCCGTAGACCGGGGCACACACTCTCCTCACCAGGTTGATACCTAGCTCCCAACCCCCAGTGTGCGCAACCATAACCCCCGCCACCAGGTCTCCATGCAGTGGAAGCTCATGGATCCCCCTGCTGGATCCCTCCGAACCTCCAATTAAAACCCTCTCGTGAGAAATTAACGCCCCAACTAGAAGGCCCAGACATGAACGTTGAACTTAACGCATAATCAAGTCGTCCGCTGTTGCCGATCGTTTGTTGCCCCCCGCAGGCTGTGCGGGCCCGTGAGTGCGCACAGGCTACTTGTCGCATCCGGGTACATAGCGCATCTATTGCGCACATCTCGGTGTGTCCGTGGTTCGCAACTCGAAGTGACTGAGCTGTAGCTGACTGAACACTAGGCTGTAGGTGACTGTTCATGGTATCTATTAGCGATAAGCAAGTTGTACCTAAGCTCTGTCCTTTGGGGATTAATAATGGAAGTGCATGGTCGATTACTTTAGCTTCTGTTGCCCGGGGGTAGCGTGACTGAGGGGACTCACCTATTGCTAAGTTAGCATATGTTCTTCATCATCAAAAAAAAAAAAGGGGGTGGGTGGGTGGGTTGTAGCATGTAAGGAGAGTGTTATGACACACGAGTGGCAAAACATATGTAGTTAAAGACATGAGTAATACTTTATTCGTTACGATGTCAAATTACACAACCCGAAAACGCAGTCAATCACATCCTTGTAGTACGTACGAAAAAACCTCTCCCAAGACATCCCTCCCCCACCACGTACTGCGGCTCAACTCCAAACTACGCTCCCTCCAGGATGAATGCGCGAAATTGCGAAGAGTCGTATGCCAAGCAGCTTCGCCCTGCCCCGTCGGGAGGAAAGCCAAGATCCCGCTTCGACCGAGCCCCACCGCCAAACCCCCCTCTACCGTGTAGATGCGTGTCTATGGCCTTCCATTTTCACGGGATGGGAAATCAGATGCTTCGAATCTTTGAATTGAGGCATGTCTGCCATCGGAAGATCGTGTTCATCGTATTCCGACTTGATCTGAGGGAAAACCTCGTTGGTGGGGTTCTTGTCCGGCCTTCGAGTAGGTAGACGCTTGGACCTCAACTGCAATAGGAATTTCTTGAGAATTGTCGTCGATATGGCTGGCACGCCGCGCGCATTAGCCTTCACCCTCATGTTTGTATCCTCCGTTAGGAGAATAGCAGGCTGGGCGGCGTATCCGATGACACCCTTGTCTGCGAACGCTTGGCGACGGGACTCCGCTTGGTGCCGCGTAGTCCGGATGATGACATCATCAGTGTTGCGAATCTCGTTCTCGTCCCGCTCCACCTTCTCCCTGAAGAATCCGGCCTTGGTCACGTCGTTTCCCCTTGCCGTGATGATCCTAATGTTTGCCTTATCGGCGATTGCCTTGTTTATGGCGATCATGGCGCTCTTGGCCGAGTCCCCGATGGAAGAATTGTTGCCGAGACCCAACAATTCGGTGATTACTGCATGCCCAGTTAACGCAGTCAACAGAACTGAGTGGCTTGACTTACCCGAGTTTGGGATAATTACCGCCCATCCGTCCTTGGTGACTAGGTTGAAAGTCTCTAAGTGACTAACAAGAAGGTTTGTATCGACAATAAACGCAGTGATGTCCGGATCCAGTGCTTCCGGGCCTTTGACTATCACAGATCGGGACACCTCGGCAATCGCTTCAGGCGTGATCACGTGGCCTGCTATACCCGCTTGAAGCTGGGTTTCCAGCTGGCGTTTCTTCTCCTTGAGCTCCTTGACTTTGGGGACCATAACGTAGTCATCCCTATCCGAGTTGCTATGCTCGGTCTCCGTCATGTCAACATCTTCATCACCCGCCAGCGATCCCTCGCGCTTGATGCGCCTCGCAGCCGCCGTCGCTATAGCCCGCTTCCTCGCCTCTTCCATGCGTTGCACCAATGCGGAATGAAGAAAGAATGTCCCGGTTTTCGCATCGTACACCATCCAGTCACCGGCCGCGCAGATCCTCAGGGCAAGCCACAGAATGCGCTCACGGCGGATATTAGTCATCGATGGTAGCTCTTGAGTGCGCTCCTCATTGTCGATCTGCGCGTCTTCGAACCAACGATCCGGAAAGTATCTTTTGGCCCAGTCGAAGCCTCGTAGATTGTAGTCCTCGGGGAGTGGCCTGCCCACCCCCCTTTCGGGAACCGGGAAGGCTTTATCCTCGATCTTTTCCGCACGGCCATCATAATGCAGGCGCATGTCGTTGAGCATGTCCACCAACGACTTCCAGGGAAACTCGTTCTCTATCAAACGCATGGCAGGGACCGATCCGGTAAGATACTCGACAAAGACCATCCACGCGTGGGTATGAGGCAAGGTGTTGGAGTCGTTGAGGCGGTCCAGCGCAAGGCTGAGAACAGTGAATGCCAGGCGTTTGGAAACATTGAGGGATATCTCCTGGATGGACTGGGCAAGACCGGCGCTTTCCGGATCCAGTTCTTCCTCATCTGCCGGGTAGGCATGCTCCCCACTCGTTCCATACGGAGGGAGCAATGTGGCAATCGCCTCCGCTTCGGCATCGGCGGGCGGAGCCTCCTCCATTTCTTCGTCACCAGTGGCACCCGCCTCGCCAGATGTGTGGGCCTTCCGACCTTCCTTCCAGGCCTTCCGGAGCAAGCTATCCCGTGCGCCGTATTGGTAGAGGGCGGTTATGTTACAGACGGACATGTAGAAACCTTGAACCTATCCGCTCATTAGCACTGTACTCACCCGTGTCATCACCAAATCTAACCTTCCACTTCGACCCAGGTCCGCTGATATGTTTATCAAGAAGACCCAAAAATTCATCCAGAGCGTAGTCGAACTTCTCCAACTCGATATGAGAGAATGTGACGGAGTGCAGCTGTATAAATGAGGCGTCGACTGGTTGACTTCTGCTGCTAAACACATCCGGATTGAAGATGGGATCGAAGACCGTTAAAATCGATTCCCGGGCGGAGCTGAAGGGCTGAGTAACGCCAAGAGATTTGCAATAATAAAAGAGTTGTTGTAGGATGTTAGGCCTCGCCAAAATCGCGAGATGGTGATAAAGTCTGCCTACACCTGGTGTCTTATCTGCGGCCTTGCTGTACCAGAACCTCGCTACGTTCTGCCAAACTTCCCTGTCACGTATATCGTCATCCTCGATCGCCATCCTGTAACGCCCAAGGTCCCCCAAACACTCAATCCAGGTATCCTCGAAAGCGGGCACCGTTTCGTACAATAGAGCCATCATGGAGTAAGCCAGATAGATGAAAGTCAACATATGCTCCAGAGAATGCGGTAGACGATGGCGTAGCAGTTCCAGGAAACTGTGGATCCCATGGCGCCACATTCTAGCTGGCATCGCGTACTTCTGCGCTAGCCTTTTCAAAGAGGGACTTGCAGACGGATGCTGCGAGGCTAGGAAAAAATCGTGATGCTCATGGAGCAGGGTACGGTGTAGGGCTATTAATGCTTGCCTGGAATTGCGTCAGTTCTAACCGGCACAGAAGCTACCGATCCGTACTTACCATTGCTCGTTACTCAACTGCTGTAACTTGCTGTCCATCTCCAAGGCAGCTTGGTGTTGCTTGGCATCGACTTCGCAGCACTTCGCTTCTACCATAATCAAGCCTGCATAGATGCCCTTAACTTCGGCAATGAGTTGTTCTGCACTGATGGGTCTTGTCACTGGCTGCAGCACAAGACGTAGACGGTCTTCGTTCTCATTCGTCGCGGAAACCATCATCACTGGTGCAAGGGGGGGTAGGGTTTCCATCTCTCTTTTCACGTGTCTCGCTGCAGGGGCAATAGTGCGTTGTGCAATAGTCACGGGTCCCGTGTGAGATGGTTGCTGCGGTGGCTGTTGCTGGTGTGGCGCCCGATGGTGCTGGTGTGGCTGGTCCTTCTGCAGGACGCTAGCGGACTGCCGGCTCTTCCCCACCTTCTTTCGCCGCGCGTCATCTTGGGGCGTTGGATCCATGCTCGGCGATTGAGCAAATTTGAACGTTCTGGCGTCGTCTCGGTCGGGAATGAAGAGGCGTTTCTGACGGCCTCCGTCGTCATCCCGCGCCCCTCTATCGAACGCGGGATCCGGCTCTATCTGCTTCCGATGCTGCGACCGCGGGTGCCCTAAAATTTGTCAGAGAACCGTCATTCGCACAGCCAATCTCAATGCTCGGCAAACATACCACCCTTTCGCGCGGCCTGTGGCGACGCCCTAGTCCTTCTCGCGGTGCCGGAACTGGGCGGCTTGTTTTCTTTGGGGCTCATCTCTGCTGACACGCTGATTTGGGACGCATTGCGTTTTGTTGGAGGGGACGGTTTTCGGGGCAAGTCAGGATCAGGATCGCGCGGAGCTATCTCGAGTCGCGCCGTTTGCGACGAAAGCAGCTTCGAAGAGGGATCGGTTCCGCCGTCGCGCGGCGAAAACTTCACCGCTTGCATATCTATCTTTTGTACACTAGCAGTCCTTCAAATTCAGGTCAGCTCCGGGAAAGAGAAAGAAATAAAGAGGGTTCCGCATTGGTAACGCACTTCGCACGCGTGGCCACATCACTGTATCTTCCGGCGCCACCGGCTGGGGCTCTGTCCCGACCGCGGGGGGTGACGTTATCACGCTCATCGCGAGGTGACGCGCCTTGGGCGACAGCATTGCCGCCACGCTGCCCACCTCTTCTGGAAACGGTGTGGGTCGGTTCATGCTCCGGCTCGCCGCGGATAGACATACCCGGATGGGCCGCCGTGACGTGAGACCAGAGTTCGGCTTTGGTGACGAAGACGGCGGAGCATTTGGAAATAGTACAGTTGAAGGACGGCATTGTGACTTCTTGGTGAGGTATGACTAGAATCGGAGGGGTCAGGTTCCAGTCGAAACAAATTTGTGCGAGTGGGGGCGGTGACGATTGGGTGGGTGGCAATGGCGTTTTGCACGGAGGGGAGAGAGTGGAAGTCTTCTCCTCGCAAGCTGCAGCAAGTGGCTACGAACCAGATTCGCAGAGCCGCAACCACCCCACCAACTAATGGATCGCACTGGGCAACAATCAGGAAAGAGCATATAACTAACTTGAAATAGCAGGGTGGAACTCTGGTCTTGATGTTGATGGTGCTGGTGAGTGCATATGTTGGCTTGTCGCTGAAGACTTTTTTCGAGATTTGGGAAGGGGCCTACATTTAAAGACCTCTCATCCGCCTATTTCTGCCTCGCGCTGGGGGTTGCTCGAAGGGATTTGGGGGGGAAAATGGTTCGCATGCGCACAGTGAGTGCGCACAATGAACTGAATGCAAGGAAGTTCAGAGTTTGCACAGCTTGCGCTACGCTACTGGCTAGCACCTTAGGCACCATATACTTACTGTTCTTTTCCATTGTAATAGTCAAAAAAAAAGCTAAGATGCTCTATAAAAGTGCTCAGGTACTGTCTATACCAGAAGAGTTTACCCACTAAGATACTATCGCAAAAAGACAACCTACTGTTCGAGAGAAAAAGCTTGAACGCCCTGGTTTGGTCCGCTGTTGCCTAATTACTCTGGTGTGGCAATGAACCACACGTGGTACTGTGTTGACTGCGCACCGCCCCCCCCCCCCCAGTTGTGGAGAGGCATTTGTGTTTAGCAGTACAGCTCTCCATAGGCAACGCCGAAATGGAGTGTTTTTCCCTCAGCCGCGTCGCGCCTTACGGGCCTGACGCCACCCGAGCGCGATTGCCCGGCACACTGCCCCCAAACTTCGGCGCACCGCGGCGGCCATTTCCGGCCTCCGGCATCACGGGGCAAGTGCTGTAGACGTTCGGACTGCTCCTCGGCGAAGCTAGACACTTCTGTGAGTATTCCAAACCACCAGCGGTCTCAACAGTTGCTCAAAACCTCATTTCTTCCATCGTCCAAAGACTGTAACGGATTCATGGATGCTTCCACGTAGGGCATATCCAGCGCGGAAGGGTTTGCACCACCTTTCAATTTACCTCTGTTCCAGGCTCAATACACTTTCGATGAATAGGGTTTTGCCAGTAACGTTTCACTATCACAAATTGCCTGGAAAGATGTAGCAAAGACGCCCGACAAGACGTGTGCATTGCGCACAATCACACGGTGTTAGTGACGAGGCTTTTAGGCCTCCGCCATCCGCTCAGTCTCCCAATTCGAATCCTATGGGAACACAGTAACTGGTGATCGAAGTCGGCTCCCCCGTAGGGAGTCATGCCTCCGGCTGCACAGGGACACCTGAACTTCCCCCGTCGATTCCTCGTGGACGGATGGATGTACGACCAGTGTTGAGCCGCATAGCACGATTCTCTACAGCCAGTGGCTGCTAGAACTGCAAACTCTCCAGGCACTCCGGGAAGCCGCAGCGGCCCCCGCTGCCGGTCTGCTTGGACGGGAGATGCACCCGCGCCCTGGCGCGGTCTTCCCTGGGGTGCCCGAGGGAAAGGAGCCCTCCGGCTGGAAGACCGGTTTCCGCCTGTCCGGACGGTTCGAACCGGGTCCTTCGCGGCGCGGATGGTCCAAACAGACGTTGTGCATATCTACTTCCTGTCAAGCCCAGGATACTCGCAAACGCCAGAGACGCACGGGAAGCCCCAGACGTGGCGGGCGGCGAAAGAGGACACACGGCCCCCGGCGGCCCGGTGGTCGTGGCAAACCCCACCCTGTAGTTGCCGCCACTCACGTAGTCATCAGATTTTCCTGCTGTGGCAAACCAGCTACGTAGAGATGGTTAATTATTGTCTTGAGTTAGAAGGCCCCACCCGAAAGAGCAACGCCGGCGTGCGACACTGCCCGTCACGTCTCCAGCCGTTTACCGCAATTGGGGCATCGGACAGCAGACAGCATGCAACCAGCCGAGAGGGTGTTCCGGTGAGTGCGAGTGGGATTCACGAAGGCCCGCTCCGCTCCTTCACATCGAACGAATAGCTTGGTTCTTTTTTGCTTTATCACAGCTCGTAATATCTTGGAGCAATACCTGCCAGTGCCTCGCCGGCGCGAAGTGCAGGGGGCGGCGGGGGGGCGGGCGGGGGTCGGTCGAAGCGGGCCGACGAGACCAAGATAGCGGAGAAGCGCAGCTACCTTCCGCGGGACCGGGAAGAAGGCTCCGTAGATACCGAAAATATGTACCGTCCGCCAGTTGGCACTTGTCCGGTAGCCACTGCCGACAGCAAATCGGTGGGTGAGCTGACTGCACGGCTAATATGCCGAGATATGCCGACTGCGGGAACCGAATCGAATAGCTCCGGCAGTGCTTGTCACAGCCCGCGGGCAGTGCTGGGACACGGCAAGTCACTACCGACCTCGGGCTCGGTTTTCGGGCTGCATAAAGTGGATTCCGATCGGCGTGCATATTTAGAACCGGGTTCGCGGTCACATGCTCGCTGCATCAACTCCGACTTCTTCACGATGCGCCTCCACCTACCCGTGTTGGTCTATCCAACCAGAACACAGGACGTGGTTGCGTCTGTTGCTGGTGGCATGCCACCTACCCGCCACCTGCGCAGGCACAACTCCGTTGAGCACAACGCGTCGCAAAGCGGGCGCGACCATCCGGAGCACGGCGATGGCGGTCCTCGGTTCTCCGCAGTGGGCTCTCGGCCGTTCGTGCTGGTGAACCCTTTCAAAGGAGCGAGGCTTTAGTCGTCCGTCATGGTTGATTCGCTCCGGTGAACCAACGGCACATCTGGCGGGTTGACGGTGAACCGCTGACACCCATAGCGTCGCATGCGAATCGCCATCGCAATGGACAGTCCCCCGTCGAGCTAACCAGCTGCTCGCAGCCGCGCAAGCACAGCTGTGCTCAGTGCCTCCGCCCCGTCACTGCCTCGGAAGCCTGCACATTCGAAACCGCCGCCGCAATCTTGCCTGAGCAGAGACATCGACTTTCCCCACACGCAGGTGCTGCGGCTTTGACTGTCTGTATTGGCGCTGAAAACAGGCCACAGTAGCGTTTGAAGCGGCGCCAGACGGAATTGGATCCACATCCGAATGCCAATCATCATGGCATACGTGCGGGAGGAGGGCTGTGGTGAGACACAACGTTGGCCTCGTAGAAGCTCCATCATAGCGATAGGTGTTCGATCCCCAGCGAGCAGAGGGCGGCATTCTCGATGGGGTGCTGGTCTGGATTCCGATCTTCATGTGCGCAGCTCCATCCCTCATCCCTCGCCCTCGAATGTTCCCGTCACCACGAGTATGGTTGGATTCCTCCAGGGGATGCAAGTCCGCAGGGCGCTTGGTTGAGTAATCGGTGAAAAACACCATGTCACCCAAGACTCGCATACAATGGAGCCACCCCGAGATCGCATGTCGTTGGAACCCGCGAGGCGAGGACTTCTTCCCTTGTCGGCGGGTTTGTACGCGCAAGTGTAAGGCGGGCTAAAAAGCTAGTCCACAGGTCGTGGTCACTATTTGGATCTGAACCAGTTCAGGAATACCGTCCCTCTGCCACGTCGGAGTGAGGCTCGCGAGCGAGCGAACGAACATCTGAGGATTTCGCCCATCGCAGATGTCACTAAAATCGAAAGCCGTATGTACTGTACATAGTTATATGTAGTGGGAAAAGGCCGGACGGCTGTGGTCGATACATATGTATGTAGAGTTAGGGGGAGGGCCTTAATTCGGTGCGCCTAACCGAGGGGACATACGTACAAGCTTGGGGGCACCGACTCCGTCCTATTACATTGTACATAGTATGTACATATATCATAGACGATACTGGGCAAAATATAATTGATAGAAAAATAATTGGGCCGGTGGACCGCTGACCGATCCCACAGAGAGATGGCGGGGCCGATGGAAGTCGCAGTAACTCTCTGTGGGTGTGCTTTAACGGGGGTGCACAGCCTGGTGTGGCGTGGCAACGTCAACGTACATATGAATATATCGACTCGGTAATGCGAGCGCGAGCCTTGTTGCAAACCGAATCGATAGAATTCTCGGCCCGTCTTTTTTTTTCTTCCCGTTGTATAATAGAGATCGATGTTTTCGAGGGTTGTGTAGACAGGCACCTGGATGGCGTAGCCGGAGGATCGCCACCAAGCGAGTGATCTGCGGTGCTGCTGCTCTCGACCGTCGCGGTCGGGGAGTTCCTTCGCCGCGGCCGTCTGCCGTAGGGGTCAGTACAAGCATTGCAAGCTCAGCATTCGAGGGATTCCGACTGACCACTGCGCTACAGATCCACCTGCCGGAGCGGCGTTGGAATGCGGTGCTCGGAAGGCTCCGACGACGGGTTCCGAAGCCAGCCTCGCTTCGGCGCGCGCCAGCCTCGATGAGCGCTTGTCAGAGGAAGTTGACGGCGGCTGCCGAGGCAGTTATGTCAGCAGGTATGGACTCATATTGCGCGACGGCAAGGACCGACACTTGACAGGATCCGATCGGGAGCGCCCTCGGCGGCTGAAATCATGTTCGAAAGGCACGGTGGCTGGAAGACATATTTCAATGCGGCGCCTTGCGCTTCTAGGAGGCTTGTGCTTCTGAGGGGGCTGTGCTCCTAGATCTCGCCACCCGGGCCATCCGGACATCCGAGATCGTCTGTGTCCAGGCCCGAGATACACGTCGAGCACGCTGCGTGAGCCGGCTTCGGTCGAGGAGGGAGTGTTTCGACGCACTTTTGCGGCCGTCGAGCGGTAGGGAGGGGGACGGTTAAATGCTCGCCGACGACGAGCGGGATCCGCACGCCTCGACAGCCCCCCTGTGGTGTATGGTGGATGGCCAGACGCTGGAGACGGCCACGGGCGAGTTCTTTGCATCCAACCGCATCGACCGTCCAGACCCCCGGCGAAACAGGGTTAGCTCACCGAGGATGTGCTCTGGCGAGGGTGTCGACCGTGGGGAAAATGACATAGATATCCCTCGCGTCTGGGCGGCGCGGTCCGCCAGTTGGCCGTCAGATCGACGGGACAGCAGCAAACGGCTGACGGTCTTTGCGGGGAGTTGTGTGTCTCGTATCGGAGCCAGCGCGCCGGAGTCGAAAGCCTGCCAGCAGTTGACCGAGCGCCGGCTGCGTGGGGTGGGGAGAGGGAGGCGGACAGCCGTGCGTGCTTTTCTCAACGCGGCGCACGGTCAGTGACGGGTTCGGGTGGATGGCGGACGGCGAGGAACCCCCGCATGCGGAACGCAGATGCGTGTTTTTGTTAATCAGAAAAAGAGTTGGCTCGGAGCGGGGGAGGGGCATCATCGCAGATGCGGGTTCTGCTCGGACAGCCGCCTGGGGCTAGAGCGGCCCAATAGCCTCCGGACGCCCGTCCTGGTGGCTCGGAGAGCGGATGGGAGCAAGCCACGGCGGAAAACACACGCACGGGGGGGGGGGGGGGGGGGGGCGGGACGCCCGTGAGAACCACAAAAAATAACCCCCCCGC
>Ga0307516_10000723_pt1 | contig 45058 bp, 42 predicted proteins | sample 19_EM_MG_FD_203310 | JGI IMG/M metagenome (GOLD analysis project Ga0307516, IMG submission 203310) | Populus trichocarpa ectomycorrhiza microbial communities from riparian zone in the Pacific Northwest, United States - 19_EM | ecosystem: Host-associated > Plants > Roots > Unclassified | place... | reverse complement strand
CGCACGGGCGTCATTGGGCGAACCGGCGGCGCGCGCGCCCACCTCGGTGACCAACGATTCGACCAGGGCGTACGCCTGCGTGTCCTTCAGGCCCCGCTCGCGCAGGCTCTGCGCATAGGCCACATCGACCGCGGTGAACAGCTCCGTGGTTTGTGCGCGGGCCCGGGGGAGGGCACTCGTCATCGCCCACGCCGCCAGGGCCGTGGCGGCCTGCCGCCGCGTCAGGCCACCGGGGATCGATTGCTTTGTGCCCATTGCGCACTCCTGCTGAAGATGTGTTGCCATCGCCGCAGTCTATGTGGGCAACCCAGCTTCCGGAACGCGGTGCAGCAAAGTGACCGGCAGGGGCCTGCAAAGATCGCCCACACAAAAAAAAGGACTCACCCCGGGGTCACCGTGTGAGTCCATGGAAGTCCTAGAAAGGACGTCGTTGGGATCTTTCGTCGGTCCGATTGCGTACGTGGTGACGGTCCAGGTCTTTGAATCGCCTTTGCACCGCAGGCCAGGGAACTCGGCATCCGATTTCTTTACTGAGACCTTGCCGGAGGCCTTCCGTGTGACAGCCGTTGAGGGGCACTCTACGAGTCGTGTCACACAAGCGCCCATCCCCCAGAAAGGGGACCGGGAAACCACTGCCTGCACAAAATCTTTGGCGTCAGGTTCCAGAAAGGAATCACGACAGCGCTTTCAGCCGCATTTGTCACGGGTTTTCTCGTCATTCCGAATCGGCCGCACAGGCGCCACTGACGCGCCCGGCTTCTGAAACGACCCAGGCAATGCCCAATGCGGCAGTGCATACATTGCTGGCTTGATGCGGCCCGCGAGTAACCACACACCGCTGTATGGTCGATGCAGCAATCAACACAGGCATGGCCTGCACGCTCGCCCTCGCAACGCTCGCCGAGCCTGAGCCTCGCGGGCCCAATTCCCCTACAACATCACTTTGATGAATGAGGTGAATGTCTCATTCGTACCCGCTCATTCGCGGGAATTTGATGGGCTTTGTGACGAGCACGCGGCAGGTCTGCCATGTTTGGCAGCGGGTCTTTCCCTTGCTTTTGTGTCGCGTATGAGTCACCCCTTCACAAGAACAGATTCCACCGGTGTTGGCCACACGAGTTGAGCCGCGAGCACGGCCATCAGCACGGCCACCAAGGTGTCGATGGCCCGCCAGACCCAGGGCCGCCGCAGCCAGGGCGCCGCCCAGGCGGCACCGAGGCCCAGCACGGCGAACCATGAGGCCGATGCCAATGCCGCACCGCCTGCAAAAAGCCATTGCGAGATCCCGCTGTGGCGGGCGCCGACCAAGCCCACCAGCATCACGTCCAGGTACACGTGCGGATTGAGGTAGGTCATGGCCCCGGCCGTGGCCAGCGTTCTGGCCAGGCCGCCGCCGGCCCCGGCGGCGGCCAGCGCACCCGCGTCATCGCGCCAGGCTGATCGCGCGGCACGCAGGGCATAGGCAGCCAGGAACACCGCGCCGCCATAGCGCAGCCCTTGCAGCAGATCGGGCGAGCGCGCCACCAGCGCGCCCACGCCGAAGATGCCCGCGGCGGTAAGCAACCAGTCGGACGCGGTGCAGAACACCACCACGGCCGCTACGTGCGAACGGGCCAGCCCCTGGCGCAGGATCAGCGCGTTCTGCGCGCCGATGGCCACGATCAGGCTCGCCATCAACGCAAAGCCTTGCCCCAGGGGACCTGGCACGGGTGTGAAGAAGTGGGAAACATCGGCAGACATGGCCGCGCATGGTGGCTGGAGAATGCCGGCATGCAAAGCCGGATCAGCATTCTTCAGCCGCCATCAGAATCGCTCATCGCGGCCTGCGCGAGGGCCTGCGATTGAGGCCCCTGGATCCCGCGACGCTCGACTGCCTGCTGGCCCTCATCGACGAAGGCAGCTTCGAACGCGCGGCGCGCCGCCTGTCGATCACGCAGAGCGCGGTGTCGCAGCGCCTGCGCGCTCTCGAAGACCAGCTGGGCCAGCGTGTGCTGGTGCGCGAGCGGCCGCTGCGCCTGACCGCGGCCGGCACGGTGCTGCTGCGCCACGCGCGCCAGATGCAGGCCATGCACGGCGACCTGGCGCGCGAGCTGGGGGCCTTGTCGCCACCGGCCGGGCAGGTTGCGATCGCGGTGAATGCCGACAGCCTGGCCACCTGGGTGCTGCCGGCGCTCGATCCCCTGGTGCGCGAAGGCGTGTCGCTGGAGTTGATCGTGGACGACCAGGACTTCACGCACGAATGGCTGCGCGAGGGCCGGGTGCTCGGCTGCGTGTCGAGCCTGAGCGAACCGCTGCACGGTTGCCGCGCGAGCCCGTTGTCGGTCATGCACTATGTGGCTGCGGCCAGCGCGGATTTCATCGCGCGCGAGCTGGGTGGCCGGGCCGACGGCGTGCAAGCGGGCAACTTCGCCCGGCTGCCTTTCGTGGTGTTCAACCGCAAGGACGGCTTGCAGGCCCGCTGGGTCGAACAGGCATTCGGCGTGCGCGAGCCGCGCCTGATCGAGCGCTGCGTGCCCTCGTCCGAAGCCTTCCTGCAGGCGGTTTCCATGGGCTGGGGCATCGGCATGCTGCCGCTGGTGCAGGCACACGCGGCCCTGGCGCGCGGCGAACTGGTCGCATTGCAGCCGCAGGTGGGCATCGACGTGGCACTGTATTGGCACCGCTGGCACCTGGGCGCCGACCACCCCGGCAGCGGGGCCCAGCTGCTGGACCGCATCGGCGCCGCGCTGGCCGCCGGCGCGCCGCCTTGAGACCCTTGCGCACTCCGCACTCTCTTCCCTCTCATGCCACACCCACCTTCCTTGCAGTCCCGGCGCCGCGCGCTGGCCCACTTGTCGCGCCTGTCTGCCGGCCTGGCCCTGGGATCGCTGTTCGCGCCACCCGCAGGAAGCAGCCACAACGAGCGCCTGTCGGCCTGGCCGGGCGTGCTGGGAGACCCGTTCACCCTGGGCGTGGCCAGCGGCCAGCCGCGGCCCGACAGCGTGGTGCTGTGGACCCGCCTGGCGCCGCAGCCGCTGCTGCCGCTGGGCGGGCTGCCACCGGTGGCCATCGCCGTGCGCTGGCAATTGGCGCTGGACGAGCAGTTCGGCCAGATGGTGCAGGAGGGCGAGCACGAGGCCGTCCCCGAGCACGCGTTCAGCGTGCACGTGCAGGTCGGCGGATTGCCGTCGGCACAGCGCTACTTTTACCGGTTCATGGTGGGCAACGTCGTGAGCCGCACCGGCCGCACCCGCACCGCGCCGGCCGCGGACGCGCCGGTCGACCGGCTGCGCCTGGCACTGGCCTCCTGCCAGCACTATGAGCACGGCCGCTTCGCGGTACACCGCGAGATTGCCAGCCGCGACCTGGACTTCGTGCTGTTCGTGGGCGACTACATCTACGAGACCCACAGCACCAGCGTGCAGGTCCGCCTGCATGAAGCCCCGCCACCCGTGGACCTGGATGGCTACCGTGCCCGCCACGCCACCTACAAGCTCGATGCCGACCTGCAGGCCGCCCACGCGGCACACCCCTGGCTGCTGGTGTGGGACGACCACGAGGTTCGCAACGACTATGCCGGGGACCAGTCCACCGGTGACTTCGTCCCCGGCGAATTCCTGCGCCTGCGCACAGCGGCCTACAAGGCGTATTTCGAGCACATGCCGGTGGCTCCCGACCAGTGGCCGGTCGGCGGCACGATGCGCATGCACGATCACTTTGCCTGGGGCCAGCTGGCGCAGCTGTGGACGCTGGACGGCCGCCAGTACCGCAGCGCCCAGGCCTGCGGCGCCCCCGGGGAGGCGCATGGCCGCCTGTTGTGGCACTGCGGCGAACTGGCCGACCCGCAGCGCTCGCTGCTGGGCGCGGCCCAGGAGCAGTGGTTGTCGCAGGGCCTGGTGGACAGCACCCCCACCTGGAAGCTGTTGGCCCAGGGCACCCAGATGAGCGCCTGGGGCCTGTCGCTGCCGTACATGCGCGGCATCTACAGCGATGGCTGGGACGGCTACCCCGCCGCGCGCACGCGGCTGCTGCAGCACGTGCGGGACGCGCACATTGCCAACGTGGTGAGCCTGGGCGGCGACGTGCACCGGCACGTGGCCGCGGCGCTGCGACTGGCCCCCAACGACCCGGACTCGCCGGTGCTCATCAGCGAGTTCGTCACCAGTTCCATCAGCACGCGCGGCCTGCCCGAGTCGGTGATGCAGGCGGTGCGCCGCAGCAACCCGGATTTGCTGCACGCCCGCAGCGACGAACGGGGTTATGCACTGATCGAGGCCACGCCTGGTGTGATGCAGTGCGAGTTCCGCGCCACGGCCTTTCCGGTGGCCGAACAGGCACGCCTGCACACGCAGGCACGCTTCGCCGTCGAGGCAGGCCGCCCCGGCCCGCAGCACGCCGGATGACCCCCGGCTTGAGCGCCATAAACGCCTTCTTGCTGCCGCTTTTTCACGCACCCGCCGAGGCGCCGTGTTCGACACTGGCATCCATGCGGTGGAGATGGATTTGCCGCTCAATCCCTCGGAGGTTTTCATGGGCTCACAGCGACTGGCGTTCTGGCTGCGGAAATTGGGCTGGCGCGGCGAACCATCGCGGCGTGAGCCGGACCCCATCGAAATGGGCACGGCTTTCGGCCTGGATGCCAGCATGGGCCCGGCATCCGACTGGTCTGACTCCGGCACCGTGAGCTTCGTAGACGGTGTCCTGCACAGCGCCCCGCCTCGGTATTGAGGGCGGACACCGGGCCCCGGCTGAGTGCGCAAGAAACTGCCCGGTAGCCAGGCGACTGAAGCGTTTGTAACGTGCCCGTGGCGTTCAATCCACGCGGACGGCCCCCTACAATCGGCCCATGGCCCGGCTGTCGTTTCGTGAGCAAGTGCTGCGCACCCGCGAGGATGCGATCGTTGCGTCGGTCAATCGCCTGCTGGCCGAAAAAGGCTTCGACATGATGACGGTCGACGAGGTGGCCGCCGACGTGGGCATCGCCAAGGCCAGCCTGTACAAGCACTTCGCCTCCAAGGAAGAACTGGCCGCGGCCGCAATGATCCGGCTGCTGCGGCAGGCCCTGGCATTCCTGGACACGTTGCCGGCAGATGCCGAGCCGGTGGATCAACTCCGCTCGGTGGCCCACTGGACCATGCAGGTGCAGCTGGCTGGCGAAATGCCTTCGTTGCCGGCACAGAACTCCGCGCTGCGCGCCGCCCTGATGGGCAATGCCGCCTACCTCGACTTGTTGATGCAAGTGAGCGAGCGGCTGGGCGCCTGGATCACCGCCGCCCAGGCCGCGGGCAGCCTGAACCCCGGCTTGCCGCCCGAGGTGGTGCTGTACACCTTGTTTGCGCGCGCCTGCGACCCCGTGCTGGGCCTGCTCAAGTCGAACGGCCAGTACAGCGACGAGCAAATCATCCAGTGGCTGATGTCCACCTGTTTCGCCGGGCTCAAAGGCCCCTGACCGCCGCTACACCTCGACCACCAGGCACGGCTGGTGCTGCGTGCCTTCACCCTTGACGCCGTGGCCGCGGGCATTGCTCAGCACACGGGTGCCGCCACGCAGGTAGTCGTGGCAGCAGTGCAGGTGGCCGTGGATCCACAGGTCGGCGTAGGGCAACAAGTCGTCGTCGGCATTGCAGAAGCTGGCGGAGGCCGGGATCAGGCCGTAGCGCGGGTCGGCCGAGGCCAGGCTGGGGGCGAAATGCGTGACCGCGACCGTCGCGTCCCAGGCGCCGTGTACCGGCCCCGGCTGCAGTGCCAGCTCCTGCGCCAGCCAGGCGCGGCAACGCAAGGCCTCGTCGCGCACGGCCACGGCATCGAAGGGCGCCCCGGCAATGGTGGCCCGCATCACCTGCACGAAGTACCGCCCGGCCCGCTGGCAGCGCACACGCTGGGCCTCGCCAAAGGCGTCGAAATCGCTCCAGCGTGTGGTCGCGACGAAACGGATGCGCCGGCCGTCGGCCCCGGTCCAGATGCGGCTTTCGCGCTCCAGCAGGTGCAGGCCCAGTTCGCGGCAACGCTGCCGCAGTGCCGGCCAGGCCTCGGTCCATTCGCGCCGGTCGAACTCGTGGTTGCCGGCCACGTACAGCACCGGCACCGGCCAGCCGGCGAAACGCTCCAGGCCGCGCCAGGTGCTGTCGATGTCGCCGGCCAGCACCAGCAACTCCGCCTCCGGCGCGATCACCGGGTCGTAGTTCTCGGTCTCCAGGTGCAGGTCGGAGAGAACTTGCAGCCGCATGAGGGCCGGGCTAGGTGCCTTCGGCGTTGCGGCCGTGGCACTGCTTGTACTTCTTGCCGCTGCCGCAGGGGCACGGGTCGTTGCGCCCCACCTTGGGAGTGTCGCGGCGCACTGTCGCGACCTTCAGCCGCGCCTCGCGCCCGATGCGCGTCAGCTGTTCCACGTTGCCCACCAGGTCTTCGATTGCGGCGTCCAGAGTCTCCAGCGGATGCTCGGCGTCCAGCGCCCGGGTGTATTCAGCCTCGTCCTCGCCCTGCTCCGGCAAGTGGCGGAACACGCAGGCCAGCAGGTCGGGCAGGTCCGGCGCACTCAAGGCCTCCAGCCCGCTGAACAGATCGAGTGCATGCGAAAACCCCGCCACCCAGGGCGCCAGGGACGGCTGGATGGCGGCCTGGCCCTGCAGTTCCACGCCGTGCTCGTCTTCCGGCACCATCACCAGCGGGTCGAACCAGGCGTCTTCGCGCAGGGCCCGCTCCAGCTCGGCGTGGCGGCGCAGCACGAGCGCCAGCAGTCGCTCATGCTTGGCATGGTGCCAGCCCGGCGTGTCGGGCCCCAGCGCCTGCCCGGCCGGCCCGTCCTCGGCATCCTGCTGGTAATTCCAGTCAAAGGCCGGCGGCAGCCAACGCTCGGCGGCAATCAATTCCGGCTGCGCCAGCACGCCGCACAAGTAGCCATCCAGCATGACGGCGTCCAGCGCCTGCAGGGGTTCGGGAATGTCGGCCAGCAAGTCGTCGAGTTCGCCGACTTCGGCATCGGTGAGATCAGCCGTGGGGTTCATCAGTGCATTGTCGCAGTGCGGTTGTGATACTGTCGGCGGCCTTGATGATGATGCACATCGCCTGCAACGCTCAATGACCCGCTTTGGCGCGATCTTCAGCAAGAGGGACTGGGTGCCGGGCCTGCTGGCCATCGTGGCCGTGCTGGCGCTGAACGCCGCCACCGGCACGATCCAGGGCCTGGAACTGCAGTGGTACGACCACGGCGTGAGCGCGTCCAACCGCACGCCCTCCAGCGACGTGGCCGTGCTGGCCATCGACGATGCCAGCATCGCCAAGCTAGGCCCCTGGCCCTGGTCGCGCGAACTGCATGCACAAGTCATCGACAAACTCAGTGCCGGCGGCGCGCGTTCCATCGTGCTGGCGGTGCCGGTGTCCCAGTCGCAGGCCGAGCCTGGCCTGGCGCAGCTGCAACGCCTGGCCGAGGTGGTGGGCGCCGACGTGGACCTGGCCAGCCACCCCGTGCTGCCGCTGCTGCTGGAGCAAGCCATGCAAGCGCTGGACGCCGACGTGCACCTGCAACGTGCAGTCGAGAGCAGCCGCCGCACCTTGCTGCCTGCCGTGTTGTCGCCCACGCTGGCCGGGGCGGGGGTCGGCGCCTTCAAGAACAAGATGCCCGCCGGGGCCGCGCGCAGCCTGCTGCCCAGCCCCGGCGCCGGCGTGCTGCTCGCCGCGCCGGCGGCGCAATGGCCCCTGCCAGCGCTGGCCGCCGCCGCCGCCGGCGTGGGCCAAGCCACCTGGCTGCCAGACGCCGACGGCGTGCTGCGCACCCACGCCCTGCTGTTGAACTACGAGGGCCGTGCCGTGCCTTCACTGCCCTTGCTGGCGGCGGCCCGGCAGCGCGGGGTGACGGAGCCCCAGCCACGGCTGCTGCCGGACGGCTGGCTGCAATGGGGCAGCCTGCAACTGCGCACCGAGGGCGCGGCCCTGGCCCGCACACATTTCTACGCCAGCGCCGACGAGCGCAGCACGCCGTTTTCGCACGACCCCTTCCATGCCGTGTACAGCGGCGAGATCCCGGCCAACCGGTACGCCCGCAAGACGGTGCTGATCGGCCTGACCGCCACGGGACTGGCGCCGACCATCGCCACACCCCTGGCGCCGGCCATGAGCGAGGTGGACGTGCTGGCCCACCAGACCTCCAGCCTGCTGTCCGGCCATCTCATCACCCGGCCCGCCTGGGCCACAGCGGCCCTGGTGGCTGCGCTGCTGGGCGTGGCCGCCTACCTGGTGGTCGTGGTGCCGCGCCTGGCCGCGCGCTCGGCGCTGGCCCTGAGCACCGTGCTGGCCATTGGCCTGCTGGCCGCCGGCCACCTGCTGCTCACGCAGGCGTCGTTCTGGGTGCCGTGCGTGCTGCCGGTGGCCGCGCTGGCCGCCGGCCAGGCGGCCATGACCATGACCCGGCTGGTGCTCACCTCCATGGGCCCGCAGGAGGCCGATGCCACCGGCGTGCAGGCGACCCGGCTGCTGGGCTTGTCGCTGCAGCGGCAAGGCCAGCCCGAACTGGCCTGGGAACAGCTGCGCAGCGTGCCGCTGGCACTGCTGGACACCGACCAAGCCATGGCCTTGATGGACAAGCTCTATGAGCTGGGGCAAGACTTCGAGGACAACGGCCGCTTCAGCCCTGCGCAGTCGGTCTATGCGCATCTGGTGCGCCACGACCAGGCGTACCGCGATGTGGCACAGCGCCTGCTGCGCATGCGCTCAATGGCTCACGACACCGAGCCGGGCATGCCCAGCACGCTGCCGGCGCTGTGGCCGGCAGCCGCGGCCGGGCCTGCACCGGCGGCCGCCCCGGCGGTCGTCGCATTGCCGACCCCGGCCCCGCCGCCGCCGGCCGCCGCAGCAGCCAGTTCGGGCACCGAGTGGCCGCTGGGCCGTTTTGTGGTGCAGCGCGAACTGGGCCGTGGCGCCATGGGCGCGGTGTACCTGGGTATGGACCCGCAGTCACGCCGCCAGGTGGCCATCAAGACGATGGCCCTGACGCAAGAGTTCAGCGGCGACCAGCTGGCCGACGCACGCCAGCGTTTCCTGCGCGAGGCCGAGACGGCCGGCCGGCTGCGGCACCCGGACATCGTGACCATCGTCGATGCCGGCGAAGACCGCAGCCTGGCCTACATCGCCATGGAGCTGCTCTCAGGCTACGACATGACGCGCCACACCCGTACCGGCAGCCTGCTGCCAGTGCCGCAGGTGCTGCACATCGCGGCACGCGTGGCAGACGCCCTGGCCTACGCCCACAAGCACGGCGTGATCCACCGCGACGTGAAGCCCGCCAACGTGATGATCGACCCGGCCATCGACCAGGTGAAGGTCACCGATTTCGGCATTGCCCGCGTCACCGACGCCAGCAAGACCCGCACCGGCGCCGTGCTGGGCACGCCGTCCTACATGTCGCCCGAGCAGCTGGCCGGCCGGCGGTTGGACGGGCGCAGCGACCTGTACTCCCTGGGCGTGATGCTGTTCCAGCTCCTGACCGGCCAGTTGCCGATGCGCGGAGACTCCATGGCGGCCCTGATGTATGCCATTGCCAACACACCGGCCCCGGATGTGCGCAGCGTGCGCCCGGAACTGCCGCAGACGCTGGCCGAGGTGGTGGCGCTGGCCTTGGAAAAACGCCCGGAGGTGCGCTATGCCGACGGCCAGCAGCTGGCACTGGACCTGCGCACCGTGGCCGCCATGGTCGAGGCGGCCGAAGCGGCCCCCGAGGCCTACGCCGCAAACGTGGCGTCCCCGCCGCCTGCCGCTCCGGCCCCGCCTGGGCCGCTAGCGCGCACCGCCGTCCGAGTGCCCTCGCCATCGCCGGCACCTGAAGCCCTACCACCGGCGCCACCCGCCGCCGCACCGCACCAATCCGCCCCGGTGACCAACGCCGTGAGGGGCGTCTGGCGCTCCTCCGTGCGAAAAGCACGCCGGGAAGCACAGGCCGAGCTGTTCGCCGACACGCAACCCAGCATGCCGATGCCTTTGGAAGACGATGGCTTCGGGCACAATCGGCCCGGCTGAATCGGCCCCCGCCGACCCCACCTCCAGGCAAACACGAGCCCATGAATTTCGAGTTCTTTGCGTTGACGGACACCGGCCGCGCGCGCTCGAACAACGAGGATTCGGTCGTGGTGGATGAAACCGCCGCGCTGGCCGTGCTGGCCGACGGCATGGGCGGCTACAACGCCGGCGAAGTGGCCAGCGGCATGGCCACCGCCTTCATCCGCTCGGAACTGGGCCGCTGGCTGGGCGAGGCCTCCGAGGGTGCGTCCGACGCCGACGTGCGGCGCGCCATGGACATCTGCGTGGACAACGCCAACCGCGCCATCTTCAACGCCGCCAACTCCAACCCCCAGTATGCGGGGATGGGTACCACGCTGGTGGTGGCGGTGTTCCGCGAGGGCCGGGTGCTGCTGGGCCACATCGGCGATTCGCGGGCCTACCGCTGGCGCGGCCAGAAGCTCACGCAGATCACCCGCGACCATTCGCTGCTGCAGGAGCAGATCGACGCCGGCCTCATCACCCCCGAGCAGGCTGCCAACAGCGTGAACAAGAACCTGGTCACCCGTGCCGTGGGCGTGGAAGACATGGTGCTGCTCGAGACGCATCTGCACGAGGTGCAACCCGAAGATTGGTACCTGATGTGCTCCGACGGCTTGTCGGACATGCTCACCGACCAAGCCATTGGTGACGTGCTCAGGCGACACAGTGCTTTGGAAAGCGCGGCTTCCGCACTGGTAGACGCCGCCAATGAGGCGGGCGGAAAGGATAATATTGCCGTCGTCCTGGCCGCTGCGCGGGGGGGTGCACCGGCGGCGCGTTCTTGGTGGCCTTTCCGCCGCTGACACTGCGGGAACACACAACATCGCCGCAGGGGTTGCCACATCAGGTCGGCCGGGCTCGCAAGACAAACCAGAGGTCACGCATGGGAAAACTCGTTGTCTCACTCGACGGTGTCGTCATCAAGGAGGTGCAACTCTCCAAGGACAAGACGACCCTGGGCCGGCGCCCCTACAACGACATCGTGATCGACAACCTCGCCGTCAGCGGCGAGCATGCGGTGCTCCAGATGGTGGGCTCCGATGTCTTCATCGAAGATCAAAACAGCACCAACGGCACCTACATCAACGGCCGCGCCGTCAAGAAACAACTGCTGCAGCACAACGACACGGTAGAGATCGGCAAGTACAAGATCAAGTACCTGCTCGACGACGGCAACGACTACGAAAAGACCATGGTGCTCAAGCCCGGGCAGGCCATGCCCTCGGCGTCGCGCAGCGGCTTCGGTGCCTTCAGCGGCCAGCCTGCGGCGCCCTCCAACTTTGGTGGCCTGAGCGGCCCGGTGCCGCCAGCCTCCATCAAGGTACTCAGCGGCGCGGCCGCCGGGCGCGAGGTGCCGCTCAGCAAGGTGGTCACCACCGTGGGCAAGCCCGGCGTGCAAGTGGCTTCCATCACCAAGCGGCCGGGTGGTTACGTGTTTGCCCACGTGGAAGGCGGCACCCGGCCCACCGTGAACGGCTCCGCCGTCTCGGGCGACCCGATCCATTTGAAGGATGGCGACGTGATCGAACTGGCCGGCACGCAGATGCAGTTCGTGCAGCCGTGAGAGATTTTGCGGCCTTGCCGGCGTAGGGCCGGCGAGGGACTGTTGCATGGGCGCATCCCGCGGGGTGCGAGGGAGTTGAAACCGCCGTGTGCTTGTTCACGCAAGGTCAAGTCGCCCAGCCGCAAAAATCGGCCCGCAAGGCGCCCGTGAGGTACTGCGCTTGCCCCTCCGGCCCACCGCAGGCAGCATGGAGGTCATGCTCAGTGATCCTTCCACGCCCCGCGGCGCGCTTTGTTGCCACGCTCCTTTGCACACCGATGCCGCGCGCATCGGTTGCATGATCCACGTTTAGCCTGCCGGTGCCCATGCGCGCCCGGACGGCTGACGTAGAACCTCCTTCTCCCATGAAACTCCGAGTGCTCGGTTGCTCCGGCTCCATTGCCGCAGGCAGCCGCACGACCTCTTTCCTGCTCGATGACGACGTGCTGGTGGACGCCGGCACCGGCGTGGGCGACCTCACCCTGGACGAGATGGCCGGCATCGACCACATCGTCGTCAGCCATTCACACCTGGACCATGTGCTGGGCATTCCGCTGCTGGCCGACAGCGTGATGCGGCGGCGGCTGGCGGCGCAGCCGTTCAAGCCGGTGCAGGTGCATGCCTTGCGCGAAACGCTGGATGCCTTGCGCAAGCACTTGTTCAATGACGTGATGTGGCCGGATTTCACACGGCTGCCGCATGCCGAGAAACCCATCATCACCCTGCATGAGCTGAAGGTGGGGCAGGTGCTGGGCTTGAATGGCAAGCGGGTTGAGGTGCTGCCGGCTCGGCATACGGTGCCGGCGGTGGGGTATGCGGTGGACACGCCTTCGGGGTGGTGGATTTTTACCGGGGATACCGGGCCGAACCCGGCGCTGTGGCGCACGCTGCAGCAGCGGCGCATTGCGCAGTTGGTGATTGAGACGGCGTTCAGCGAAGACGAGCGGGCGCTGGCGGAGGTGAGCCGGCATTTGTCGCCTTCCATGCTGGCGGCGGAGCTGGCGCACCTGGCCGGGCCGGTGGAGGTGGCGATCACGCACATCAAGCCGGGGGAGGAAGCGGCGGTGAGCGGGCAGATTGCGGCGCTGGGGTTGAACCACCGGGTGCGGGCGTTGGGGACGGGGGAGAGGTTTGAGTTTTGAGGGGCCCCCTCAGCGTCGGCGCCCTGCCGCCACCCAGGCTTCGACCGCACCCATGGGCAGCCGATAACGCGCACAGTTGTGCACGTCGAGCGCGTTCAACTCGTCGAGCAGCATCCGCTCGAATCCCGGCGCCTGGTCTGCCGGAATCGCCAGCGCCGACAACGCTGTTGCCGCCGACTCGCCCTGGCGCACCACCCGATGCAAGGCATCGTTCAGCGCCTCGCGCCAGCGCAACCGCATAGGATCCGGCGCCCCCATGGAGGCAAGCACCACCGTGTACTTGGCCACCGAGCGCCGATACGTCCGGCCGAAAAGGTCGATGGCAAGCGACACATCGAGGAACTCGTACACGCCCATCATGGCCAGCGCATAGTCCTGCGGGCCCACATCCAGGAACGACAAGGGCGCGCAGTTAAAGAGCATCAACGGGATGTTGGCCGCCAGGCGGCTGGTGCGCTTGTTGCCGTCTTCGAAGGGCTGCAGGTATGCGAGCTGCACCCACAAGAAGAACGCTGCCTCCAGGGGGTTGTGAATGTGCCGCGCCCGGTCGATGACCGTCTCGAACATCTCGCCCAGCAGCGACGGCACCTGCGTGGGGAGGTAGGTCGTGTCGCTGATGCGGACGATTTTTTGGCGGATGGCACCCAGCGATTCGACGTCCGGCAGCAGGTCCTGCATCAGCACCGCGTGCACATTGCGGACCACGGCCGCCGTCAACCCATACTGAGGCACCGCATCGACCAAGAACTCGATGGCCCGCTTGTGGTTGAGCAGCATGATGGCGTCCGGATCCCCCGTGGTCGCGCCGCTCTTGAACAAGTCCTGCGTCGCAAGCAATGTGTAACGGTTGCCCTCCAGGCGCGAAGAGGACCACGACAGATCGATCAGCAACTGCTCCAGCACCTTGCGCGCATAGGTGCCTGCCGGTTGCTCGCCCTGCATGCGCCCCTCTGCGGCCAGCGCCTGGGCCAAGCCGCGGGGCAGCAGCGACGACTCGTTGGGGACGTAACGGTCGACGAACTCCCTGCGGTAGGTGACGGGCGCGCGCGCCCAGCGGCTGTGCCAGCGCGGCACGCAGCTCAAGGGCGGATGCAGACCAGGGCGGCGTGGCGAACCTCGCTTGCGCGACGGGTGCCGCTGTCGCGGCACCCTCACCGTCACCCTCACCGGACTGCGAGTCAGCCGTCCGTGCCACCGGCAAGCTGTACCGTGTGGCTCGCGCCCGGCCGGTGCGAACCACACGCCCGGCTTGCACCCCTGCGTCCAGCAGTCGCTTGGTCGTCGCCAGGCTGGTTCCCGCCATGTGGGCCAACTGGACTGAGCTGGCCGGCGGTTCGCCGGCTGCGGACAACTGCGTAAGAACTGCGAGCAGTGCGTCAAGGTCTGGGCGGAGAGGCACGGAAGACTTGGAAGTGAATATCGGCTCAAGTATCAGCTCAGTCTGAGCCGATATTACTTTGTGCGCCGAAAAATGAGCCGATTTTGCTTATTAGTTTGAAGTTTGAAGTTTGAGCCGATATTGAGCCAAGACCGTTTTGATCGACAGGCGTGCCGTAGGGCAACTTGACTTTCCCAAACGAAAGTCAAGTTGCCCTACGGCTGGGATGTTGCTGTCACCGGCACCTGACACTCATCCACGATGCTGGCGCCGGACCGGCACCCAGCACCTGACCTCGCCCGTGCAGGCTGCCGAGGGCCGCGCGGCCGGCTTGGCCCCAGGCAAGACCGACCGCCGAAAACTGACGCGTGCCCGCGCAGCTTGACACAAGCGCCTGGCGGAACGTCTTGGCGTTGATGAAACCCAGGCCATTCATCTGGCGCTGCACGACATGGCGGTCAAGCTGGCGCCGCAATTCACGGTGAATGTTGCCTATGGCACCAGCCAGCGCACCCCCACCCTGCATCGCGGTGAGTTTTCCATCCTGCGTGATGGCAATTCCGCAGCCTATGAAGCCGCCGGTCATCCGGTTCATGTTCGAACTTGTGGCAAGCTACGCGAACACTCAGGCCGGTGCCCATGAGATGCCCACGTTGATGACACTTGAAACCCTTCAAGCAGAAGCACTGCGCCTGCCGCCAGCCGACAGGGCAAAACTGCTTGATCGCCTGATCGCCAGCCTTGATGTGGATGCTGGCGCCGAAGCCGCCTGGGATGCAGTGGCCGACCAGCGCGAACAAGAGCTTCAAGCCGGAACCGCCGAGGCCGTGCCGCTTGAGCTTGTTGTGGCCAGGCTTGAAGCTCGCTTCCCTGGATGAAGGTAGCTCTTCACCCGGCAGCAGAGCAAGACATCCAAGATGGCTGCCACCTTTTACGAGCGGGAAGGCTCACCCATCCTGGCGGCCCGTTTCGTCGCCGAGTTCAAGCGCCTCGCCACCTTGCTCCTTGAACACCCGGAAATCGGCTCACCACGCTCAAATGGGCGGCGCGGCTTCTCAATGAGCGTCTTTCCCTACACGGTCATCTACCGCGTCAAAGCAGACGTAGTCAAGATTTTGGTTGTCAAGCACGACAGCAAGCGCCCCGGGTATGGCGGACGACGCTCGTAGCCGTTCACTTGTCATAGATGTCTGCCCTGCTGAGCGCACCTGGGCACCGAGGTCGGGTGCCTTGCTTTCATACCAGTCATGCGCGTCGATCATGTCCAGCCTGGCGGCTGGCATGACGATCACCGGCCAGATCAAGGCCTCCGGGCGGCCAACTCCGCTTTCAGATCGTCCCATTTGACCGCGTGCGCCTTATCCTGGTCGAAGCTGGCGAGGCGCCACTCCAGTTCGCGGTGCTGCGTCGGGGAGATCGACAGGTCGGCGTCGGAGATGCGCCTTCCACTGCCGGCGCCTGCAGGGTCACCGGCCGTCGCGCACAGGCCAGATCCGCAACACAAGGAGTTTGTCCCCCTGGATTTCATAGCGCATCTCATAGGTCCCCACCAGGATACGGCGAACCTCGCGAGGATCGAACTCCTCAAGCCGCCGGCCCATGCGAGGCTGGGTGAGCAGGCGACTGGGCGCGGCGACCAGCGCTTGCACGGCACGCGCTGCGGCGGTTGCATTGAGCGGTGCAAGAAACCGATGTAGCCGCGCCAGATCCGAGGTCGCACTGCAAGTCCATTTCAGATCCATTACTGCGGGGCAGGCAGGGGCGAATCGGTATCAAGGCTCGCAGCCCAGGCCTGCACGGCTGAGTGGTCGATGAACGCCCCGGCATCCACATCCGCCGGCGCTTCCAGCGTGAGGCGGCTGCGCTGTTCTTCCTGCTCCAACCAAGCAACCGGCGCCTGCTTTACGACCCAGCCACGGCGAGCGCTCCATGCGGGCGGCCATCTCGTCGATCTTCTCTGCCAACGGCAGCGGCACATGAGCAGCAAATACCTTGGACTCCATGGGCACTCCATGCCGATCAGATTGAGTCGTAGTGATTGGATTTGATTTTCGCAAGCTGCGCTCGCGAACTGCTCATGCTGCGTCGCACGACCGGGTGGCGCGAGCACCGAACCCTTGCCGCTGGCCTTGGATGCTTTGCATGGCGGCGCCGGTAGTCGCCGACGCCACACGCCGGGCACGGTATGGTTCCACTTTGCGGAGCCTTGTCCCTGGTGCGGCATCTTGGTCTGACGAATTGCGTCAATTTCAAGGGCCATTTGTGTACGCTGGTGACCGTTTACGCCCGGTTTGCGGCCAACCCCCGCAAACGGGGTGCAATCCTGCACATTTGAAGCGTGGAAACGGGTTGGCACATCCCCTGCATTTGCGAACGTGTCTGTGACCGTTCCCTGTCCCCCCTCCATCTGACCCCACCTGCTTATTTAGGAGTTTCAATGAAACGTGTTCAACAAGGCTTCACGCTGATCGAGCTGATGATCGTCGTGGCCATCATCGGCATCTTGGCGGCGGTGGCTCTGCCGGCGTATCAGGACTACACCATTCGGGCGCGCATCACGGAAGGGCTGGGCCTCGCGGGGGGCGCCAAGGCTACTGTGGCTGAGAACATTGCTAGTGCGGGTGGCATCCTCCCGCTTACCGCACCTGCTACCGCCTGTACGGGGGTAAATGTCATCGGTGCTGGCGGCGCTGCAGCGGTTGGACACGTCACCACCCTTGCCTGCGGAGCACTTGATGGGGTCTTGACTGTCACCATGGACGCCGCAGCTCAAAATGTGCAATTCAGGCTGACGCCAGCGTCCCTTGCCGCGTCCGGTGGTATCACCTGGACGTGCGCTGTGGTAACTTCGACTGCCGGGGCAGGCGCCCTTAGCAATAAGTTCGTTCCGAATCAGTGCCGAGTCTAACGAGATTGGACCACGGCAATCGAGGCCGAGACTCTAGAGCGGATTTCATTAGTTGTTCTCGGCGCACACAGTGATATTGTCAATTTTTTTAGGAGTTTTCAGTGAAACGTATTCAACAAGGCTTCACTCTGATCGAGTTGATGATCGTGGTGGCCATCATCGGCATCTTGGCGGCGGTGGCCCTGCCGGCGTATCAGGACTACACCATTCGGGCGCGCGTCACGGAAGGGCTGGGCCTCGCCGGGGGCGCAAAGGCTACCGTGGCTGAGAACATTGCTGGTGCGGGTGGCGTCCTCCCGCTTACCGCACCTGCTAGCGCTTGTACGGGGGTAAATGTCATCGGTGCTGGCGGCGCTGCAGCGGTTGGACACGTCACCACCCTTACCTGCGGAGCGCTTGATGGGGTTTTGACTGTCACCATGGACGCCGCAGTTCAAAATGTGCAATTCACGCTGACTCCCCTGGTTCCGAACGGGTCCGGTGGTCTCAACTGGACATGCGCTGTGGTAACTTCGACTGCCGGGGCAGGCGCCCTTAGCAATAAGTTCGTTCCGAATCAGTGTCGAGTCTAACGAGATTTAATCCACGGCGATCGAGTCCGAGGATCTAGAACAGATTTCATTAGTTGTTCTCGACGCACACAGTGATAGCGCCTAGAGAGACTAGGGCTCTCTAGGCAACGAATAAATTGGGGCGCCGATTGTGGTGCCCCAATTTTTTTGGGGATATCGAAATGGATCCCACGCGCCGCACCATAAAAATAGGTCAGAGCAAGGCTTCACTTTGATCGAATTGATGATCCTGGTGGCCATCATTGGCGCCCTTGCTGCGCTCGCCCTCCCTGCCTATCAGGACTACACCATACGAGCGCGAGTAACCGAGGGCCTTGCCCTCATTGCCGCGGCCAAGCCGCAGATTGCAGAAAATATTGCCAACAACGGCGGCAATATCGGGGCTGACGTTTGCAACGCGGTCAGCGTCGTCAACGCTCCAACGGCCAGCAGTCGTGTCGCCTCATTTACCTGCACGGCTGGTGTACTTGTCGCAAAGATGGACGCCAGCGCGGCAGAGGTGGAGATCCGGCTTGAACCCACCGTCCTAAACCCCGGAACATCAGGTGCGCTCGCCAATTGGACGTGCAGAACACCGAGTCCGCACCGTTTTGTACCCGCTGAGTGCAGACACTGACTCCTGGTTTCAGATTCGGGGTCTTGCCTTTTGCCCTCCATCAGACGAAAGAAAGTAGGTGCAATGAGGCGGCGGTGCAGTGATGGGCTCCCAGCCCACGGCAAGGCGGCGCGACGCGTGAAACACACGCAGAGCCTCGACGGCCTGTTGCGCACGCGGTAGGGCACGATGTGGCGGATCTTGGGCGCCACCAACTCGCGCGTGCCGGGAGGCTGCCCGGGCGTCCATGCCAATCTGCTCAACCAGCAAGGCGAGTGCCTCAGAATCCTTTGCACGACCAAGCGCGCCGCACGTTCGTCGTCACCGGCAGTGTAGGTGGCCCCTTCGTCAAGATTGCTCAGGGCGTTGTACAGCCACTTAACCTGCATTCACTCGCCACCTCTCCGGCAGGTCGGCCACATCCTGTGCGCTGGCAAAGTCGCCAGCGTCGGTATCGTTCACTGCAGCCTGGATCTAGCCAAGCTGCCATTCGTTGTTTTCAACGAACTCGCGAATCGCTTCGGCCGCCAGGAACGACTTGCTGCGCTGGAATGCTTCAGCCAAGTGATCAAGGCGATCTTTGACATCGTCTTCGACTTGGATAATCGCCCACGTTGTTGGTTACCAGCGTGGCCTCCTCGTCAAGCGCATGGCAGGCAGTCCACAGGTCATTCGTTCTTCAGGCGCGTGAACTGCACGGCGTAGTGCTCGCAGATGCCTCGCCCGCCGGGGTAGAGCACCGGCACCTGCCGGACCAACCCATCCAGGCGGCGCACCACATCGGCTTTGCGCGTGCTGCGTTCGGCACCTTTCAACAGCTCGGTGTAGGTGACGAACGACATGCATGTCGCGTCCTCCTCTGCCAGCGCGTTGATTCGCACAACCACCGACGGCGGCTTGTTCCTGATGAGGTAGATCAGGATGTTCGTATCGAGCATGAACCTCACAGGTCCGCGCGCTCCTGTGCGGGCAGCAGATCCTGGCGCTGCGTCTCCAGCGTCTCAATGAAGGGATGGCCGCCTTGCCACGGCGGGGTACGCCCATGGGCCTCGGTCCAGCGCGTCAGAAAGCCGGGCAATGATGCCGGCGTGGGTGCTTCGTGCCGGCCGACAACCACCGGGCACTGGCGGATCTCGCCCGGCACCATCGCGCTGCCGTCCGAAAGCCTGAGGTCTTCGGCCGGCAGGTCGCAGGCTGCCGTCGTCGGCCACGCTCACCACCGAAGGGCAGGATGGGGCAGGACCGCGCGCCGGGGATCACTTTCACGCGGCCATCGCGCACGATGGCAATCCTTGAGCAAGGGACGCAAGTCACTGTAGGGCGAGCGCCTTGTAGAACTTGGCCGCTTCGCGGCATTTGCCGGTGGACGAGGCTGCGGCGGCCAGGCGCCTTGGCGCCTTGGCGCCTCCCGCCGCTGCGGTACGCTTGCGCCGATGATGAAGTCCGACAACCCTTACGCCCCTGGGGCGACTGCGCTCGGGTCCTTTCGGCCCATCCCCAGCGACACCTTCCGGATGCCTCTGCTCGCCCTGCTTGCCGTGGCCGCGCCCCTGCTCATCGGCGGCAGCTTGTCGCCCTCATCGACCTTCTTCAACCAGGTGTGCGCCGTCTTCGGCTGGGGCCTGGCGCTGGCGATCTGGGGCCTGAAGCCCGGCCATCGCATCGACACCACGCCCCGATTCGACGCGCGGCGAATGTCGAACACCTGCCTGCTGGCTGCGCTGGCGGTGTTGTCGCTGGGCATCCTGGCGTCCGCAGCCCCCTGGGGCCAGCGACTGGGCCCCTTAGCGTGCGTTGCACTGGCGGCAGCGGTTGCGGTGGCTGCGGCCCAGGCGGTGCCGCCCAGCCACGCACCTCGGCTCCGGTCGCTCGCCCCCGCCGTGCTGCTGGCCCTGCTCGCCGCCGGCCTGTACAGCGTGCTCGTCGGCCTCCTCCAGGTGTTCCTGCCCGACTGGACCGATGGCCGCTTCATCTCCCACCGCACGGCCGAGGGCCTGGCCATCGGCAACATCCGCCAGCCCAACCAGCTCAGCACGCTGCTGCTGTGGGCCTGCGCGGCCGCGGTGTGGTGGTCGGTGGTGCGGCGCTGGCGGCTGGGCGTTCTGGCCGGGTTGCTGGCGGCGCTGCTGTTCGCGGTGGTGCTCACGGCCTCCCGCACGGGCGTGGTCGGGGTGGTGATGCTGGCGCTCTGGGGGCTGGTGGATCGCCGCTTGCCCAAAGGCGTGCGTATGCTGCTGCTGGCCAGCCCGGTGTTCTATGCCCTGGCGTGGTGGGGCATGACGCAGTGGGCCGCCGCGGCCGGGCACGCGTTCCATGGCGGGCAGCGCATGACCGCGACCCTGCATGGCTACGGCAGCGACTCGCGCGTGAACACCTGGCTCAATACCCTGGCGCTGATCAAGGCCCATCCGTGGACGGGCGTGGGCTTCGGGGCCTACAACTTTGCCTGGACGCTGACGCCGTTCCCGGGGCGTTCCACGGCCTTCTTCGACCATTCACACAACCTGCTGCTCCAGCTGGCTGTGGAATTCGGCGTGCCGGCGGCGCTGCTCGTGCTGGGCTTGCTGGCCGCGTCGCTGTGGGCGGGGCGCCGGGCCTTGACCGCCGCCGACGACGAGCAGGCTATGAGCGCTCGCACTGCCTTGTTCATGCTGGCCGTGGTGGGCGTGCACAGCCTGCTGGAGTACCCGCTGTGGTATGCCTACTTCCTGCTGCCCACGGCGGCGTTGTGGGGCTGGTATGCGGGCTTGGCTTCCACTGAGGCTGGGGAGAAGGAGGGCAGCAGAACCGGGTCGCGGCTGATCGCACTCTTCGGCGCACTGACGGTTGCCGCCTCGGCCTACGCCTTCTTCGACTTCTGGCGCGTGGCCACCATCTTCGAGCCGCAGATTCCCTTCGCGTCGGCCCCGCTGGCAGAACGCATCGAGCGTGGCCGTCAAGGCCTGCTGTTCGGCCAGCATGCCGACTACGCCCGCGCCACCATGGCCGAGCGGCCGCAAGAGGTGTTCGATTCGTTCGACCGGCCGCTGTTCCACCTGCTCGACACGCGCCTGATGATTGCCTACGCCAAGGCCCTGGCCGGCCGCGGCGAGGTGGAAAAAGCGCGCGACGTGGCGGCCCGCCTGCGCGAGTTCAACAAGCCCGAGGCCGAGGAGTTCTTCGAAGTCTGCGACACCACCCCCGCCGCGTTCCAGTGCGGGCCCGACCCGGCACTGCCCTACGAAGCGCTGCGGCCCGTGCCCGCCAAAGGCCCCGCCCACTGATGCGCCTCGGCCACGTAGTCGCCCGACTTGCCGCCGTGCTTTTCCAGCAGCCGCACGTCCGTGATGACCATGCCGCGGTCGGCCGCCTTGCACATGTCGTAGATGGTGAGCAGGCCCAGTTGCACCGCGGTCAACGCTTCCATCTCCACGCCGGTGCGGCCCAGGGTTTCCACGGTGGCCTGGCAGTGCACCGCCGAGGCGGCCTCGTCCACACGCCATTGCACCGCCACGTGCGTCAAGGGCAGGGGATGGCACAGGGGAATCAGGTCAGCCGTGCGCTTGGCGGCCTGGATGGCGGCAATGCGCGCAATGCCCAGCACGTCGCCCTTTTTGGCCGTGCCGTCCTGGATGAGCCGCAAGGTGGCAGGCTGCATGCGGATGCTTCCGCCCGCCACGGCCACGCGGTGGGTGGGCTCCTTGCCCGCCACGTCCACCATGTGGGCTTGGCCTTGGGCGTCAAAATGGCTCAGCGGTGTGCTCATGGCAGTCGGTTTTACCTTGGGTCACGCCAGTCTTTTACGCAGTCTTGACATTGTGCAGGCAAGATAGCCCGATGAGTCGCCCGTCCATGTTCCGAAGGGTTTGCCGTTCTGTGCGGGCGCTGGGCTTGGCACGTACGGTAGCGGTGGCCGCGCTGCTGCTCAGCGCCGGCCCCAGCCTCAATGCCTTGGGAGCACCTGGTGCATCCGGCCTGCCGGCGCTGGGCGATTCAGCCTCGGAGGAGTTTTCCGTCACCGCCGAGCGCCAGCTGGGCGACCGCATCATGCGCGAGGCGCGCCGCGACCCTGACCTGGTGGACGATCCGCTGCTGCTGGAATACCTGCACACGCTCTGGGACCCGTTGCTGGTGGCGGCGCGCAAACGCGGCGAGATCTCCGAGGAGATCCAGACCCGTTTTGCGTGGGAGCCGTTCCTGGTGCGGGACCGCAGCGTCAACGCCTTTGCGCTGCCCGGCGGGTACATGGGCGTGCACCTGGGCATGATCTCGCTCACCACCAGCCGCGACGAACTGGCCTCGGTGCTGGCGCACGAGATGTCGCACATCACCCAGCGCCACATCGCGCGCACGGTGGCCAGCAGCCGGCAAAGCTCCATGATCGGCATCGCCTCGCTGATCCTGGGCATCATGGCCGCGTCGCGCAGCCCGGAGGCGGCCAACGCCCTCATCGCCACCGGCCAGGCCGCGTCGATACAAGGCCAGCTCAATTTCTCGCGCGACATGGAGCGCGAGGCCGACCGCGTGGGCTCCGGCGTGCTGGCGCAGGCCGGCTTTGCGCCGTCGGGCATGCCCAGCATGTTCGAGAAGCTGCAGCAGGCCAACCGGCTGAACGACTTCAACCAGTTCCCCTACCTGCGCACCCATCCGCTCACCACGGACCGCATTGGCGAAGCGCGTGCGCGGCTGGGTGTGCCCAGCGCGGTGGTCAGTCCGGCCAACGATCTGGATGCCCGCATGCTGCACGCCACCATGCGCGGGCGGGCGCGGGCCTTGATGGACGGCCGCGGCGAGACCCAGCAACGCCTGCTGCAGGGCGTCAATGCCGCGGTGCAGCCCGGCGACGAGGCCGAAGCCTTGACCCTGGCGTATGCCGGCGCCCTGGCGGCCCTGCGGCTTGGCCAGTGGACGATCGCGGACGCCGGCGTCGCGCGTGCGCTGGCGCTGGCTCGCCCGCACCCGGCCGCCTTGCGAGCCGTCAAGATCCTGCAGGCCGAGGCGCTCATCGAGCATGGCCAGGCGGCGCAGGTGGGTGACCTGCTCGTCGCTGGCGACGGCTCTCGTGTGATGACCTTGCTGGCCGCCCGCGCGGCACTGGTCCCCTCGGCAGGCGCGGCCCAGTGGCACCGCAGCCAGGAAGCCTTGCAGACCTGGGTGGCACTCAACCCCACGGACGCCAGCGCCTGGACGCTGCTCGGCCAGCTTTACGAACGCGCCGACCAGACCCTGCCGGCCGTGCGCGCGCAGGCAGAAGCGCAACTCGCGCTGGGCGACGTGCGCGGCGCCGTGGACCGCCTGCGTGCCGGGCAGCGCCTGGCGCGGCGCAATCCCGGCCAGGCCGATTCGATCGAAGCCGCCGTCATCGACGCCCGGCTCAAGGACGTGGAATCGCTGCGCAAGCGCTTGAGCGCGGAAGAGCACGACCGGGCGCCGGGCGAGTAGCCGCCCAGACGCGGCGCGCGGCCAAGGCTAATCGGGCTTGTTGAACAGGCGCTCCAGCGCCAGCTCGATGATCACTCCGCAGGCGCTGTAGATCAGCGAGCCGATCAGTGCGGCACCGAAGCTGGTGACCTTGAGCCCGTCGAGCATCCAGGCCGCAGACCAGAACATGGCCGCGTTGATGACGAAGAGGAACAGGCCCAGCGTCAGAATGGTGGCCGGCAGTGTGAGGATCACCAGCAGCGGCCGCAGCACCGCGTTGAACAAGCCCAGCACCAGGGCCGCGATCAGGGCCGAAGGCAGGCTGCGTACTTCCACGCCGCTGTACAGGTGCGCCACCAGCAGCAGCGCGCAGGCCAGCAGGAACCAGCGAATCAGTGTCTTGAGCATGATGGCGCCAGCATAAGCGCTGCGGTGCGGCGCAGGCATCGGCGGAGATCCCGGCCGTTGCCGGCTTGCGACGCAGGGCTGGCCTCTCAGCCGGGCCGCCCCAAGTCGGACCGGATCCCCGTGGGGGCTCGGCCAAGGTACCCATCGGCCGAGGGGTTGTCACTCAGACACCCGCCTTGGCCAGCACCACCACCGACACCCCGCGCGCCGGCGCCAGGCTGTCCAGGTTTTGGTAGGAGTGCGGCAGGTTTCCGGGGAAGGCCAGCACGTCGCCCGCGTCCAGCGCGTAGCGCTGCCCCACCACGATCAAGGCCACGCGGCCGGCCAGGCAGGTGAAGTACTCGCGCGTGCCGGGCAGGTGCGGGGTGCCGCCCATTACCGCACCGGGCTCGAAGTCCATCAAGTCCATCATTTCGTCGGGCACGGGCTCCGGCACCAGCGCGCGGGTGACCACCCCGCGGCCACGCTGCCGCTCGGCCACGTCGGCCGCCGCCCAGCGGCGCACATGCGCGGTGGGCGCGGCCAGCAGCTCGTCGATGGGCACGCCCAGCGCGTGCGCCACTTTCACCAGCACGGCCAGCGACGGGTTGCCCGTGCCGGATTCCAGGTTGGCCACCGTGGAGCGCGGCACCGCCGCCGCCTTGGCGAGGCCGGCCTGGGTGAGGTGGCGCGCGTGGCGGAGGCTGGCCAGGTTGCGCGCCAGGTGGCGGGCCGTGGGCGCGGTGCCGGGCCCGGTATCGTCTTGCGCCGGCGGGTGGGGAGCGGGTGTGTCTGTCATACCGATCTTGTGCCAAGCCCTTGGACAACGGCCTTCGGGGATTGAACCGGGCTGCCTATTCTGGGCCGATCGCCACTGACCGCAGGAGTCCGGACATGAATGACCTCAACCCCCTGATCCAAACCCGTGAGTTCGCCGATGCCCCCGGCTGGCACGGCTGGCGCGTCGGCATCACCGGCGGCACATCAGGCCTGGGACGCGCCTTGCTGCAGGCGCTGCACGCCCAAGGCGCCCAGGTGGCCTTCGTGGCCAGGCACGCCGAAGCAGTGGCCGCGACCGCCGCCGCGTTCCCGGGCAGCCACGGCATCATCGGCGACCTGGGCCGCAAGGAGGACATCCACGCCATCGCCCTGCAGATGCTGGGCACGCTGGGTGGTCTGGATCTGCTCGTGAACAATGCCTCCAGCCTGGGACCGGTGCCGCTGGCCCTGCTGGCCGACACCGAGTGCGAAGCCTTTGAGGAGGCCTTGCAGACCAACCTGCTGGGCCCGTTCCGGCTGACCCGGGCGGTGCTGGGCGCCCTGGCGGCCTCGGCGCGCGAAGGACGCGCCGGCCTGGTGTTGAACGTGAGCAGCGACGCGGCCCAGACCCCCTATGCACGCTGGGGCGCCTATGGCGCGAGCAAGGCCGCGCTGGCGCACATGAGCCGCATCTGGGACGAAGAGTTGCGCGGCAGCGGGGTGCGTGTGCTGGCCCTGGACCCCGGCGACATGGACACGCCCTTGCACGCCCTGGCCGTGCCGGATGCAGACCCGGCCGCCCTCAAGCCACCGGCCGTGGCGGCCCGGGAATTGATGGCCGCCGTGCAGCTGGCACTGCGATCGCGGGCGACGCAGGTGAGCGCATGAAAGCCGCCCCTCTGCCGACACAACGACCTCGCGACGCCCGCCTGCTGGCCGTGGATGCCGGCGGCTGCATGCACGACCTGCCGCGCCAACGCATCGTCGACTGGCTGCGGCCGGACGACCTGCTGGTGGCCAACGACGCGGCCACGATGCCCGCCAGCCTGCGGGGTGTGCACGTGCGCAGCGGTGCGCCGGTGGAACTGCGGCTGGCCGCGCGCGACTCGCTGGCACCCGAGGCCATCCGGCAGTTCACCGCAGTCCTGTTCGGTGCCGGTGACTGGCGCACCCGCACCGAGGACCGGCCCGAACCCCCGACGGTGCAGCCCGGCGACCTGTTGGCGCTGGGTCCGCTGCAGGCCCGGGTACTCGCGACCCTGGGCTCCCCGCGGCTGCTGCGCATCGAGTTCGCCGGCACGCCAGACTCCATCTGGGCCGGACTGGCCCGCCATGGCCGGCCGGTGCAGTACGCGCACCTGGCCCAATCGCTCGCATTGTGGGATGTGTGGACGCGCGTGGCCGCGCAGCCGGTGGCCTTTGAGCCGCCTTCGGCCGGTTTCCTGCTCGACTGGGACTTGCTCGACGCCTTGCGCGCTCGCTGCGTGGGCTTCGCGACGCTGACGCATGCCGCCGGGCTCTCATCCACCGGTGACGCGGCACTGGATGCTCGGCTGCCTTTGCCGGAGCCCTATCACCTGCCGGCCAGCACCGTGGCGGCCATTGCGCACACACGGGGTCGCGGCGGCCGCGTGGTCGCCGTCGGCACCACGGTCACCCGCGCCCTGGAAGACAGTGCCGCCCGCCATGGCACGCCCCGCGCCGGCATGGCCCTGGCGGACTTGCGGCTGGGGCGCCACACGCCCTTGCATGTGGTGGACGTGCTCTTGAGCGGCACGCACGAACCGGGCACCAGCCACTACGAACTGCTGCATGCATTCGCGCCGGAACCCAGCTTGCAGCGCATGTCTCATGCACTGGAGGCCTGGGGTTACCGCACCCACGAGTACGGCGATTCGGTGTGGCTGGAGCGTGCCCGCACCACGGGGCGGCGCTCAGTCCCCGCAGGGCCGCCCCAAGGGGACTGAGCCCCCTTGGGGGGCGACACCGCAGGTGTCGGGGGGGCACGTTCAATGCCGGCCTGCAGCGGCCGGCGCTCTGCTTACAGCAAGCCCTTGATCAGCTTGCCCATCTCGGAGGGGTTGCGCGTGACGGTGAAGCCGCACTCCTCCATGATGGCCAGCTTGGCATCGGCCGTGTCGGCGCCGCCGGAGATCAGCGCGCCGGCATGGCCCATGCGCTTGCCGGCCGGTGCCGTGACGCCGGCGATGAAGCCCACCACCGGCTTCTTCATGTTGGCCTTGCACCAACGGGCGGCCTCGGCTTCGTCGGGGCCGCCGATCTCGCCGATCATGATGACCGCATCGGTGTCGGGATCGTCGTTGAAGAGGCGCATCACGTCGATGTGCTTCAAGCCATTGATCGGGTCACCGCCGATGCCCACGGCGCTCGATTGGCCCAGGCCGATCTCGGTGAGCTGCGCCACGGCCTCATAGGTGAGGGTGCCGGAGCGGCTGACCACGCCGACGCTGCGGCCCTTCTGACCCTTCTTGTGGATGTGGCCCGGCATGATGCCGATCTTGATTTCCTCGGGCGTGATGAGGCCAGGGCAGTTGGGGCCTAGCAGCAGCGTCTTCTTGCCGCCGGCGGCTTCCTTGGCACGCATCTGATTGCGCACCATCAGCATGTCGCGCACAGGAATGCCTTCGGTGATGCACACCACCAGGTCCAGGTCGGCCTGCACGGCTTCCCATATGGCGGCGGCAGCGCCCGCGGGCGGCACATAGATCACGCTGACCGTGGCGCCGGTCTGGCCCTTGGCATCTTGCACGCTGGCATAGATGGGAATGCCTTCGAAGTCTTCGCCGGCCTTCTTGGGATTCACGCCCGCCACGAAGCAGTTCTTGCCGTTGGCGTAGTCGCGGCATCCCCGGGTGTGGAACTGTCCGGTCTTGCCGGTGATCCCCTGGGTGATGACCTTGGTGTCTTTGTGGATGAGGATGCTCATGCTCGGTTCTCTGGGTCGATGCTCGCTGAGCGGGTCACTTCACCGCGGCGACCACCCGGGTCGCGGCGTCGGCCATGGTGTCTGCGCTGATGATGGGCAGGCCCGACTCGGCCAGCATCTGCTTGCCTTGCTGGTCGTTCGTGCCTTTCATGCGCACCACCAACGGCACTTTCAGGTCCACCGCCCGGCACGCGGTGATCACGCCCTGGGCGATGGTGTCGCAGCGCATGATGCCGCCGAAGATGTTGACCAGGATGCCCTCGACCTTGGGGTTCTTGAGCATGATCTTGAAGGCCTCGGTGACCTTCTCGGCAGTGGCACCGCCACCCACGTCCAGGAAGTTGGCCGGCTCGCCGCCGAACAGCTTGATGGTGTCCATGGTGGCCATGGCCAGGCCGGCGCCGTTGACCAGGCAGCCGATGTTGCCGTCCAGGCTGATGTAGCTGAGGTCGAACTTGCTGGCTTCGATCTCGGCCGGGTCTTCTTCGTCCAGGTCGCGCAAGGCCACGATGTCCGGGTGGCGGAACAAGGCATTGCTGTCGAAGCTGAACTTGGCGTCCAGCGCCTTGATGCGGCCGTTGCCTTCGAGCACCAGCGGGTTGATCTCCACCAGCGCGGCATCGGTGTCGAGGTAGCACTGGTAGAGCTTTTGCAGGGCGTCCACGGCCTGGGCCACGGAGGCCTCGGGCACGCCGATGCCACGGGCGAGCTTTTCGGCCTGGGCCGCGGTCAGCCCCACCAGGGGATCGACGAACTCGTTCAGGATCTTTTCGGGCGTGTCGTGGGCCACCTGCTCGATGTCCATGCCACCTTCGCTGGAGGCCATGATGGCGATCTTCTGCGTGGCCCGGTCGGTGAGCGCGGCGACGTAGTATTCCTTCTTGATGTCGGCGCCTTCTTCGATCAGCAGGCGCCGCACCTTCTGGCCCTGGGGACCTGTCTGCACGGTCTTGAGCTGCATGCCCAGAATCTGGCTGGCGAGGGTCTTGACCTCCTCCAGCGAGCGGGCCAGCTTGACGCCGCCGCCCTTGCCGCGCCCGCCGGCGTGGATCTGGGCCTTGACGACCCAGACGCTGCCGCCCAGCTTTTGCGCCGCTTCCACGGCTTCTTGCACGGTGAACGCCGGGTAGCCGCGAGGCGCTGGCACGCTGAAGCCGCGCAGCAGCTCCTTGGCTTGGTATTCGTGAATCTTCATCCGGGGTTTCCTCTCCGCTGTGGCTCTGCGGTGGCTTTGCGGTCGGTGGTTCTGCGTCCCAGGCGCCGCTCATGCGGGCAGCCCGTCGCGTTGTTGCGCTACGGCAGGACTCTAGCATCCGGCCGGGGCGGTACCCCGCCGCCCGGCGATCTGGCGCCCGACTTGCCTGCCCGCGAGGGGCGGTGGCGGTACCGCGCCGGGACTGTCACCCGCGGGTCATTCCTCCGTGTCGCCGCCCTGGCGCAGCACACGCCGGATCACGTCGGCAGAAAAACCGCGGTTGATCAGAAAGCGCGTCTGGCGAGCGCGTTCACTCACATCCTGGGGCAGGGCGCTGAACTTGCGCTGCCACGCCTGCCGGGCCCGGTCGAACTCGGTGTCGCGCAGGTGCTGCTCCGTCTGGGCGTCCAGGGTCACGCCGTGGGTCGCCATTTCCTGCCGGATACGCAAGTTACCGTAGCGTGCCGAACGCACATGCACCCGGCTTTCGACGAAACGCTGGTCGCTCAGGTAGGCATGCGCTTCCAGCCAGGCCAGCAATGTGTCCACGCGCTGCTCCGCACTTTGCAGGTCGGTGCTGGACTCCGTGCGGGGCTCCATGCCTGGGGACACTTCGCTGTCGGCCGCCGCGATCTGCTCGATTTCGCGTTGCTCCAACTGCGCCAGCGGCAGCAGCTTGGCCCGCAGCTCGCTGCGGCTGTGCTCACGCCGGGCCAGCAGCATCAGCGCGCGCGCCCTCAGGGAGGGCGGGCGGCGGGCGTTCACGCGAGGTGGTGACCGCATGGTGACAGGTGGGGGTGCATGCGGCATTTTCGCCGCTCAAGAGATACGCAACTCCGCCGCAACCCCCGCCGCCTGCTGCGTCACTCAGCCAGCTTGGGCGGCAGCAGCGAGATCTGCAGCGACTCGCGGATCTTGTTTTCGATTTCGTGCGCGATGTCGGGGTTCTCGCGCAGGAACTCGCGCGAGTTGTCTTTGCCCTGGCCGATCTTCTCGCCGTTGTAGGCGTACCAGGAACCGGTTTTGTCGACCACGCGGGCGGTCACGCCCAGGTCGATGATCTCGCCCTCGCGGCTGATGCCTTCGCCGTACAGGATGTCGAAGTCGGCGGTCTTGAACGGCGGCGCCACCTTGTTCTTCACGACCTTGACCTTGGTCTCGTTGCCGATGACTTCTTCACCCTTCTTGATGGAGCCGACGCGGCGGATGTCCAGGCGCACCGAGGCGTAGAACTTCAGCGCATTGCCGCCGGTGGTGGTTTCGGGACTGCCGAACATCACGCCGATCTTCATACGGATCTGGTTGATGAAGATGACCATGGTGTTGGTCTTCTTGATCGTGGCGGTGAGCTTGCGCAGGGCCTGGCTCATGAGGCGTGCCTGCAGGCCGGGCAGCGAATCGCCCATTTCGCCTTCGAGCTCGGCCTTGGGGGTGAGGGCGGCGACCGAGTCGATGACGATCAGGTCGACCGAGCCTGAGCGCACCAGCGCATCGACGATTTCAAGCGCTTGTTCGCCCGTGTCCGGCTGGCTGATCAGCAGTTCGGTGAGGTCCACGCCGAGCTTCTGGGCGTATTGCGCGTCGAGGGCATGCTCGGCGTCGATGAAGGCGCACACGCCGTTGAGCTTTTGCATCTCCGAGATGACTTGCAAGGTCAGCGTGGTCTTGCCGGAGGACTCGGGGCCGTAGATCTCGACCACGCGGCCGCGCGGCAGGCCACCCACGCCCAAGGCGATGTCCAGGCCCAGCGAGCCGGTGGAGACCACCTGGATATCCGCGATGACTTCGCCTTCGCCAAGCCGCATGATGGAGCCCTTGCCGAACTGCTTTTCGATCTGGCTCAGCGCGGCCTGCAAGGCCTTGGTTTTTTCGGTCACAAGTGAAGGCTTGACGGGGGCATCCATGCGTGGCTCTCCTGAAGATGGCGTGAGCTTACTGCGAATGCTGGATGTTTGTACAGTGTTTTTTGTGGCCACGAGAAGGTTCTTTCAAGGATGTCTATCCCCCCTATTGTTGTTGCCCGCGGGTGGACGCAGGGCGGCAGGGGCGTCGCCCAGGGTGGGCTTTCTACAATGAGCGATCAACCACGGGGATCGCCACCGCGAGAACCCATCGCCAGGAGACAGGCGGCATGCGCATCTTGATTGCCGAAGACGACCGGGTCCTGGCCGACGGCCTGCTGCGCAGCCTGCGCGGCTCCGGGTATGCCGTGGACCACGTCGGCTCCGGCAGCGAGGCCGACGCGGCACTGGCCTCGCACGAGTTCGACGTGGTGATCCTGGACCTGGGGCTGCCCAAGCTGCATGGCCTGGAGGTGCTCAAGCGCCTGCGCGCCCGCGGCTCGGCCACGCCGGTGCTGATCCTCACCGCAGCCGACAGCATCGAGGAGCGCGTCAAGGGCCTGGACCTGGGCGCGGACGACTACATGGCCAAGCCGTTTTCGCTGCACGAGCTGGAGGCGCGCGTGCGGGCCCTGGCGCGGCGCGCGCTGGGCTCGGCCGTGAGCGTCATCAAGCACGGGCCGCTCACCTTTGACGTGGCCGGACGCGTGGCCTACATCGACGAGCAGCTGATCGATCTGTCGGCCCGCGAGATCGGCTTGCTGGAGGTGCTCCTGCAGCGCAGCGGCCGGCTGGTCAGCAAGGACCAGTTGGTCGAGCGCATGTGCGAGTGGGGCGAGGAGGTGAGCAACAACGCGATCGAGGTGTATATCCACCGCCTGCGCAAGAAAATCGAACAAGGCCCCATCCGCATCGCCACCGTGCGGGGGCTGGGCTACTGCCTGGAACGCATCCCGGCGTGACGCCGCCGCCCGACGGGCCCGAACGGCGCTCGCTGTTCGGCGAGATCCTCGATTGGATGCTCGCGCCGCTGCTGCTGCTGTGGCCACTGAGCCTGGCGCTGACGTGGCTGGTGGCGCAGCACGTGGCCAACCTGCCGTACGACCGGGCGCTGGGCGAGTCGGTGAACCTGCTGGCCAAGCAACTGGCCCCGCGCACGGACAGCACGGCCCTGCAACTGCCGCGCGAAGCGGCGCAGCGGCTGTATGCGGACGGCAGCGACAGCGTGTATTACCAGGTCCTGGGTGGGCGCGGCGAACTGGTCAGCGGCGATGGCGAGCTGCCCCCACCGCCGGCCGCCGACGCCGCCGGCCCGGATGAAATGCGCTTCCGCGACGACCAGGTCCGCGGCGAGAGCGTGCGCGTGGCCTACCGCTGGTTTGCGCTGGGCCCGCAATCGCCGGGTGTGCTGGTGCAGGTGGCGGAGACGTTGTCCAAGCGGGCGCAGCTGGCCACCGAAATCGTCAAGGCCGTGGTGCTGCCGGAATTCGTGATCCTGCCCCTGGCAGTGCTGCTGGTCTGGTTTGCGCTGGCACGCGGCCTCGCGCCACTGAATGCCCTGCAGCAGCGCATCCGCGCCCGCGCCAGCGACGACCTGAGCGCCATCGACGAACGCGAGGCCCCCGAGGAGGTGGCGCCGCTGGTGGACGCCATCAACGACCTGCTGGCGCGCCAGCACAGCGCCATGCAGACGCAGAAGCGCTTCCTGGCCGATGCGGCGCATCAGCTGAAGACGCCGCTGGCCGGCCTGCGCACCCAGGCCGAACTGGCGCAGCGCGAAATCGATCGCGGCGAGCGCGACCCGGCGGCGATCAAGAATTCCTTGCAGCAGATGGCCCGGGCCACCCAGGGCGCCGCCCGCATGGTGAACCAGTTGCTGTCCATGGCCCGCACGGATGCGCGCAGCCTGGCTGCGCGGCGCGAGCCGGTGGCACTGAATGAGTTGGCCAAGGAGGTGGTGCGCGACTTCGTGCCACGCGCCATGGACAAGCACATCGACCTGGGCTACGAGGGTGCCGACCCCCTGGGTCCCGCGGGCACACCGGCCCGCGTGCTGGGCCATGCCACGCTGCTGCGTGAGCTGATCATCAACCTGGTGGACAACGCCTTGCACTACACGCCGCCGGGAGGGACCGTGACGCTGCGCGTGCTGGGCGACCCGTTCGGCCAGGTGGTGGTGCTGCAGGTGGAGGACTCCGGCCCCGGCATTCCGGCCCACGAACGCGACCTGGTGTTCCAGCCGTTCTACCGCTCGCTGGGCAACGCGGTGGAAGGCTCGGGGCTGGGCCTGGCCATCGTGGCCGAGGTAGCCCGGCAGCACGGCGCCACCGTGACGCTGGAGGACGCACGCACGCATTTACCCGGCGGCGGGGCGGGGGCGAAGTTCACCCTGCGGCTGCCGGCTGCGCCGCTGGCCGGGCAGGCTTCCGATGCGCCTTGAGGCTCTCAGCCGGCCCGGGTCCCCTCGGGGGATCGGTCGATGGTCCCATCGACCGAGGGGCCGTCATGCCGTCAGCTGTGCGTACGCTGCACCGGCATGCACAGCTCGCAGCGCACCCGGCCTTCACTGGGCAGCGGCTGGTCGGCCGGGTAGCGCTCGAAGAACGGCCGGTCGGCCAGCGTGAACGCCTGGTGGGGAAGCCAGTCGAGCAGCATCTGGTGCCAGGCCTTGCCGATGCCGGTGTCCGGGCCGTCGTAGGCCAGCGCCGCCACCCACCCGGCCGGCACCTCGCGCCGCGAGACGCGCAGCCCCGGGTCGCGCCAGTCCGGCGGCAGCACCACGCAGGCATCGAAGCGGCAGCGCGAGGCGGGCGTGACGGCTGGGTCGTCCAGGCCCATGCCCAGGCGGGTCTGGCCCGCCAGGCCCAGCGACTGGGTCCAGGGCATGAAGCGGGCCCACAGCGCCGGCACGGTCTGGCTGTACTCGCCTTGCGCACGCCAGTACAGCACCTGCATCTCCGCCTGGTGGCGCACCTCCACCTGGTAGCGCGTCGTCAGGGGCGTGGTCTGCGCCGACAGGCTCGACTCCCACTGCGCGTGGCCGCCGAAGCGCCAGGCCGAGGGTGTCATGCCAAAGTGGGTGCGAAAGGCGCGCGTGAACGCGGCCGGCGACTCGAACCCCACGGCCTGTGCCACCTGGGTGACCGAGTCATGCGGCTCGAAGCGCAGGTGCATGCCGGCTGCCTCCAGGCGGCGGCGGCGCACGAAGTCCTTGAGCGTCTCGCCGGTCCAGGATCGGAACAGGCGATGGAAGTGGAAGCGCGAAAACGCGGCCACGGCCGCCAGGCGCTCCAGGCTCAAGTCGTCGGCGAGATGCCGCTCGATGTAGTCGAAGACGCGGTTCATCCGGTGCGCCAGGGTGCCCGTCAGACTGTCGGGTGCGATCTGTGAGATGCCAGCCATGATGTGTCGAAGAGTGCCTCGCTCGTATACGAAACTCCACACTCCCTGGATGCATCGGCGGCGGCGTAGGGCGGCAGCTTGCGCAACATTGTGCGTCGCCGCGCCGGGCCTGGAACCCGGCTTAACACGGACGTGACGGGCTCGAAATGACAGCCGGTGAGCACTGCATTGCTCCGTACATCAGTGCACGGACCTCGCAATGAGTTACGCGCTGCAGGGCGCCTCGCGAAGGATCGGGGCCTGCGGGCCGCGGCGGCCAGGAGCCGTCAGCTCTGCATCAGCCGCCGGCTCTTGGCGATGGACATCAGGATGCCCAGCCCCAGCCCCAGGGTGACCATGGCGGTGCCGCCATAGCTGATGAAAGGCAGGGGCACGCCCACCACGGGCAGGATGCCGCTGACCATGCCCATGTTGACCATGGCGTAGGTGAAGAAGCTCAGCGTGATGGCACCGGCCAGCAGCCGCGCAAACGCGCTGGGCGCTTCGGCCGCGATGATCAGGCCGCGCAGGATGAGGAAGGTGAAGCCGGTGATCAGCATCAGGCAACCCAGCAGGCCGAACTCCTCGGCGAAGGCCGCGAACACGAAGTCGGTGGTGCGCTCGGGAATGAACTCCAGGTGCGTCTGGGTGCCTTGCATGAAGCCCTTGCCCGCAAAACCACCGGAGCCGATGGCGATGGCGCCCTGGATGATGTGGAAGCCCTTGCCCAGCGGGTCTTGCGTGGGGTCGAGCAGGGTGCACACGCGGTGCTTCTGGTAGTCGTGCAGCATGGGCCACTGCACGTCGCTCTGGCAGATGGTGGGCTCGGCGATGATGATGGCCACCACGCCCACAGCCCCCAGCACCAGCCAGGGCACGATGAGGGTCCAGCTCAGCCCGGCGAAGAAGATCACGAAGAAGCCGGCGCTGAACACCAGCACCGCGGTGCCCAGGTCGGGCTGCTTCACGATCAGGGCCACTGGCAACGCCAGCAGCACGGCCGCCACCACGAAGTCGGGCGCCCGCAACTGCCCCTCGCGGCGCTGGAACCACCAGGCCAGCATCATGGGCATGGCGATCTTCATGATCTCGCTGGGCTGGATGACCACCACGCCCAGGTCGAGCCAGCGCATGGCGCCCTTGCGCGTGATGCCGAAGGCCGCGGTGGCCACCAGCAGCGACAAGCCCACCGTGTACAGCGGCACGGCCAACGCCATGAGCCGCTGCGGCGGCACCTGCGCCACGGCAAACAGCAGCGCCGCGCCCAGCAGCATGTTGCGGCCATGGTCGACAAAACGCGTGCCGTGGTCGAAGCCGGCCGAATACATGGTGAGCATGCCCGCGCCCGCCAGCAGCAGCACGATCAGCACCAGCGGCCCGTCAAAGCCGAACAGCACCGGCAGCAGGCGCTTCCACAGCGGGGGCCGCTCGAACGCAAAACTCATCGCGCCGGCTCCATGCCACCGGACACCTGGGCCACCGGCGTGAGCGGCACCACGCGGCCAGCGTCTGAGGCGGCCGGCTCAGGCCCTGGCACGGCCGCAGGCGGTGCCACAGGGGGCACACCCGGCACGCTGGGCGAGAGGTCCAGCACCGGCGTGGATGGCGAGGCCAGGGCGGCCATGGCGCCCTGGGCCATCGGCAGGCCCACCTCGGCCACGTGGCGCGGCTTGCCGATGGGCGCGGCGGCCAGGCCCAGGCGCACCTTGTCCAGGTCTTCGGTGCTGGGGTACTGGTCGAGCAGCAGGTAGTCCAGCACCCGGCGCGCAATGGGCGCGGCTGCCGCGGCGCCGAACCCGGCGTTCTCCACCACCACGGCGATGGCGACGCGCGGCTGGCTCATCGGCGCGAAGGCCACGTACAACGAGTGGTCGCGCAGGTATTCGTCCATCCGGTCCTTGTTGTACTTCTCGTTCTGGCGGATGCCCACCGCCTGCGCCGTGCCGGTCTTGCCGCCGCTCTGGTACGGCGCCCCCGTGAACACGAACGCCGAGGTGCCCTCCTGCGTGACGCCGTACATGGCGCGCCGCACCACGTCCACATGCTCGGGCTTCAGGGCCAGCGCCGGCAGCGGCTGCGAGGGCACCTGCCGGGTTTCGTGCGTGATGATGTCCTGGATCTCGCGCACCAGCCGGGGCTGGAAGCGCTGCCCGCCGCTGGACAGCGTGGACAGCGCGGTCGCGATCTGCAGCATGGTGAAGTTGTTGTAGCCCTGGCCGATGCCCAGCGAGATGGTTTCGCCGGCATACCATTTCTGCTGGTCCGGCCGCTTGAACTTGCGGCGCTTCCACTCGGTGGAGGGCAGGTCGCCGGTGACCTCGCCGTCCAGGTCGATGCCGGTCAGGCGCCCAAAGCCGAACGGCTCCAGCTGGTCGTGCATCAGGTCCACGCCCAGGTCGTTGGCCAGCGAGTAGTAGTAGACGTTGCTGGACTTGATGATGGAGCGGGCCATGTCCACCACGCCCAGCCCGCCGTCGCCGTGGCTGCGGAAGCGGTGGTTGCCGAACATGAATGAGCCGTTGTCCACGATGGTGTGCGTGGCGCTGCGCGTGCCGGTGTTGAGCGCGGCCATGGCCAGGAACGGCTTGTAGGTCGAGCCGGGCGGGTAGGTGCCGCGCAGCGCGCGGTTCAGCAGCGGCTTGTCGGGCGACTCGTTCAGCTCTTTCCAGGAGTCCGAGTCGATGCCGTCGACGAACAGGTTGGGGTCGAAGGTGGGCTTGCTCACGAACGCCAGCACCTCGCCCGAGCGCGGGTCGATGGCCACCAGCGCCCCGCGCCGCGCACCGAACATGTCTTCGATCAGGGCCTGCAGCTTGATGTCGATGGCCAGGCGCACCGTGTGCCCGGCGGTGGCCGGGTTGGAGTGCAGGCGCCGCACCAGCCGGCCGCCGGCGCTGGTTTCCACCTGCTCGAAACCGGTGAGGCCATGCAGCTCGGTCTCGTACTTCTGCTCGATGCCCAGCTTGCCGATGTATTCGGTGCCGCGGTAGTTGGCCTGCTGCTCGTCCGGCCAGTCCTCCATGGCGGTTTTTTCGGTCTGGTTCACGCGCCCGATGTAGCCCAGCACGTGGCTGGCCAGCTCGCCGTAGGGGTAGCTGCGGAACAGCCGGGCCTTGATCTCCACGCCGGGGAAGCGGTAGCGCTGCACGATGAAGCGCGCCACCTCCTCGTCGGACAGGCGCGTGCGCAGCGGCACCGACTCGATGTTCTTGCCTTCTTCCATCAGGCGCTTGAAGCGCCGCCGGTCGCGCGGGGTCACTTCCACCACCTGCGCCACCTCGTCGATGGTGGTTTCCAGGTTGTCGACCCGGCCGGGCATCACCTCCAGCGTGTAGGCCGAGTAGTTGGAGGCCAGCACCACGCCGTTGCGGTCGACGATGAGGCCGCGGTTGGGCACCACCGGCACCACCGCCACACGGTTGGCCTCGGCCTGCGTGGCCAGTTCGTCGTGCTTGTAGACCTGCAGATGCACCAGCCGCATGATCAGCAGCAGGAAGCCCAGCAGCACGAACCCGGCCGCAAACACCAGGCGCAGCCGGAAGCGGCCCAGCTCGTGCTCCAGGTTGCGCAGTTCCGTCACGGCCGCGCCCACCCGTTCTGCCCGGGGCACAGCAAGAGGGCGGGAGCGAACCACTTCATAGCGGTCGATTCTCGTCCGGATCGGGCGCGCGGCGCTGCGGCGCCAGCAGGAACCATGCCGCAATTGGCCACAACAGCGATTCGAGCGCGGGCGCCGCCAGCAAGGCCCAGCCCGGGAACGCGCCGCCGCTGGCCAGCCGCACCAGCAGCGCCACCAAGTGCGCTGCAGCAAACAAGGGCAGCACCTGCAGCGCCTGCTCCAGCACCGAGAACCACAGCAGCCGCCGGTGCATGGCGATGGCGAAGTAGCTCAGCAGCGTGTAGGCCAGCGCATGCTGGCCCAGCAGCGCGCCGGCATGCACGTCCATCAACACGCCCAGCACGAAGGCCACCCCCACCCCCACCCGGCGCGGCTGGTGCACGTTCCAGAACACCAGCGCCAGGGCCAGGAAGTCGGGCATGGCCGGCTGGCGACCGAGCGGCACCAGGTTCAGCACCAGGGCCACCAGCAAGGTGATCCACATGAACAGCGGATTGACCGGCAGCAGCAGCTGGTCGGTGCCGCGCGGCATGATCATGCGGCGATCCTCCGGGTCGGCTGCGACAGCGCAGGCGTCCCCTTCTTCATTGGGTTCATCTGCTTCACTTGCGCAAACTCCTTCTGCCGGCGCGCTCGCTCTTGCCGCCGTCTTCTACCGGGTCGGGCTCGGGGCGTGGCGGCAACTGCATGCCCACCGGCTCGAGCACTAGCACATGGCGCACGCTGTCGCGCCCCGCCACCGGGTTGAGCACGATCTTGGCAAACTGCTGGTCGGCGCGCCGGTCCACATGGCCCACGCGGGCCACGCTCAGGCCGAAGGGGAACACACCGTCCAGGCCCGAGGTGGTGAGCAGGTCGCCGGCCTGCACGTCGGCATTCGCCGCGGTGAAGCGCAGCTCCATGCTGCCGGTGGCGGGTTCACCGAAGGCCACGCTGCGCTGCTGCGTGCGCTGGTTCAGCACCGGGATGGCGGCTTCGCGGTCGGTCAGCAGGGTGACTTCGGAGGTCTGCCGGTAGACCCGCGTCACCTGCCCCAGCACGCCGGCTTCGTTCACCACCGGCGAGCCACGCCCCACGCCGTGGGCCTGGCCGCGGTCGATGATGACCTTGCGGCTGAAGGCGTCCGGCGCGTCGTACAGCACCTCGGCAGCAATCCAGTGCACACCGATGCGGGGGCGCAGTTCCAGCAAGGCCCGCAGCCGCGCGTTCTCTTGTTCCAGCACCTGGGTCTGGGCGGTGCGCTGGGCCTGTTCGGCCAGCGATTCGCGGGCCTGTGACTCAGCCGCCCGCGCCGCGGCCAGCCCTTCCAGATACTCCGAGGCGGTGCGCCAGGCCCCCACGGGCACGTGCAGCGCCTGCTCGACCGGGTTCAGCAGCATGGCGGCGGCCGAGCGCAGCGGCGCCGTCATGTTCAGCCGCGTGTCGGCCGCCATCAGGAACAGGGCCAGCGACGCGAAGAAGAGCAGGCGCGTCACGGCGGACGGCCCTTGCCGGAAGAAGGGCGGCGGAGTGCGATCCAGGGTCCCGAGGGGCATGCCTTTGCTCTGTCACGGCGCGCTGCGCGTGGAGACGCCAGTCACCTGTAAAAGGCGCTGCGCCGCGAAATAATTGGCCTCACGGTCGAAGGTCGGGGGGTCGAAGGTCGTGGCCCGGGTCGTGGCCCGTCTACAACTTGGGGAACACATTGAAGGGTGCAGGTGCCACCCCGGAGCCGCCGCCACGACGACCAAGCTCGCACGCAAAATCCTGCCAGCCGCCGGGCCGCCTTGCCATCATTCCGATGTAAAGATCGATCCCAAGCGTTCCATGCGCTCCAGCGCCATGCCGCAGCCTCGCACCACGCAGGTCAGCGGGTCTTCCGCCACCAGCACCGGCAGGCCGGTTTCCTCAGCCAGCAGCCGGTCCAGGTCGCGCAACAGGGCGCCGCCGCCGGTGAGCATCATGCCCCGCTCGGCAATGTCGGCCCCCAATTCAGGAGGGGTCTGCTCCAGCGCGTTCTTGACGCTGGAGACGATCTGGTTCAACGGGTCGGTGAGCGCTTCCAGGATTTCGTTGCTGGAAATCGTGAAACTGCGCGGCACGCCCTCGGAGAGGTTGCGGCCCTTGACCTCCATCTCCTTGACCTCGGAGCCGGGGAAGGCGCTGCCGATTTCCTTCTTGATGGCCTCGGCGGTGGGCTCGCCGATCAGCATGCCGTAGTTGCGGCGGATGTAATTGATGATGGCCTCGTCGAATTTGTCGCCGCCCACCCGCACGCTGCCCTTGTAGACCATGCCGCCCAGCGAGATGACGCCCACCTCGGTGGTGCCGCCGCCAATGTCCACCACCATGGAGCCGCTGGCCTCGCTCACCGGCAGGCCGGCGCCGATGGCGGCCGCCATGGGTTCCTCGATCAGGTACACATCGCTGGCGCCCGCGCCCAGGGCCGACTCGCGGATGGCCCGGCGCTCCACCTGGGTGGAGCCGCAGGGCACGCAGATGATGATGCGCGGGCTGGGCTTGAACATCGAGCGGGGGTGAACCATCTTGATGAACTGCTTGAGCATCTGCTCGGTCACCGTGAAGTCGGCGATGACACCGTCCTTCATGGGCCGGATGGCCTCGATGTTGCCCGGCACCTTGCCCAGCATGGCCTTGGCCTCGGCACCCACCGCCTGGATGGTTTTCTTGCCGTTGGGGCCGCCTTCGTGACGAATTGCAACCACGGAGGGTTCATCGAGCACGATGCCCCGTCCGCGGACGTAGATGAGGGTGTTGGCCGTGCCAAGATCGATGGCCAGATCGGTAGAGAAGTAGCGCCGCAAAGATCCGTACATGTATGACTCGTCGTCGGCTCTCGCGAGCCTTTTTCTTTCGATCTCGTTTTGATCCTGCTTGTTGCCGGCTTGTACTGCGTGTCTCTGGGGCTCTGGCTGCTTGGCAGCTCTCGCACGGCATGGGCTGGATCGCGGAGGAGAAGCTTCTTGACCTGTGCTTGCCCTGTGCCCTGGTCTGCTGAAGACTTGGCCACAAAAGGCCTTGCCCAGCCCTCGCGGATAGCCGGGGATAATACCCCAAGGCCTTCGAGTTTCCGTGCCTGGATAGTGCGGAATCCGCGCTTGGCCGGCGCCTTACAAACCCTTGGCAACCCCCTCCCATGGCCCTGACTCCCGAGGACGTGAGCCGCATCGCGACTCTTGCGCGGCTCGAACTGAGTGCCGGCGAGCAGCACGAATTGCTCGCGCAGCTCAATGGTTTCTTTGGCATCGTCGAGCAGATGCGCGCGGTCGACACCGCAGGCGTGGCGCCGCTGTACACGCCGCTGTCGGCGGTGGAAGACGCGTCCTTGCGCCTGCGCGAAGACGCGGTCACGCAGGTCGACGAGCGCGCCGCCAACCAGCGCAGCGCCCCGGCCGTGGAGGCCGGCCTGTACCTTGTGCCGCGCGTGATCGAGTGAGGGCGCCCATGACCGAACTGCACCGCATGGGCGTGGCCGAACTGGGCCGGGCGCTCGACGACAAGACCGTCTCCAGCGTGGAACTGACCGGCCACCTGCTGGAGCGCCTGACCCGGCACGAGGCCCTGGGCACGGTGCTGGCCACGGCGCCGGAGGTTTCGCTGGCTCAGGCCCGCGCGGCCGACGCGCGCCGCGCCGCCGGCGAACGGGGCCTCCTGCTGGGCGTGCCGGTGGCCCACAAGGACATTTTCGTGACGCGCGACTTTGCCAGCACGGCCGGGTCGCGCATGCTGGCCGGCTACCGCAGTCCCTTCGACGCCACGGTGGTGAGCCACCTGGCGGCCCGCGGCATGGTCACATTGGCCAAGCTCAACTGCGACGAGTTCGCCATGGGCGGCAGCAACGAGAACTCGGCCTGGTTCCCGGCCCGCAACCCCTGGGACCCCACGCGCATCCCCGGCGGCTCCTCGGGCGGCAGCGCCGCGGCCGTGGCGGCCCGGCTGGTGCCGGCGGCCACCGGCACCGACACCGGCGGCTCGGTGCGCCAGCCCGCCAGCCTGACCGGCGTGACCGGCATCAAGCCCACCTACGGCCGCTGTTCGCGCTATGGCATGGTGGCCTTCGCCTCCAGCCTGGACCAGGCCGGCCCGATCGCCCGCTCGGCGCTGGACTGCGCACACCTGCTGCAGGCCATGAGCGGCTTCGACCCGCTGGACGCCACCAGCGCCCAGCGCGCCGTGGGCGACCTGGTGGCCGACACCACCGCCACGCGCACCGACGCACCGGCCGGCCGCCCCCTGGCGGGCTTGCGGGTGGGCGTGCCGGCCGAGTTCTTCGGCGCCGGCGTAGCCGCCGACGTGCTGGCCGCCACCCGCGCCGCCCTGGGCGAGCTTGAGAAACTCGGCGCCCGGCTGGTGGAGGTGAGCCTACCGCGCACGCAGCTGTCGATCCCCGTTTACTACATCATTGCTCCGGCCGAGGCCAGCTCCAATCTGGGCCGCTTCGACGGCGTGCGCTACGGCCACCGCGCCAAGGATTACACCGACCTGGAGAGCATGTACCGCAAGAGCCGCAGCGAGGGCTTCGGCCCCGAGGTGAAGCGCCGCATCATGATCGGCACCTACGTGCTCAGCCACGGCTACTACGACGCCTACTACCTGCAGGCGCAGAAGCTGCGCCGCATGATCGCCGACGACTTCCAGGCCGCCTTCCGCTCCTGCGACGTGATCGCCGGCCCGGTGGCGCCCACGGTGGCCCGCAAGCTGGGCAGCCAGAGCGACCCGGTGGCCGAGTACCTGGCCGACATCTTCACGCTGCCGGCCAGCCTGGCCGGGCTGCCGGGCATGAGCGTGCCCTGCGGCTTTGGCGAGGGCGGCATGCCGGTGGGCCTGCAACTCATCGGCAACTACTGGCGCGAGGGCGAGTTGCTGCACGCCGCGCACGCCTTCCAGCAAGCCACCGACTTCCACACCCGCACCCCGGCGGGCTTTTGAATATGGTGCAACCCTCGCTTCTCGTGCGCGGCTACGAGGTCGTCATCGGCCTGGAAACCCACGCCCAGCTTTCCACCGTGTCCAAGGCGTTCTCCGGCGCCGCCACGCAGTTCGGCGCGGCACCCAACACGCAGGCCTGCGCGGTGGACCTGGCCCTGCCCGGCACGCTGCCGGTGCTCAACCGTGGCGCGGTGGAACGTGCCATCCGCTTTGGGCTGGCGGTGAACGCCACCATCGCGCCGATGTCCATCTTCGCGCGCAAGAACTACTTCTACCCCGACCTGCCCAAGGGCTACCAGATCAGCCAGTACGAGATCCCGGTGGTGCAGGGCGGGCGGCTGGACTATCTGCTCGACGGCGCCGTGTACAGCCTGCGGCTGACCCGCGCCCACCTGGAAGAAGACGCCGGCAAGTCGCTGCACGAAGACTTCCACGGCATGAGCGGCATCGACCTCAACCGCGCCGGCACGCCCCTGCTGGAGATCGTGACCGAGCCGGAACTGCGCTCGTCCCGCCAGGCGGTGGAGTACGCCCGGGCGCTGCACGCCCTGGTGGTGTGGCTGGGCATCTGCGACGGCAACATGCAGGAGGGCTCGTTCCGCTGCGACGCCAACGTGTCGGTGCGCAAGCCCGGCGCGCCCTTCGGCACGCGGCGCGAGATCAAGAACCTCAACAGCTTCCGCTTCATGCAGCAGGCCATCGACGCCGAGGTGCAGTGGCAGATCAACGAGATTGAAGACGGCCGCAAGATCCGCCAGGCCACGGTGCTGTTCGATGCCGAGCGGGTGGAGACGCGCGAGATGCGCGCCAAGGAAGACGCGCACGACTACCGCTACTTCCCGGACCCGGACCTGCCGCCGCTGATGATTGCGCCGGAGTGGGTGCAGCAGGTGCGCAGCGGCATGCCCGAACTGCCCGGCGCCATGGCCGCCCGCTTTGAGCGCGACGATGGCCTGCCGGCCTACGACGCGGCCATGATGACGCAGTCGATCGTGTTCGCGCGCTACTACGAAACCGCGCGCGACGCTTGCCGGCAACCCAAGCTGGTGGCGAACTGGCTGATGGGCGAGGTGTCCAAGCGGCTCAACCAGGAGGGCCGCGGCATCGAAACCTGCCCGGTGCCGGCCGCGGCGCTGGCCACGCTGATCGAGCGCATCACGGACGGCACGCTCTCCCACAACAGCGCCCGGCAGGTGTTCGAGCAGCTCTGGGCCGCGCCCGGCACGGTGGACGACATCATCGCGGCCCGCGGGCTGCGGCAGATGAACGACACCGGCGCGCTGGAACAGATCGTCGACCAGGTGCTGGCGGCCCATGCCAAATCGGTGGAGGAATACCGGGCCGGCAAGGAGAAGGCGTTCAACGCGCTGGTAGGCCAGGTCATGAAGGCAAGCCAGGGCAAGGCCAATCCCGCGCAGGCGGGTGAGTTGCTGAAGAAGAAGCTGGGCTGAGCACCCGCCTGGCGGGTCGCACCGGTGCCCCCGGTGGCGGGGTGCTCACGTCCCTTAGCCTTTCTTGCCCCCGGCCACGGCCACCGGCACCGGCCCCACCGTGCCCGGCAGCGCGCCGCCCCACAGCTTCTTGAGGCGCGCCAACTCGTCATCGTAGTTGGCATTGAGGCGCACCAGTTCGGCCTGCTGGTTGACCACCAGCGTGCGCTGCGCATCGGCAGCGACCTCGATGTATTCCAGCTTCGACTTGAGCTTGGGCGGCATCGGCTTGGTCTTGTAGAACTCGGCCTCCACCAGCAGCGGCCGGCGCTCCTGCTCCAATTCGTCCAGGCGCTTTTCGGACACCTTCAAGGCATCGCGCAGGTTGTCCAGCGCGGCCTCGCGCGCCTTGTTGTGCGCCGCTTCGTTGGGGTACCGCGCCATCAGGTTGCGATCGTGACGGATGGTGTCCTTGCGCGCGGTTTCATCGGCCTGCTTCTGGCGCTGCGCCTCTTCCACGGCCGCGCGCTCGTTGGCGGTCATGCTGGGCGGCAAGGTGGCACGCGTGGAGCCGTCGTTGTTCATGACGCGCTGCTCGCGGTCCAGGCATTCGATGATGGGCCGGTCCGACGTGAGCCGGCGGCCGCGCGCGTCGGTGCAGCTGTAGATGCCGCTGCCGCTATTCCCACCCGCAGCCTGCGCCACGGCCGGCGCCACCGGCGCGAGGCCCAGCAGCAGGCCCAGCGTGGCCCCGATGAAAAGCACGCGGGGTCGATGCGGAACCCACCGCCCCACGGTCCCTGTCAACCTTTCCATGCCGATGAACCTCTGAGATTTGCCGATCACGCCAGGGCCGATCACACCGCAACGCCGTAGCGTTCCCGGTAGGCCTGCACGGGCACCAGGTGGCTGGCAAGCGCCGGATCGGCCTGTGCCGACAAATACTGAAGCAAGTCGGCCAGCGTGGCAACCGCCGCCACCGGCAAACCCAGCTCGCGCTCCACGTATTGCACAGCAGAAAGCC
>Ga0307516_10000722_pt1 | contig 45082 bp, 43 predicted proteins | sample 19_EM_MG_FD_203310 | JGI IMG/M metagenome (GOLD analysis project Ga0307516, IMG submission 203310) | Populus trichocarpa ectomycorrhiza microbial communities from riparian zone in the Pacific Northwest, United States - 19_EM | ecosystem: Host-associated > Plants > Roots > Unclassified | place... | reverse complement strand
TCGCACCTCATCGTCCCCGTTATAGGGAAGGATAGGGTATCAGCCGGCGACCGCGGTGTGAATCAGCGCGGCCAGTTCCTCCATCGGGTCGTCGTCGTCGCCGGTGCCCAGGTGGTTCTTGGTCACCGCCAGCGACAGGCCCAGACGGGGGTAGCAGCCGGCCAGGCTGCCGCCGCTGCCGCTCCAGCCGATGCGGGCGCCGTCGAGCTGGGCCACGTATCCCAGGGTCTTGGGCAGATCGCCGCCGGAGGCCCAGTCCGGGCCGTGGGTGGCCACGGTGGTGATCTCCTTGAGCCGCTCCGGCGAGATCAGCCAGACGCCGTCGACCTCACCCATCAGCGCCGCGTACATCCGGGCGATGCCGCGGGCGCTCACCGTGGCGACCGCGGGGATGTCCGCGCGGAGGATGTCGCGGCGGTTCGCCAGGGTCGAGTCGGGGCGTACCGCGGGCGGCGCGACCTTGTCGAAGTTCTCCACCTGCTCGCTGAGCTGCTCCAGCGCCGCCGTCCAGTTCCGGTCCGTCAGCCGGGCGAGCCGGTTGAGCTGCCTCGGCGGTACGCCGAAGAACAGCTCGCGGTCGGCGTGCAGCGGCCGGGCGATGTCCTCGGCGAGCACCCAGGAGATCGGCCGGTGCACGGTCCGCCGGACCACCTCGCCGATCAGCCAGCCGTACGTCCACTCGTGGACCCCGTGCCGGGTGCCGGGCTCCCACATCGGGGCGGAGCCGGCGATGGTCCGGCACATCAGGTCCCAGTCGAGGAAGTCCTCGGGGGTGGTGTACGACGGCAGCGCCGGCACGCCCGCCGAGTGGGTCAGCACCTGCCGCAGCGTGGTCTGCTTCTTGCCGTGCCTGCCGTATTCCGGCCAGACGTCGGCGATGCGCATGTCGTAGTCGAGCTTGCCCTGCTCGGCGAGGACGTGGACGACCGTGCTGGTCAGCCCCTTGCCGGTGGAGTAGCTGAAGAACGGGGTGTCGGGGGTGACCGGCTGGCCGGTGGACTGGTCGGCGAGCCCCGACACCACGCTGACGATCAGCTCGCCCTCCAGGTAGGCGGCCACCTGCACGCCCGTCTCCCGGCCGGAGCCGACCAGCCCGTCGATCGCGCGCTGCACCTTGGCCCGGAGCGGGCTCCAATCCTGCACGCACCCAGCATGGCGCAACCGGCTACCGGCGGAGGCGGATCCGCGCAGCTCAGGACCACTTTACCCGGCGCGAACGGCGGCGGGTGGCCCAGCGCCGCAGCCACCACGCCGCGAGGATGACGGCGCCGGCGACGACGAGGAGATCCGCCGAGGCGCGCCAGAAGCGGGGCCCGAGCGACCCCGGCGGGTCGCCTGCCTGGGTACGCCCGGAGGCGAGCACCTCGGAGGCCACCTCCACGCCGGTGACCTGCGCGGGCGCGGTCAGCACGGTCGTCGCGGCGGCGGCGCCCGGCGCCAGGGCCACGATCCGGGCGGACTGCGCGTCGTGGACGGACACCAGCGCCGAGCCGTCCGGCCACCAGCCGATCAGCTCCCGTACGGTCAGATCACGCAGCCCGGGCAGCGCCGGGCCGGTGCCTGCCAGGCCCGAGCCCGGATCGACGTAGCGGGCGCTCCACGCGGAGCCGCTGCGGGGCACGACCGTCAGGGCGCTGCCATCCGTGGTCCACGCGCCCCGGCCGGCCAGCACCGACCCCACCGGCAGCGAGAACGTCGACACCTGGGCGCCGCCGACACCGAGCACCCACACCTCGCTCCCGCGCTGGTACGCCAGCCGGCCGTCCGCCGCGAACGCGACCGCCGGGAACGACACACCCCGGGGCGCCTCGGCCAGCCTGGTCCAGGTGCCGGCGGCGAGATCCACCAGGCTGAGCACGTCGTCCGGGCCGGTCGAGCCCCGCACCACCAGCCGGCGACCGTCCGGTGACCAGGCGACCGGATCCGCGCTCAGCACCTGCCCGCCGTCGTCGCCGACCAGATGCCGCAGGCGCAGGTCGGCCAGGGTGACGACCTCGACGACCCGGCCGTCGCCCGAGTACGCGACCGACCGGCCGTCGGGCGAGAGCAGCGCCGTGCCACCGCTTTCCGGGTGGAACCCGGTGCTCAGCGTGCGGTAGTCGTCGTCGGTGCCGACCAGGCCGTACCGGGTCGGCTCGCCGATCCACCCGCCGAAGCGGGCGCCCGAGCCGGAGAAGAGCACCGCGGCCGCGGCCATCCCGGGACGGTCGGTGTCGCGGCGCGCCCCGAACGGCGGCAGGCCGATCCGGTCCGGCAGCGCGACCGCCGGGACGGCCGGCCGTACCGGAACGGGGGTCCGCGACAGCGGGACGATCAGGGCGAGCGCGCCGATCACCGCGACGACCGCGAGGCCGGCCGCGGCCCGCCGCCGGCGGGCGGTGGCGACAGCGCGTTCCTGGACCGGGTACGCGGGCGCGCGCTCGGCGGCGAGCCGCAGTGCCTCCCGTAGCGGTGCGGTCATCGGGTGCTCCTCTCCCAGGACAGGTCGAGCAGGTCGGGGGCGATCTCGCGGAGCCGGAGCAGGGCATCGTGCCCGTGCCGTTTGACCGTGCCGATCCGGCAGCCCAGCACGTCGGCGGTCTGCGCCTCGGTCAGGTCGTCGTAGTAGCGCAGCACGATCACCGCCCGCTGTTTCGGCGTGAGCCGGCGCAGCGCCGCGATGACGGTGAGCCGCAGATCCGTGGCCTCCGCCGGGTCCGCGGTCGGGTGCTCCCGGGGCGTGCCGGACAGCTGCTCGGTCACCCGGCGGCGCCGCCACCAGGCGATGTGCTGGTGATACATGGCCTGCCGGACGTACGCCTCGGGGTTGTCGTCCCGGATCCGGCGCCAGTGCCGGTACGTGTTCGCCAGCGCGCTCTGCAGCAGATCCTCGGCCAACTGGTGGTCACCGGTCAGCAGATACGCGTTCCGGGACAGGGCGGAGGTCCGCTGCCGTACGAAATCCCGGAAGTCGTCCACGCCTCTAGTAATGCCGGACCCCCGCAATATGGTTGAGGGGGGTCGGGTTAACCCTACTGTCGAATGGGCGGTCAGCGGGATCGGTCGGGAGGCATCGGGTGCCTAGCGTGAACGGTATGACCACCACCCCCGCCACCGCCGAGTTCGACCAGGGTCTGACTCAGCGTCTCCTGCGCCGCCTGGGGCAGGACTCCCTCTACATCCTCGTCGGCTTCCCGCTGGGCCTGATCACCCTGGTCCTGAGCATGGTCGGCTTCTTCTTCGGCCTCGGCACGGCGATCATCTGGATGGGTCTGCCGGTGCTGGCCGCCGTGATCATGATGGCCCGCGGCTTCGCCACCGTGGAACGGGCCCGCCTCGCGCCCGTGCTCGGCCGCCGGCTGCCGCACCCGGCCTACAAGCGCGCGCCGGAGGGCGCCGGCGCCGCCCGCCGGATCCTGACCCCGCTCAGCGACGGGCAGTCGTGGCTCGACCTGCTGCACGGCATGTTCCGGTTCCTCCCGAGCACGATCGCCTTCGCCTTCGCGGTGGCCTGGTGGGCGGGTGCGCTCGGCGGCCTGACCTTCCCGCTGTGGGACTGGTCCATCCCGCGCGGGGTGGACGACCAGGATCTGCCGGAGCTGCTCGGCCTAGGCGACGCCGAATCCACCCGGATCGTCTTCCACATGGCGATCGGCTTCTTCTTCGCCGGCACGCTGCTGCCGGTGATCCGCGGCCTGGCCCTGTTCGAGGCGGGCTTCGCCCGTGGCCTGCTCAGCGGGGTCAACGAGCTGCGCGAGCAGGTGGCCTCGGCCGAGGCGGCCCGGGACACCGCGCAGGCCCAGAAGGCGGCGGCGGTGTCCGCCGAGGCGACCGCGCTGCGCCGGCTCGAACGCGACATCCACGACGGCCCGCAGCAGCGGCTGGTCCGCCTCGCCATGGACCTGGGCCGCGCCCAGCAGCAGTTCAGCACCGATCCGGCGGCGGCGCAGGCCACGGTCGCCGAGGCCCTGGCACAGACCCGCGAGACCCTGGACGAGCTGCGGGCCCTCTCCCGCGGCATCGCCCCGCCGATCCTGGTCGACCGCGGGCTGCAGGCGGCGCTGACCGCGCTGGCCGGCCGCAGCACCATCCCGGTCGACCTGGACGCGCCCCCGATCGCCCGGCTGGACCCGGCGGTGGAGACGACCGCGTACTTCGTGGTGGCCGAGGCGCTCACCAACGTCGCCAAGCACAGCCACGCCGGTGAGGTTCAGGTCAGCGTCCGGCGGGCGGCGACCGGCCTGCTGATCACGGTCGCCGACGACGGCGTGGGCGGCGCGAGCCTGGCCAAGGGGCACGGCCTGGCCGGCCTGTCGGACCGGGTCGAGGCGGCCGGCGGCGTGATGAGCCTGGAGAGCCCGGCGGGCGGTGGCACCACCCTGACGGTGGCTCTCCCCCTCTGATCGGGGCGCAGCGCATAGGCTCGTCGGCATGCGGGTGGTGATTGCCGACGATGCCGTGCTGTTGCGCGAGGGTCTGATCCGGCTGGTGGAGGAGAACGGCCACACGGTCGTCGCGGCTGTCGGCGACGGCCCTTCGCTGGTGGAGGCGATCGTCGAGCACCGGCCGGACGTGTCCATCGTGGACGTGCGGATGCCGCCGTCGCACACCGACGAGGGGCTGCGCGCGGCGGTCGAGGCCCGCAAGAAGGTGCCGGGCAGCCCGGTGCTGGTGCTGTCGCAGTACGTCGAGGTCGACTACGCCGACGACCTGCTCGCCGACCGCGCCGGAGCCATGGGTTACCTGCTCAAGGACCGGGTCTCCGAGGTCGCCGAGTTCCTCGACGCGCTGCGCCGGGTGGCCGGCGGCGGCACGGTGCTGGATCCGGAGGTCGTCGGCCAGTTGCTGGTCCGCCGCCGCCGCGACGACCCGCTGCGCAACCTCACCCCCCGCGAGCGCGAGGTGCTGGGCCTGATGGCGGAGGGCCGCTCGAACACGGCGATCGCCCGCAAGATGGTGGTGACCGAGGGCGCGGTGGAGAAGCACGTCCGCAACATCTTCACGAAGCTGGACCTGCCCCCGGACGAGGAACAGCACCGCCGGGTCCTGGCCGTGCTGACTTATCTGCAGTCCTGACGCCCCCGACCGTAGGGCTAGCCCTACCCTCGACCGGCCTGCTCACCGGATCGATTCGGGGTAGCGGGCTGCCTAGCGTCAATGCCCATGAAGCACAGGGAGAATGTCACCGGATTCGCGGCTCGGGCCGCGTTGTGGAGTGCCCGGCATCGCACTCTCGCGATCGTCGGTTGGCTCGCCTTCGTCGTCGGGGCCACCGTCCTGAGTGGGCAGATCGGGACGCTCGAGTCCAGCGGGTCCGAGCAGTTGCACGGGGAGTCGCGGCGGGCCGAGGCGCTGGTCGAGCAGGCCGGGTTCCCTCCCCGGCCGGCCGGGGAGATGGTCATCGTCAAGGGCGCCGACCGGGAGGCCGCCGTTGCCGAGGTCACTCGGTCGCTCGACGGGCGGGCCGGGGTTGCCGCGGTCGCCAAGCCGATCACCTCGCCGGACGGGCAGGCCACGCTGGTCAGCTTCACCATGACGGGGGATCCGGAGACCGCTGCGGACCGGGTGCAGCCGCTGCGGGACGCCGTCGCCGAGGTGCAGGGCCGGCATCCCGGTCTCTTCATCGCCGAGGCCGGCGACGCCAGCGCGGACAAGATGTTCTCGGAGACCCTGGACGAGGGACTTTCCCGGCTCTCCATGCTCTCCATCCCGGTCACTCTCGGCATCCTGCTGGTGGCCTTCGGCGCGGTCGTCGCGTCGCTGATTCCGGTGGGCCTGGCCCTGACCGCGATCGTCGCCGCGATCGGCTTGCTCGCGGGGGCGAGCCGGCTCGCGCCGACTGTCGACACCACCCAGCACGTGCTGTTGCTCGTCGGTCTCGCCGTCGGCGTGGACTACTGCCTCTTCTACATCCGCCGGGAGCGCGACGAGCGCCGCGAGGGCGCCGATCCGCACCGGGCCCTGGTGATCGCCGCGCAGACCTCCGGGCGGTCGGTCTGGATCTCCGGCCTCACCGTCATCGTCGCCATGGGCGGCATGTTCTTCACCCAGGACGCCACCTTCGCCAGCTTCGGCATGGCCACCGTCCTGGTCGTCGCCACGGCCGTCCTCGGCTCGCTGACCGTGCTCCCCGCGCTGCTCTCGGCGCTGGGCGACCGGGTCGACGCGATCAAGATCCCGGGTCTCTACCGGCGGACCAGCAAGGGGCGGGTCTGGCAGGCCGTGCTGCGGGTGGTGCTGGCCAAGCCGCTGATCTCGGCGATCGTCGCCGTCGGGGTGCTCGCCGCCATCGCCTCGCCGGCGCTGGACCTGCGGACCAGGGGCAGCAGCATCGAGGACATGTCGCCGAAGCAGCCCACGGTGCAGACCTTCGTGGCGATCGGCGAGGCGTTCCCGACCGAGGTGGTGCCGGCCGAGGTGGTCGTGAAGGCGCCGACGGTGCGCGGGCCGCGGTTCGCGGCCGCGCTGGCCGATTTCCGCCGCGCGGCGGCGGCGAGCGGGCAACTGCGCGAGCCGATCGAGGTGCGGGTCAATCCCGCCGGGACGGTCGCGATCGTCTCGGTCGGCCTCGCCGGCAACGGCAGCGACGGTACGTCGGAGCGCGCTGTCGACACGCTACGGGCGACCGTGGCGCCGGACACCTTCGGGAAGCTGGCGGATTCGACGGTGGAGGTCGGTGGCGACACCGCCTCGAACATGGACTTCAACCAGCGGCTGTCCGACTCGGTGCCGTGGGTGTTCGGCTTCGTCCTGGGCCTGGCGTTCCTGCTGCTGCTGGTGTCGTTCCGGTCCGTGGTGGTGGCCCTGACCGGGGTGCTGCTCAACCTGCTGTCGGTCGCGGCCGCCTACGGCATGCTGGTGTTCGTCTTCCAGGACGGCCACTTCGAGTCGGTGCTGGACTTCAAGTCGGGCGGCGGGATCACCAACTGGATGCCGCTGTTCCTGTTCATCATCCTGTTCGGCCTGTCGATGGACTACCACGTCTTCGTGCTGAGCCGGATCCGTGAGGGCCACGACCGCGGCCTGCCGACCAGGCAGGCGGTCAGCGAGGGCATCGGCCGTACGGCCGGCGTGATCACCAGCGCGGCGATGGTGATGGTGGCGGTCTTCGCGCTGTTCGCCACGCTGCCGCTGGTCTCGACCAAGGAACTGGGCGTGGGCCTGGCCGCGGCGGTCCTGCTGGACGCGACGATCGTCCGGGCGGTCCTGCTGCCGGCGGTGATGGCCCTGCTGGGCGAGAAGAACTGGTGGCTCCCCCGCTGGCTGAAGTGGCTCCCGGAAGTGGCCCACGACCTGCCCCCGGCAGCCGCCGACGCCCAGCCCCGCGAGGAGCGCGAGTTGACACCGGCAATCTGACATGCGGAGCAGGGGTGGCCGCCGTTTCGGCGGCCACCCCTGTTTGACTTCAGACCGGCGCGCCCGCAACGGCCCGGAGTGGCAGCCTGGTCGGGCTGAGTGTCACGGGACTGTTGGTGCGCGCGTACCTTCAGCTTTTGAACGCGTCTTTGACGTTCTCGGCCGCTTGCTTGAGCTTCGAGCTGGACTGGTCGGCCTTTCCCTCGGCCTCGAGGGACTCGTCGTCGGTCGCCTTGCCGACACCCTCCTTGACCTTGCCGGTCAGCTCTTCGGACTTGTTTTCGATCTTGTCGTCGGCGCCCATGGTGACCTCCAGGTGTGTGGCCTACGCAGTGGGGTTACCCGGCGCCCTCATCAGCAATCCTGGATGCGCCGAAAAAGTTGCCGGACGACAATCAGGCCGTCATCTGCCATTCCGGGGTCGGCATCAGCGACGTCGGGCCGCGCAGCAGCTCGCTGAACTTGGCCGGCGGCATCGGCCGGGCGAAGTAGTAGCCCTGAGCCGCGGTGTAGCCCAGCGACAGCAGCTGTTCCGCCTGCTCGGCCGTCTCCACCCCCTCGGCGACCGCGTGCAGCCCCAGCGCCTGCGCCAGGTGGATGACCGCCGCCGCGACCGGTGGGCGGCCGTCGATCTGCGCCTGGGTGAAGGTGCGGTCCAGCTTGATCTCGTCGATCGGGCAGTCGTGCAGCAGCGTCAGGGTCGAGTGCCCGGTGCCGAAGTCGTCCAGCGACACCCGGACGCCGAGCGCGCGCAGCCGGTGCAGGTTGACGATCGACTGGCCGGGCTCCAGGGCCATCGTCTCGGTGATCTCCAGGACGATCCGGTCGGCGGCCAGGCCGTGTTCGCTCAGCAGCGCCGCTACCCCGTCCGCGAAGCCGGGTTCGCGCAGGTCGCGGGCCGACACGTTGACGTTCAGCACGCCCGGTGCCGGGTCGCCGTGCTCCGCGATCCACTGCGCGAGCTGGGCGAACGCCGTGCGCATCACCCAGCGGCCGAGCGGCACGATCAGGCCGGTGCGCTCGGCGACCGGGATGAACGCGTCCGGCGCGAGCGCGCCCCGGGTCGGGTGGGCCCAGCGGACCAGCGCCTCCGAGCCCATGATCCGGCCGTCGTCGAGCGAGACGATCGGCTGGTAGAGCAGGAAGAGCTGACCGCCGGTGATCGCCTCGCGCAGCTCGGCGCCGAGGTGGGCGTGCTCGGTGCCGTTCGTCGCCATGCCCGGCTCGTAGTGCAGGTACGCCGTGCCGGCCAGCTTCTTCGCCGCGTACATCGCGATGTCCGCGTGCCGCAGCAGCACCGAGGGCTCGTCGCCGGTGCGGCCGTCGGCGATGCCGATGCTGGCCCGGATCGGCAGCTCGTGGCCGTCGGCGTAGACGGGCTGGCGCAGCGCGTTCATCATCCGCTCGGCGGCCAGGTCGGCGCCCGCCGGGTCGGCGTCGTCCAGGACGACCACGAACTCGTCGCCGCCGAGGCGCGCCACGGTGTCCCCGGCCCGCAGGCAGCCTTCGAGGCGGTTCGCGACGCCGATCAGCAGCAGGTCGCCGACCTCGTGCCCGAGGGTGTCGTTGACCTCCTTGAAGTCGTCCAGGTCGATCAGCGCCACCGCGACCGGGCGGTCGGGCGCGCCGGTCAGCGCCAGCTGCAGCCGGGTGTGGAACAGCACCCGGTTCGCCAGCTGGGTGAGGGCGTCGTGGGTGGCGCCGTGGTCCAGCTGGCGCAGCAGCCGGTTGTTGTCGCGGAACGCGGTGAGCTGGCGCAGCACCACGAGGGCGGTGGTCAGCACGACCGCGACCACCACGGCCGGCTGGTCGGCATCGTGGCGCAAGGTGACGGCGATCAGCAGGCCGTCGACGGCCACGACCGCCGCGTACGGCAGCAGGCTGAACGAGCGCAGCGCCGGGGTGACGGCGCCGCGGCGCGAGCCGAGACCGACGGCCCGCTGGCGCACGGCGGCCAGGGAGGCGAGGAAGAAGACGATCGGCGTGGTGGCCATCTCCGGGAACAGGTAGGGGTCGACGGCCTCGAACGGCCCCCGGAACATCGGGCCCACCGCGCCGATCAGCATGGCGACGGCGATCAGCCGCAGTGCGCCGCTGTGGACGTAGAGGTGGCTGGAGAGCACGAACCTCGCCACCGCGAACACCGCGAGCAGCGCGATCACGGTGACGAACAGAGAGGCGTAAACGGCTGAGCTGTCGCTGTCGCTGAGGGAGTGGCGGGTGGCGTAGTGCCAGATGAACACCGCGGCCGCGATCATGACCGTGCCCGCGTCCAGGATCACGCGCAGCAGCTCGCCCGGCGACTGCCTGCCCAGCGGGAGCCGGAACAGGGCGTACACGATGGCGCCGACGCCGACGGTGCAGAAGGCCAGCATGATCGGCCCGGTGCGCTGGCCGGCCGGGTCGTTCGCGATCAGCAACTGGAAGGCCTGGATGGTGACGCCGATACTGACCAGGCCGAGCGCGTAGGTGAGGTGTCGCCAGAAGCGCCGGGTCGGCTCGGACAGCGTCATGGTGCGGGCCGCGCGCAGGAAAGCCAGGAAGGTGACGATCGGCCCGACGACCGACGGCAGCGAGAGCAGCACTTTCGGCTCGAACGGGTGTACGTAGTCGGTGAAGACCCCGAGCACGGCCAGGACGGCGATCACGCCCGAGGCGGGCACGAGCCGATCCCGGTGCGCGGGCGGCACCTCAGACGTGCACATCCCTCAGCCCCCTCACCTCGGTCGTCTATCGCCTGTTCGGTCGCGCGGCCAGGATTGTGAGTTTTTGCGATTTGAGTGCCGGAAAAGCCGACAAATAGCGCTTTCTGGGTGGTGACCGCCCGCGCGGGCCTCCAAGATCGTCGCCTACAGTGGATCTCGTCGTTCGAGTTGACCCTTGCTCGCCGGCGCGTAGCGCGCCCCGGGAGCGGGGCCGGGGGTGGACGCCGCCACGTCCGCCCCCGGCCTCCCGCACGGCTGGGCTAGCGTGAACGGGTGGCGGCAGACCAGGAACCGAGGCCGCCGGCGCCCGTGCTGGCAGCGATCTCGGCGGGTGGAGTCCTGGGCGCGGTGTCCCGCTACGGCATCGGCGTGGCCTGGCCGCACGAGCCACGGGCGTTCGCCTGGTCCACCTGGATGATCAACGTCACCGGCTGCCTGCTGATCGGGGTGCTGACGGTGCTGATCGCGCACCACTGGCCGCGGCGGAAGCTGATCCGCCCGTTCTGGGGCGTGGGAGTGCTCGGCGGCTACACGACGTTCTCCACCGCGAGCGTCGACGTGCTGCGCGCGGCGCCGGGCACCGCGCTGCTCTACCTGGGCGGGACGCTGATCGGCGCGCTGCTCGCGGTCTGGGCCGGCACCGCCGCGACGGAAGCGGTGCTGCGGCGATGACGGTGCTGCTGGTGGCGCTGGGCGCGGCGATCGGCGCACCGTTGCGCTATCTCACGGACCGGGCGATCCAGGGCCGGCACTCGTCCACGTTCCCGTGGGGCACGTTCACCGTCAACGTGGCCGGCTCGCTACTGCTGGGCTACCTGATCGGGCTGCCGGTCGCGCCCTGGATGTCCGCGCTGCTGGGCACGGGCTTCTGCGGGGCGCTGACCACGTATTCGACGTTCAGCTTCGAGACGTTGCGGCTGGTCAGGGAGGGTGACAGGGTGCTGGCCGCGGCGTACGCGATAGGCAGCGTGCTCGCCGGCCTCGGCGCCGCCTATGCCGGGCTGCTGCTCGCCCAGGCGGCGGGCTGACCGGCGGCAGTAGACGCCGGGCGATGCCGAGTTGAAACCGTTACGGGGCAACAAAGGATCTTGGATGTTGTTAGCGTCCGATGCGTGAACGACCAGCCGGAGCCCCAGCGCCCCACCTCGCCGCCCGCCTCGCCTTACGCCCAGCCGGGTGCTCCCTATGGTGCGCAGCCGGGTGCTCCCTATGGTGCTCCCTACGGTGCCCAGGATGGAACGCCCTATGGGGCCCAGGCCGGTCCCGCTTACGGGGCGCCGCAGCCGGGCGCGTACCCGGGCTTTCCGGCTTCCGGTGCTCCCGGCTACCCGCCGCCGCCCGGCAGCGGCGGGACCAGCGGTTTCGCCATCGCCTCGCTGATCTTCGGCATCCTCGGCGGCGTCCTGTTCAGCGTCATCTTCGGCATCGTCGCGCTCGTTCAGATCCGCAAGCGCGGGCAGACCGGCCGGGGGCTCGCGATCGCCGGCCTCGCGCTCTCCGGTTGCTGGGTGCTGCTGATCGCCGGCGGCATCACGGCCGCGATCATCAGCGACGCGGACAACGATTCCGTGAGCAGCAGCGCCACCGCCGCGGCCGACACCGACAGCGGCACGGTGTCGGTCACCAAGCTCAAGCCGGGCAACTGCATCAACGGCCTCAACGGCATCGGCAGCATCGAGGATCTCCCGGTGGTCTCGTGCGCGCTGCCGCACGAGGGCGAGGTGTACGCGGTCTTCGAGCTCCCGGCCGGCCCGTGGCCGGGTGACACCGCCGTGCAGGAGCAGTCCGAGAAGCGCTGCTCGGCCGAGCTCAAGACCTACGCACCGAAGGCGGCCGACACCGTCGAGGTGCTCTACCTGCACCCGCTGCAGCTGTCCTGGTCCCGCGACCGCGGAGTCACCTGTGTCGCCACCGACGAAGGCGGCAAGAGCACCGGCTCGGTCCGCGACTGACAGCGTCGACCTCGGTCATGCGGCCTGGGAAGCGGCAGCCGAGGACGGGAAGAGCAGCTCTCCCATGTCTTCGTCGGTGAGGGGCTCGGCGAAGTAGTACCCCTGCCCGAGCTCGCAGTTGCCGTCGGTCAGCTCGCTGAGCTGGCCCGCGTCCTCGATGCCCTCCGCGATCGTGGAGAGGTGCAGCGCCTGGCCGAGCTGGATGATGCCCAGCGTCAGCGCCGCCGCGGCCGGCACGTCGCCGACGTCGTCGACGAAGGACTTGTCGATCTTGATGATGTCGATGGGGAAGCGGCGCAGGTAGGCCAGGCTTGAGTAGCCCGTGCCGAAGTCGTCGATCGCCAGGCGGACGCCCAGGCTCTTGATCTGCTGGAGCTGCTCCAGGGTCGACGGCCGGTGGTCCACCAGCAGGGACTCGGTCAGTTCGATCACCAGGCTGGTGGCCGGCAGGCCGCTGTTGCTCAGCGCCGATGCCACCACCTCGGGCAGGTCGCTCTGGTCGAGCTGGACCGCCGACATGTTGACGCTCACGCTCAGCGGGCGCCGGCCTTCCCGGCGCTCGTTCCAGCGGGCCGCCTGCCGGCACGCCTCGCGCAGCACCCATTCACCGATCGGGACGATCATCCCGGTCTCCTCGGCCAGCGGGATGAAGTCCAGCGGCGGGATGATCCCGCGCTCCGGGTGCTGCCAGCGGACCAGCGCCTCCAGGCCGGTGATCTCGCCGGTCTTCAGGTGCACGATGGGCTGGTAGCGCAGCTCGAACTCGTGCCGCACGACCGCCCGGCGCAGGTCCGCCTCCATCTGCAGGCCGGCCTGGAAGACCTCCTGCATGGCCGGCTCGAAGATCTCGTAGCGGTCTTTGCCCTGCTTCTTGGCCTGGTACATCGCCAGGTCCGCGCAGACCATCAGCTCCTGGCCGTCGTGGCCCTGCGCCGGGCTGTACGCCACCCCGACGCTGCAGCTGACGAACATCTCCTTGCCGTTGAGGTCGAACGGCTGCCGCAGGGCTTCGATGATGCGCCGGGCCACCGGCACGGCCTCCTCCAGCCCCTGCGCCAGCGGCAGCAGCACCGCGAACTCGTCGCCGCCGAGGCGGGCCGCCATGTCGGCCGAGCGCAGGCACGTCTTGATCCGTTCGGCCACCGCGACGAGCAGCAGGTCGCCGGCGGAATGGCCGAGGGAGTCGTTGACGACCTTGAAGCGGTCCAGGTCGATGAAGAGCATGGCGACGCCGGCGCTCTCCTGTTCGGCCGTGGCGAAGGCGCGGTCCATCCGGGCCTGGAACAGCGCGCGGCTGGCCAGCCCGGTCAGCGAGTCGTGGAACGCCTCGTTCATCGCTTCGAGGGTGCGGGCGTCGGTCAGCGCCAGGCTGACGTGCTCGGCGAACGCGCGCAGTATGTCCTGGGACTGCTTGTCCCATTCCCGCGGCCCGCGGTAGGTGCCGACCGTCAGGCAGCCGACGACCTCGCCGTTCTCGTGTACGGGGACGGCCATCACGGCCTTCATGCTGGAGCGCACCACCTCGGGGATGGCGATCGGCGAGTTCGCGTAGTCCTCGACCATGATCAGCTCGTCGCCCAGCACGGCGAGGCCGGCCACGCCCGCGGAGTGCAGCGGGATGCGCTTCATCTTCGGCAGCACGCCCGGGTCGAAGCCGACGCTGGAGACCATCGAGCCGACCGCCGGGTCGTCCTTCTCCAGCAGGTTCAGCGAGGCCATCTCCAGGTCGAGCAGTTCGGCGGCGCTGGCGGTGATGCCGTCGAGGATCTGCTGCAGCGGGGCGCGGCGGGCGATCAGCCGCTGGATCCGGGTCAGGTGCTCGAAGAGGCGCTGGCGTTCCTGCAGGGAGTCGGCCAGCCGGCCGTTCTCCCGGGCCTGCCGGCGCTCCGACTCCAGGACGTGCAGGGTCCGCAGGCTGAGCTCCAGCACCCGGGCCATGCCGCGGAGCAGGCAGACCTCCTCGTCGCTGAAATCCGGGCCGCTGCGGCCGAGGACCAGCGCGCCGGGCGCCCGGCCGCCCAGGGCCGCGCCGCTCACCGCGTACGCGGTGCCGGCCAGCCGCAGCACGGTCCGGCGGCCGGCGGTCACCTCGGTGAGCACGGCCGGGCGCACCTGGTCGGCGGGTATGCCGATGGTGGCGACCACCTGACCCTCGATGACGAGCACAGCGACCTCGGCATCGAGGGCGAGCGTCGCGCATTCGACGGCGGCGAACTGCGCGGCCGGCCCGTCCGGCCGGTCAGCTACCACGGAGAGGAACTCCGTCAGCTGCTGAGTTGCAAGCATGCCCATGACCAAGTCTGTCGGTTCACCGAGTGCGGAGCTGAGTTGTTCCGGGTGACCGTTTTCGGCCTCGGGCGTTCCCGATCCCACACCGGAGGCCCTGATAAAGGTCCGGTAACAACCCGGTGGGGGGCTGTGCGGGCCCCGGACGCCCGGTCGGAGCCACCCCGGTCTACCGAGTTCACACCATCGGGCAGAAGACGGGCACGAAATTTGATCATTCGGGCATGACCTTCATCCGGTTTCGCCCGTCGATGGGATGATATCGGGCGGGTCGCGGCCGTACCGAAGCGGGCAGAGACACACCGAATCAGCCCACTCTGTGATGGGGACCACACGTTTCTCCGGTGTTACAAATGGTCAACGGCAGCCGCGGACAAAGCGAATGCCATGGTGGGCGGCCGGAGGTGCGAATGTGAACGCGGAAGAACGACAGCATCAGATCGTCACGCTCGCCCGCCGGCAGGGCGAGGTGGACGTCGCAAAACTGGCCGCCGAGTTGACCGTTTCCGCGGAGACTATTCGGCGCGATCTGCGACTTCTCGAAAAGCACGGCCTGCTCCGCCGTACGCATGGCGGCGCGTATCCGGTGGAGACCGCGAAATTCGAGACCGACCTGGCCATGCGCACCACCCGGGGCGTTCCCGAGAAGAGGCGGATCGCGGCCGCGGCGGTCGGCCTGATCGGCGACGCCGAAACCATCTTCATCGACGAGGGCTTCACCCCGCAGTTGATCGCGGAGGCGCTGCCCACCGATCGTCCCCTCACCATCGTCACCGCGTCGCTGAACACCGCGGCCTGGCTGGCCACCTCCACGCCGGCGACCGTGCTGCTGCTCGGCGGCCGGGTCCGTGGCCGCACGCTGGCCACCGTCGACCACTGGGCCAGCGGCATGCTGGCCGGCTTCGTCATCGATCTCGCCTTCGTCGGTGCCAACGGCATCTCCCGCGAGGTGGGCCTGACCACCCCGGACCCGGCCGTGGCCGACGTCAAGGCGCAAGCCGTCCGGGCCGCCCGCCGGCGGATATTCGCCGGCGTGCACACGAAATTCGGCGTGCGGACGTTCTGCCGTTTCGCCGAGATATCTGATTTCGAATCACTGGTCACGGACACCGGCCTGCCGGCGTCCGAGGCGCACCGCTATTCCCGGCTCGGACCCCAGGTGATCCGGGTCTAACCGGAAAAGATTTCATCCTTCACTGCCGGCGATTGCGATTGCCGGCACGGCTCGTGCATGTCTGTAAACGGAGGATCCGCTGTGCAGAAACCAGGTAAGAAACTCTCTCTGTTGATCGCAGGGGCGACCGCGGGCGCCCTCGTGCTCTCCGGGTGTTCCGGCGCCGGCTCCACCGGCAGCGGCGACACCGCTGACAACACCATCACCGTGCTCATGGTCGGCAACCCGCAGATGGAGGACATCCAGAAGCTGACCGCCGACAACTTCACCAAGCAGTCCGGCATCACTGTGAAGTTCACGATCCTCCCGGAGAACGAACTGCGCGACAAGGTGACGCAGGACGTCGCCAACCAGGGCGGACAGTACGACGTCGCCACGGTCGGCGCCTACGAGGTGCCGATCTGGGCGAAGAACGGCTGGCTGCACGAGATGTCGACGCAGGCGGCGGCCGACTCGGCGTACGACAGCGCGGACCTGATCAAGCCGATGGTGCAGTCGGTGACCGGCGAGGACGGCAAGATGTACGCGGCGCCGTTCTACGGCGAGTCCTCGTTCCTCATGTACAACAAGGAGATGTTCGAGGCCAAGGGCCTCACCATGCCGGAGAAGCCGACCTGGGCGCAGGTCGCCGACTTCGCCTCGAAGCTCGACGACAAGGCCAAGGGCACCGCCGGCATCTGCCTGCGCGGCCTGCCCGGCTGGGGTGAGCTGTTCGCCCCGCTGACCACCGTCGTCAACACCTACGGTGGCACCTGGTTCGAGAAGGACTGGACGCCGAAGGTCAACGCGCCGGAGTTCAAGGCGGCGACCCAGTTCTACGTCGACCTCGTCCGCAAGTACGGCGAGTCCGGCGCCCCGCAGGCCGGCTTCACCGAGTGCCTGAACACCTTCGGTCAGGGCAAGGCCGCCATGTGGTACGACGCCACGTCGGCCGCCGGCACGCTGGAGGACCCGAAGGCCAGCAAGGTGGCCGGCAAGGTCGGCTACGCGTACGCCCCGGTGAACAAGACCGAATACTCCGGCTGGCTGTGGACGTGGGCGTTCGCCATGCCCAAGACCACCAAGAAGGCGGACGCCGCCTGGAAGTTCGTCTCGTGGGCGACCGGCAAGGACTACGAGAAGCTGGTCGGCGAGAAGCTCGGCTGGTCCCGGGTGCCGTCCGGCAAGCGCACCTCGACCTACAGCATTCCCGAGTACAAGGAGTCCGCGAAGGCCTTCGCCGACGTGACGCTCGGCTCGATCGAGCACGCCAACCCGCAGAACCCGGGCGTGCAGCCGCGGCCCGCGCTGGGCGTGCAGTTCGTCGGGATCCCCGAGTTCGCCGACCTCGGCACCAAGGTGTCGCAGGAGGTCAGCGCGGCGCTCACCGGCAGCAAGACGGTCGACCAGGCCCTGACCGACGGGCAGAAGCTCGCCGAGGACGTAGCGAAGAAGTACAAGTAGCGCCGGCGGGGGCGCCGTCGTAGCGGCGGCGCCCCCGCACCGACCGGAAGGCCAGAAATGACCGACGTCATCACCCGGGCGGACGAGCAGACCGAGACTCCGCCGCCGGTACCCTTCAAGGGCGGCGCCAAGGATCGCTGGGTCCGCCGGGCGCCGCTGCTGCCCGCTCTCATCTTCGCGATCATCGTGACCCAGGTGCCGTTCCTGGTCACCATCTACCTGTCCACCCTGGGCTGGAACGCCCTGCGGCCGGGCGCGCGACACTTCGTCGGCATCGACAACTACGTCACGGTGCTCACGGATTCCCGGCTGCGCTCCGCGCTCGCCAACACCGTCATCCTGACCGCCGGGGCCGTCATCTTCTCGATGATCCTGGGCCTGGCGCTGGCGGTCCTGCTGGACCGCAAGTTCCTCGGCCGGTCGATCGTCCGGACGATGCTGATCACGCCGTTCCTGGTCATGCCGATCGCGGCGGCGCTGCTCTGGAAGCACGCCATCTACAACCCGGGGTACGGCCTGATCAACGGCATCTTCGGCGGCTCGACCGACTGGGTCTCGTCGTATCCGAAGGCGGCGGTCATCGCCACGCTCGTCTGGCAGTGGACGCCGTTCATGATGCTGATCCTGCTCGCCGGCCTGCAGTCGCAGAGCGAGGACATCCTCGAGGCGGCCCGGGTCGACGGCGCCAGCGGCTGGCGGATCTTCACCTCGATGACGCTGCCGCACCTGCGGCAGTACCTCGAACTGGGCGCGCTGCTCGGCTCGATCTACCTGGTGAACACCTTCGACGCGGTCTTCACCATCACGCAGGGCGGCCCCGGCTCGCAGACCACCAACCTGCCGTACGAGATCTACCTGACCACGTTCCGCAAATTCGAGTACGGCGAGGCGTCGGCCGCCGGCGTCATCGTGGTGCTCCTGACGATCATCGTGGCGACGTTCGCGCTGCGCGTCATCTCGAGCCTGTTCCGGATGGAGGAGAGCCGATGACCACGCTCGTCGCTACCGGAGCCGCCCGGCGCAGGCTGGGCACCGCGATCTGGGGCACCGTCGCCTGGATCGCCGGGATCGTCTTCGTCTTTCCGGTGATCTGGATGGTGCTGACCAGCTTCAAGCAGGAGCAGGACGCCGCCAGCAACCCGCCGGCCTGGACCTTCACCCCGACCTTCGACCAGTACGCGCAGGTGTTCGACCGCAACATCACGCCGTTCCTGCTGAACTCGCTGATGGCCAGCGTCTTCTCCACGCTGCTGGTCGTCGTGCTGGCGACCCCGGCGGCGTACGCGCTGTCGCTGCGCCCGGTGGCGAAGTGGACGGACGCGCTGTTCTTCTTCATCTCCACCAAGATGATGCCCGCCGTCGCCGCGCTGCTGCCGGTGTATCTGCTGGTCAAGCAGCTCGGCATGCTCGACAACATCTGGACGATGGTGATCCTCTACACCTCGATGAACCTGCCGCTCGCGGTCTGGATGATGCGCTCGTTCCTGCTCGAGGTGCCGCGCGAGGTGCTGGAGGCGGGCGAGGTGGACGGCGCGGGCCTGCTCACCTCGATCCGGAAGATCATCCTGCCGATCGTCTCGCCCGGCCTGGCCGCGACCGCGCTGATCTGCTTCATCTTCGCCTGGAACGAGTTCTTCCTGGCGGTGAACCTGACCGCGACGAACTCCGGTACCGCGCCGATCTTCCTGGTCGGGTTCATCTCCTCGGAGGGGCTCTTCCTGGCCCGGCTCTGCGCCGCGGCCACCCTGGTCTCGCTGCCGGTGCTCATCGCCGGCTGGGTGGCCCAGAACAAACTGGTCCGAGGCTTGTCGATGGGCGCGGTCAAGTGAAGGCCGCTGTCGTCGTCACCCCGGGCACCATCTCGGTGGAGACCGTGCCCGACCCCACGCCGGGCCCGCTCGACGTGGTGGTCAGGCCGGCCGCGGTCGGGATCTGCGGCACCGACCTGCACATCATGGACGGCGAGTTCGCGCCCGCCTTCCCGATCGTGCCGGGCCACGAGTTCGCCGGCGAGATCGTGGCGGTCGGCGCGCAGGTCACCGGCTATGCCGTCGGCGACCAGGTGGCGGTCGACCCGTCGCTGTACTGCGGATACTGCTACTACTGCAAGCGCGCGCGGGGCAACCAGTGCGAGAACTGGAACGCCATCGGGGTGACCCACGCCGGGGGAGCGGCCGAGTTCGTGGCCGCCCCGATGGCGAACCTGTTCAAGCTGCCGCCGCACCTGGCGGCCCGGGACGCCGTGCTGATCGAGCCGCTCTCCTGCGCGGTACGCGGCTTCGACGTGCTGCCCCGCCGGATGGCCGACAACTTCCTGATATACGGCTCCGGCACGATGGGCCTGATGATGCTGGAACTGGCCAAGCGGGCCGGCGCGGCGACCGTCTCCATGGTGGACCTCAACCCGGAGCGCCTGGAGACGGCCCGGCGACTCGGCTGCAGCGCGGCCGTGACCAGCGCGGAGGAGCTTGACGCGCCGCGCGGCTGGGACGTCGTGGTCGACTGCACCGGTGCCGTGCCCGCGATCCGCGACGGGCTCGCCCGGGTCGGCCGGGGCGGCACGTTCCTGCAGTTCGGGGTGTCGGCGTACGACGCCCGGGTGGAGATCGAGCCGTACGAGATCTACCGCCGCGAGATCACCATCACCGGCTCGATGGCGGTGCTGCACAGCTTCGACCGGGCCGGTGAGCTGATGGCCGCCGGCGTCCTGGCGCCGGAGGTCTTCATCAGCCACCGGTTCCCGCTGGACAGCTATCCGCAGGCCCTGGAACAGTTCCGGGCCGGAGTGGGCCGCAAGACCGTGGTCGAGCCCTGATGACGGCCGTTCGTGCCAATCTTGTCACTATCAGTTAGATCTGTATCACTACTGGTTGTCAACGGCGGCCGGCCCGGGTGTCAATGAAGCGGTGACCCCGCCTCGCCCACCGGCCGCCGGGCGCCTCGGTGGCGCGCCCGTCGTCCTCCTGGCGCTCGGTGTCACCGTCCCGCCGGCCGTCGTCGCCGGCGCCCGACCCTTGATCTTCCTCGGCCTCGGCCTGCTGCTGCTGACCTTCGCGGCCGGCTACGTCACGATGGCCCGGCGAATGCCGCACCCCGCCCCGCTGTACTGCTTCGTCGCCCGGGGCCTCGGCCGCCCGTTCGGCCTGGGCGCGGCCGGGCTGGCACTGCTCTCCTACACCACCCTGCAACTCGCGCTCTACGGAGCGGTCGGCGCGGCCGCCGCGCCGTTGCTGGCCGGCTGGTTCGGGATCACCGTGTCGTGGTGGGTGGTCGCGCTCTGCTGCTGGGCCGTGGTCGCCGGCTGCGGCCTGCTGCGGGTCTCGGTGGCGGCCTGGCTGGTCGCGGTCCTGGTGCTGGCGGAGATCGTGGTGATCATCGGCTACGGCGCGGCGAACGTGCTCGACCCGGCCGGCGACGGAATCACCTGGGCGGCGCTGTCGCCCGCGTCGCTGGCGGACCTGCCCCGGCCGGTGCTGGGCCTGTTGCTGGTGGGTGGGGCGCTGGCCTTCGTCGGTTTCGAGACCACGGCGGCCTTCAGCGATCAGCCGCGGCATCCGCATCGGGCGGCGTATCTCTGCGTCGCGGCGATCGCGGTGCTGACGGCGGCGGTAGGCTGGGCGATCAGCGTGGCGGCCGGCCCTGGCCAGTTGGCGCCGGCCGATTCCGGCGGCATTGTGCCGGCCGGTCCTGGTGGCATTGTGTCGGCCGATCCTGGGCAGTTCTTGCCGGGCGGTCCTGGTGGCATTGTGCCGGCCGATCCTGGGCAGGTCGTGGCGTGGGGCGGCGCTCGTGGGCCGGAGTTGATGTTCGATCTGGCGGCGGAGCGGCTGGCGCCGTGGGCGGTCACCCTGGGCCGGGCCATGCTGGTCGTCGGCCTGCTCGCGGCGATGATCGCGCTGCACCTGGTGATCACCCGCTACCTGTCCGCGCTGGGCCGGGAGCGGGTGCTGCCGCCGGCGTTGGGCCGCGGGGCTGCGGCGTCGCTGACCCAGACCGTCGTGCTCGGGGCGGTGCTCGGAGCTTGCGCGTACGCGGACGTCGGCCTCGGCCGGGGCGTGGGGGTCGCGGGCGGGCTGGGCATCCTGGCGCTGCTGCCGGTGACCTCGCTGGCGGCTCTGCTGTTCCTCAACCGGAACCCGGGCGGGGCGGGGGTGTGGGGCCGCTTCCTGGCACCGGCGTTGTCCACGGTCGGGCTGGGCGTACTCGGCTATCTCGCGGCGCGTGACCTGCCGGCGCTGCTCGGCGTACCGGTGGGGCGGGTCTGGGTCTGGCCCGCCGCGGCCGGGGCTGTGGTCCTGCTCGGCATCGGGTACGGCCTGGTGCTGCGCCGGGCGGCGCCGGTGATCTATGCCGGGGTGGGTCTGGGTGGCGTGGCCGTGGTCGTCTCGCCGGTGTCGCTGCCGATCCCCCAGCCCCGGAACCCGGGAGCGCACCGCCCCGAACGCATCAATCGCGAAGTCAGCCACTGAAGCGGGCGTCTGATTGTCCACGATCGAGAGTTTCCGCCCGGCGTTCGTGAGCGATATACGTTATCTACGAGGGAGTCCTGCTCTATGCAGATGAAATGCGTAGTTTGGCAGGGCAGTGGTCGTCCAAGGGGGGTGCTGCGTGCGGGTGCGGGGTGGGCCCCACCCCAAATAGCACTAAAGCGTGCATATCGCATCGGGTGGTGGCGACCTTGAGGGTTTCTGGCGCAGAACACGCCGACAGTCCTCAAGATCGGTGAAGGGGTGCCCGTCGTTTGGGCCGAGGGCCGCGATGTTCCAAGATCTACAAGGGCTGCGGAAAAGTTGGCTGTCTTCTGGGGGTTTGCAGCTTTGGGCCATGCTCTGCTGCCATGGAGGAAGCGGCCAATTTTCTTGCTGGGCTCAACGCCGGCACGAACTGGCCGAGTGGTCAGCTCATGCCCTCAAGGCGGGTTCTCGGAATGGCCGTTTTGCACCATCCTGAGCCGGATCGTCGGCCCTGAGATGGGCATCGATTCCCTACGCTGTCGATCGTGATCGAGCCCACGACCCCGCCGCGCGGACGATTCGCCCGGATTATGCTGGCCGGGTTACTCGGGCTCGCACTGCTGATCTTCTCGGTCGGGCCCGAGACGTTCGTCGAGGAAACTACCGGCAGCGAATACCTCGGGTGGCTCGTCGCAGGGGTTCTGCCTTTCCTGGTGGGGGCGTGGCTCGCGCCCAAGGTCGCCTACCGCCGCCGCGACGCGCTCATCTTTCTGACCATGGGCCCGTCGGCGGTGCCGAGCGGACCGCTGTTCCTAAAGATCATTTGGCGAACCGCGTACCTGCCGCACCGCGATTGGCCACCGCTGGCCGACGAGGCTGGGAAAGGCGACGAATCCCCAGTCGAGCCGAGCGTTCCGTCCGCGGCGCCGTCCCGGCCGGCGTGGGCCCGTGATGTGACCAACGAATAGGTCAGCCTCTGGCCCGCGCGGCGAGGTTGCGGACGGTGATGCCTAGCCGGGTCTTCGGGATGAGCAGTGCCGCGGCCAGGCCGCTGCGGCGTTGCTTAGGGTCGACCAGGGTGCGGTGCTCGGTCTCGTAGCGGCGGAACGCCCCCGCGTGGTCGGCCGGGTTTGCGGCGAGCGCGGCGGCGAGGGTGAAGGCGCCCGCCATGGCGAGGCTGGAGCCGTCGCCGAAGAGCGACACGCACGACGCCGCGTCGCCGAGTAGTGCGACTCTGTCCCGCGCCCAGGTGGGCAGGCGGACCTGGCTGACGGAGTCGAAGTACAGGTCTTCGGTCTTTCGCAGCTGATCGAGCAGCTCGGGCACCCGCCAGCCGGCGCCGGTGTACGCCTCCGTGACGATCCGCTTGTGCTGGTCGGTGTCGCGGTAGTCGAAGCCGGCGATCTCCGGACCCCGGAAGATGAAGGCGGCCAGGGCGTTGCCACGCGCGGGGTGGATGGAAATCAGCCTGCCCGGGGTGTTGTACATCAACACGTCGTGCGGCTGGGCGACCGGGCCGTCGAGTGGCATCGTCGCGACGTAGATGCCCATGTGCCGCACGACGTCGCGCTCCGGGCCGAAGGCCAGCCGCCGCACCGTGGAGTGCAGCCCGTCGGCGCCGATCACCAGGTCGAAGCGGCGCGGGGCGGCGCGGTCGAAGGTGACGTCGACGCCGCTGTCGTCCTGTCGCAGCGTGACGATGGTGTCGTCGAACAGGAACTCGGCGTCGTCGTGGGCCGCCCGGTAGAGGATGGACGCCAGGTCGCCGCGCGGCACCTCCACTTCCCGGTTGCCGGCGGCGCCGCGGGCCGCGGGCATGCTCACCCGGGCGACCTGCCGGCCCGACGTGTTGACCACGCTCATCGCGGTCGCCTGGGTGGCGGCTTCACGCAAGCGGGGCATGACTCCCATCCTTTCGGCCACCGGCAGGGCCGGGCCGCGCACATCGACGGGGTTTCCGCTGGAACGCAGATCTTGGGCGCGCTCGACGACGGTGGGCTGGAAGCCGTGGCGGGCCAGCCAGTAGGCGAGGGTGGGGCCGGCGATGCCGGCGCCGGAGATCAGCACGGTGCGAGAGGTCATGCGTCCACGATAACCGCACTCAGTGCAGATTTGCAATGGATGCAGCTTTGCATTGGATGCCGTATGCTGCCCGCATGTCACTCCGCGACCGCAAGCGGGCCCGCACCCGCCAAGCTCTCGTCGACGCCGCCACGGTGCTGTTCGAGCGCGACGGCTACGACGAGACGACGGTCGCCGACATCGCCGCCGCGGCCGAGATCGGCACGCGCACGTTCTTCAGCTATTTCGCCAGCAAGGAGGAATTGCTGTTCCCGGAGAGCGATGCCCGGGTGCGGGCGGCGGTCGAGGCCATCGCGGCGCGAGGCCCGGACGACGGGCCGGCCGAGGTGCTGCTGCGGGCGCTGCACAAGATCGGGGACGACAGCGACGACATGGCCAGCCGGCTCGCCGCGCTGCGGCTGCGGCTGATCCGGACGGTGCCCACGGTGCGCGGGCGCGCGCTGCAGACGCAGCTTGATGCCCAGCGCGAGATCGCGAGGCACCTGGCGGCCGCGTTCCCCGACCGGCTCGATGAGGTGACTGCGGCCGCGCTGACCGGGGCGTTCGTCGGCGCGGTCACCGGCGCGCTGCAGGTGCTGCTCGACGACCCCGACCAGCTCGGCGACCCGGCCATGGTGCAGGCCGCCGTCCGCCGGGCGACCGACGTGGCGCTCACACCGTGGCTGCGGGCTGCCTCCTACGGCTCGGATGCGCCGTAACCCGGCGAAGTCGTCCGGCGGCGTATCCCGCCGCGAAACGCGTCGAAGATGGGCCGCTCCACCGACAACAGTGAGTTGCTGGGCTGGGCCGGATGGGATCAACTTGCCCAGGCGCAGGCGCTCGCCACCGTCTAGCTCGACCGTAAGACCCAGGTTGTGCTGCCGTGTTCAGCAGTTTGCGATCTTCGGCGTTGTCGCCGACCGCGTCCACGATGATGATGAGGAAGATTCGGGACGCTCAGCGCGCGACGTAGGAGGACCCATGGACGACCGTTGGCGCACCAGCAGCCGAAGTGGCGGCAACGGAGCCTGCGTCGAGGTGCGGAAGGTGACCGACGGCGCTGTCGAGGTGCGGGACAGCGTCGAGGTGCGGGACAGCAAGGACCGGTCCGGACCGATCCTTGCCTTCACGCCCACAGCGTGGACGGCCTTCCTCGACGCTGCTCAGCGGGGCGACTTCGACCGCTGATCTGCGCTACTCGGCCACCCGGGCGTGGTGATCAGGCCGGTGGTCGGCGCCGATCATGCCCGGGAACGGCTCGCCCGACGCATACGGCAGGCAGCGGCCGGCCAACTCGGCCGGTGTGCCGTTGCGCTCGGCCAGCCAGGAGATCCAGTCCGGCAGCAGGGCGAGCACCTCGTCGGCGAAGTCGTCCTGGTAGTAGTCGCGTACGTGCGGCACGGTCAATGCCACCCGGTGCGGGGAGCAGGTGCCGTAGAGGGCTTCCGGCGCGTCCAGTGACCACGATGAGGCCAGCTCGGTCGCCAGTTCATCGACGTCGGCCGGTGGCGTGCGGTGCTTGCGCAGCCACGCGCCGAACTCGCGGGCGGCTTTCTCCGCGTCCAGGTTCGAGGGCTGAATCTGGAGCGGGCCGAGCGACGCGACCACCGACTGCGCGAGGCGCCGGCTGCGGAGGTATTCGGCCGACTGGGCCTCGTTCTCACCACCGAACCGGAGGATGCCGTCCTCCCGGAACAGCACGGCGGCGGCCAGTGCCGGGTCGTAGACCGGAGTGAATTCAGCCTCTCCTGCTGCCGTCTGACCGACGCCGTCCCGCCACGCGGCCAATGCCTCCTCAGGGCCGGGATAGAAGGCGCTGTGCACGGTGAACGCCTGATGCCCGCACGCATCGGTGTCCCACAGGTACCACCGTTGGCCGCCGTCGGACGTCCGGAACGGCGCGACGATGGCGAACCGGCTGCCGTACGCGTCGCGGGTCCAGAGCGCCGGGCCGGTCAGCTCCCGCTCGGCGGGAGCGCGCAGCCGCAGCTTCCGGCCCGGACCGTCGACCAGAGCCTGCACCACCTCGTCGGCCTCTTCGCGCACCGGGTACGGGAGGATGCCGGCCACCAGGGACAGCACCCGCCAGGAAGTTGACACGTCCGCGGCCGTGTCCAGTGCGGATCGCACGGTCTCGGCCGCCGCGTTCACGACGGCCATTCCCACGGTCTCCGGGCTCGGTATCTCGCCGGGAGGGAGCTCCTCCATGTGCCACAGCGCGGCGCCGAGCCCGTCGCAGAGGATCTGCTCCAGTTCCTCGTCCGTCCGGTGCGGTGCCTGTGTGATCAGCTCCGCGACGGCCGGCGCGGCGACCTCGGCTGCCTCCTCCGCCCGGCGGGTGTCGAGCTGCTGGCGGTGCCCCAGCAGGCTGGCGAGCGCACTCGCACCGTCGCGCAGGATCGGGACACCCGGGCTCGGAAGGGTGATCCTGCTGGTGGACGGCTGCTTGCGGACGGGCTTGGACTTGCGGCTCTTCCGCTTGCGCGAGACAGGCATCGCGCCAGATTAGGGGATTGTGTTTCGGCGGTCATCTGTCAGGGTGTCGGGCGTTTGCCGTTCATTGAGCGGCGCGGGGAGCTCACCGGGCAGCAGGCGGGTCGTCCTCGCCGAAGAACTCGCGGATCTGGGTGAGGGACAGGTAGCCCAGCGGGTCCGTCTCGCCGCTCTCCGGTGCCACCGCCTTGCGGGTCACCTCCGGCTCGCGGGGGTGGTCCGGCAGGTCCGGCAGCGGCGGCACCGGGGGCAGCGCGCCCAGGCCCATCGCCTCGCGGATCACCTCGAACATGCCGGTCACCTCGTGGACCGCCAGCGGGAACAGCTCCGCCGGGCGGCCGGTGCCGGCGGCCGGGGCGGCGCAGGTGAAGTTGGCCCGTAGCTTGCCGCTGGCCTTGCAGATGTCGGCGCTCGGGCGCAGGTGGTCGAGCGGGCCCTCGGCGACGATCCCGAGCTCGCATTCCGGTACGCCCGCGGCGTCCCACCAGCGCCGCCAGGCCGGATCGCCGTCGAGTGTCACCACGACGTGCTGCAGCGCGACGATGTACGCCTGTGATGCCCGGCCGTCCACGGTGGTGGTCCCCAGGAGGGAATGGAGCCAGTCCATCGTCACATCGTCACATTTCGGTCATAGCTATTTCCGCATTCAGTCTGCGCGCGTACGGGTGGCGGCGTCCAGCAGGGCTGCCGCTATCGCGCGGGACGTGACGGCCGCGGCGGCGGAGCGGTCCATCCGGGCGCCGACCGACGAGCCGTCGTACAGGACGACCAGCTGCGCGGCCAGGGCCTGCGGGTCGTGGGCGCCGGCGTCGCGGGCCAGCTCGGTGAAGAGCGAGCGGGTCCACGCGCGATTTTCGTCGCAGACCTGCTCGACCACGCCGCCGGCCGGGGACTCGGCGCTCGCGTTGTAGAAGGCGCAGCCGCGGAACGAGGGGGCGGCGGCCAGCTCGGCCAGCACGTCGAAGACGCCCAGCAGGCGGTCGCGGGGGGTTTCGTAGCGCTCCAGGCCGGTCAGGATGCGTTCCCGGCGGCGCAGGTGCCGGCCCTCCAGGTAGGCCCGGATCAGCCCGTCCTTGCTGCCGAACGAGCTGTACAGCGAGGCCTTGGCGACCCCGGCGTGCTCGATGACCCGGTCGATGCCGACCGTGTGCACACCCTCGGCGTAGAAGAGCTCGTCGGCGGCGGTGAGTAACCGGTCGCGTGCCGAGGGTTTGCGAACGGCGGCCGTACGTGATGCGGCGGACATGTGTTTGACGATACCAGACAGGTCTGTCTAGTGTCGGTGGTTGCAGACAGACCTGTCTGTTCGTATCGCCAGGGAGTGTCATGACCACCACGACCCTCACGCCCGCCCGTACCGGTGAGCCGGCCGTCCGCCGGAAGCGCCTGTCGCACCCGGCCGCCTTCGCGGCGATCGCGGCGATCTTCGTGACGTTCACGGCGGCGTCCAGCGCGCCCTCGCCGCTGTACGTCGTCTACCAGCAGCTCTGGGGCTTCTCCGCGATCACGCTCACCGTGGTCTTCGCCGTCTATGTGGTCGGCCTGATCGCGGCGCTGCTGGTGCTCGGCGCGCTCTCCGACCACGTCGGCCGGCGGCCGGTGCTCGCCGCCGCGATCGGTCTGGAGATCGTCGCGCTGGTGCTCTTCCTCGCGGCCGGAGACGTGACCGTCCTGCTCGCCGCCCGCTTCCTGCAGGGCATCGCGACCGGTGCGGCCCTCACCACCCTGGGCGCCGCCCTGGTCGACCTCAACCCGCCGCACGCGCCCGGGCGGGCCGGCCTGATCAACAGTGTCGTGCCGCCGGCCGGCCTGGCGATCGGCTCGCTGGGCACCGGCGCGCTGGTGCAGTTCGCGCCCAGCCCCACCCACTTCGTGTGGGCCCTGCTGCTGGCCGGCATGGCCGTCGCCGCGCTCGTGGTGCTGCTGATGCCGGAGACCTCGGGCCGGCGCCCCGGCGGCGTGGCGTCCCTGGTGCCCCGGCTCGGCGTGCCGGCCCGGCTGCGCGGCGCGGTGTTCGCGCTGGTCCCGATCATCGTGGCGAGTTGGGCCCTGGGCGGGCTCTACCTCTCGCTCGGCCCGTCCGTCGCGGCCGGTGTCTTCGGGTTGTCGAACCACCTGATCGGCGGCCTGGTCGTGACGCTGCTCTGCGGCACCGGCGCGGTGGCCGCCTTCGCGCTGCGGAGCCGGCCGGCGCCGCGGGTGCTCGCCATCGCCGGTGTGCTGCTGACCGTGGGCACCGCGGTGACCCTTGTCGGGGTGCAGACCGGCAGCGTCGTGCTCGGTGCCGCCGGCACGGTGCTTGCCGGCGTCGGCTTCGGCGCCTCCGCGCTGGCGAGCTTCGGCAGCATCGCGGTGCTGGCCGCGCCGCACGAGCGGGGCGAACTGATCGCGGTCGCGCTGACCATCGCGTACCTGGCCTTCAGCCTGCCGGCGGTGATCGCCGGCCTGGCCGCGACCGCCGTGGGCCTGCACGCGACGGCGCTGGTCTACGGCCTGGTCGTGGTGGTGCTCGGCGGGGTCGCGCTGATTGCCCAGCGGCCGCGGCGAGCCTGAGCGACCGGCTCTTTCGTGGTAACCCCCGGCGTGGACGGCTGTTAAGCAGTCATCGGAACCGGAACATATGGGCCGGTTCATACGGGGTGAATCCACACGAAGGGCTGGGCATGAAGAGACTTCTGGCGACTGCCGCCACGTTCGCGCTGGCGCTGGGCGGCGCGGCCGCCGCGTCCGGCGCGCGGGCGGAACCGCCACGCGGTGCCCCCGGCTACCCCGGCATCACCTGGGGTGAGTGCGAGAACGCCGGCCTCAAGGCCCGCAAGGCCGAGTGCGGTTTCCTCGCGGTCCCCCTGGACTACGCGGCGCCGGCCGGCCGGACGATCGAGCTGGCTGTCTCCCGGATCAAGCACTCGGTTCCGGACGGTGAGTATCAGGGCGTCATGCTGGTGAACCCGGGCGGACCCGGCGGCGCCGGGCTGGCCCTGCCGGTGCTCGGCGACTACGTCCCGAAGAAGGCCGGTGCCGCGTACGACTGGATCGGCTTCGACCCGCGCGGCGTCGGCGCCAGCAAGCCGGCGCTGACCTGCGACGTCAAGTACGCCGGTCACAACCGCCCGCCGTACGTGCCCAGCACGCGCGCGATCGAGACGGCCTGGCTGGCCCGGGCCAAGGGGTACGCCGCGGCCTGCGCCAAGAACGGCGGTGCGCTGCTGGACCACCTGCGGACCACCGACACCGTGCGGGACATGGAACGGCTGCGGGCCGCGCTCGGCGTGGCGCGGATCAACTTCTACGGCTTCTCGTACGGCACGTACCTGGGCCAGGTGTACGCGACCCGGTACCCCGACCGGGTCCGCCGGATGGTGCTCGACGGCAACGTGGACCCCGGCCGGGTCTGGTACGACTCCAACCTGGACCAGGATGTCGCGTTCGACCGCAACATCAAGATCTACTTCGGCTGGCTCGCCGAGCACGACGACGTCTACCACCTGGGCAGGACCGCCAGGAAGGTCGAGCGGCTCTTCTACGCCGAGCAGGCGAAGCTGACCCGCAAACCGGCCGGCGGCGTCATCGGCCCGGATGAGCTGACCGACATCTTCCTGCAGCCGGGGTACTACGTGTTCGGCTGGGATTCGGTCGCGAACGCGTTCGCGAACTGGGTCAACAAGAAGGACCCGGCGGCGCTGCGGAAGCTCTACGACGACGGCAACACCCAGCAGGCGGGCGCCGACAACGGCTACGCGATCTACCTCGGCGTGCAGTGCACCGACGCGCCCTGGCCGGCGTCCTGGCAGCGCTGGCGGACCGACAACTGGCGGGTGCACCGGACCGCGCCGTTCGAGACCTGGGGCAACGCCTGGTACAACGCGCCCTGCCGGGACTGGGCCGGCGAGACCGGCAAGCCGGTGCTCGTGAACGGCGGCAAGGCGCCGCCGATCCTGCTGCTCAGCGAGACTCTGGACGCCGCCACCCCGTTCTCCGGCAGCCTCGAGGTCCGCAAGCGCTTCCCGCGCTCGGCCCTGATCGAGGGCGTCGGCGGCACGACCCACGCGGGCTCGCTCTTCGGCAACGCCTGCGTGGACAACGCGGTCGCCGACTACCTGACGACGGGTGCCCTGCCCCGGCGGCTGAAGGCGAACCGGTCCGACAAGCGCTGCAAGCCGATCGCGCCGCCGAAGGCGACCGCGACCGCCGCGAAGCCGACCGAGAGCGCGGCCGTGCTCACCCGCCTTGAGCTGCAGAAGCTGATCGGCGCGCCGCGGGCCGCCGGCTAGCGTTCCAGCTCGGCGTTCTGCCGCAGGTGCGCCGGGATCAGCTCCAGCAACTGGTCCCGGCGCAGCGGCAGGTCCAGCAGGCTCAGCTTGATCTGGCTGCGGTTCTGATGCTGCCCGGCGGACAGGCGTACCACCTGGGCGGCGTTCTCCCGCAGGCCCGCCGAGAGCGCGTCGCCGCCGGTCAGTTCGCCGGCCGCCGTACCGTCGACGTCCACCGCGACCGGCGCGCTGTCGCCGGCCACCGTCAGCGCCACCCGGTCGCCCGCGCCGAGCACCACCGACCGCCCGATGCCCGCCATCGGTGCGACCGGGGTGATCACGATGGCCGCGGCCGACGGGGAGAGCACCGGACCGCCGGCCGCGTAGTTGTACGCCGTCGAGCCGTTCGGCGTGGAGATCACCACGGCGTCGCACTTGTAGTAGCCGTACTGCCGGCCGTTGACCGTCAGGTCCACCGAGACCGCGCCGCTGCGCCCCAGCCGGGCCAGCACCACGTCGTTGAAGCCGAAGTGGGTCGTCAGCGAAACCGGGCCGGCGTCCGCCACCAGGCAGCCGTGCGACTCGACCGTGAAGTCGCCGCGGGAGAGCTGCTCCAGGGCCTCGCCCAGCGTCCCCGGGGTCACCTCGACCAGGAATCCCAGGTTGCCGTGGTTGACGCCGAGCACCGGCACCGGCCGGTCGATCACCAGCCGCATCGCGCCGAGCATGGTGCCGTCGCCGCCCAGCGCGACCAGGCCGCCGACCCGGTCGAGGAACTCCTCGTCCGGCACCGTCTCGACGTCGTCCGGCACCCGGCCCGCATCGACCGCGCGCGCCAGCACCCGGCCCCGGTGGGTGTGCGCCCAGGCCGCCAGGGTGGCCACCGACTCGGTGACCGGCTTGGTGGGGTGCAGGACGAGGCCGAAGGTGTCCACTGCTGTCTTCAGGCTCACACGGCTCACCCTAGCCAGATCGACCGCCGCGGCCGGTAGGCTTCGTACTGCGAAGGGGAGTAGCTCCCAATGTCGTGGTCGACATACTGGCTCTGCGGTTCGAGAGCCCGGCCACACGGCCTCGGTTCTCCGGGGCGAGCGAGACCTTCGACTTGGCCGTCTCATACCGGCCGGGTCGAGGTCGCCCTGCGCCCAAGCCCCGGTCTGCCGCTCACCGGGAGTTCTCATGGACGCGTTCCTCGTCGCCACCGCGCTCAGCTTCGCGGTGATCTTCGTCGCCGAGCTGGGCGACAAGTCCCAGCTCATGGCGCTGACCTTCGCGACCCGCTTCAAGACCATGCCGGTGCTGATCGGCATCACGGTCGCCACCGCGGTGGTGCACGCCGTCTCCGTCGGCATCGGCTACGGCCTCGGCGCCACCCTCCCGACCGGGTGGATCTCGCTGGTCGCGGGCCTCGCGTTCCTCGCCTTCGGCGCCTGGACGCTGCGCGGTGACAAGCTCACCGACGACGAGAAGACCAAGGCCGAACGCTCGACCGGCTCGGCCATCCTCGCCGTGGGCGGCGCGTTCTTCCTGGCCGAGCTGGGCGACAAGACGATGCTCGCCACCATCACGCTGGCCACCCAGCATGGCTGGTTCGGCACCTGGCTCGGCTCTACGCTCGGTATGGTCGCCGCGGACGCCCTCGCCATCCTGGTCGGTCGCCTGCTCGGCCGGCACCTGCCGGAAAAGACCATCAGGTACGGCGCCGCGGCGCTCTTCGCCATCTTCGGTATCTGGCTGCTCGTGGAAGCCCTCATCGAGCTCAACTAGCAGGGGGAACCATGCCGCAGGACCCGACCGGCCGGCACTGGGTCGAGCTCAGCCACGTCATCTCCGCCGGGATGACCACGTACCCGGGGCTGCCGGTCCCGGAGATCACCCCGCATCTGACCCGCGAGTCCTCCCGGGACGTGTACGCGCCCGGCACCGAGTTCGCCATCGACCGGCTCACCATGGTCGGTAACACCGGCACCTACCTGGACAGCCCGTTCCACCGCTACCCGGACGGCGCCGACCTGGCCGGGCTGCCCCTGGAACGGCTCGCCGACCTGCCCGCCGTCGTGGTCCGCACGGCCGGCGGCGGGGCGCGGGCCGTCGGCGTCGACGCGCTGGCGGGCCTGGAGGTCGCGGGCCGGGCCGTGCTGCTGCACACCGGCGGCGACGCGCACTGGGGCACCCCGCAGTATGCCGTCGACGCGCCCTTCCTCAGCGGTGCGGGGGCACAGTGGCTGGTCGAGCACGGCGCGGCGCTGGTCGGCATCGACGCGATCAACATCGACGACATGGTCCCGGCCGGCGAGCGGCCCGCGCACACGCTGCTGCTCGCCGCGGGCATCCCGATCGTCGAGCACCTGACCGGCCTGGCGAATCTGCCGCTCACCGGCGCCCGGTTCACGGCCGCCCCGCCCAGGGTGGCCGCCTTCGGGACGTTCCCGGTCCGGGCGTACGCCTCGGTGCCGGCTTCCGGCGGGTGAGTTCCGGGGCGGGTTTCGCGGAAGTCGCTCATAATAGCGCCGAAAATGCCGATGATGACGGTGTGAGCTTTAACTCCGGAGCAGAGCGATGACCGACCTGGACGCGGCACGGGCGAGGGTGCGGCTTCCCGGCGCCCCCGGGCTGAGCACGCCGACGGAGATCGGGGTAGCGCGCGCCGCCGCCCTCTTCGAACGGGTCGACCCGGCGGCCGCGGCGGCCCACCTCGAGCCGATCCTGGCCGCCGACCCCGAGTCCGCGGCCGGCTGGATCCTGCTGGCCCGGATCCGGCTCGTGCTGGACGAGGTGGACAAGGCCCTGGACGCCGCCAACCGGGCGATTCCCCTGGTGCCGGAGGACCCCCGGCCACTGGCTGCCGCGAGCCGGGCGCTCACGCTGCTCGGCCGGCACGAGGAGGCGGTGACGATGGCCTACCGGGCCGTCATCGCCGAGCCGAAGAATCCGCTCTGGCACGACCGGGTCGCCTGGTCCCTGCTGGCCGCCGACCGCCAGTACGCGGACGCCGAGCAGGCCGCCCGGACCGCCATTGGGCTGGAACCGAACGAGGCGCACTACTACTTCACCCACGGCGTGACGCTGGACGCGCTCGGCCACGCCGACCAGGCCCGCCAGGCGTTCCTGGTCTCGCTGAAGCTGGAGCCGGAGAACCCCGTCGCACAGCACCGGCTGGCGGTGCTCAACGGCGAGAGCGTCCGGGCGCCGGAGAAGAAGAAGCGCGGATGGAAGCTCTTCGGCAAGCGCGGGGGCGCCACGGCTATGCCGGTACGCCCCGAGGAGCACCTGCCCTAGCCCGCATGATCAGCCACACCAGCCAGCCCGTACCGATGATGAAGCCGAAGCTGATCAGCCGGTAGAGGACCACCGCCGCGAGCGCCGAACCGCTGGTCAGCCCGCCCGCCACCAGGCCGAGCACCAGAGCGCCGTCGACCACGCCCAACCCACCCGGCACGATCGGCACGCTCGCCGCGGCCATCCCCGCGCAGTACGCGATGACCAGCTGCGCCGGATGGATGCCGTCGGCCCCGACGGCGATGCAGCACATCCACAGGCACAGGGCGTCCAGCAGCCAGTTCGCCACGGCCAGCACCACCGCGAGGGTGAAGTCGGCCGGGCGCACCCGCACCGAGCGCAACTGGTGCACGAAGCCGACCAGCCGCGCCTCCCCGGTGTCCGAGGGCTGCCGGCGCACCCTGTTGACGCCGCTGAGCAGCCGGCGGGCCGGGGCGATCAGCCATTCCGGGTGCTGCGCGACCAGGCGCACCAGGAACGCGACCACCAGCGCGCCGGCCATGTAGCACAGCAGGGTGCGCCAGCTGCCGGTGCTGCGGGTCAGGATGCCGAAGACCGCGCCGATCACCACCAGGGCACCCGCCGACAGCACCCCGCTGAGCGCGATGCACCAGGAGGCCACCGCCGACGAGGCGCCGTAGCGGCGCAGCGTCTGGAAGTTGAAGGCGGTGGAGAAGACGGGTCCGCCGGGCAAGGTCGCGCTCAGCGAGTGCGCCGCGTACGCCAGCGCCACGTGCCGGCGGACCGGGACCTTGGTGCCGGCACCGCGGAGCAGGGCCTGCTGCATCCGGGCGTAGGTGCCCATCGAGGCGACCTCGGCGAGCACCGCGCCCGCGACCCAGTTCCACGCCGGGGTGCGCAGCTCGTGAACGGCCTCGGCCAGCGACGACCAGCCGAGGACCAGCTCGACGCCGAGGATGGCCACGATGACGGCCACGACGGCCGGCGGGCGGCGCCACCACGCCGGCGGTGCGGGCTCCTCCACAGCGACCATTGCAGATCATCGTCGCACCATCCGCGCCGGTCGGCACGCCGTTCAGCGGGTGTAGGCGACCAGGCCCAGGCCGTTGAGCGCCGCCGGCTCCCAGGCCCGCAGCAGCAGGGTGAAATCCGGGGCGAACAGGGACAGCCGGCGTCTGCCGTCCTTGACCGAGCGGACCAGCAGGTTGCCGTCGGGCCCGAAGACGGCGCCGATGATCTTGCCGGCGACCGGCAGGTCGACGATGTCGCCGGTCACCGTGTCCAGCACCGCGTTCGCGGGTGCCGCGGCCGAATCCGTCGCCGCGGGCGCGCCCGACGCGGCCGAGGAGAGCTGTACCGTCACCAGGTCGCCGGTGGCGTCGACGCTGACCGGGCGGCAGGCGGCGCGGCCCGCCGGGTCGCCGGACGCCGGCACGGGGGTGCCGGACTGCGCGCCCGCGCCGGCCACCTCCAGCCCGCAGCCGGCGGTGGCGTAGACCAGCGTGGAGCCGTCGCCGGACCAGCGGAACTGCTGGCCGTTCAGGCCGTCGGGCAGCGGGGTCAGCGCGCCCGTGGCCACCTCCAGCACGCCCGGCTCGGCCGTGTCGATGAGCAGCCGGGTGCCGTCCGGGGACCAGGCCGGTGCCTGCGCCGGGGAGGCGGTGCCCGGGTAGGCCTGCCGCGGGTCGCCGCCGCGGGTGTCCGCCACCATGAGGTTGCCGTCGGCCACGTAGGCCATCTGGGAGCCGTCCGGGGAGATGCCGACCGTGGCGTACGGCTGCGAGAGCACCGTCTCCGGCTGGTCGCCGGGGCTGAGCCGGACGAGCCGCCCGTCGTCCGCCGCGTCGGCGTAGAAGAGGTGCCCGGGCAGGTCGGCGATGGCCGTCGAGCGCGGGCTGGTCGTGGTGCGTGGCGGACGGGGGCGGTCGGCCCGGTCCGCCGTCGCCGGTTCCGACCGCTCGGGCGTGGCGGGGGCGGCGGCCCGCACGTCCGGCAACGAGGCCGAGGGCACCAGCGGCGCGCCGGCCGCCGGGGGAGCAGGCGGTGGACCGGCCTGCGGCAGCTGCCACAGGCCGCTGCCGAGCAGCGCCAGGGCGACCACCGCCGCCGTCGTGCCGATCGCGGCCTCGCGCCGGCCGATGCGGCGCGACCGTGCCAGCGAGCGCTCGTACAGGTCGGCCGGCGCGACCGTGTCGGCCAGCTCGCGCAGCTCGTCGCGGAGCGGATCGGGCCCGGTCATCGGCCGGCCTCGCGCGCGTCGGCCAGCAGCCGCAGATCGGGCACCAGCGTGCGGAGCCTCTCCAGGCCCCGGGCGCTCTGGGTCTTGACTGTGCTGACCGAGACGCCGAGCATCTGCGCCGCCTCAACCTCGGTGTGATCCTCGAAATACCGCAGCACGATCACCGCGCGCTGTTTCGGGCTCAGCGCCAGCAACGCCCGCCGCAGGGTGACCCGGCGGACGGTTTCCTCGGCGGGGTCGTCGATGCTGCCGCCGTGCCGTTCCAGGCCGTCGCCGGACAGCGACTCGGCGACCTTCGGCCGCCGCCAGAAGGAGACCTGGGCGTGATACATGATCTTGCGGGCGTACGCCTCGGCGTTGCTCGGCCGCTCCAGCCGCGACCAGGCCCGATGGGTGCGGGCCAGCGCCTCCTGCACGAGATCCTCGGCGAGATGCTGGTCGCCGGTGAGCAGAAACGCCGACCGGAGCAGTGCGTGTGAACGCTCACGAACAAAATCCGCATAGGCGCAGTCCTGGGCGTCGTCCATACCCCGCTGTCCGATCGGCGTCCGGAAGGAGCCGTGAGCGTACTGCGACCGGTCAATCGCCGCCTCAATGCTCACGTCGTCCCGTCCGCGCGATGTGGTGGGAAGCGTCAGCCGGTGCCCCCCGTTACACAGCCCCGGCTGACGCGCGTACGCCCAGCTAGACGCGCGGAGGCCGGGCGGCGGGTGACAGTCCGTTCGGTTGATTCGATCCGGCCGAACGGTCAGGGTCCATCCGGTCGCGCCGGTTGTGGTGATCTCGGTCCGCGGAAAGTTAGGTAGTCCCAGAGCGTTGACAGTCGGTGATCCCGTCGGTACAACGAACCGCGGCCCGTCTCTCGTCGAGGTTTCCTGTTAGGAGCGCACCGTGGTCGAGCAGTACGCACCGGCCACACAGGACTCTGGCATCAAGGCCCGGGTGCAGCGCTTCGGCGGTCATCTCGCCGGCATGGTGATGCCCAACATCGGGGCCTTCATCGCCTGGGGCCTGATCACCGCCCTCTTCATTCCGTCGGGCTGGCTGCCGAACGAGCGGCTCGCCACGCTCGTCGATCCGATGGTGCACGTGCTGTTGCCGATCCTGATCGGATACACCGGCGGCCGGATGGTGCACGGCCAGCGGGGTGCCGTCGTCGGCGCGGTGGCGACCATCGGCATCGTGGTCGGCTCCGAGGTGCCGATGTTCTTCGGCGCGATGATCGTCGGGCCGCTGGCCGCCTACGCCCTGCTGCTGGTGGACCGGCTCTTCGCCGACCGGATCCGTTCCGGCTTCGAGATGCTGGTCGACAACTTCACCGCCGGCATCGTCGGCGGGCTGGCGGCGCTGGCCGGTGTCATCGTGATCGGCCCGGTCATGCGGGTCTTCACCCAGGCCGCCGGCGACGGTGTCGCGTTTCTCGTCGAGCATCACCTGCTGCCCGGCGCCGCGGTGCTGATCGAGCCCGCCAAGGTGCTCTTCCTGAACAATGCCATCAACCACGGGGTGCTCGGCCCGCTCGGTGTCGCCGAGTCCGCCGACACCGGCAAGTCGATCCTGTTCATGCTGGAGACCAACCCTGGTCCGGGCCTCGGCATCCTGCTGGCATACCTGCTCTTCGGCCCGCGGTCGTTGCGGCCCAGCGTGCCGGCCGCGATGGTGATCCAGTTCCTCGGCGGCATCCACGAGATCTACTTCCCGTACGTGCTGATGAAGCCGGTCATGCTGCTCGCGGCGATCTGCGGTGGCGCCGCCGGGATCGTGACCTTCATGGTCACCGGCGCCGGCCTGGTCGCCACCCCGTCGCCGGGCAGTATTTTCGCCTACCTGGCCGAGACCCCTCGTGGCGGCTATCTTGGCGTGCTTGCCGGGGTCGTCGTGGCAGCCGGGGTGTCCTTCGTGGTCGGTGCCGTGCTGCTCGGCTTCGGACGGTCCGCCGACGACGACGAGGCAGCGCAGTGAGCAGCGGCCGGCCGGAGGCGTGGTGAGCAGCATCGACGGCAGCGCCGTCCGCAAGCTCGTGGTCGCCTGCGACGCCGGCATGGGCAGCAGCGTCATGCTCGCCGGGCAGCTCCGCCGCGAGCTGCGCAAGCTGCCGGTGGTCGTGGAGCACCACCCGGTCGCCGCGATCCCCGCCGACGCCGACGTGGTGCTCTGCCAGGCGGGGCTGGCCGCGCGGGCCCGTTCCGGCGCGCCCGGCGCGGTCGTCGTCGGCTTCCGGCTGTTCCTGGGTGATCCGCGGGTCGCCCAGGTCGTCGCCGCGGTCAAGAGCGGCGGCCCGGTCGTCGGCACGCCGGGCGGTTGAGCATGCTCGGCTCGATGCCGACCGAAAACGTCGTCGCCATGCTCGCGGCGTCGCCGCCGCAACGCGCGGTGGTGGCGCTGCTGTCGATGCCGAAGGAGCGGATCGCCCGGCTGCTCGGTGCGATGGACGGCAGGCTGATCGCGCGGCTGCTCATGGCCGCCGACCCGGGCCGGCGGGCGAGCCTGCTGCGCCACCTGGATGACACCCGGCTCGCCGCCGAGCTGGCGCTGCTGCCGATGATCGAGGCGGCCTCGGTGCTGGCCGCGCTGCCACCCGAGCGGGCCCGGACGCAGGTCGACCTGGTCAGCATCGAATATCTCGGCACGCTGCTGGACGCCATGCCGGCTCCGGAGCGGCGCCGGCTCGCCGCCGTGCTCGACCCGCGGCGCCTGGCCGACCTGCGCCGGGTCGGCTTCGAGAAGGCGGTGATCGAGTCGCTGGGCCGCACCGCGGCCGGCCTGCAGTGGGTGCCCGACGATCCGGGCAGTAATCTGATCGCCTTCGTCTTCCAGCGGCTGTTCGGCGTTTCGCTGTGTTATGTGGACGATGGTCCGCTTCCTCCCGGTCCGGTGGCCCAGGCCCGGCAGGTCTTCGCGGGCCGGCGCGTGGAGGGGATCCTCATCATTTCCAACGGGGTGCCGGGCCCTCCGGCCGCTGAGTTGGTCGCCACCGCCTGCCATGGCGACACCCCCGCCCTGGTGGCGACGTGGGAATCCGGCGACAATGACGGCGTGCTGGGACGCGCCCTGGTCAGGCTGGCCGGATGACCATCAATATCCGACCCGTGCTCGCGGAGCGCGGCGTGCGGCTCACCGAGGTCGCCCCCGACCGGGTGGCCGCCATCCATCGCTGCGCGGACGTGCTCGAGGAGCTCGGCGCGGTGCACCCGGCATACCGGGAGGCGATGCTGGACAGGGAGTGGGCGATGTCCACCTATGTCGGCGAGGGGGTGGCCATTCCGCACGGCCTCGACGTCTCCCGGGTCCTGGTCCGGCGCGACTCGCTCGCGGTGTTGCGCTTCCCGGAGGGCGTCGACTGGGACGGTCACCGGGCCACCGTCTGCGTCGCGATCGCGGCCCGCGGCGACGGCCACGTCGCCCTGCTGAGCGCGCTCGCCGACGTGCTGCTCGACCCCGACCGGGCCCGGGCGCTGCGCGAGGCCGTCGATCCGGCGGCCGTCGTCGCGATGCTGCACCCGGTGGCGCAGCCATGATCCGGACGGTGCTGCTGGGCGGCCGGGCCGGGCTGCACCTGCGCGCGGCCTCGCGGATCGCGGACGCCGCGGCCCGCCAGCCGGCGCCCGTCACGGTCCGCACCGCGCAGCGCCCGGCGGCGGTGCCCGCCGACAGCGTCCTCTCGCTGCTCAGCCTGGGCGCGCTCTGCGGCACGGAGCTGATCCTCGAGGCGTACGGGCCGGGCGCGGCCACCGCCCTGGAGAGCCTGGCCCGCCTGCTCGCGATCGACCCGGACGTGGCCAGTGCCTGAGCTGCTGCGCGGCCTCGGTGCCAGCGCCGGTACGGCCACCGGACCGGCGTACCGGCTGGCCGATCCGCCGCGCCTGCCCGCGCCCCGGCCGGTCACCGACCCGGTTGCCGAGACCCGGCGGGCGCACGAGGCCGTCGACGCGGTCTGTGCCGAGATCGGCCGGCGGGCTGCGGCCGCCGCCGACCCGACCAGCGGCGAGATCCTGCGGGTCCAGGCGGCGCTCTCCGGTGACCGCACCCTGCGGGAGGGCATCGCCGCCGCCGTGCGGGCCGGGCACGAGGCCCCGCACGCGGTCGCCGCCGTGCTGGCCGACCACCGCGCCGTGCTGCTCGCGGCCGGCGGTTCGCTCGCCGCCCGCGCGGCCGACCTGGACGACCTGCGCGACCGGGTGGTCGCGCACTGCCTCGGGCTGCCGATGCCGACCCTGCCGGAGCCGGGCTGCCCGTACGTGCTGATCGCCGTCGACCTGGCGCCGGCCGACGCCGCGCTGCTGGATCCGGAGCGGGTGCTCGCCGTGGTCACCTCCGCGGGCAGCTTCGTCAGCCACACCGCGATCCTGGCCCGGGCTCGCGGCCTGCCCACCGTGGTGGCGTGCGGCAGGGCGCTGGAGATCGGTGAGGGCACGCTCGTCACCGTCGACGGCACCGCGGGCCGGGTGTCGGTCGGCGCCACCGGCGAGGCCACGGCCGCCGCCGTGCCACCCACCGCGCCGGCCGGTGAGCTGCGCGGCAGCACGGCCGACGGGCACCGGGTCGCGCTGCTGGCCAACATCGGCTGCGCGGCCGAGCTCAGCGGCGTCGCGGTCGAGGGGGTCGGGCTGTTCCGCACCGAGTTGCTCTTCCAGCACCACCTCGATCCGCCGACGATGGCCGAGCAGGTCGAGGCGTACGCGGAGGTCTTCGCCGTGCTCGGGAGCCGGCCGGTCGTCGTCCGCACGCTGGACGCCGGCTCCGACAAGCCGCTGCCGTTCCTGCACGAGACCGACGAGCCGAACCCGGCGCTCGGCATCCGTGGCCTGCGGGTGGCCCGGCGCCGGGCCGACATCCTGAAGACGCAGATCGCCGCGATCGCCGCGGCGGCCCGCGGGTCGGCCGCGCGGGTGGCGGTGATGGCGCCGATGGTCACCACGGTCGCGGAGGCGGCCCAGTTCACGGCGCTGTGCCGCGACGCCGGCCTGTCCACGGTCGGCGTGATGATCGAGGTGCCGGCGGCCGCCGTCCGGGCCGCCGAGATCCTGCAGGCGGTCGACTTCCTCAGCGTCGGCACCAACGACCTGAGCCAGTACACGTTCGCCGCCGACCGGCGCAGCGGCGAGCTGGCGGATCTGCTCGATCCGTGGCAGCCGGCGCTGCTGTCGCTGATCGCGCTCTGCGCGGCGGCGGGCGAGGCCCTGGGCCGCCCGGTCGGGGTGTGCGGGGAGGCGGCCGCGGATCCGGCGTTCGCGGTGGTGCTGACCGGCCTGGGCGTCACCAGCCTGTCGATGTCGCCCGCGGCGATCCCGGCGGTCCGCGCCGCGCTGGCGGCGCACACAGTGGACGAGTGCCGCGCGGCCGCCCAGCAGGCGCTCGCGGCCGCCGATCCGGCCACCGCCCGCGCCGCGGTCACCCGGGTGTGATTCTTCGCTCCCAGCAACCATTCAGCCTGACTTGTTAGCTTCTGCCCGACCTGTCAGTCCTGGGTAAGGGGTGTTCGTGGGCTTCAAGAAGATGCTGGGTGCCTTCGGTGTGGGCGGGCCGAGTGTCGACACCGTGCTGACCGACGCGAACGGGCGGCCCGGCGGCACGCTGACCGGAACCGTCAACCTGGTCGGCGGCAGTCACGACGTGGAGATCGAGCACATCACCCTGGGCCTGGTGACCCGGATCGAGGTCGAGGGCGGCCAGGGCGAGTACGGCGCCACCGGCGAATTCCACCGCGTCGGGGTCAGCGGCGCGCTGCGCCTGGCGGAGAAGCAGGAGCTGTCCCTGCCGTTCCAGATCGAACTGCCGTGGGAGACGCCGATCACCGCCGTCTACGGCCAGCACCTGCGCGGCATGACGATGGGCGTGCGGACCGAGGTGGCCATCGCCCGGGCCGTGGACAAGGGCGACCTGGACCCGATCGCGGTGCACCCGCTGCCGGTGCAGGAGCGCATCCTCGAGGCGTTCGCCCGGCTGGGCTTCCAGTTCAAGAACGCTGACCTGGAGTACGGCCGGATCGCCGGCGTGCACCAGACCCTGCCGTTCTACCAGGAGATCGAGTACTACCCGCCGGCCCAGTACGCGCGCGGCGTCAACGAGGTCGAGCTGACCTTCGTGACCAACCCGCACACCGTCGAGGTGGTGCTGGAATTCGACAAGCGCGGCGGCGTGTTCAGCGGCGGTCGCGACGCGTACGGCCGCTACACCGTTCCGCACGCCGACGCGGACACCGCCGACTGGGCGCAGGTCGTCGACGGCTGGGTCCGCGAGGCGGTCTCCCACCACCAGAGCTACGCCGCCCCCGCGTACGGCGGCGGCCACGGACACGGCCGGGGACACGGCTCCGGGATGGGCGGCATGGTCGCCGGGGTCGCGGGTGGCATGGCGGCGGGCTACCTGGCCGGCGAGGTCATGGAAGAGATCTTCGAGGACGACGGCGGCGACGAGGAGTAGCCCCGCCTTTACTCCGGTGCGGCGGGTCACAGACCCACTAGCGTGGTCTGGGCATCGGTCTTGACGGAAGGACTCCTATGGCCCGCCCCCGGATCGTCATCGTCGGAGCCGGTTTCGCCGGCTTCCAGGCCGCCCGCACGCTGTCCAAGGCAGCCCGCGGCGCGGCGGAGATCGTCATCGTCAACCCCACCGACTACTTCCTGTACCTGCCGCTGCTGCCCGAGGTGGCCGCCGGGATCCTCGAGCCGCGGCGGATCTCCGTCTCGCTGGCCGGGGCCCTGCCGGGAGTCAAAGTCATCCTCGGCGAGGTGGATGGCTTCGATTTCGACGCCCGCACGCTGTCCTACCTCGACCCGGAGGGCGGCAAGCGCAGCCTCGGCTACCACCGGCTGGTCATCGCCGCCGGCAGCGTCAACAAGCTGCTCCCGGTGCCCGGCGTCACCGAGTACGCACACGGCTTCCGCGGCATCCCCGAGGCGTTGTTCCTGCGCGACCACATCACCCGGCAGATCGAGATGGCCGACACCGCCACGGACGAGGACGAGCGCGCGGCCCGTTCCACCTTCGTCGTGGTCGGCGCCGGCTACACCGGTACGGAGGTGGCGGCCCAGGGCGTGCTGTTCACCGAGGCGCTGATCCGGCGCCGGGAGAGCCTCAAGGGCAAGCCGCGCTGGTTGCTGCTCGACACCGCCGAGCGGGTGCTGCCGACGCTGGACACCCGGCTCGGCGCCGCCGCGGACAAGGTGCTCCGCGAGCGTGGCGTCGAGGTGCTGCTCAAGAGCTCGGTCCAGCAGGCCACCGCGCACGGCGTGCACCTCAGCGACGGCTCGTTCGTGGCGACCAAGTCACTGATCTGGTGTGTCGGCGTGCGCCCGGACCCGCTGGTCGCCGACCTCGGGCTGCCGACCCTTCAGGGCCGGCTGGTCGTCGACGAGTTCCTCAACGTGCCGGGCCACCCGGAGGTGTACGCCTGCGGGGACGCGGCGGCCGTGCCCGACCTGACCCGGCCGGGCGAGATCACCGGCATGACCGCCCAGCACGCCAGCCGGCAGGGCGCCACGGTCGCCAAGAACATCGCCGCCTCGTACGGCCACGGCCGGCGCCGGGCCTACAAGCACCATGACCTCGGCTTCGTGGTGGATCTCGGCGGGCTCGACTCGGCGGCGAACCCGCTCGGCGTACCGCTGTCCGGCCTGCCCGCCAAGGTCGTCACCCGCGGTTACCACCTGCTGTCGATGCCGGGCAACCGGGTGCGGGTCGCCACCGACTGGCTGCTCGACGCGGTGCTGCCCAACCAGGGCGTCCAGCTCGGACTCGTGGCGGCCGGCGCGGTGCCGCTGGACAGCGCCTTTCCGCAGGCCATGCCCGACACTGGCAGCACACAGGAGCGAGCACCGTCGTGATGCCATCCGCGGAGGATTAGTCCGAAGGGCCACCATGATCGGCCGACCGGTGTGGGTGGTTGGCCAACCTCGCAAATAGTCCACAAGTCATAATTCGGACATGCGATCTCGTTCTCTCGTCGTCCCCGCGGTTCTCGCCGGACTGCTCGCCGGCTCCGTTTCGGATGTGGCCTCGACCAAAGGGCCCTTCGTCGTGGTGGCGGTGACCCAGGCAGCAGCCGGGGGGACCCTGGTCGCGCGGTACGGCTTCGACGGTGGCCGGTCCAGCTCGATCACCGACGAATCCGGCAACGGTCACACGCTCAGGCTGATCACCGGCAACGGCGGCACGGTGAGCACGGTCCGGCACGGCGCCGGTCACGCCCTGCGCTTCCCGGCCAAGTGCACCGGTAAGAAGGTGTGTCCACACGCCGCGCTGCAGAGCCCCAGCGCCGCGAACCTCAACCCGGGCACCCGGCCGATCTCGTACGGGGCCAAGGTGCTGCTGTCCCCGGGCCAGACCAGCAAGGGCCAGAACGTCGTGCAGAAGGGCTACTCCGCCACCAGCAGCCAGTACAAGTTGCAGGTGGACGGTGCGGCCGGGCGGGCGAGCTGCGTGCTCGTCGGCGCGCGGCCGGGGATCAAGCTGGTCACCAGTGCGGTCTCGGTCGCCGACGGCAACTGGCACGCGGTGGAGTGCCGGCGCACCGCGACGGCCCTGACGGTGCTTGTGGACGGCGCGGTGCGGGGCAACCGGACGCTCGTCCCCGGCCTGTCGGTCGCCAACGACCGCCCGCTGAGCATCGGTGGCAAGGGTGCCTACTTCGACAACGACCAGTTCCAGGGCACGCTGGACGACGTCTGGGTCCGGATCGGCTGACCGGCTGTCTGTCACTTCGGGGTTCGCAGGCCGGCGGCCATCGCGCCGACGAGTTGGGCGTCCTCGGTGTCGCCGGAGAGCTCCCAGGCGAAGGCGCCACCGAGGCCCTTGCTGAGGGCGTACGCCATCTTGGTTTTGATCGTCTCGGGGGTGTCGTAGCCCCACCACTGGCCGCGGCAGAGCGCGTAGGCCGTCCCGCCGATCGTCCCGGTGGGCGGGCAGGTCTCGCGCAGCACCGCGTAGTCCTCCAGGCCCGGCTCGTAGCTGCCCGGCGCGGGCCCGGTGCCCCGGCCCCCGGGGGCCGCCGTGCCGACACCCGTCCATCCGCGGCCGTAGAAGCCCACGCCGAGCAACACCTTGGCGGCCGGCACCCCCACCGCGATCAGCTTGCTGATCGCGGCGTCGGTGGTCGCGGTGTCGCGCGGGATGCCCGGGTACGCGGTGAGCGGTGAATGCGGCGCGGTCGGTCCGGCGCCCGTGCCGGTGCCGAAGAAGTCGTAGGTCATGGCGCCGAGCCAGTCGGCGTCGCGGGCCGCGGCGGCGTAGTCGGTGGCCGTCAGCTTGCCGAGGTCGCCCGGCACCGCGGCCGTGATCAGCCGCTCCGGGCCGAGCTCCGCGCGCAGTGCCGTGACCAGGGACGCCAAGGCTCCCGGCCCGCTCTTGTCGCAGACCATCCCGCAGGTGTTCGGGTATTCCCAGTCGATGTCGATGCCGTCGAAGACGCCCGCCCAGCGGGAATCGGCGAGCAACTCGTGGCACGACGCA